>Ga0208904_1000076_pt1 | contig 84124 bp, 97 predicted proteins | sample AntAceMetag02UKB_FD_184774 | JGI IMG/M metagenome (GOLD analysis project Ga0208904, IMG submission 184774) | Saline lake microbial communities from Ace Lake, Antarctica - Antarctic Ace Lake Metagenome 02UKB (SPAdes) (version 2) | ecosystem: Environmental > Aquatic > Non-marine Saline and...
AGAATTTTACCTTCTTTCCTTTTGCAAAGATTAAGAAAACTACTGCCGCCATCCAGAAGAATGCTAAGAGGACTGCGACGATAAGTTGCTTATAGAATTCGGATGAAAGTGACGCGCTTGTGGTTTGTTGTGAAGAGTTTTCGGAAGTTAATTCATATTCAAGAAATTCTTCTAATGAAACTTTTAATGCTTCAGTTTTTCCTTCCCCTATTGTTATTACGAGTTGTAATTGATTTCCAGCATTATTGGAGATTGTTTGGATATTGAAATCTGTTAGAGTTTTGGATAATGCAGTTTCCATATCAGTTGCAGAAATATCTGTGTCTATCGAAATTGTGGTCCCCCCGGTTAATGAAACGTCTTTGTTGATGACGTCGCCGGTTTGCATGTAGAAGATTCCTATATATATTAAGGATAGTGTTAGGAGAACTGCTGGGATGATTAAAAGTTTCTTGTAATTCTTATTGTACCATAATTCAAAGTTCATGTTATAGGTAAAGAATTTGGCATTTTAAAGCTTTATATTTTATAGAAATCATTATCAATTCATAGATTTGCTAAAGTTAATTGTTGTCTGAAAACTTAAAACAATAAACTTTAAAACCTTAAATTAGGTGATTAAATTGTGCGTGGGTAGTTTAGTTACGCGATTTGAGATCGCTTCAAAAACAACCCACCTAACAATGCGTGGGTAGTTTAGTGGTAGAATATTTGGCTTCCAACCAAATGACCGGGGTTCGAGTCCCCGCTCGCGCATTTTCTGAGGGGATGCCTACGGGGGTTCTCCCTAAACTTTAAAAATGATATTCGGATGATTATTTTGTGAGGGAATGCCGGAGTGGTCAAACGGGGCAGACTCAAGATCTGTTGGCTTATGCCTACGGGGGTTCGAATCCTCCTTCCCTCATTAGTTTTAAAAAGAGTTTTTTGTTGTTTGTTTTATGCTCGCGTAACTCAGTCTGGATTAGAGTGCTTCCCTCCTAAGTACGAACGAAGTTCGTTCATTCTCCTTTTCAGGAGAAAAGGCGAAAGGAAGAAGTCGTAGGTTCAAATCCTACCGTGAGCGTTAAGAATTATTTTCTTTTTCTTCTAGTAAGGAGTGTTGTTCCTATGCCAAGAAGGGCTAATGTTGAAGGTTCTGGGATGACGTTGATTGTTCTTGTGGATATGTTATTTAATAGGTTTACATCTCCTTCCAAGTCTGCTCCGACGGTTATCGCATAAGTGCCGTTTTCTAAATTAGAAAAGTCTACTGATTTTGACCTATATTTATATTGATCTGGCGAGAAAGTTGTTTCGCTATGTGCCCAATTGTAAACTGGGTTTTGGTTTTGATCTTTAATTATGCCGTATGGAATTATGCTTTCAGTGAAGTCCCCGAGATTTTCTACCTTGAATCCGATCGTGTATGTCCCGAGAGTTTTGTCTAAAGAATTGTTTGCATCTAATTTTTCTCCTAAGGGAGATGTTATTCTTATACCGTTTACTGTGTTTGTGTATGTTTGAGATATCCCTATATCATGGATTAATGTGGCGTTTGATTTTGATGGTAGCGCTAATGCTGACAACATTGTTACTAGAATTGCTAAGCCTCTTCCTTTCATATTTGATTTATGAAAATTTAAGTATTTAAGGTTTTGTCTTGATTTGAAGGGATAGGAAACTTTATAAAATGAGATTTAGATAGAATACTAGACGGCCATAATAACTTGGTTACACCTGATCCCGTTCCGAACTCAGAAGTTAAGCTTGTTATGTTCGTGCTTGTACTGTCTTTGATGGGAACGTACGGAGCTGTCTATTTATTTTAAAATGTCAAATGAATGGATCGAGAAGGGGGGAGGCATATTCACAGGATATGTTTCTGAACCGAGACTCCAAGAATGTTTGCAGGAATTAAACGAAGAAAGGATTTCCGGAGCGATTAAAAATTTTAGAGTCGCACAGGTATCTGGAACCCTCGAGCATAGAGACTCATTTATTTATCAGATTTATTTTGAGAGAAATATCTAGAACTTCTTGAATTTATTAATCAATTCTAATGTATCTGTTTGTCCTAGAATCTGAGCTCTGCAACAGTATCGCTTAATGCCTAATTCATCGAGAGCTTCTTTGTTTGATTTTCCAGCTTCCACTGCCTCTTTGTACTTTGGGTACAGGTGTGCGATTGGTTTGCCGCAACTGAAACATCTAATTGGAATAATCATATTGGTGTAGCGGAATTTTGGTTTTTAAAGTTTGTGATGGACAAATTTATATAGGAGATTTGTTTATTTTGTGTATGGTGAAGGAGGTGAAGAATAGAGAGATTATTAGGTTGAGGAATGTTTCGAAGCATTATCCGATGGGGGATTCTATTGTTAAGGCGCTTAACCATGTAGAGTTGAAGGTTTATGAGAAGGAGTTTATTGCGATTATGGGGCCGAGTGGTTCGGGGAAATCTACGGCGATGAATCTTGTTGGGAGTTTGGATGTGCCGACGCACGGGACGATTTATTTAGATGGGGGAGATATTGCTGAATTGAGTGAGTCGGATTTGGCGCAGGTTCGTGGGAAGAAGATTGGGTTTATCTTTCAGTCATTTAATTTAATTAATAATTTGACAGTTAAGGAAAATGTGATGTTGCCTATGATGTTTCAGGGAACGAGTTTTGAGGAAAGAAGGGAACGAGCGGAGGAATTATTGAAACTTGTGGAACTACATGATAGAATGGACCATTACCCTGGGGAGATTTCTGGGGGGCAGATGCAGAGAGTTGCGATTGCCCGGAGTTTGGCGAATGATCCAGAGGTTATTCTTGCAGATGAGCCAACAGGAAATTTAGATACGAAGACCGGTGCGATTGTTATGGATTTTTTGAAGAAGTTGAATAAACAAGGAAAAACTGTCATTATGGTTACTCATGATCCGGATTTAGCTAAAGAGTACGCTAATGTTATTTATTGGTTGAAGGATGGGGAATTGGAAAAAGTTACTAAGCGAGTTGGGAAGACATTTGTTGATGTTACTAAGAAAAAGAAGAAGGAAATGAGACAGGAGAAAAAATAATGAATCTTGATTATTTGATTCTGGCTTTGAAGAATTTGAAGCATCGAGGGATTCGTTCTTGGCTTACTCTTCTTGGGATCTTTATTGGAGTTACTGCGGTTGTCGGACTTATTGGTTTAGGAACTGGATTGCAAGCTGCGGTTGGTGCTCAGTTTGGGGTTAGTTCTACGCAAGCATTGACTGTTCAGGCAGGAGGGTTGAATGCTTTTGGTGCACCGGGGAGCGGAGCAGTCAATAAGCTGACTAGGGATGATACGGCGGCGATAGAAAAATTATCTACGGTAGAATTCGCAACTCCAAGAAATCTTGAGACTATTAAAATAGAGTATAATGATAAGATTGTGTTTGGGATGGCGATTAGTCTTGATGACCGGATGGAGAGTCAAATGTATGAGACTATGGATTTGGAAGCGGGCCAGGGGAGGATGCTTCAATCAGGGGATTTGGGGAAGATAGTTATTGGGAGTAATTATGCTTATGGTGACAAAAACGGATTTGATAAAGGGATTGTTATTGGGAAGACTGTCTTGATTCAGGATGAGAGATTTAAAGTTATTGGGATACTCAAGAAAAAAGGGAGTTTTATGCTCGATAATATTGTTATCATGTATGATGAGGATTTGAATGATTTGATGAATTATGGGGATGAAGTGGATGTTATTGGGGTATTGGTGAAAGATCCTGATTTGATGGATAGGGCGAAGGAAGAGATTGAGAAATTATTGCGACAGCGGAGGGATGTTGATATCGGAGAAGAGGATTTTGAGGTTTCGACTCCTGATGCTATTTTGGAAACGGTTAATAGTGTTCTTGGGGGGGTTAAAGCTTTTATTATAATTATCGCATCGATTTCGATTTTGGTCGGTGCTCTGGGGATTGTTAATACGATGACGACTTCGGTTTTGGAAAGACGAAAAGAGATTGGGATTATGAAAGCGATTGGTGCGAAGAATAGCCAGGTTTTTTTGCAGTTCTTTTTTGAGTCTGGGATGTTGGGGCTTATTGGGGGGCTAGTAGGTGTTGTTCTTGGGACGATGATTAGTGTTGGAGGGGTTATAGGGATTAATAGTTTTATAGGGTCTGACCTTTCTCCTTCTATAGATTTTATATTAATTGGTAGTGCTTTGCTTGGAAGTTTTATTGTAGGTGCGATTGCAGGAATTGCTCCAGCTATGCAGGCAGCTAAACAAAATCCGGTGGAGGCGTTGAGAGGATGATTAGTAAAGAGAGTGTAAAGTATTCATTGAATAATCTTAAGAAAAGCAAGTCTAGGAGTATCCTTACGATTTTGTCTATCTTTGTTGGGATTGCTACGATTTTTATTTTTGTGAGTTATGGATGGGGGCTTTATGATTATATTGATGAGTTTACTTCTTCGTCTTCGGCGGATAAGTTGATGATTATGCCAAAGGGTGGGATGGGCGTTCCGGGTCTAGATACGACATTCCCGCTTTTGGATGATGATGTCTCTGTAATTAAAAATACCCCAGGGGTTTATGATGCGACAGGGGTGATTCTTGGTCCGGGAGAAATTGTTCAGGACGATATGAAAAAATATGTGTTTGTTTCAAGTTATGATCCTACAAAGCCGATGATAATGGAGCTTTCAGATATTGAGGTTGTTGAGGGGCGAGCTCTCCGATCTAGCGATTCTGGGAAAGTGACGTTGGGTTATAATTATTTAATTAAGAATAAAATTTTTCCGAAGGCTTATTCATTGAATAGCAAAATTAATGTGCAAGGACAGGATCTTAGGATTGTGGGGTTTTATGAATCTGTTGGGAACCCTCAGGATGATTCTAATATTTATGTGACGAATGATTTTATGTGGGAGCTTTATCCGGATGAGGACCTTTCTTATGGGATGATTCTTGCGCGAGTAGAGAAAGATAGGATATATGAAATTGCTGATGGGGTCGAGAAGAAGCTTAGGCAGCATAGAGATTTAGATGAAGGAAAGGAAGATTTTAGTGTTCAGTCTTATGCGGATTTGTTGGAATCGTTTACTATTGTTCTGGATATTATCATAGGTTTCATTTTGTTGATTGCGTTTATTTCAATTGTAGTGTCGGCAGTTAATACGGCGAATACGATGATTACTTCTGTGTTGGAACGGTTTAAAGAAATTGGAGTTTTGAAATCTATTGGTGCGCGGAATTCTGCAATCTTTAATATATTTTTATTCGAGTCTGGGTTCCTTGGATTTGTCGCTGGGTGTATTGGGGTTTTGGTCGGATGGGGTGCGTCGAATTTGGCGGCAGGTGTATTAGATAATCTTGGGTATGGTTTTTTGAGTCCTCATTATTCATGGGTTTTGTTTGGAGGGTTAATTGTATTTGCAACATTGACTGGGGCAATTTCTGGGATGATTCCGGCATGGAGAGCAAGTAAGATTAATGCTGTGGATGCTTTGCGTTATGAGTAAGTTTAAAGATTAAATAAAACTAATGTCTCTTTTTCTTCTTGGTGAATTTTTTAGCTATCCACCAGCCAATCAAGATAAGGACAACACCCCAAATAATATATGTCGTTATAGAAGTTGTTTTCATATCTGCTTTTCGATCTATAAAATAAGACGAATCAAATGTTATTGTTTTTGAAATTGTTCTTCGAACATTAATTGTGTCTGAGTAGGTTAATTCTATTGTTAGGTCTCCGTCTCTCATAGTTGCCTCGAAATCTGCAGTAGTATATTCATTTGAATCTAAATCTCCGACGACAACTCGATTTGGCCCTTTAACAATTATGTTTGTTTGTTTTGGGATTTCCAATGTTAGAGCTTCGACATCAGCTTCTCGGATATTTAAAACTTCCAGTGTTAACTCGTGTGTCTTGAAATTATAATCTTTTACGTAAACTTCAAAGTCTGCTCGGACATCGTCAACTTCGATGTTGAGAGTTTTTAAGATTGGAGCATCATTCTTGTTCTGAATCTTTACTTCTATAGGGTTTGCTCCGTCAAGTGCATCTGCGTCGATTCTTACTTCGTAAGGGATTAAAATGTTTGATTGGAAATCTTTGATGTAATCTACTTCGCTAAAACTTCTAACGCCATCTTCGTTAGGGTCGAACACGAGAGGGTAATCTTCGAGAAGAGTAAACTCTATGTCTCCGCATTCAGAACCCTCTAATCCATCAAGTTGGAAAACTAATTTTACATAGTCTCCAGGGACTGCAGGGTAAGGGTTTTGATTTAATAAGGAAACTGTTAAGTCGCATGAGCCAGCACTAACTAATGTCACAGAGAATACTAATAGGAATAATAATGCACCACTTTTCATATTAGGTAATAGATTGTTTTGTTTATAAAAGTTTGCAAGTAATCGCATAAAAATTTAAAAAGAGAGAGAGTTAGGAAAAAGAAAGATGGTTCAAAGAACCATCATGCTTTCATTTATGAAAGCAAAATGAAAAAAGATGGTGAAAAAATGTATTTATTGTTCCGAAGTGGTTGAGGATAGTTCTGTCGTTGACATGTGTCAAAGTTGTATGTATCAAGTTTGGGGGGAGAAAATGTCGAAGGCGATTATTAAGAATATGGAAGGTGAGCGGGACAAAGGGAATTTGGATTTGGGGCAAGTCGGTGTTAAAAAGATTAGTGATGTTGTCCCAGTTGTAGAATTTGAAGAAGCTGAGGTAACTAGGGAACTGGAAATTATTGAGTCTGTCGTTGCTGTTGAGAAGGTTGCTTTTGAAAGTGTTGAGCCGGAGGAGCTTGTCATTTCTGATGTTCCAAAAATTGAAGAGGTCACACAAATGTCGGAAGAATTATATTCTGAAGAAGGAGAAGGTTCTGTGGAACAACCAGCTTCTACAGATAGTGAAAGTTTTATTTCTTAGCGGAAAGGTTTATAAGTGGAAATTTTCTTGAGTTGTTAGGATAGTTAAACTGTCCGAGTTGGTGACAGCGCGTATAGTTCTGTCAGCTTCGATTATATAATATATGGCACGTCAAAGAAAAAAAGTTAGAGAAAAAGGAAAGTTGAGACTTAGTGGATATTTTAAGAAAATTGATGACGGTGCGAAGGTTGCGATTGTAACTGATAGGGGTGTTCGGGCGGCTTTTCCTAAAAGGATTCAGGGAATGAGTGGAGAAGTTTTAGAGAGCCGGGGAAAATTTAAGGTTGTTAAAATTAAAGATGGGGATAAGATGAAAACGTTTATAATTCATCCTGTTCACTTGAAGGTATTATAAAGATGATAAATAAAATTACCGGAGGTAAATGTTTTTAGATTATGCAATGGCAGAGCCCTTGCGAAATTAAAATCTAAAGATTTGAATTTATGACTATAAAAGAAGAAACACCAATCACTCTGGCAGAAGTCACGGCTTTAGTTGGAGATTCGGAAAAGGGCGAAGCGGTTAAGAAATTTATTAAGCAATTTACTAAGATGCCTGTCGAAAAGGCTAAGGAAATGAAAGAGGAGTTGAAAGCCCTTGACTTAATCAGATTGAAAGATACACATATTGTGAAGATTGTTGATTTTATGCCTGCGGATGCTTCGGAATTAAACAAAGTTATTATCGAGGTTTCTCTGGATCAAGAGGAAATAAATAAAATATTAGATGTTGTTAAAAAATATAAGTAACGATGGCGAAAGAAGAAAATGCAATTATACTAGATTTCCTACCTTACGGGTATGTGATGGAAAAGAAAATGATGCCTATAGCGCAAGCTATAGGTGCTAGTGGATTTACTCTTTTGCAATTGGTTCCTCGAAGAGGGGAAAAATTTGAAGTTGGCGAAATAGCTTATATCGGCGACGGTAAAAGGGATAAAGTACAATATATCCTTGGACGATGTCCAAGAGAGAAACTAACTGAAACTGCTAAAATTCAGTTAGAGGAATTCATTGCGAAGTCGGTTGAAGAAGACGAAGAAAAATTCGTGAAATTTTTTAATGAAGCACAAGCTATAAATACCCGACTTCATCAATTTGAATTACTCCCGGGACTTGGGAAGAAACATACGAAGGCGATTCTTGAAGCGCGGGATGAAAAACTATTTGAGTCCTTCGAAGATCTCAAGGCACGAGTTCACAATATGCCCTCTCCAGAGAAGGTTATTGAGAAAAGAATTATGGAAGAGTTGACGGAAATACAGAGACACAATCTGTTTATATCATAAAATGGCAGAAGAAGAAAAGAAAAAATATCAGAAGAAAGAAGAAGACGATGTTAGTTTGATTAGGGTTCTTGGAAAAGATATTCGTGGAGATAAGAAGTTGATGGCGGGGCTTACTCAGATTAAGGGAATTTCTTGGGCGTTTGCGAATGGAATGTGTAAGGTTTTGAAACTTGATGAGAAGAAAAAGATTCAAGATATTTCTGCTGAAGAGATGAAGAAAATCGAAGATTTTGTTAAGAATCCTGAAGTCCCTGGTTTTTTGAAGAATCGACAGAAAGACTTTGAGGATGGAGAAGATAGGCATTTGACAGGTGCTGATTTGAAATTGAGGAGTGAGTTTGATGTTAAGAGATTGAAGAAAATTAAATCATATAAGGGCGTGCGGCATTCTGCGAATCTTCCGGTGAGAGGACAGAAGACAAGGTCTAATTTCCGAAGAAATAGAAAGCCTTCCGTTGCTGCGGGGAAGAAGAAATAATATGGGAGATATAAAACGTAAACGAAAATTGTTTAATCGGCCAAAAAAGCCGTTCGACCGAACGAGAATGGATGAAGAAAATGTTTTGGTGAAGAGATATGGTTTGAAAAATAAGCGGGAAATTTGGAAAGCAAAGACAGCGGTTTCAAAATTGAGGAAAAGAGCTAAGGAACTTATTGGAAAAGAAATTGAAGGGCAACAAAGTTTTTTTGATAAATTGATTAAGATGGGAATTGTGGTTCGGGATGTTTCGGATGTTTTGGCTTTGACTGAGGAAAATTTATTTGAACGAAGATTGCAGACAGTTCTTTTCAAAAAGAAAATGGCGAATACAGTGAAGGGTGCTCGGCAGTTGATTGTTCATAAGAATGTTTTGGTTGATGGGAAGGTTGTGAATATTCCTTCATTTATTGTGACTAAGGATTTGGAAGATAAGATTTCGTTGAAAGAGAAAAAGGTTAAGGTTAAGAAAGAGGAAGTTGTTGAAGCTCCTGCGGAAGAAAGTGTTGAGGAAAAAGCTGAAGAAAAGATTGATGGGGATATGAAGGAGGAAAGTAAAGATGGCAAAGAATGAAGAGAATATTGGGATTTTGAATATTTATGCTAGTTTTAATAATACGATAGCGACGGTGACGGACTTGGCTGGGAATACTATTGGGAGGGTTTCTGGTGGGCAGATTACGAAGCATGATAGGATGAGGGCGAATCCGACGATTGCTATGTTTATTGCGAAGAAGATTCAGGAATTGTGTAGGGATTATAGAATGAATACGCTTTATGTTAGAATGAAAGGGCAGACAGGGGGGACTGGTATTGGTCCGGGGGGCCACGCGATTGTTAGAACATTGACAAAGGAAGGATTCAAAATTTTGAGTATAGCTGAAGTGACTGCGATTCCTCGAGGCGGTCCAAAGAAGAAAGGGGGTCGAAGAGGTAGACGAGTATAGGTTTATAAATTAAAATTAGATAAATAAAATATGGAAACAATAGAAAAAACACCGGAAAAAATCTCAGTTGTTGATGAGATGAATGTTAGCTTGGCTAATGCGATTCGAAGAAGTGTTAATGAGATTCCGGTTTTGGCGATTGATGAAGTAGATGTTTATAAGAATGATTCCGCACTTTACGATGAGATTATTGCTCATCGATTAGGACTTATCCCGTTGAAGAATCAAAATATGAAGAAAGGTCAAACTGTCGAGATGAAGTTTAAAGTTAAGGGAAAAGGTGAGAGGATAGATGTTCTTTCTAAGGAACTTGGTGATGCTGCGGTTTATCAAGATATGCCAATTGTTATTTTAAGTGAGGGTCAAGAAATTGAAATTGTTGCTCGAGCAAGGGCAGGACTTGGAATTGATCATGCGAAGTTTTCTCCAGGAATTATTTTTTATAAACATTTACCAAAGATTAAAATTTCTGTGGGGGGTGAGAAGCAGAGTGAGCTTGCTGAGATTTACCCGGAAGCTTTTGAGATGTTTGGTGAGAAATTGAAAGTTAAGAATGCTGCGGAGTTTGATTTGGAGCAGGAAGATATGAAGGACTACCCGGGTGTCGAGATTAGTTACGGTGACGATTTGGTTGTGATTGTAGAGTCATGGGGTCAGATGGATGCAAAGGATGTTTTTATAGGGGCGTGTAAGGCTTTGAAAGGAAATCTTTCTGAAGTCTCTAAAGCAATTAAGTAGGCTCGATGGAGTTCGCTGTCGAGTAATCGCGGGGAAATGCCGGAGTGGTCAAACGGGACGCGTTAAGGGCGCGTTAGCTTATGCTTACGGGGGTTCGAATCCTCCTTTCCCCATATTAAGAAAATGGAAATAACAATAAACAAAACAAAGATTGAAAGAAGGATGAAGCAGAAGATGGATGCTTCTTTAGTTGAGACTATAATTAAGTTGAAGAAGACGAATCCTATTGTTGCTAAGGAGCTTGCTCGTCCGAAGAGGAGATGGCCTGCGGTTAATTTGAAGGATGTTGATATGATTAAGGGAGATGTTCTGGTTGCTGGTAAGATTTTGTCGGCTGGGGATTTGAGTGAGGCGAAAAAGATTGTTGCTTGGTCTGCGAGTGAGAAGGCACTTGAGAAGATTAAGAATGCTAAGGGAACTTTTGTTACTGTGGTTGATGAGATGAAGAAGAATCCTGAATTAAATGGTTATGATATTTTACGATAATGGTAGAAAGAGAAATGATTTGCAAGGGTATCGCTGGGAGATTTTCGAGTGGTGGTACTCCGAACTTTAAATATTATCTTAACCGTGAGGATTATATAAAAGATGTTAGTGACTGGAATACTACTCCTCCCGAAATTGGTCATTTGGAAATATGGGCTGCTGTTCCTATCGGACAAGAAAAGTTACTTGAGATGGCAAGGACATTAAATAAATATATGGTAAAGGCTGCGAAATAAGATGGCAAAACTAATATATGATGGTAAGGATGCGGTTTTTGGTAGGTTGGCTAGTGTGGCCGCTAAAGAACTATTGAAAGGAAATTTCGTTGATATAATTAATTGTGATGATATAATCATTTCTGGAGATAAGAAGATTTTGGCTAAGAAGATTTTGGCTAAGAGAGAGATGGGTAGTGGTGGTTCGATGAAGGGGCCTAAGTATCCTCGTGTTGCGGATAGGTTGGTTAAGCGGATGATTCGTGGGATGTTGCCGAGGGATAGGGAGAGAGGACGAGAGGCGTTTAAAAGATTGAAATGTTATGTTGGTTCGCCTGAGGATGTTAAGGATGTTATTAAATTGGAATATAAGAAACCGATGAAGTTTTCGACAATTAAAGAGATAGTGGGGTTGTTGAAATGAATAAAATTGTAGTTTCGGGAAAGAGAAAGACCGCGGTTGCTAAGGCGACGATTGAGGATGGGAAGGGTGTTGTTACTTTTAATAAGAAGCCGTTGACGGCTTTGTCGGATTTGCAGCAGTTGGAAATTAGCGAGCCTTTGATTATTGCTAAAGATGTTCTTGGGGATTTGAAATTTGATATTTCTTTGAATGTTAAAGGTGGAGGGATTGCTTGTCAGGTTGAGGCTGGTCGGTTGGCGATTGCTAAGGCTATTGTCAAGTTTAGTGGGAATGAGGATGTGAGGTTGGCGTTTTTGGCTTATGATAGGAATTTGTTGGTTGCTGATACTCGGAGAAAGGAAGCTTGTAAGCCTGGGGATTCTAAGGCTCGGGCTATGAGGCAGACTTCGTTTAGGTAGTTATATTTTTGGGGAATTGTGGGTGATGATGATAATATGGCAGAACATCCAGAGCGAGGAATTAGTGAAAGTGAATTGATTGAAGAGATTAAGGAGGCGTTAAGGGACATTCGAGATATTTGTGACAAGGAGAAGCTATATGGTGATGGGGGGGAGGAGAATGTGGAGGAAGATGTTGCTGGGGTTGGACTTTATGCGGAAAGAATTAATGCGGTTCATCATTGTTCTAAACTCTTGGAAATGGCGGAGAAATATTTTCATAAAGGGGATTGGCAAAAATATGACCTCCGACCAAGCGTTAAGGGGCATATACATTCTCCTCGAGAACTGATTGATGCTCTTGCGAGCAAAGAATATTTTTCATATCCTTCTTTTAATATTAATTCTGATATTATTTCTTTCTAGGTTTTAGATAGTCTTTGAGTTTTCGTTGGACGGCGTAGAATATTTCTGGGGAGATTAATTGTTGGTGTTCCCCTTTGTGGATTCGGCCGTCGAATTTTATTTCTCCGAGGTAAGTTCTGTTGGTTAAGACTTTTTTTAAGCCGTTGATTGATAGGGAGAAATTTTTTGATAGGGAGTTCAGTGAATATTTTCTGTTGAGGAATGTTTTGAAGAGAGAGTGGACTCTTGCGGCGTCTTCGTTTGGGATTAGGTTTCCGTTTTGGACTTCGTAGCCTAATGGGGGTCTTGTTTGGAGTCGACCGATGGTTGCCATTTTTGTCATGCCTGATTTTTGTTTTTGTCCTGGGTGTTGTTTGTATTTTCTAAATGTATCGAGAGTTTTCCAGTCTATTTTTTCTGTGGTGTAACTCTGGAAATCTTGGATTTTTTCTGGGGAGAATGTTGCGCAGACTCTGCAGAGGGAACTTCCGAAAACTTTCACTTCTTTTTGGTCTTGGTATCCGCATTTTTTGCAAGTCATGTTTGTATGAGGGGGTTAGAATTTATAAAGTGTTTTGTATTAGGGATTTTATGGGTTTAAAAAAAGTTTTGATGATTGTAGGGATTGTGTTTTTGGTTTTGATGGTTGTGTTGGCTGGAGTTGCTTTTTATTTTTATAATTTTTATGTTTTTAAGACTGTGAGGATTTGTGTTGGGGAGGCTCGGGATTTGGGAGTCCCTTGTGAGGTTGTGGAAGATTGTATAGATGCAGCGAGGGAAAATGGGTATGATTTTGATTTTGAGGGACTGCCTGATTTTATTCAGGAGAAATTTGGAGAGGTTCTCGACGAGGTTGGTTATTGTAATGAGACTTGTTGGTTGAAAGATGTGCGTGGGATAGATGTTGATTTGCAGGAGTTGGAGTTTTTGGATTCTTGTGAAGATTGGGAGATGGAGATTGCGATTGAGATTCGGGGGAAAGAAGGTTTGGAGATTTTGAAATATTTGAAGTCGCGGGAAGAGTAACTTTTTATAGGGTTTCTATAGGAGATTTTATTTTTTTGAGTTCTTCTGTGGAAACATGGGTGTAAATTTGGGTTGTTGAAAGGTCGGCGTGTCCGAGGAGTTCTTGGATTTTTCTGATGTCGACGTTGTTTTCTAAAAGATGGGTTGCGAAAGAGTGGCGGAGTGTGTGACAATGGACTTCGTTCAAGTTTGCTCGTTTTGCTGCGGATGAAACTATTTTTTGTAGATTTCTCGTTGAGAGTTTTCCTGTTCGTCCTGTGAATAAATATTTTTCGTCCTTTTGTTTTTCGGCTTGGTCTTGTAATTCTTCAGTTAGGAATTCTGGGATGTTAAAAATTCTGTCTTTGTTTCCTTTGGCTTGTCGGATGTGTCCTATTTTTTCTGGGAAGTTTAGGTCTGCTACTTTTAATTTTACTAATTCTGAGACTCGGAATCCACAGGCATACATTAGGCTGACCATTAGTTTTGATTTTTGAGTTTGGAGTGCGTCTAATAATTTTTTGATTTCGTTTTTTGATAATGTTGTTGGGAGTTTCTTTTCTTTTTTTGGTCGCTTGATTGATGCTGTGATGTCGTTGTTGAGAATTGTTGAGTATGTGTATTTTATTGCGGAGAGGAAAAGGATTGTTGATGTTGCGGCTTTGTTTGATAGATTTTCTGCTAGGAAGTTTTTGATGTCGTCGGTTGTTATTTCGTTTGGATTTTTTTTTGTGAATTCTATTAAGTTTTGATTTGCTTTGAGATAATTTCGGATAGTGTATTCGGAATTTTTTGAGATTTTTAGTTCGACTTCTATTTTTTTGAGAAATTCTTCTTTATTCATTTTTCACCCTGGAGATTGTACGAACTTCTGGTTTAAATTATTATTGGAAAGAACCTCGGACAGTTTTAGGACTCTGTCTTATTATTGCATAGGTTTTTATATTCTGATTTTGATTAAGAAATATGGAAGATAGGAAAATGTTTAAAGCGGTTTGTGCTGACTGTGGACAGGAATGTGAAGTTCCGTTTGAGCCAACAGAAGGACGTCCGGTTAAATGTAAGGACTGTTTCAGAAAGGGTAGACCACAACGAGATGATTCTCGGGGTCGAGGAAACTTCGGTGGCCAGAACCGTGGGAATTTTTCGCGAGAGCGAAAAGATTTCGATGTTGTTTGTGCTGAATGTGGGAAAAAGACAACTGTTCCTTTCAAACCGACTCAAGGCAAGCCAGTTCTTTGTAGGGACTGTTATAAAAATTCTAATAATTAGATAAATCAATTTTCGTTTAACCGAATAACTATTATCTTTACTTATTGTAGTTGTTGGAAACTTAGTTTCAGCGACGATGGTTTTGTATTTTTATTAGGAGGTTTGGCTTTGTGTATGGGAGATATTTAGGCTCTCACTTACTTTCTTAGATTTTTTGTCGGGATTTTTCATTGGTATACCTTCTATTTTTTGTGCTCACTTTTCTTGTAAAAATGACTGATTATTTGTTTTTGCTAACTCTCACTTTTTCTCTTAAGAATTAGTGAGAATTGAAATGTTTTGAAATTAAAGAGTTTAGGTTGTGAAAAGTGGCGATTACACATTTTAAAGTGTTAAGAATCGATTTTTTACTAAAAATGAGTAAAGGATTGGCTCAAATGCTTAAAATTCCTGGAAAGTGGTTTAAAATTTGTTGGGGAAATGCCTGAGTTTTGACCTAAGGGGTTAAATTGAAGGGGATGTCAAATCCTTTTTCTTTGAGTTGTTGGAGGATTTCATGGCTGAAGTTGAGGTTATTGATCATTCGGTGGTGGTTTGGACAGAGGCCGATTAGGTTTTTGGGCGAGTTGTTTGTTTTGTTCTTGTCGATGTGGTGGAGGTCAACAATTTTGTCGAATCCACAGATGACGCATTCTTTGGTTACTTTTCGGTAGGTATTAAGGTCGACGTTGCTTGATTTTCGTGCGTTGTAAGCTTTGTTTTTGTCGGAGTGAAAGATGTAGTTGTAACAGCCGGCGCAGAGGCCTTTGGCGTGGAGAGTCATTTTTCGTTTGCATCTTTTGCAGGTCACACTTTTCGGGGACCACTTGAGTTTTTTGTAGCAGGCGTAGCAGAGGCCTTTGGCGTGATGCTCTTTTTCTTGATTGCAATTAACACAGATTTTTATCACCATGTTTTAGAAAAGGCGTTCGTATATAAAAACTTTGTGCAAACGGGCTATTTTCGTTCGTTTTATCATGGAAGAACGTCATACAATCTATGTTGTGCGAACTTTCAATGAAAGATCGCACAACATGACCAGATTATCCTAACTTCTTTGAAATTCGGACAATTTGGTCGGGCGAACTCAGGAGGGGTTGTATAATATTTCGTAAACTTTGGAGAGGGTGTACAACATGACTAGAATATATTAACTTCTTTGAAATTCGGACAATTTGGTCGCGAAATTAATGGGTTTTTGGGTTCGAATGTCTGGTCTTGAAAGTTTTTCGACTTCTGCCGCTAGGGATCCTGGAGGATGTGGCTTTTTGCCTTGGTTGTATCCTTGGTAGAAACATTGTCTTCCTGATTCGCATGGGAGGGTTGCGTCTCCGAAAGAGCATTGTCCGATGTGTAAGAATTGGTAGAAACATGAGTTGTAGCATAGTTTTTTTTGGGGTTTCATTTTGTGTATTCTTCTTTGAGGTTTTTATGTTTTATTGTGGTCTAGGGCTTACTAAATTCTGTCTCCGTGCCTGGCGGTTGTGCACTAAGGTGAACATAGTGCAAAGGTTTAATTGTTATCAAATAATAAGTTAACTTACAAAGATGTTTGATATCTATAGAAAAAAGAAGGGTGTCCAAGGGTTACTTGGACAGATAAAAAATTAATAAAATATTTGGATTTATTTCTTGAAAATTGCTAGGATTACGCTGATGATTGCACCGATTACTACGACCCAACCCGCAACAACTGTTATAATTTCTGGGATTCCTGGGACTGTTAATGTAGAGTCTATCATTCCTGATCCAACAGCTAGTGCTACGATTACACCGACGACCCATGCAAAAATTCCTACAATTGTATTATCTGCCATGTTTACCTCCTTATTTCTTTTTTCTTCGTGTTGTGAAATGGAAAAATGCCATTGCCACCACGAATGAAATTATGATTGTAAGTATGTAAGTGTCTAGAAGTGTTGTCGTATACCCGAAGTATTCTGTGACTGAATTTAGGCCTGAAATTTTGTCAGGATTTAAGCTGCAAAGGGTCCATTTGTAAATTGGTGGGATGATTGAGGCAGACTTTCTGCAGGGGATAATTGGTATGATGATTGAGGTTATTAATGTAGCTGCAGAAACTAACGCAGAGTATATTATCTTCCTCTTGAATAACATATTTTTGTTAAGATTTCAAAGTTTATAACTGTTTTGGCTGGGAAATAATGGAATTTTGGACAGCTTATTGGGTATGTTTATGCACTAAAGGGTGTTAAAATAATGTTTTTTGATGTTTGGACGGCTGTTTAAGTGTTTCTTTATCATTTCTGTATTGTTTTTTATTTTTATCGACGGTAAAGGGAGGTGTTTATGAATTGGACAGGGTGTTGTTTATAACCTTTTTTTGTTGTTTTCTATTGATTTTGGTGTTTGGACGGCTGTTTTTTGGTGTTGGTTGTCCAAACATCACGAAACATTTATAAAGAAAGATGATTAAAAGTTAGTAAGATGTTAGGTTTATTTGGACACAAAAAGAGGGTTGAGAAATTGAGAGGGGAAGTTCAGGATTCTTTTAATCATGTAAAGAAAGACTTTAATAAAGTTGGTGAATGGATTAAGCATCTCGACGATAAACATGTATCACATGGTGGTGAAATTGTTAATATCAAAGATCAGTTAATGACTATTCATCAGGACCTTATGGAGCTAAAAGACTTCGTTTCTTTCTTTGGCCCACAGATTTCTAAGGGTTTGTCCAAACAGGCACAAACAGATGTGGTAAAACAACCATTACTTGGTGCTGTTCAAACAGGTGTTCAAACGGGCGTTCAAACAGATATTTTAGAGAATTTAACAGTAATGGAGAGGGCAATTGTCTGGGCGTTGTTAAATAGTGAAATGAAGCTTTCATATGAAGATCTTGCAGCCTTATTAGGTAAAGATAGGAGCACGATTAGGGGCCAAATTAACGCGATTAAACAGAAGAGTGAAGGTCTAATTGAAGAGTCAAGGGAGGTAAATGGTAAGAAAAGGCTCTATATTCCTGATGAAATCCGTACAATGGTGGTCAAAAGTGTAAAAGTGAAGATAAAGGCTCAAAAAAGGGTGAAAACTTGAAAAGTGAGAGTTAAAGAGTAAATTTGGCTCAAAAAGCATTGGTATTTTATGTGAATAAAGTGTAAAAGTGAGGTCTGATCACATCAAATCATATTCAATGAAAAGTGAGATTATAGAAAATTTGACTTTATGTGAAAAAGTGGGTCTTTTTGATTTATCATGAATAGGATTTCATTGAAATTCACTAAAGGTGAGTCTTGGTCTAAAAATCAGGGTAAAATGACATGCCCAAATAGGAAAGATTTGGGGTTATAAAAAGGAGGTTTAAGAGTTAATTCTTAGCCTGGAAGTAAGGATTTATTAATCGTTTAACCGAATAACTATAGTTTTAATTGGATTTAGGGTAAAAAGTTTGCCTATGAATCAAGTAAAAATAATAGTTTATCGATGGTAAAATGGGAGTTTATTAAATGAGATATTATGGGTAAAGATGCCTGAAATTGGTGTTTAAGGCTTGTAAATTGTGTCTAAAGTAACTTCAAAAGTTGAAGTTTCAAGAAGATTATAAGTCACGTAAACGCGCGATTGTGTCTAAAGTAGCCACGTTTTTTAGGTCTTGAGAGACTTTTAATAAAATAGTTTTGTTATTTTGTCTTATTTTCTCGACTGGGACGCCTTTTTTGGTCAATTTATTGATGTAATCACGTATTGAGGACTCGCTGAGCTGCAGTTGTTCGGCAAGGGTTCTGTAGGTTATCTCATCAATATTTTGCTCTTCTAGGCTGTATAATGTGCTGAAAACGAGCATTTCCTGAGGAGTTAGGCCTTTGAATTTAAGACGTATATCACGTTTTAATTCATCAAGAGAATTGAGTATTTCATTAGCTTTAGCGAACTCTGAAATAGGATCTTTTTCTGTCTGTCTGTGTGTTTGTTGGTCTGTCTGTCTGTCTGTTGGAACCCCCCTATTTCCTATGGAACTTGATACATTAGGTGTGAAATTAGGCTCATATGTAGTATTATGTGTCTGTTTGTCTGTCTGTTGGTCTATTTGCGAGTAAATATGTGTCTGAGTTGTCTGAATTTCATTTATTTGATTTTTTAAGTCATGAATTTCATTTTTTAATAATAATATGTCTTCTTTTATTCTAGAAAAGGCCTCTTTTATTGGATCCATTACTTTTTTAAAACTTTCTGGTTTATAATATTAGTTGTTTTAGAAAATATAGTTCTTCTTTTGGTGTTTTTGAGATATTATTTTAATAATTGAATTGGTCTTGAGAAATTACTGGTGCTCTTTGTAAATTTTATATGCTTTATTTGAAATTCTCCATCTTAATCTCCGTGAATATTTAAAACCTTGAGAATTTTTATCAATTTTTTTCACTAATTCTTTTTTTTCTAAATCTTTTAATAAATCTTTCATGAATTCTTCGTCTCTCGCGAGTTCTTTTGCAATGTCTGAAGTGAAAATTTGTTTGGGGAAGATGGAATATAGGTATGAAAGTATTTGTTCGGATATCTTCTTTTTTTTTTGGTCGGATATTTTTGGCATATTGTGATAAAGTTATCCGGTTTTATAATCTTTTGGTTTAATTGTTAAGTTTATATTATAATTTATCTTTATTAGGGGATAAATTTGTTGGGAATGTTGCTAGGAGTTGGTGAGGTTGTAGGTAATTGTAGTGAGGTAGATATTAAGGCACTTTTGGGGGTCTTTTAAAGGTTCTGTAGGGATAACCTTATCAGATATTGATTCTTTTGTGACTTTCTTAGAGGATATTTATGATCAACCTAGGATATTATGGATTGTTCAAATTGGTGGAGCTTCGCTTACTATGAAAGCAAATTGTTTGATTTATATACGCCCACACCCCGAATCGAACGGGGACGCCGCGAACGGCCGCGGGTTCGAGCCGCGTGCAATACCATTATGCGATGTGGGCTTTGCTCATCATTGCATTCATGAAACATTTCTAATATTACTTTATGCGATGTGGGCTTAAACTATTATAATAAAATTATTATATAAACTCTTGGTTAGAATTATTCTTGTTTTTTTAAACTTAATGAAGGAAGTTGGATGTGGATTGGGAGTCCAAGTTCGTCCTCAATTTCGAAGGCTTTGATTGAGGCTTTTTTAATAATTAAATTTGTGATTTGTATTTGTTCTTCAGTATCGAATTTTTTATCCTTCCAAGATTTTTGAATTTCTTTTATAGTCTTAGAATCTGTCGAGATAAATATTGATCCTTCAATTGAAATCTCTCCAAGTTCTTTATAATCTACAACTAGTTCGTAATCTATTTTTAAAGAATCTTTTGTATCTTTTAATTTATCAATATTAACTAATTTTATATTTGTGCTGATTTCGAGGTTGCCTGAAAATTCTGGTTTTCGTTCTCCGAATATTTTAGAGATTCTTGCCCCGATTAATTTTATTTCTACCATATTAAATTTTGATAAATTGAGTTTATAAATCTTTTTATAATAGATCTTCTTCAGAAACTACTATAAAATCCCCGACAGCGATAACCGCATTATAGGGGATTAATCCCTCCCTGTCTTTTGTTCTTTCTAAAGATAAATTTGAGGTGTAAACTGTTAAGTCTCTTAAGACAATATGTATTAATTCACCTGTTCTCGCTTCGAAGGTTATATCTTTCACGACACCAAGTTTCTTTCCTTCTTTTGTTACAACTTGTTTTCCGAGAAGGTTTTTGAAAGGTTTTTTATCCATAGGTTGATTAAATATAAAATGTTTATAAATCTTTCTTTTGATTTTTATTAATATATAGTAGTAAAGTAACTTAGATATTTTATGATTAAAGAGATTTATTGGAATTAATGATATTTTAATTGTTTATTTTATTGGATTGTGCGAACTTGATTAACTTTTTTATGAATAGGACTGTGACCCTATTGTTGCGTATGGAAAGTTTTATAAGGGTATTGGGAAGAAAAAGGTTTTTGTTTTTTAATTTTTATTTATAAATATTTATATTATATATTATATATATTATATTATATATATTGTAGTATATATTATTAAATATAGTATATTGTAATAATTATATTGTAATAAGTATATTGAAAGATATAAGTTATGTGGAGAAAAGATATAGGTTATGTAAGGGAAAATTTAAGGGAAATTTAGGAGTATTTTGAAGAGTTTTGTTTGGAGATGAAATGAAGGGGTCAGAGGAATTTTTATGGAAATTTAAGTTTGTCGAGGAGAAATGGTATTTTTTTGAAAAATAAGATTATATATTTAGAGTTGTTATTTCCAAGTGAAATAGGGGTGTGGAGGTATGTTTTCAAGTATATGAAAGTTTAAAAAGATTAGATTATTTTTTAATATATGGTGATTAAAAAAGTAATATTTGAAGATATTCTATGTTTTCATTTGTTCTTTGGAGGAAAAATGAAAAATGGGTGTTGAGTTGGGGGATGTTTTCAATATTGCAGTGAATAATAGTCTTTTTGAAAATAAAGGGGTTTTACAGGTTCGTTATACTCCTGATTCGATTCCTCATCGGGATGAGCAGATAAAGTCTATTGCTAGTATTTTGGCTTCTACACTTAGGGGTGAGCGTCCGAGTAATCTTTTTGTTTATGGGAAAACAGGGACTGGGAAAACACTTTCAGTTCAATATGTTCAGAAAGAATTATTGAAAAAGGCGGGGGAGTTAGATGTTGATGTTCGTTTTGAGTATTTGAATTGTAAGTTGAGGAAAGTTGCGGATACAGAATATAGGATTTTGGCGGCTTTGATAAAACAATTAGGGAGTTCTGTTCCGGCGACTGGACTTCCGACAGATCAAGTTTGGTCTAAATTTATTGAGTTGATAGATAGTAAGAAGCAGTTGATAGTTTTTGTTTTGGATGAGATTGATCAGGCGGTGAAGAAGATGGGGGATAGTTTTATTTATTCGTTGACGAGGCTTAATTCTGAGTTGAAGCAGGCACAGATTTCTTTTATAGGGATTTCAAATGATGTGACTTTTCTTGAGAATATTGACCCGAGGGTTCGTTCTAGTTTGGGGGAGGAGGAGTTTGTTTTTCCACCGTATAATGCGATTCAGTTACAGGATATTTTGAATGAGAGGTGTGCGCAGGCGTTTAAGGAGGGTGTTGTTGCTGATGGTGTGGTTGCGAAGTGTGCGGCTTATGCGGCTCGTGAGCATGGAGATGCGCGTCGTGCTTTAGATTTGTTGAGAATTGCTGGAGAGCTTAGTGAGAGGGAAGGAGAGGAAGAGATTGGAGAAAAGTATATTGATTTGGCGAATCGGAAAATGGAGGGGGATAAAATTTTAGATATTGTTGAAAGTGAGCCGAAGCAGTTTCAATTGGTTTTGTATTCAATTATACAACTGACGCGTCGTGCGGGGAAGGGAGGGATTGAAAGATTTTATACTGGGGATGTTTATAATAACTATCAATCTGTTTGTGGGCAGACTGGGACTGATCCGTTGACGCAGAGAAGGATTTCAGATATTATTGCGGAGATTGATATGTTAGGTTTGATTAATGCGAAGGTTATTTCTAAGGGGCGGCATGGAAGGACTAGGGAAATTAAGTTGTCCGTTCCGTCGAATTTAATTGATAAGGTTGAAGAGATTTTAGTTGAGAGTTTAGGGTTGTGATTTAGGATATAAATTTTTATAAAGTGATGTTGGAGACGTTTCATGTTTAAGTTTATCCCAATAAAACTTAAAAAGGGTGGAGGTTTTTTTGTTATGGAGGACAAGTTCCATTGAACTGTAGTTTCCTCGTTTTTAAAATGGTATCAGAAATATTGAAACTTTGTATGAAAAGAGGATTCCTTCTTGATAATGAAATGTTAGAATTGTTATCAGATTTAACGGAGGAGGGTGTGAAGAGTGTGATTGATGTTATTGGGGATTTGGGGATTGAAGAGAGGGTGATTAATAAGCGATTGTTTGAGACTCATTTTGATAAATTTAAGAGTTTGTTGATTGTGGAGAAAGGGGAAGATGAGATACATAATTTTTTTGAGGGGATGGGTTATAAGAAAGGGGGGGAGATTGATGAGGAAATTGAGGAGGAAATTGAGGAGAGTTGTGGGAAGGTGAAATTGATTTCGGCTCCGGCGTTTCCTCAGAAGAAGATTGAGGTTAAAGATTTTGTTAAACATTTTCGTTCTCGTTATGAGTCAATAAAATCTATGTTAGAGACTCGGGACTTTGAGAATTTGACTTCGATTCGGAAAATTGGTGAAAATAGAGGGAGTTATACAATTATTGTTGCAGTTTCTGGGAAGAGGGTGACGAAGAATAAGAATTTGTTTATTGAGGTAGAGGATTTAACTAGTAGTTCGATTGTTCTTGTTAATCAGAATAAGAAAGATGTTTTTGAAAAGGCAAAAAATATTTTGAATGATGATGTTGTTGCGTTTAATGTTTCGGGGACTTCGGAGATGTTGTTTGCTAATGATGTGGTTTTTCCTGAGTCTAGTTTGCCTGAAAAACGGTATAGTGAGTTTGATGAGTATGTTGCTTTTTCAGGGGATTTTCATGCTGGTTCTACAATGTTTTTGGAGAAGAATCTTTTGAGATTTGTTAGGTGGTTGAATTGTGAGGAAGGTGATGAGAAGCAGAAGGCTCTTGCGAGGAAAGTTAAATATTTGTTTTTGACAGGAGATAATATTGATGGGGTTGGTCATTATCCTGGGCAGGATAAATATTTGATTCAGCAGACTACTCAAGGACAGTATGATAAGGTTGAGGAAATTTTGAAATTGATTAGGAAGGATATTAAGATTATTATGTGCCCGGGGCAGCACGATGCGGTCTGGGTTGGTGAGCCGCAACCTATGATTGGTGAGAGGTTTGCTGAAGGTTTGCATCAGATGGAGAATTTGACTTTAGTTTCTAATCCTGCATTGATAGAAATTGATGGAGGTTTTAAAATTTTAATGTATCATGGTGCAAGTATAAATCGATTTATTGATGAGATATCAGATATTCGAACTAACTTTGGGCACAATTCTCCGACGAGAGTTGTTCGAGAAATGTTGAAGAGGAGACATCTCGCGCCGATTCATGGGATGATGGATTATATTCCTTGTGAGAAAGGAGACCCTATGGTGATAGATAAGATACCTGATATTATTGCGACTGCAGACCAGCATCGTGCGGAGGTTTCCAATTATAATAATATTATGATGATTGCGAGTTCGTGTTGGCAGTCTATGACTCCATTTGAGGAGAAAGTAGGAAATGTTCCTGATCCGTGCAAGGTTCCTTTATTTAATTTGAAGACTCGTGAGATTAAGATGCTTGATTTTTCGGATGAAGTAAAAGAAGTTGAATGGGAAGATGGGAGTAATTTGGTTTGTAAATTGGAGGGGAAAAATGGAAAAGTATGATTGGGATACGGAGAAATATTTTTCGGATTTAAAGATGAAGGTAGATAAGGAGTATGTGGTTGCGAATGAGGCTCGGGCGAAGGGGTTTGACCCGAAAGATGAAGTTGAAATTCCTTTGGCGATGACGATGGCGGAGAAGTCTGTTGGTTTGATTACGACTATTTATCCTGATTTACCTATTGAGTCAATCACGAAACGGATGTTGGAGTTGGAAGAAAAGTATGGTCAGTTGGACACGACTGTTGCTTTTGATATTGCCAGGGAAATTGCTGAAGAGAAATTTTGTAAATTTAAAGATCAATTGGAAGCGATTGATGCAGGGATTCGAGTCGGTTTTGCTTATCTTACTTTAGGGGTTGTTGCGTCGCCGATTGAAGGTTATACTGGTTTGCAATTAGGGAAGACTCGAGATGGGAAAGATTATTTTATTGTGAGTTTTAGTGGGCCTATTCGGTCTGCTGGGACGACTGCGACGTGTCTTGTTTTAATGCTTATTGATTATTTGAGGGAACATTTTGGTTACGCGAAGTATGACCCTGATGATAGGGAGGTGAAGAGGTATGTTACGGAGAATATTGATTATCATGAGAGGGTTACGAATTTGCAGTATTTTCCGACGGAAGAGGAGATGATTTATTTGGCGAGTCGTTTGCCGATTCAGATTTCTGGAGACCCTACAGAGAAAAGGGAGGTTTCTAATTATAAGGACTTGCCGAGGGTTTCGACTAATTTTATTAGGGGTGGGATGTGTTTGACTTTTAGTGAAGGTCTTGCGCAGAAAGCGGGGAAGGCTTTGGGGCGTTTAAGGTCGTGTAAGAATAATGGGTTGAAGTGTAGTGGGTTTGATTGGTTGGATGGATATTTAGAGTTGCATAAGAAGCGGGAGGTTGGTGATGGGGATGTTGAGGTGACTTATATTAAGGATTTGGTTGCGGGTCGTCCAGTTTATGGTCATCCTTCTAGGTCGGGGGGGTTTAGGTTCAGATACGGTCGGAGCCGGGTGTCAGGATTTTCCGCGGTTTCAATTCATCCAGCGACGATGGGGATTACAAATGGGTTTTTGTCTCATGGGACTCAGTTGAAAATTGAGAAGCCGACGAAGGGATGTATTATTACTTCTTGTGATCGGATTGATGGACCTATTGTTAAGTTGTTTGATGGTTCTGTAAAAAAGATTAGAGATTTTGATGAGTCGAAAGCGATTTACAAAGATGTTGAAGAGATTATTTATCTTGGGGATATTCTTTTTCCGTTGGGGGATGTTATTGATAGGAATGCAATGTTGCCGAAGCCGGGTTATGTTGAAGAATGGTGGGGATTGGAATTGGAAGAAAAAATGGATGTAACAGGAGAGAGTTTAGATGTTGATGCGTTTAATATTTCTCTTGAAGATGCGATTAAATTTAGTGAGAAATATTCTTTACCTTTACATCCTTCATATATTTTTTATTGGAGTCAAATCTCTAAAGAGGATTTTACATGGTTGATGGATTGGATGCAAAATGCTGTTTGGCGAGGGAGATTGGTTTTGCCTTGGGAGAGTTCGGTTCATGAGAAGTTTAAGGAAGGGAAGAGGGCTTTGGAGATTTTAGGGGTTGAGCATCAGGTTGTTCTTGATAATGTAGTTATTGATAGCGACGCTAAAGCTTTGCTTGTGAATTTGGGTTTGTCATTTGTGGAATCGGAGGAGAGTTTGAAGGAAAGTGTTAGGAAGATTATTGATGGGGGATTTGAAGGGGATGTTTTGGAGATTGTGAATGAGTTGTCGAAGTATAATATAAAAGATAAGGCGGGGACTTTTATTGGGACTCGAATGGGGCGTCCTGAGAAAGCGAAGCTTAGAAAGTTGACTGGGAGTCCGAGCGTACTTTTTCCTATCTCTGAGCAGGGAGGGAGGTTGAGAAGTGTTCAGGCGGCAGTAGATGTGGGGTATATTAAATCTGATTGGCCGATTTTCAAATGTAAATGTGGGAATGAGACTATTTATTCTGTTTGTGAAAAATGTGGGAAGAAGACTAAGAGGTTGTATTATTGTCGAGATTGTCGTGAGGCGAAAGAAGAGGTTTGTAAAGTGCATGAGGATAATTGTTATAAGTTTTCTAATCGGAAGATTGATTCAAAGTATTATTTTAAGGAGGCTCAAAAACTTTTAAAATATGAGAATTGGGAGATCCCTCCATTAATTAAGGGCGTTCGTGGGACAAGTAGTGATGGTCATGATTTTGAGAATTTGGCGAAGGGGATTCTTCGGTCGAAGTATAATCTTTGTGTGAATAAGGATGGGACGATTCGTTATGATGGGACAGAGATTCCTTTGACACATTTTAAGCCACATGAAATTAGGACTTGTGTTGGGAAGTTGAAAGAATTAGGTTATGATAAAGATCTTTATGGGAATGATTTGGTTGATGAGAATCAGATTTTGGAATTGAAGCCTCATGATGTAGTTTTGCCTTCGTGCCCTGTTACTGCAGATGAAAAGGCTGATGATGTTTTTTTGAATATTGCGAATTTTGTTGATGAGGAATTGGAGAAGTTGTATGGTTTGCCGAAGTATTATAATTTGAAATCAAAGGATGATTTGATTGGGCAGTTAGTTGTTTGTATGGCGCCGCATAATTGTGCAGGGGTTATTGGTCGGATTATTGGTTTTAATGAATTGCAGGGGCTGACTGCTTCACCTTATATGCATGCGGCTATGCGTCGAGATTGTGATGGTGACGAGGCTGCGGTGATGATGCTGATGGATGTATTGATTAATTTTTCTCGAAAGTTTTTGCCGAGCCATCGTGGGGGGACTCAAGATGCCCCTTTAGTTTTGAATGCGCATATTCGTGCGGGGGAGGTTGATGACCAGATTTTAGGTTTTGAATTGGGCGACCATTACCCTTTAGAAGTTTATCGTTTGGCGGAAGAGGGAAAGCATTCGAGTGAATGTAAAATTGAAACTGTTAAAGATAGATTGGCGAATGATGAAAATCCATTTACTAAGACTGGTTTCACCCATGATACTAATGATTTTAATGTTGGTGTTTTGAATGGGGCTTATAAGATTTTGCCGACGATGAAGGAAAAGGTAAATGGCCAGATGGAATTGGTTGGGAAGATTCGTGCGGTTGATACGGAGGATGTTGCTCGGCTGATTATTGAAAGGCATTTTATTCGAGATATTCGTGGTAATTTGAGGAAGTTTGCGCAGCAGCAGTTTAGATGTGTGAAGTGTAATGAGAAATTTAGGCGTCCGCCATTGTCTGGTGTTTGTAGGAAATGTGGTGGGAAGATAATTTTTACAATTAGTGAAGGGTCGATTAAAAAATATTTGGAGCCTGCGATGGACTTGGCAGTGAATTATAATATTTCTCCCTATACAAAAGAAGGGATGGAATTGACGAAGATGTATATTGAAAGTATTTTTGGGAAGGAGTTGGATAAGCAAGTAGACTTGAAGAAGTGGTTCTGACGTGTTTTTAGGAAACTTTATAATATATCTGATGTTGTTAATAATATGGCTAATAAGGTGATAGTTGATTATCTTAGGGAGAATAGGGGGAAACATACTCTTAAAGATTTGAAGAGAAAGATTCTTTCGGGGGGATATTCTGAGCAATCTTTTGAAAATGCATTAGCTGTGGTAAAAGGTTCTACACCTGTGGGGAAAGAAGGAGTTCCAATTTATTCTAAGATAAATAGGTGGATGAAGGTTGCAGCAATTTTGGGATTCCTTTTTGTTGGGATTTATTCTGTTCTTTTTTTGATGGGGCTCTTTGGAGTTTCGATTGATTTTGGAGATTGGGTACCTATGATATTTATGGTTGTTTCACTTCTTTCTTTTTTAGTATATTATTATGGTTTTGTGCTATTGGCGAAAAAAGTTGATTCTCTTTTATTGAAAGTTTCGGCAATTTTGTCTATTGTTGCTATAGGTATCTTTTTTGTATTAATTGTTTTAGCAATTATCTCGAGTTTTAGTCCTGCGAGTACTTTAGCTCTTGTCGGTTCTGAAGGGTCTGGTTTGGGTGTTCCTGTAGGGGGCGATTCTTCTCCAATATTAGATTATTCTTTTTTAGCGTTCTTCGTATTTTTGATTATAACAAGATATCTTTTTGCGATAAGTTTGATTAGGATTAGGAAATCTGCTAAATATTCTTTGGTTGCTGGAGTTATAGGATTAATTGTTATTCTAGTTTCTACACTGGCAATTCTTTGGTTTATTTATATGCTTCTTTTTGATAAAATAGGGTTGATAATGTTTTTATTTTCTTTATTTTTTGATCAGACAAAACGACTTATTTTTATATGGTCTATTTATGCTATTTATGCTCTTGGTTGGGTAGGGGTTTTATTTGAGTCTTTTACATTATTTAAGGCTTCTAAGAATTAAGGTGAGACTGGGTTATAATTTAATTTAAAAAGGCAGTTTTGCTTTTTGTTTTATGGCAGGAGTTTTTGGTGTGGTTTCTAAGGGGGATTGTATTCGTGATGCGCTTTCAGGGGTTTTTTATTTACAGAATCGTTCAGAAGATTACTGTGGGTTGGCGTGGAAAACTTTCGAAGGGAAATTAAAAAATTCTACCCATAAAGGGCTTGTTAAACAAAATTTTTCGAGGGAGAAGGTAAGTGGTATAAATGGTAATTGTGCTATTGCGTGTGTTTCGGGAAGCCGGGAGCCTGTTTCAGAATTGTCTCAAAAAGGAGGGATGATTTTATGTGTTGATGGAAATTTGTTTAATTATCATGAAGTAAAAAATAATTTATTGAAAGAAGGAGTAAGTTTTTCAGGGTATCATAATCCTGAGGAGATTAATGATGCGGTTTTAATTTCTAAGATAATTTCTAAGGAGTTTAATTTTGAAAAAGGTATTAAGGATTTGTTGGGGCAGATGAAAGGAGATTTTGCTTTAGTTGCACTTACTCCTGAGGGAATTTATGCAGCAAGGGGTTGGGGAAGGAAGCCTTTGATTTTAGGGAAGAAGGATGGGAGTTATGCTGTGTCTTCGGAAAGTGTTTCGTTTATTAATACTGGTTTTGAGATTGTTAGGGATGTTAATCCTGGTGAGGTTGTTCTTTTAAATTCGGAAGGGATTAATTTTGTGGCTCAGTTTGATTTGGGTGTGGTTAAATATGGAACTTTTGAGTGGATTTATACTGCACATCCTGCATCTATTATCGATGGACAAAGTGTAGAATTGGTTAGGAATAAGATTGGGGCGTTGATGGCTGAGAAGTATAAGATTGATGCGGATTTGGTTTCGCCAATTCCTAATTCTGGGCGGTGTCATGCTACTGGTTATGCTAATGCTTCGGGGATTCCTTATCTTGAGGTTTTTAAAAAGTTTGATTATTCAGGGAGAAGTTTTACACCGAATAATTTGGAGATGCAGAATGAGGTTGCTGATGAGAAATTGATTCCTTTGAAGGGGCTGATTGAGGGGAAGAGGATTATTATTGTTGATGATTCAATTGTTAAGGGGAATCAGACTCGGAAGCAGACTGCGCGTTTGAAGGAGCTTGGGGCGAAGGAGGTTCATGCCATTATTGCTTGTCCGCCTTTGGTTGCTGCTTGTAAGTTTGGTAAGGCTATTAAGCATGATGAGGATTGTATTGCTAAGAGAATGAGTCTTGATGAGATAAGGACGACGAGGGGGTTAGATGGTTTGCATTTTGCGGATGTGGAGATTCTTGAGAAGGCGATAGGTATGCCGCGGGGTAAACTTTGTTTGGATTGTTGGGGGTTGTGATTATTTGAGCTTGACTGCAGTTCCGTAGGCCAAAATCTCGGCTGCGCCTGTCATGACCATTGAAGTTACGAATCGTATATTGATGACTGCGTCGGCACCTTGTTCTTTTGCGTCGTTGACCATTCGGTTGAATGCTTCTTCTCGTGATTGGGATATCATTTTTGTGTAGGATTTGATTTCTCCTCCGATGATGTTTTTGAAACCTGCTGCGATGTCTCGTCCAACATGTCGTGCTCGGATTGTGCTTCCTTTTACAATTCCTAAAACTTGGGATACTGTCTTTCCTGGAAGTGAGTCTGTAGTTGTTGTAATTATTTCTGCCATATTACTTTTTGCGAGGTTTATGTTTTATATCTTTCCTTTTCTCTATTTTGTCTTCTTCTTTGTAGAAGAGGACTAATATGAATCCGATAATTGTCGGGATTGATGCTGGAATCCATTCTCCGGTTTTTATATAAATCCAGATACCTAGTGCAACGGCTATTAGTCCTACAATAATTATTTCTTTTCCCATAATTTTTCTAAGTGTTTATCCTTAATAAATCTTTTTAGATGGGGAGATAGAAGAGGATTGTTGGGATTAGGATTGCGCCCATTAGGAAACTTCGGCGGGTTTGGAATTCTATACAGGTTAGTCCGAGGGCTGTTGCGGTGAGAAATATTATGAATCCTAAAAATCCTGAGAATAAAATTGTTATTGCTGTAAGTAAAATTAAAATTGTTATGGAGATTTTTGTGTAGGGGATTTTGTGGATGTTTTTTGCGAAGAGTTTTGAGATTTGAAGAGTTAATGGTATTGCGATTATTGCTGTGAGTGTAATTGTTATCAATATTGTAGTGAGATTTTGAAAGTTTATTTGTGTTAGTTGTGAAATTGTGGCTGCAGCTCCTGTTCTTGATTTTTGAATTAGAAAAAGTGTTACAAATGACATTGATATTACTAAGGTATTGACTGAGCCGAGGAGGATAAGGAATTGTTCTTTGTTTAATTTTCCCATTATTTCGGAACCGATGATTGCAGCTTGGCTACTTCCAAGTCCTGGGAAGAAAGAACAAAATGGGGAAATGATTATTGTTGAAATTGTTGGTCTTATCAGTTCTTTTTTTGTGAGGGCAAGTTTTTCTATTTTTTGTGGAGGAACTTTTGTTTTTGTTCGGATGGAATTTATTATCGTGGATGCTCCGAAAAGACCTGTTAATAATGGAAGAAGGGGTTGTTGTATATTTAGATTAAAAGAGGCGAGACCTAGAAATCCCGCGAGGAGAAAAATCATTATCGCTTTTATTTTTGATTTTCTTTCATGAAGAATTAATAATATTGCAATCCAAATTAGGAATAGTCCGAGCATTCTTTCGATGAAAGGATAAATTTTTGGGATGAGGAAAAGGAATGTTGGTATGAGAAAAATTAGAGAAATGATTGCAATAGCAGAACCTATTATTGTGAGTTTTATTGCTTGGTGTCCTTGACCTTTTAGTAAAAATTCGTGTCCGGGAAGAACTCCGAGTCCGGTATCTTCGTCGGGGGCTCCAAGAAATACTGCTGGAATGAAATCTATAAATGTATGTGTGATTGCCATCGCTGTGATAAAAACTAAAACTATATTTATTGGAAAAGTGGTTAGGAAAATAAATGTTAAGAGAATTGTTGCTATAAGGTTTATATGAATTCCAGGGATTAGGCCTGTGATTGTTCCTGCGAGAATGCCTAAAATAAAAGCGATTATTATTTCCATTATTTTTCTTTTCGGATTTTGTCAATAATGATTTGTTTTTCCCCGCGATAGATATCTGATTTTCCTCTAAAATATATTGCATCTCCGATCTCTAAATTGAGTGATGTTGGATTAAAGAGAATTAAAGTTTCATTTTGATTTTCTAATTGGATTGTTATTTTGTTTTCAGAATATTTTATTGATTTGATTATTCCGGTTTGGTCTTTTATTGTTTGTGTTAGAAACATTAGTGTAAGAATTCCTAGGAGGGAGATAATGAAAAATATTTTTCCAGGTTTCATCTTGTTGAAAATTCAATAATGTCTTTGTCTTTCAAAATATGTTCTAGTCCAATTATTTGTCCGCCGAATTTTGAAGAAGGTCCCCAGACTCTTGCTCGTTTTATTTTTTTTGATATTCCTTTTAGAATTTTCTCTGCAGCTTCTTCGAAGGTTGAATCTTTTTTCATTATCATTGGCTCTTTGCTTGGTTCTTTTTTTGGTTCCTTAGTATAGATTCGAATTACGGGGAATGTTTTAAAGATTTGTTTTTTTAGTTCTTTAATTTCTAATTTTTCTGCACTTTTTGCATCGATTATTATGTAATTATATTTTTTGAATTTGGATTTTAGGTTTGCTTCAATTTTTCTTTTGTCGTAATCTTCAATTTTGTTGATGATTAAAATTATTTTTGCTTTTGTTCGGTAGAGGAATTTTTCTGCTTCTTTGATTTGTTTTAAATTTTCAATTACAAAAAGAATTGTGTCGGTTGAGTTGATTAGTGATTTGTCGTGGTTTGGGAATGAAGGGGAGTCGATTATTTGTATTGGAGTATCTTCAAATTTGAATGTTCCGAGTTGGGGCTTATTTGTTGTGAAAGGGTGTGGGGAAACTTTTGCATTTAGATTAGTGAGTGTATTGAAGAGGGTAGATTTCCCAGAATTTGGGAACCCAACGAGGACTATTTGTATGTCTGATTTTTTTATTCCTTCTTGTTTTCCTTTTCCTGATTTTTTGTGTTTTGCTAAATTTTCTTTTAATTTTTTGTAACGATTGGTGAGATTTTTTCGCATGTTTTCTGAAGATTTATGTTTTGGAACTTCTTTCATCATAATTTCTAAACACGCGATTCTTTCTTCATCAGTTGTCGCTTCATGATATTCTTGTTCTGCTCTTTGGTAAAATGGGGATTGATTTGTTGATGCCATAAAGTTATTAAATGTGTTTAGTTTATTAAATTAATGAAATGGGTTTTGTTTTTGTTGTTTGTTTTTGTTTTGTTAGTTGGGTTTGTTAGTGCTGAAGCGGATTGGCTTGATGATGAGGTCTATGATGAGAACTTGCCAGATGATGTGGAGTTGGATGAAGATGATGATGAGGAACTTGTAGATTCTGATGATGATGATGAGGATTCAGATGCAGGTTCTGATATAAGTGGGGGGGAGACTGCTTCTGGTTTGGGGGATTTTGCTAGATATACTCAGAATTTTTGGATTGCTTTAGGGGTTGGGGCTGGGGTGTTGTTTATTTTTCTGCTTCTTTTGTTTTTACTTTTGAAGAGGCCAAGGAATCGTTGGAAGAAAAAATGACAATATTTATATAATCTATCTTGTTGTTTTTTGTGTGATGAATAATGAAAGGAGGTATGATATGAAAAATTTAAAATATATGATGTTTGGTTTTGTGTTTCTTTTAGCTGTAGGTATTGTTTCGGCGGGCTGGTTTGGAGGGATTACTGGGAATGTTGTGGATTATACAATTATGGCTGATATTGAAGATAAGTGTAGTGATGAGGATGGTGGAATTTTCTCTAATTCTTCGGGCGTTGTTACTCGTTACTTGAGCTGGGGGAGAACTAAGACTTATTCAGATGTTTGTTCTAAGTCGAAGAAATCTCTTAAGGAATATTATTGTAACACAAGAGGGAAACTAAAATCTAAAAGAATATCGTGTGGAGATAGTGGATGTGTTGATGGAGCTTGTAAGTCGGAAGCTATCTGTATAGATGCGGATAATAAAGTTACAAATACTTTCGGTAAGGAATTTGCAGATAGGTGCTCTGATAATGTTTGGAAAGATTACTTTTGTAATTCTGATGGAACTGTAAATATAACTCGTACTACTTGTTCTGCTGGATGTGACAATAATATAAAGGGATGTATAGGTGTTTGTTCTGGAGATACTGATGTTGCGAATGATGTAGATATTCCAGGAATGGTTCTGGTTGGTAATATGACAAAGTTGGATGAATGTGTTCTTGGAAAAAATAGGGTTCAACAATATAAGTGTGTAGGTGATAAGACTAGGAGCGCTGGGATTGGGCTTTGTAGTTCTGGAAAGGTTTGTAGAGATAGTTCTGATGGGGCTTATTGTGAAGTAACTGCAGGGACTAGTGATGTAGCCACTGTTGCTGATGATGTAGCTACTGTTAGTGATGATGTAGCCACTGTTAGTGATACGGTTGCTACGCAAGTTACTACAATTTCTACATTGGAAGGACAAGTTGCTGCTCTCCAAGTTGCATTATGTAGTCTTGATGGAAGCTTTGCCTTCTGTTAAATCTAATTTTATTTTTTTATTTTTTTTGAAGTGTCGGAAGACTATTAAATGGGGTTTTATTTTTTGATTTATGAAGATTGCTATTTTGTTTTCGGGGGGGAAGGATTCGGTTTATGCGGCTTATTTAGCGAAGCGAGCGGGGAATGAGTTGGCGTGTGCGATTGTGATTAAGTCTGAGAATCCTAATAGTTATATGTTTCATACTCCGTCGATTGAGAAGGCCGAGAAGCAGGTTGAGGTTATGGGGATTCCGCTTTTGGTTCGTGGGACTAAGGGGGATAAGGAGGAGGAGTTGGTTGATTTGAGGGATGCTATTAGGATTGCTAAGGAAAAGTATGGGGTTGAGGGAGTTGTTACTGGGGCTTTGCATTCTGAGTATCAGGCTTCTAGGATTGGGAAGATTTGTTCTAGTTTAGATTTGGAAAGTATTAATCCGCTTTGGCATAAGGAAGAGATTGGTTATTTGAATGAATTGATTGATGACGATTTTGATGTTGTGATTACTGCTGTTGCTGCTTATCCTTTGGATGGGAGTTGGTTGGGTAGGAAGATAGATGGGAAGTTTGTCGAGGAGGTTTCGGTGTTGAAGGATAAGTATAAGATTCATCCTGCTGGGGAGGGTGGGGAATTTGAGACTTTTGTTTTGAATTGTCCTTTGTTTTCTCGGGGATTGAAGATTAAATCTTTTGAAGATTCTTCTACGGGTGAGCATTCGTTTAGGAGAGAGATTGAGGTAGAATGATTCCTGAAATATATTTTAAAATATCTGTGTTTGTGTTGGCTATATTGTTTTTTGGAATTAGGATTAGATTTACATCCCACTTTAAATTTTCTAGAAGGATGTTTCTTCGGTTATTGTTTATAGTTTTAATATTAACATTATATTTTACTTCAATAGTATCTTTTGCAGATATGAATATAGATAGTAGGATTAGGTTTTTTGACGGAGGATTTTTGATTTTGATTAGTTTGCTGATTTTCTATTTAAGCCATAAGGTGTTGGGTAAAAATTGGACACCGATAATCGATGCGAATAAAGCGAATACGAATGTTACTAATATCGTTAAGACTGGACCATATAGGTTTCTGAGACATCCAATTTATAGTGCGACATTTATCCTGTTATTGGGATTTTGGATTTTTGTTTCTAATTGGATCTTGGGAGGAATTCCTTTTCTTTTATTTTCTTGGATTTATTTGACAAAGATTGATAAAGAAGAAAAGCGCTTAATAAAAAAATTCGGTAAGGAATATAAAAATTATATGAAAAACACTTGGAGGCTGTTTCCTAAATTAATATGAATGTCGTTGAAGAGATAAAAAAGAAACGTGAATTTTCTAGTTTGCCAGATTCTATTGTTGAGCGGGCTGCTTTGATGAGTAAAGATGATGTTAAGGAATCGCGGGCTTTGTTGCGGAAATATTTTGGGGTATTTTTGACGAATAAGGTTTTGAAGGGGAAAGGTTCGGCTGATGAAATTTTGGCTGCGCATATGTCTTCGAAGAAAAGGGATTATGGGGAATTTTATGGGAAGATTTTTTCTGGTGAGGTTGGGAGTGTTGTTGATTTGGGTTGTGGTGTAAATGGTTTTAGCTATTCTTATTTGCCGAAGGGTGTTCGTTATGTTGGGGTTGAGGCGGCGGGGCAGTTGGTTGATTCTACTAATAGGTATTTTAGGGATAGAGGTTTTGAGATGGCGCATGTTATGAAAGGGGATTTGTTTGATGTTGAGAATGTTTTGAATATTTTGAGAAATGTTGAGAAGCCGAGGGTTGTTTTTATGTTTCAGGTTGTTGATGCTTTGGAGAATTTGGAGCGTGATTTTTCTAAGAAATTTATTTTGGAGATTGCGGAGGAGTGTGAGAAGATTGTTTTGAGTTTGCCTACGGAGAGTTTGGGTGGGAGGAAAAAGTTTGCGGTGCAGAGGAAATGGATTGTTGATTTTCTTGAAGAGAATTTTTTGATTGAGAAAGATTTTAGAATGTCTGGGGAACGGGTGATTGTTATTAAGAATAAGACAAATGATTAAATAGGGTTCTTGTTAAAGTATTTTATGAAATTTAATAAAAAAGTTTTGGCGAACGGGTTGACGGTTTTGCATGAGAAACGGGATGTGTCTGTGACGACAGTTATGCTTGGTGCGAAATTTGGTGCGGCGTATGAAACTTCGGAGGAAAAAGGGATTGCGCATTTTATGGAACATCTTTGTTTTAAGGGGACTGAGAAAAGGAATGTTAAACAGATTGCCGAGGAAGTTGAGAAGGTTGGTGGGGATTTAAATGCGTTTACACATGAAGAGATTACTGCTTATCATGTGAAATTACCTTCAGAACATTTGAATATTGCGATGGATGTTATTTTTGATATTTTCTTTAATGCGAGTTTTCCCGAGGCAGAGGTTGAGAAAGAGGGGGATGTTATTTGTGAGGAGATTAAAATGTATAGGGATAATCCTCGGTCGCATGTTTTGGATAAGATTAAAAATAATTTGTATGAGAAGCCTTTTGGGGATTTTATTGGGGGGACTAAGGAGACTGTTAAAAGTATGACTCGAGAACAATTATTTAAGAAGCATAGGGGAGTTTATGTTCCGAAGAATTCGATTCTTTGTGTTGTTGGTAATAATGATTTTGAGGAGGTTTTGAAATTGGCTGAAGATTTATGTGTCGAAAGAGAAGGTGTTGAAATAAAGAAACCTGAAATAAAATTTAAGGAAGTTAAGGGTGTTGAAAAGCGGGAGGATATTCATCAGGCGAATCTTGCATTGGGATTTCATTTTCCGATTCTTAGTGAAAAGGGAAGATATGCTGCAGAAGTTTTTTCTACAATTTTGGGACAGGGTATGTCTTCTAAATTATTTAGTGAAGTTCGGGAGAAGAGAGGTTTAGTTTATGGTGTGAAGTCTGAATTGGATTTGGGGAGGGATTATGGTTATATGATTATTTGGGCTGGGACTGATCCAGAGAAAGTGAAACAGGTTATTGATATTTGTTTGGAGGAATATAAGAAGATGGGGGAAATCAGCGAGACTGAGCTTGAGGCTGCGAAGGTTCAGGTTATTGGAAATCGACATGTTGAATCGGAAGGTTCTAATGATGTTGCAGTAAATTTGATAATGGAAGAGGCGGCAGGAAATGCAGAGGATTATTATGAATATGAAAAGAATATTCGAGCGGTTAGTTTAGAGGATATTAAGGGGTTGGCGAAGATTTCTGAGTATGCTAGTTTTAGTTTGGAACCTTAATCTTTCAATAATTCTAATAATTTCTTAATCTTATTTTCGTCGATTATTTCTTTTAATTCTTCTTCTGTTGAATTGAAAATGTTTTGGAGTGTTGGGAATTTGTCTAAAAGGTTTTTTGCCGCGGCAGGTCCGATTCCTGGGAATCCTTCGAGGATAAATTGTTTTTGTTCTTCTAAGGTTTTGAATGTTTTTGATGGTCTTATTGACATTTCTTGTTTTGGTTTTTCATATCTTTTTGTAATTAGAATAAGAAAGTTTGCAGTGTCTTTTTCATCTTCGGTGAAAATTATTGGAACTTGGAAATCCATTGCAATTGAAAGTAGCATTCCTCTTATTGCGTTTTCATGAACATTGAATTTATCATAATTATAGTAGAATCCTTCTACGATTAAGAAATGTTTTGGGTATTTTTTTATTTCTCTGAGTTGGTCAAATAATCTTTTGTTTAACATTGAGCCGACGAAATCCGAGAAGGTTTTTCTTTCAATTATGGTGTCTTGAATTAAGTAATCCCCAATTTCTAATTTTTCAAAATCTATATTTACTTTTCTTTCGATTAGGTTCGCTGCGATTAAGGATTGTTTTTCTCTGGTGTCAATGATTATTGGGATTTTTGGATTTGGACAGGCAGGTTCTTTTTCTACTTTCTTTTTTGAGAAGATATTTTCAATTTGTTTTTTCATAATAATGTTTCTTGTTTTTCTCCGGATTCAAAATCTTTTTTTATGTCATCGATTGCTTTGTGCATTCGTTTTTCTTTGTAGTATGCGGTGTAGTGGTAAGCTTGGTCTCGCGTGTTTTTTGTGATTAGAATTTTTAATGAGCCTTTTGAAAGTCTTGCGGTTCGTCCTCTTCGCTGTATTGAACGGATTGCGCTGGGGATTGGTTCGTAGAAAATTACCTCGTTTACTTCTGGGATATCTAATCCTTCTTCGGCGATTGATGTAGCGACGAGAACATTTATTTTTCCTTCTTTGAATTTTTCTATTATTGCTTTTTGTTCTCTTTGTTTTAGTCCAGTGGTCTTTCCTTTTCCATGTTCTTTGATTGCTTGTCCGACGAAGATTATGGCGTTTATTTCAGGAATTTCATTTAATATTTCTGAAATTTTTCTTACAGTTTCTCTGAATTGTGCGAAGATAATTATTTTTGAGTTTTTGTTAATTTCGAATTGTTTTATTATGAGCTCTTTTAGAATTCCTAATTTTGGGTGTTCTTTGTTTAATGTTATGGCTAGAGTGTAGGCTTTTGCGAAGTGGGGGTCTTTTACAAGTTTCTGAACTCCTTTTGATTTTTGTTCGGCGGCTTGTTTGAATAAATCTTTTAGATAAATAATAAAGGAAGAGAGTGTTTGTGTTTCTAAGAGTTCGAGTGCATGGGAAATTTTTAGTGCGGTTGCACATGCCGAGACTGCGAGCATACTATTTATGTTTCTGTTTCTTTTTATAGAAGCCATTAGGTTTGCTTGTGTTTTTAATAGCATTGTTTTGCTTGGATATCCAAAGAGGACTTTTCGATGTTTTAATTCACTTACTTTTCTATTATAGATTTCTTCGAGGAGCATTCTTATTTCTTGAAATTCAGGGGGGAAATCTACTTCGATTTTTTCAAATTCTAATTCTTGCAGGTAAGGTTTTACATCTGGGCTTTCAGTTGTTCTGATTTCAACGGCTTCTATTCCTAAATTTTCACAAACTTTTGTTATTGTTTCTTTGTCCGCCCCGGGAGAGGCAGTTAATCCGAGGACTTTTCTGTTTATTGCTTGTGTTTTGTATTTTTGTGCGACTCTGTTGTAAGCATAATTTTTGAGGCATCGGTGACATTCGTCGACGACTAAGAGGCTTACTTCATCTAATTTATAGAGCATTTTGTCTAGGTCATTTGCGATACATTGAGGGGTTGAAAAAATGAATTCTGCGGTTTGCCATATTTTTTTTCTTTTATCTGCTGGGGTTTTTCCTGTAAAAAGTTGCATATCTGCCCAGCCTTCAGGTAAAGATTTTTTAAAATATTCGAAATGTTGTTCAATTAAAGGTTTTGTCGGCGCGAGGATTACAATTTTTTCTAGAGGGAATTTTTTGAATCGTTCTATCGCCATCATTAGTGCGATTAGGGTTTTTCCGGTCCCGGTTGGGAGCACAACTAAGCAGTCTTTTTCTTTGCAGGTTTCGAATATTGTTTGTTGATAGTCTCGAGGGATTATTGAAATTTCGTCCATTGTTTATCCAGAGAAGGTAGGTTTATAAATTTTGGAGTGGTTGATTATTTATGGTGGTTGAATTTCCTTGGTGGTTTTATCTGGTTCTTGTTTGGACTTTGTTCTGGAAAGGCATTGCGATGTGGAAATCTGCCCGGAATAATCAGATGATTTGGTTTGTTGCTTCTTTGGTGATTAATACTTTTGGGATTTTACCTATTGTTTATCTTCAGTGGTTTCAACAGGATTGGAATAAGCGGATTCCTAAGAAGAAGGTTGTTAAGAGAAAGGTTCGTAAGAAAAGATTTCCTAAGTTGTTTAAATAACTGTCCATCCCCATCCGAGGATTATTATTGTGATTATAAATAATGTTGTCCAGAGTCCTCTTCTCGAGAAGAATATTTTTGCGCCGTCTAAATTAGATAATGGGATTATTGACCACGCTGCGAAGTAGATGCTAAGTTTTGCGAATAGTTCGAATCCTGCGATGTATCCGATTATCCCGAGGGCGAAGTTTAGAATTATCCCCCATGCGGCAATCCATGCGATGTGTCCTTCAGTTACTTGAGTGAATCTGTATAGGCCGTGTCTCTTTGCGACTCTTTCGGTTTTCGGTACGACGTCAAATTCTAAGATTGCTAACCACCAAAAGATTCCTTTAGAGATTAGTGATGCTAAAAGGGGGATCCAGACCATAGGTAATGGTTTTTTGAAGTGAGAATCTGTCCTGAATCCATATTGGTACCATGACCAGAATTTTGTTCGGACTTCTATTTCTAGGAAGTATCCTATGATTTTTTTTATTAAAACATTTACTCCAATGATGATTAGAAAACTTATCCCTGCAGCGTACACTATAGAGATGTTATCTAAAGAGACGCTTATTGCGAGAACTAAGGAGGCTAGGAGAATTATGAAAATTTCACTTGTGATTTCTTTTATGTTCATGATTTGGTGAGGGGAGGATTTTTTATAAAGTTATTGAAAAGTTTTAAATAGGATGGTTTTTGTGTAATTTTGGAAGAAGAGTTCTGATATCTTAAGATGGAAGCGAAATTGGAAGACACGTGTCTTTGTGCGATTGTGCGAGATGAAAAGATTAATCCAGCAGGGGGTATCTTGGATTTTGTGGAGTCAACGGTTCCGCATGTTGATAGGGCAGTTATTGTTGATACTGGTTCTGTTGATGGGACTAGGGAAATTTTGGAAGAGTGCGAGGGCAGGTATTCTAATTTGAAGATTTATGATAAGAAGTTTAGGGGGTTTTCGGATGCTAGGAATTATTCTTTAAAGAAGGGGAAGGGGTCTAATGCTAAGTATTGTTTTGTGTTGGATGCCGACGAGAGATTGACGGACGAGGATTTTAAGGTGATAGATTATTGTATGGGAAATTTTCCTCCGGAGGATATTTATTTTTTCGATTTTCATCATATTTCATTTGAGAGTGGTGCGCGTTCTACTGCCTTTGAATGGAATCATCGTTTATTTAGGTTTAATAATTTTAGATTTTTTAGTGGAAAATTTCATGAAACTTTAAATTTTTTCCCGGGAAGTGCTGGGCATCTTCCTACTGAGATAAAACATTTTTTACCCTCACAAGACTCTCGTCCGTTGAAGACTAAACTTGTAAGTCCTTATCGAAAAGATTTTGTATAAGAATTGCTTTGTTGTGATTTGTGTAAATATTAATAGCTTTTTATACGGAACTTCCCCCGAGTTTGCTCACTTTGTCATAATGTTTGTAACATAGAAATGTATTTAAATGAAATGATTTTAGTTGATTTATGTTAAGGATAAAAAGAATGAGCGAGGTTGTTGGGCGAAAAGTTTATACAGATTCTGGAGACCTTTTTGGGATGGTAGAGGAAGTTAATTTGGTAGATAATAAGATAGATGGCTGGAGAATTGTTGTCGCTCGGGAGTCTGGAATGATTGAAGTTCTTGGTGGTGCTCGAGGAATTATTGTACCTCATCAGTTTATCAAGGCTATTGGAGATATCTTGATTATTAATAAGAATGCAGTTCCGGTTCAGACAGAGGATGAGGATATGCCTTTAGAAGAAGAAGAGCTAATCTAAAGATTAGCTCATTATCAAATCAGAGATTTGCTAAGGAAATGGTTTAGATAATTTTCGGAATATTTAAATAGGATTTAGATTTAAAGAATATATGATATTTGATAATCCATTTTTTACGGAGATGCTTTTGCCGTTCTTACTTGTATTTGTGGTGATTTTTGCGATTTTGCAGAAGTCGAAGATTCTTGGCGAGGGGAAGGCGCAGATTGATTCTTTGGTTGCGATGGTGATTGGTCTTCTTTTGATTGGGGTTAGACAGCCTCGAGAGATTATTGTGGGGATTATGCCGTGGATGGCTGTGGGTGTTGCGGTAATTTTGGTTTTCCTTATAATGTATGGTCTTGTGGCAGGGGATTTATCTATAGCTCCTAAATGGATGAAAGCTACTTTTGGGATTTTGGCAGGGTTGTTTACTTTTGGTGTAGTAATTTATATTACTGGTTTCTACAAGGTAGCAGGGGATTGGTTCTCGGGAGGGACGAGCAATGTTTGGTCTAATGTTATTATGATTGTTCTTGTTGTTGGAGCGATGGTTGTCGCAGTTGTTACTGGGAAGAAAAGTAAAAAGAAAGATGACTAGATATAAGAAAGGTCGTTATTCTAACTCTCAATTAAAAATCTTCTTAAGAAGATTTACAAAACATATATAAATAAGATTTTTCTTTGTTAATGTATGGGAATTACAGGAATGGTTACGACAGTTACTGATGTTTTGAATATCTGGAATGACCTTGGGGTTTTTTCTTATGTGATTCCTTTTCTTTTGATATTCGCGGTTATCTTTGCCATCTTGGATAAGACAAATATCCTTGGGGAGAATAAGACGATTGAATCTATCGTTGCTGCTTCGATTGGTTTACTTGCATTACAGTTTGATTTTGTTTCTGAGTTTTTTGCGGTTATCTTTCCACGATTTGGGATTGGGATTTCTATTTTTATCGTGCTTTTAATTATGTTAGGATTTTTTTATAATGGTGCTGATTTGAAGAGAGGGAAGGTCGCTTGGATTGGATGGACTGTAGGAATTGGGGTTGTTCTTTGGTCACTTAGTGCTTGGGATGAATGGTCTGGCACTTCTGGATTTGGGGGATTCTTTGTTGAGAATATTCGGTCGATTATAGTCTTGGCTGTTTTGATTACGATAATTATTGTTACAGCTAAATCTGGAAAGGATAAGAATCCTACACCTATTAAATGATTAGATGGTAGCTGAAGCTTCTGTTGGGGCGGTAGGATATTTTATGCCGATTTTTGCGTTCTTGTTAGTATTTATTGTGATTTATGCTATTTTGTTTAAGACGAAAGTGCTTGGGGATAACCAGCCAGTTATATTATTTATTTCTTTTATTTTGTCTAGTTTTTTTATTGTTCAGGCTTCGTTGGTGGAGTTTGTTAAGTTTACTTCGGCGTGGTTTAGTGTGATTATTATTGGAGTTTTTTTCTTGATTGCATTGTTGGGATTTTTGCCAGGTAAGGAACCGTTTGAATTTTTAGGAAAAGGTAATTGGTTTTCTTGGGCAGTTCTCGGGGGTATTGTGATTGTTTTTATTATTTCTTCATCTTATGTTTTTAATTGGGCACTTAACTGGGGGATGGTTCAGAGTTGGTTTGATACTAGTTGGTTTGGAATGATTTTACTTTTAGTTGTAGCTGCTATAGTTTCTTGGAAAATTAAACAATAAAATTATTTAGATCTTTTTTTTAGCTCGTTGACATTATCGATTAGAGGGTTCATTAATTTGGAGACTGTTCCGTGGAGGTTGTCGAGGTCCTTGTGAATCATTGCATTACTTTCTCCGAATTCCCCAATTTTTCCGATGATTGCTTGTTGGAGTTTATCTATTGAATTTTCTATTCTTTTTAATCTGTCGTCGATGTCTTCAACTCTTTCTTGGATTGTGTTTTTGAATGAAACTAAATCTCCTGTTTTAGTTTTGAACTCGTTTAGTTTTTCTGTGGCTACTTGCTCGGCGATTTCGGAGATTGTTTCGGTGTCCATTCCTCCTTGAGGGGCGTAGTAATCTTGCTCAGGGTATGCCTGGGGGGTTTCGGGATAGTAAGAATCTTGTTGTTGATCTTGTCCCTGAGGAGGATATACTTCTGGTCCGGGGGCTGGAGGGGGTCCTGTTGGTGCTTCTGGTACAGGGAGAGGAGGGAGAGGTATTTGAGCCTCGTTTTTTTGTCCTGAATTTGGCATAATTGACTGTTGCATTCCTTGTATTGGAGGTGCTTGTGTGGATGGTTGTATTGGGGGTGCTTCGGCATTCATTTGTTCTGGAGGGGAAACTGCATTCTTAACTCTTGCTTGATTTAATGAGTCATTTATTTTCTGAGGAGGAATACCTTCATTTTGTAGTTTTGTAGAAATCTCTACATCACTTATTCCTTCTTTTTGCATATTAATTACTTTTTCTAATGTGTCCATATTATTTTATAGTTTTTATAGTTTTTATATTTTGTCTAGGAAACTAACAGTTTCCTAAGACTTCACCTTCCCTTGAGATAGTCGAGATTCGCTCGTGTCTTTTTTGTTTAATTTATTTTTGATTAATTCTTCAACATCTTTCTTTCGCATGAATTCTAATGGCTGAAAATCTTTTAACATTCTTTCAATTATAATTATCTCATCTCGTTTTATAAATTTATTAAATTCGGAAAGGAGATTGTTGGATATTCTTTTTATTTTTGTAAGATCTTTTTTCATTTCTTGATTCTCTTTTTTCATTTCTTTTAATTCATCTTCTAATTCTTGTCTCGAAGAAATCAGATTTTTTCCGAGAAGTAAAACTCTTTCTCTTATAAGGCGATTCCTTTCGTCGATGTCCTGTAATCTCGTGTTGAAATCTGCTAAAAGAAATTGAACTTGGTCGCTTTGTGCTGAAGCTTCTGCCATTTATATTTATGGTTATGGAAGTTTATAATTCTTTAGTATAGATATATTTTAATATGTGTTTTTGTAAATTATATTGAGGGATTAAGAAGTAACTTCGGGGAAGTTTAAAGTTTAATTCACTTTAGGAGGTAAATAGATATGATGTTCAAACCTGACACGCCGTTGTATTCTTATGAAGTTATTCGGGAATCTGGCGAGAATGTGATGTATATTAATTATCTTGGGGCGAATTTTGCGCCTTCGTTGATTAATTCTCCGATTGTGATGGCGAGAACGCTAGATAATCTTAAGGAAGATTCAAGTATTAGTCGAATTGTTTTTGTTCAACAGAGAAATTATTCTCACGATTTTGCGCAGGTGAAAATGTTGAGGGAGGTTGCTAATCTTTTTGATTTTTTAACTAAACAGGAGCGGATTGTTTCTGCGGAAAAGTTGTCTCATTTAGATAAAAATTATTATATGGCTTATGCTTTTTTGAATCATATTATTAATGAGGTTTTGAAACAGGATCCTATTTTGGCTTATCGGGAATTAAGGGGCGCGATTTTTGAACAGAGGGCTTTGTTGGATAAGGGGGGTAATAATTCTGAATATATTCGAATTTTGGAAAAGGTCGTCGGTTATTTTGAGGATTTGATTTTGGTTCAAAAACTGAAGCCGTCTTTTGATTCTTATTCTGTAGGGGATAGGGATATTTATTCAGAGGTTTTTCGGGCGGACACGATGCCGAATTTTACTTTTACTCGGATGGTTGCACGGATTCCCGACGACGCGGAGATTATTAAGCAGTATGAGATTGCTGAAGGAGATGATAAAAGTTTGGTTACTATTTTTAAACGTCCTAATAAAGCGAAGTTGGTTTATCATTTATCGCCGCCAGAATATAATCTTGATGAGGACCATCATATGTTGTTGAATCTTGCGCGACAGGTTTTGATTGAGCATCAGCCGACGGAGGAAGAGTTTAATGATCCTGAAAGGACGCGACAGGTTTTTTTTAATGTTGCTAAAGATTTGCTTTCGGATTTGGCAGGAAATAAACAGATTGTTTTGAGTTATGGAAATTTAAAAAAGTTAGCGAATATTTTGGTGAGGCATACGATTGGTTTTGGAGTTTTGGAGGTTTTGCTTCAGGATGAGAATTTGCAAGATATTGTTATTAATGCACCGGTTTCGTTGAGTCCAATTTTTGTGAGGCATAATGAGTTTGATGAATGTGTTAGTAATTTGATTCCCTCGCAGGAGGATGCAGATTCTTGGGCAGCTAAATTTAGGATGTCTTCGGGTCGTGCTCTCGACGAGGCTAATCCAATTTTAGATACTAATTTGGAATTGAAAGATGCGAGTGCGAGGGTTGCGATTATTCAGCATCCGCTTTCTGTAGGGGGGATTGCTTATGCTCTTCGACGACATCGTAGCAAACCATGGACGCTGCCACTTTTTATTAAGAATAAAATGATTGATAGTTTGGGTGCGGGGTTGCTTAGTTTTATGATTGATGGTGCTCGGACGATGTTGGTTGCGGGAACGCGGTCGTCGGGAAAGACTTCTTTGCTTGGGGGGTTGTTGATGGAGATTATGCCCAATAAAAGAATTATTACTATTGAGGATACTTTAGAATTGCCAGTTTCTGCGATGAGAAAATTGGATTATGATATTTTGTCTATGAAAGTTAGGTCTGCTTTGGCTGGGGAGTCGACAGAGGTTGCGGCTGAGGAAGGTATTCGGGCTTCGTTGCGTCTCGGTGATTCTTCTTTAATTGTCGGAGAAATTCGTTCGGCTGAGGCTAAAGCTCTTTATGAGGCGATGCGGATTGGTGCTTTAGCGAATGTTGTTGCGGGAACGATTCATGGGGGTTCTCCTTATTCAGTTTTTGATAGAGTTGTAAATGATTTAGGTGTCCCAGTTACTTCGTTTAAGGCAACTGATTTGATTGTGGTTGCTAATCCTATTAAATCTCCTGATGGTTTGCATTCTTGGAGACGAGTTTTGCAGATTACGGAAGTTCGGAAGCATTGGACTAAGGACCCTTTGACTGAGGGGGGTTTTGTTGATTTGATGAAGTATGATGTTAAGGAGGATATGTTGAAGCCGACGGAGGATTTGATTAATGGGGACTCTGCGATTATGAAGGATATTGCTTCTAATGTTAAGGGTTGGGCAGGGAATTGGGATGCTGTTTGGGATAATGTTGTTCTTCGTCAGAAAATTAAGCAGGAGATTGTGGATTTTGCGGAGAAGATGAAAAAGCCGGAGTTGTTGGAGGCAGGGTTTACTGTGAAGTCGAATAATACGTTTCATCAGATTAGTGATGAGGTTAGTGAGGAAATTGGTTTGCCTACGAGCGAGGTTGTTTTTCCGAAGTGGAAGAGGTGGTTGGAGAAAGAATCGAAAAGGGTTGGGTTGTAGAATAGTTTTAAATAGTTACCAATAGTTACAATAAGTAACTGTTATGGGGAAAAAGAATGGTGATTCTGTGGTGAAGATAGATTCTAGCTTATTGGTAGATGTAGAAGCGTTTATTAATTTGGATGAGAATAGGTTTAGATATGTGAATCGGAAGCAGTTTATTGATATTGCTGTGGCTGATTATTTGAGGAGGATGAAAAAATGACGAGTACTGATGATATTTTGAAGAAGTATGGGGCGAAGATAGAGAGGCAGATGAAGGATTATAATAAAAATCCTGTATCTCAGAAAAAATTTTCTCAGAGTTATGAAACTTTTCGGTCGTCGATGATGCCTGAATTTTCTCGGTATGAGCGTTGGTGTAAATCTCTTGGGAATTTTTTTACTATGAAACTTGGTGAGAAAGATGATAAGCGGATTTCTCGGTCGATTGAGATTGCGCATTTGAATGTTAATGCTTCTGAAGTAGTGGTTTTCGCGACGATGTTGATGTTTTTGATTATGTTTGGGGGGGCTTTGCTCGTTACTGGAATTTGGTTTCTTGGAGGAGGACTTAGTTTGGGATTATTGTTTTTATTTTTCTTACTCTCTGTTTTTTTGTTTTTTTTTGTTTCAAAAACGCCTGAGCGACTTGCGGTGAAGTGGAGGTTGAAAGCGTCGTCGCAGATGGTTCCGGCGATTTTGTATATTGTTATTTATATGAAGCATACTTCGAATTTTGAGAAGGCCGTGGCTTTTGCGGCGGAGCATTTGCAATCTCCTTTATCTGATGATTTTAGAAAAATCTTTTGGGATGTTGAGGTAGGGAAATTTTCTACTATCAAAGATAGCGTCGATAATTATTTAGTTGGTTGGAAAGATTATAGTTTAGAATTTATTGAAGCGTTTCATTTGATTGAGTCGAGTTTGTATGAGCCGGATGAAGCTCGGAGGATTGTTGTTTTGGAGAAATCTTTGCAAGTTATTCTCGACGGGGTTTATGATAAAATGTTGAAATATACTCATGAGGTGAAGGCGCCTTTGACGAGCGTTTATATGTTAGGGATTATTTTACCGACGCTGTCTTTGGCGATTTTACCTTTGGCTTCTACTATGATGGGGGGCGCGATAAAGTGGTACCATGTTATGATATTATTTAATTTATTGATTCCGTTTTTGGTTATTTATCTGACTGGGAATGTTATGATGAAACGTCCGGGGGGGTATGGTGAATCGAGTCTTTTGGAAAAGAATCCTTTGTATGCGAGATATAAAAGTAATGTGGCTTATTGGAAGGGCTTCTTTGTTGGTTTGCCTTTTATTTTGATTGGTTTGATTCCGTTCTTTTGGAGATATACAAATCTTCCGCTTTGGTTAGGGCTGGCGAGAGATTATACTTGGGCAGAACTTGGATTGGGATTTGTAGGAGGGGGTTATGCTCTGGGGATTGTTGACCCGACTACTGGTGTTTTGTTTGGGCCGTCGGGGGCGTTGTCGTTAGTATTAAGTTTGTTCCTTCCGATTGGAATTGCGATGATTTTTATTGTTGCATTTAAGGATAAAACGAAAGAGTTGATTGTTTCTCGTCGGAAATATAAGGAAGTTGAGAATGGGTTTACTTCTTCGTTGTTTCAGTTAGGTAATCGGCTTGGTGATGGGATTCCTGCGGAAATTGCGTTTGCTAAGGTAAGTGAGTCGACGAAGGGGACTGCTACTGAGGGTTTCTTTAGAATGGTTAATGGGAATATTCAGCAGCTTGGGATGAGTTTGGAGCGGGCATTGTTCGATCCTCGACGGGGGGCGGTGATATTTTATCCTTCTCAGCTGATTGCGACTTCTATGAGAATTCTTGTTGAATCAGTTAAGAAAGGTTTGAAGGTTGCGGCTCGGAGTTTGATATCGATTTCAGAATATGTGAAGAATATTAAGAAAATTAATAATAGATTAAATGATTTGCTTGCGGATATTATTTCGGATATGAAGTCGAATATGACTTTTTTGGCGCCGTTGCTTACGGGGATTATTGTCGGTCTTTCTGGGATGATTGCTACGATTCTTGGCGGGCTTGCGTCGATGATGGAATCTGGGGGATTGGGAGGGGGGGAAGAGATTTTAGGGGCTGGAGGGGTATCTGGTTTACTTAATATGTTCAATCCGGTTCTGATGATTCCGACTTATTGGTTGCAAATTGTGGTAGGGATTTATTTGATTCAGATAGTTTTTATTTTGACTTCGACGTTAGTTACGCTTAAATCTGGGCGGGACCAGTTGCAGACTACTGCCGAGACCGGGAGAAATTTGAAGAGGACGATGACGCTTTATTTTATTATAGCGCTCGGGGCGATTGTTGGGTTGACTCTTGTGGGGAGTGCAGCTTTAGCTGGATTAACATAGTTGGAAACATTTATAAATAAAAGGAACTAAATTAATATATGAAGAATAAAAGTAACATCAAAGATGTTTCGATTATTAATTCTAAAAATAGAATGAATAAGAGGGGTGCGGAGATGACTATTGGGACGATTGTAATTATTGTGTTAGCTATTGCTGTTTTGGTTTTCTTGATATTCGGTTTCACGACGGGTTGGACTAATCTTTGGGAAAGAATTGGAATCTATGGAGGGTCTGGTGAAAATATTAATGATATTGCTACTGCGTGTGCAATGGCATGTGCTCAACAAGATACTTATGGTTGGAATACTCAGGTTCGAGAAATAAGAAATGAGAATAAGTTTAAGGCTGATACGACTTGTAAGGATTTAACTGGAACGGTGAGTCTTACTAAAGGAACTGAAACTCCTGTGTCTCTTGTGGGTGCTGTAGATACTTGTCCTAACTTGTAATTCTTTAGTAATCTTTATTAATCTCTTTAGTGTAATATAAAAATGGAAATGGAGGAGATAGTTAAGTTGATTGTTGTTGTGATTGTTTTGGTTATCATGGTTGGGGCGGTGATATTTTTGTTGAAAGGAAAAGGGGGCGCTCTCTTGGATGGTATTAAGAATCTCTTGAGATTTGGAAGATGAAGTCTGGGAGGATTGGGATTGTTAAATTGGTTGCGATAATTTTAGCAGGGTTTCTTTTGGTTTTCTTGGTTTTTGGGGCGAAACAACTTACACCACTTTATAATCGGATGGGAGATATGTTCGATAATGTTTTGTATTTTTTTGATTTGAAGGATGATGGGAGTGTTAGGGGGGATTGTGTGCCTGTAAGAATTTTAGACTGGGGGTCTGAAGGTTTGACTTTTTTGAATGATGTTGGTGTTTCTGAGGGGGAACGAGAGAGTGTAGATTTTATCATTTGTGATGATGGAACTTGTGGTGTTGGACCTATTTCTGGAAGAGAGTATAGGATTTTCGAAGGGAAATTTGAATATTCTTCTGAGGGAGAGGATTGGTTTTCTCAAGAGGATTATTTATTTGAGTGGAGTAGGAGTACTGAAGATACGAAGGAGGATTGGGAGGTTTATCATGGGTTTTTGGATTTAATGGAGGCAGAATTTGGGGAGGATTTATTGGGTAATGAGGAATTTAAAAAAATATATGATGAGAGGGTTACTAAGTCTTTTTGGTTGTATGGAAATGGTGAAGGATTAGGGGATGCTTATTATACTTATTGGGAAAGTGGGGTTTGGTATTTTTGGAAGGAGAAAACTCCCGAGTTTTTAACATCTTCTGGTTTTATGACTGTAGATTCTACAGTTTCTGATTTTTATAATGTGGTAAGTGGAGGAGGTAAGTGGTATGTAAATAAAGATGAAGTATATTATACTGAGAAGTTACCAAAACTTAAAGATGGAAAATATTTTGAAGAAGTAGGGACTCCGGAGGAAATATTTGATAAGAAGAAAAAATATTTAGATAAGCAGTTGAGTAAGGGAGAGATTACTCAAGAACAATATAATCAAGATATAAGGGATGGTTGGAAGCCGATTAATTTTTTAATAGGGGGTAAAAATTATGAAGTAAATAATGATGATGAAAGGGATATTTTAATTGAGGAAGTTAAAAATATTATTGGACAATTAGCTGGGAGCACTAAGATTTCAGATGAAAAACTCGTTAAGCTGGAGAATGCTATTAATGGAAAAGAAATTGTTGTAGGAGATTTTATTTATGTTATGAATTTGAAAATCGATTCTAAAGGTTATCCCAAAATTATTTTTATTCATGGAAATCAGGAATATGAATTAAGGTTTGATAATCATGTTGAGATTTTTAGAAAAGAAATTCCTTTGAGACACTATCCATTAAAACTTTTCTATGATAAGACTACCCCACTTGATGAAGGGGATTATAAACTTCCGAAGGCAGAGTTTGATGAGTTTTACAAATTAAATTTGATTGAGGATTTTATCAGGGAAAAATGTCGTTGAATAAAAAAGGGAATCTTGTTACGGATAATACTGTTGAGTTGATTATTGCTGCCGCGGGAATTGTTGTTTTGATTTTTTTATTAATAGCATTGTATTCTCCGACGTATAATGAAAATGCCGAGGCTGCGAAGTCTTATTTTGGGATGTTGAATGAACAGCTCAGTTCGGCGGATTTGGGAGTTGAAGGAAGTGTGACTTTTTGGGGTCCCGAGTCTGATGATGTGAAATTTTATCTTGCTTACTTTGGGAGGGTGTCTAAATTTGAAGAAGGGAAGTTGATTTTTGTTACGCGTAAGAGGAATGAGAATACTATTTGCGTTTGTTATGGGAATGAGAATAAGATTCATTGTAAGAATTGTAAAGAATTGGATTTGCCTGTTGAATATTCTGAGTCGGCGCCATGGGTTATTAATCCTGTTAAGCAATTGAGGATAAATAAAACTGGGGGCAAGTATTTATTTACTAAATAATATGAAAAAGCGAGGACAACTTGTGGGTAAGGAGACGATTAAGTGGATAATTTATATTGCGTTGATTATTGCGGTCGGTTTTTCTATTCGGTTGATATTAAGGAATGCTAGTGGTTAGGATAATTTTATTAAGTTAATTTGGTAGTTATTTTTATGTTAAAGAGAGGAAGTTACAAATGGGATGTTATGATTGCTTTGATTTTGGGATTGATGGTTTTGAGCTTGGCTCTTTATTTTATTTTCCAGGAATATTTTAATGAAGAGATGATTGACCAAGAGTCTTGTCGTCAGAGTGTTATTTTGCGGGCGACTTTGCCTGAAATTAATAAAGGAAAAATCACTTGGGCTTCTCTTAAGGACGATTTTCCCTTGAAGTGTAAAACCCAGGTTATGGAAATAACTAAGGACGATATTATTGATAATCGGGCTGGAACTATTATTGCGAATGCTATGGTTGGATGTTGGGCAATATTTGGAAATGGGGATGCCTATATTTTTCCTGCTCCAGGAGTTGGGAGTGAATCCTATTGTGTTGCTTGTGCGAGAATCCGATTGAGTCCGGAAGCAAAGAATTATATGATAAATAATAAATCTGTAGAAATAGATATTGAAGACACTCTTAGAAAAAATGTTTTTTCTGGAACTACTTATTATAGTTACTTGGATGGAATTGGAAATAGTTTTCCAGCTCTTAACCCAGCTAGTGGAAGAGAGTTTGATCTATCTGGGGATTCTTTCAGTGTTGATAAAGGTGATCAACTTAAATTTCCTTATAGAAATAGGGCTACAGGAATAGAGGAAGGGAATCCTACCTATTCAAAGACTACTTTTCCAAAATATTTTAATGCTTCTTATGGAGATTTATTGATTAGTTTTGGAACTACTACTTATTCTCAACAAGGAGGAATTGGAGCTTATGTCCCTTATCTTTTATATTTTCAAATTAATCAGCCAGAAGATCCATTCGTTATAGCAGAAAAAGAAATGTATATTGATGGGCTCCTTTGGAAAAATAAATTCTTATGTCAACATTGGAAAGGGATTCCTGCTTAAAATGGGGAAAAAAGCTGAAGTTTTAAATCAGGTGCTTGTGCATATTGTTTTAGTTGGGCTTATCTTTGCGATTTTTATCTTTGCGACTGCAGGGAGAATTAATGGTCGGGATGTGAAGCAGCAAGTTTTGGAGAAGGAGATTGCGTTGCTGATTGATTCGGCTGAGGCTGGGATGGAGTTTGGGATTCAGAAGGCGATGATTAATGGGAAGATAAATAATATTGAGATTAAGGAAGGGAAGGTTTTTGTGACTGTTGAGAATCTTGGTGCTTACAAAGGCTATCCTTATTTTTCGAAGTATTCTGTTAGTGTTCGTAGTGAAGGAAATAAATTTATTATTAGTGTGCGATGATAAATAAGAATGCGGCGATGGGCGAGGGGGTTTTTATGATTTTTCGACTTGTTTTAGTTAGTGTTATTGCGTTTACTATTTTTGGGATTTCTTCAATTTTTTATGCTTATCATATTGATGTTCGAGATGCGGAAGCTGTGATTTTGACTCGGCAAGTTAGTGAGTGTTTGTCTCCTGAAGGCGTTTTGAATTTGGATGTAATTACTGAAGATTCTCGGAAGAGTATTTTATCTTATTGTGGATTGTCTAAGGAGAGATTTTATGTGGGGGTTGAAGTTTTAAATTCTTCAGGGAATGTTGTTGCGGAATTTTCTCAAGGAGATTCGGGTTCGGGTTGGGTTCGGAAACTTACTGAAGGGGTTGGACAGTATGACCCAGGTTATAGAACGTTTGAATATCCTGTTTTAATTGGACAAGGAGTTAGTGAAATTGAAGGGAAGATTAAAATGGAGGTTGTTGTGAGCCATGAATTCTAAGCGGGGAATTTTGGGAGGGATTATTGCGACTTTTGTTGCGACGATAGTTATCTTGATAATTCTTGTAATCTTTGTTTTTGCTTCAGGGATTGTAAAGAAAGCTGCAGGAGTTGAGGGTGGGGTTAAAGTTGTTTCAGAAGAAGAGATTGGGATAGATAATATTTTTGGTTATCTTCATGATTATAGGGAATTCGTCGAGGTAAAAATTTTGGTTAGGCAAGGAAAAACTTATGAAGATGCAAGGGGGGAAGTAGGTTATGGAGGGTAAAAAGGCACAGTTCTTTTCTATGTATTTGGTGTTGTTAACTTTATTGATGGTTGGGACTGTTATAGGATTTTATCATATTCAACAAAAGAATGTGGGGAATTCGCTCGTTTCTCCAAAGGCTGTTTTGGATATTCGGGATGATTTGGATGCTTTTGAATTGCGAGAGGTTGAATTGATTAAAAGTTCTTTGAATTCTGCGACTGGAACTTTTCCGGAAAATGATTTTATAGATTCGTTTAGAAATATTTTTATTGCAGGTTTTATGTTGGATGAAAAAATGAAGAATTTTATTTTGGATGACTTGGTTTCGGAGGAGGGTTCTTTGGAGGATTTTCAGAATTTTCTTGAGGGGGGATTGTATACTCGGAGTTTGACTAAGAGGGATGGAGAGAATCTTATTTTTATTCGGGCGGATGCTCGGAAGGCTACTCTTTTGGAAGCTAGTGATAAGAGTAAGGTAAATTTCCCGGTAGATTTTTCTTTTGAGTTTGGTCAGGAATATGTTATTGATTCTAATTTTGAGGTGACTAAGAGATAATGGATTATGGTGGGACAGATAAGCGGAGAACGAAGAAGGATTTGAAGCGGAAGCGACTTGCTCGAGGGTATAAACGGGGGGGGCAGTTTAGGACGCATAATGTTTCTGAGATTGGTGAAGAAGAAAAGGATAAAAAGAAAAGTAAAAAGAAGAGGAAATATTAGTGGTATTTGGGTTTTTGTTTTGGTTGTTTTTTGTAGGGATTGTTGTAGCTAGTTTGCAGGATTTGAAAAGGAGGGAGGTAGATAATTGGTTGAATTTGTTTTTATTATTGGCGAGTTTTTCGTTTATATTTTTTAGAGCTATTTTTGAGAAGAATCCGGAGATTATTTTTCAGGCAGGATTTGCGTTAGTTATACTTTTTATTTTTATGAATGTTTTTTATTATGGGAGGGTTTTTGCCGGTGGTGATGCTAAGTTATTATTTGCGATGACGGTGTTTTTTGTTGGGGTAACTTTTATGACGACGCTGACTAATATTGGAGTTTTTCTTTTGTTCTTGATGTTTGCTGGATCAATTTATGGAATAATTTATTCTGTTGTTTTATATGTTCAGGATTTTGAAAAAGTGAATAAGAAAATTAGAGAGGGTTTTGATATTTTGTGGATTAGATATTTGATTATCTTTGGGGTTATCTTGTTCGCGTTTAGTTATGTGGATTGGTGGTTTTTGTTTTTTGCGATTTTTATTATAGTGTTGCCGTTGCTCTATGTTTTTGCTAAGGGTCTGGAGAATGTTTCTATGATGAAGACGATTTCAGGGAAGGAGCTTCGGGAGGGAGATTGGTTAGTTAATGATATTAAGGTTAAGGGAAAAGTGATTAAGGCAGATTGGGATGGTTTGTCTTTGGAAGATATCAAATTGTTGAAGAATAAAAAGAAGATTAAGGTTAAAGAAGGGTTGCCGTTTGTGCCGGCGTTTTTGATTGCGTTTCTAATGTATGTATTTTTTAAAGAATGGTTTATAGGGTTTTTGATTAGTTTGGCTTAGTTTGGAATTCTTAGTGGCATTTTAAATAATTCTTCTTCAGTATTAACTGGAGAGGGTTCTTCTTCGGGCGTTGGTTCTTCTATTTTTAATATTTCGTCTTGTAATGCTTTTAGTTCTTCTTCGGTTGCTTGCTTTCTTTCAGTTTCTCCTCCATATATTGGAATTAATTCGATTAGGGAATGTTCCATAATTTTAATTTCGTTTGATTGGACTGCTTTTGGGTTGAATTTCTTTTTGAGTATTTCAGTAATTTCCTTAGCGAGTTCTTGTGCAGAGGATTCTATTTTATCGTGGTTTTTTGGGATGATTAATGTGTGTCCTTTGCTTAGAGGATTGAGTTCTAGAATTGCGAGGTTCTCTTCGTTTTCTCCGATTCGGAATGAAGGAGTTTTTCCACTAGTTATTGAACAAAAGATACATTGTCCTCCGAGATGGGTTAGCTGATTTTGTTTGACGAAGTTTTCTACCTGCTCAGGAGTCATTGATTCTACTTGGTCTTTTATTTGTTCTTGTTTGTCTTCGGGAAAATTAGATAGTTGTTTTAAAAGTTGGTCTTTTATTATTTTGCTTTGTTCTTCAGTTAATGCCATGTGAGAGTTATGTTAAGAGGGATTATAAATTTAATTATTTTGTTGGGATTTTTCCTTCTAGTCCGTCTTTTTTTTGTTGGGGATTTGGGTTTGCTGTTCTGTATTTGTGAAGGTTTTCTAAGGAATGTTTTTCTTTTTCTAGGCGTCGGTGTTCTTGGCATGTTTGGTAGAATTGTCTGATGTTATAATAAATAGAATTTATTGTGGTCATGGTTTTTATCCAACTACTCTTCGGTAGTCTATTAGTTCAATAGATGAGACGCCTTCAATCTCGCTTAATGCTTTTTCTACGGCGTCGGATTCTTCGTCTTCGGAAAGTGCGATTGTTACAATAAGTGCTTTTAACCCGAATGCGATTGGTTCTTCTTTTGCTTCGTTGAAAACTCCGGATTCGAATGACTCGACTTTTTCTTTAATCTTTGTTTTAAGTTTTTCTAAATCTGTTTCTAAGCTGTCGGGCATTATTTTGAATTGTATTCCTGCTGTTGCCATTCTAAATTTCTAAGGACCTTTGTATTCGCACTTAGGGCATTTATATTCGATTGATAGGCTTCTACATTTGTCACATCTAAGAATTTCTTCTCTGCATTTTGGACAAGGGAACTTTACACTCTTTGCGGTTTCTTTATCGCAGCTTATGCATTTCATAATGAAGGGGGATGGATTTTGGTTTATAAAGATTGTGATATGACTTTATCCCAATAATACTTAAATAGTCGTTGGGCTGTTTTTAATTATGCAAAATTATGAGTTACTTATTGATAGAATTGTTAAGTCTTCGGGCTTGGAAAAAGAGGAAGTTGAGAGGAAAGTTGAGGCGAAGAAGGCGAAGTTGTCGGGGTTGATTTCTAAAGAAGGGGCGGCACAGATTATTGCGGCGGAGTTAGGGATTAGTTTTGAGGACCAGGATTTGAAAATTGGTGAGTTGATGGGGGGGATGCGGAAGGTTAATGTTGTTGGGAAGGTGATTCAACTCTTTCCGGTTCGTGAATATTCGAAGAATGGGCGAGAGGGGAAGGTCGCGAATTTTGTGATTGCGGATGATACCGGGAATACTCGGGTTGTTCTTTGGGATACGAATCACATTGAATTGATTGAGAACGAGACGATTAAGCAGGGGGATGTTGTTGAGATTAAGAATGCTTCGACGCGAGATAGTGAGATTCATTTGTCTGGGTTTTCTGAGTTGAAGAAGAGTGAGACGATTATGGAAAATGTTAAGACAGAGGCTGCGGTTTCTGAGGTAACTCTTAATGAAGTTAGACAAGGGCAGATGGTTCGGATTCGTGGTGTTATTGTTCAGGTTTTTCCATTTAGGTTTTATTCGGTTTGTCCTGAGTGTAATAAGAAAGTAGTCTCTGAAAATGAGGAATACAAATGTGCAGAGCATGGTGTTGTGACGCCGAAGGATAGGGCGATTTTGAATTTTGTCCTCGATGATGGGACTGAGACAATAAGGGTTGTTATGTTTTCTGACCAGATTAATGCTTTGATTCCTGAGGAAGATTTGAAAGATGAGGCTAAGGTGATTGTGTTTAGGGATGATTTGATGGGGACTGAGATTCATTTGTCTGGGAATGTGAAGAGGAATCAGATGTTTAATAATTTGGAGATTGTTGCTTCGGGGCTTGAGAAGGTTGATGTTGATAAGTTGATTGAAGAGTTGGATAAGAAAGAATAAAAGTCTTGTCTTATATAATAAAAGATGTTATTCAAAACACATATTGTTTTTTCGCTGGCGATTTTCTTTTTGCTGTCTTATTATATAACGATGCCCTGGTATGTTTTGATTTTTGTTTTGTTGGCGACGGCGTTTGTCGATATTGATATTAAGAATAGTAATGCTGGGAATCATTGGTATCTTCGACCGTTTCAGTGGTTGACTAAACATCGGGGGTTTTTGCATAGTTTGATTGTTGGGTTGTTGCTTAGTTTGATTATTGCTTCGATTAGTCAGTGGGCTGGATTTGGATTTTTCGTAGGATATATTTCTCATTTGCTATTGGATTGTTTAACTAAATCTGGAGTTAAATTATTTTGGCCTTTTGGTTGGAAGATTAAAGGATTTGTGAGGAGTGGTGGGATTGTTGAGCAGGTTATTTTTGTTTTGTTACTCTTAGGTAATATTTTTATCGTCGGTAAGATTGCTTTCGGTTATCTGTTTTAGATGATATAAATACTTATAAAGAAAAGTGGTTTTGGCTTGATATGGTTACAAAAGCTGATGAGGAAAAGATTAAAGATGCTGTTTCTGGGGATGAAGAGATTGAAGAGGAGATTGAAGAGGTTGGTAAGAAAACCATTAAAAAAAAGAAGGATGAAAAAAAACTTCAGTTGATTGATATCCCTGGTGTTGGTCCTGGGGCGGTTGCGAAGTTGGAGGCTGCAGGGATTTATGATTTGATGGGGCTTGCGGTTTTGACTCCTGCGCAGTTAGCTGAGACTGCAGGGATGAGTGAGACTGTTGCTCGGAAGGCGATTCAGGCTTCTCGTTCGATGATGGATATGGGTTTTAGCGATGGGCTTCAACATGAGGAAAAGAGGAAAGAATTATTTTATATTACTACTGGTTCCAAGAATTTGGATAACCTTCTGGGTGGAAAAGGGATACAGACAAAGTCTATTACTGAGGCGTTTGGCGCTTTTGGGTCTGGGAAGACCCAACTTGCTTTGTCTTTAGCCGTCGGTGTTCAGTTGCCAATTGAGAGTGGTGGGGCAAATGGGAAGGCGGTTTATATTGATACTGAAGGGACTTTTCGTCCAGAGAGAGTAAGACAATTTGCGGAAGGTATTGGGGCGAATCCGGATAAAGTTTTGAAAAATATTTTGGTTGCTCGGGCATTTAATTCTGATCATCAGATGTTGCTTTTAGATAAAGTTGCTGAGATGATTAAGGATGGGGAGCCTATTAAGTTGATGATTATTGATTCTTTGACTGCTCATTTTCGGGCGGAGTATTCTGGTCGAGGGCAATTAGCAGATAGACAGCAAAGGTTGAATAGATATTTGCATAATATGATGAAACTTGCTGAGCAGAATAATTTAGCGGTTTATGTGACCAATCAAGTTATGTCCGACCCTGCGCAGATGTTTGGAGATCCTACGAAGGCTATTGGGGGGAATATTGTTGGGCACGCTTGTACATATCGAATGTATCTCCGTCGAGGAAAGAAAGATTGTAGGATTTGTAAGTTGATTGATAGTCCGGATTTGCCGGACGACGCTACAGCGTTCATGATTGAGACGGATGGTTTGAAGGATATTGATATTTAATTTTAAAATTGCGTGAGGGTTAATTTTAATAAGAAAGGAGGGTTTGTTTTTATTATGGAATCAAATAAGAAATCTTCGGAGTTTAATTTTTTGGAAGCGGCGATGGTTAAGAGGACGGAGTTGTTTAAGGAATGTACAAATATTGTCGTCGGTGATGGGAATATTGATGCGGATATATTGTTTGTTGGTGAGGCGCCTGGTCGGAATGAGGATTTGCAAGGGATTCCTTTTTGTGGTGCTGCTGGGAAGAATTTGGATAAGTTGTTGGAGAATGTTGGATTGAGTCGGAAGAATATTTATATTGCTAATATTTTGAAATGTCGGCCGCCGGAGAATCGGGACCCGTTACCTGATGAGATTCGGGCGCATACTCCGTGGTTGTTGAAACAGATTCGTGATATGAAGCCTCGAGTGGTGTGTAGTTTGGGTAATTATGCTACTAAGTTTTTTATGAGCTTGGGAGATGTTGATTTGATGAAGAGTCAGCCGGGGATAACAAAAGTTCATGGACAAGTCCAAGAACTTTTGTGGGATGTTGGAGGTTGTGAGAGGTTGGGAGAGGATGCGGCAACTGTCGTTGCCTCAAGGGAGAAAAGGGGGTTGAAGATTAAGTTGATTCCTTTGTTTCATCCTGCGGCTATTATTTATAATCGGACGAAGTTGACGCCGTTGTGGGAAGAGGATATGGAGATAGTTAAGAGGGAGTGTTGTTAGTTATTTTTTTCTTGGTGCGCTTCTTGGTGGGGCGTCGCGAAGTTGAGGGAATTTGTAATTGGCGGATTCGGTTTCTTTTTTGCATTTAGGACATTCTTTTTTTAGAGTGTATTTTTTGCATTTAGGACATTTTTTTAAAATCATTTTTCTTCGGTTGCAAAGAATTCGCAGTTGTTTTCTTTTACTCTTTTTTCTAATTCTTCTAAAATTTCTGTCATTTGTTTTTTCCCGTGTTTGAAGTCTTCTACGGTTAATTTGAGTTTGAAGTTTCCTGCGGAGATGTATGTGATTGAGGCGTTTTTATCGTCGAGGTCGAAGACTTTTTTTATTTTTTTTACTCCATCATTTTCAAGACATTTGATTTTTATGTTTTGTTTTAATTCTTGGCTTTTCTTTTTCTTTTCAGTTAGCTTAGCTATTGATTTTTGATTTGTTTTTGAGATATATTTTTCAATTAATTTTTTATCTTCCTTAGCAGCTTCGATAAATTTATTTAATGTTTCAAAATCTTCTAGGATTTTTTCTTTTGTTTGTTGTACTTTATCGCCGAGGATTTGTTTGAATGCTACTTCGATTGCCTGTTCTTGTTTGTGGATTTGCATTACTTCCTTTTTTTCTTTTGAATTAACTCTTCTTAATGAAAGGTGGATATTGTTTCCAGAAATTTCCAGAATTTTGCAGACTATTTTTTTATTTGGGACGACATATTGTCGCATGAATTTAATTCTCCCTGGAGCTATTTCGGAAGAGATGATTGTGCCTTGTTTTCCGTCTGGCAGTTCTACTGATGTTATGGTGTTGCTTACTTCTTTTACCTTGCATAGTATTAAGTCTCCTTCCTTCATATTTATTTCAATAAATTTAGTTATTTAAACACTTCGGGTTAGAATTATAAAACTTCTTCCACCCTTGAACGGATTTTTGCTTTTCCGCTAGAGGGGATTGCTAAAATTGTATTGCATTCTAAGCATCTGACTTTTGTAGAGGCTTTTCCGAAAATTACCTGGGTGGCTTTACATTTTGAGCACTTTACTTTGATAAATTTTCCTTTTCTTTCCATAAAAATAGATGAGGAAATTGGTTTTTAAGTTTAATGGTTTGAGGAGGATTAAATTTTTATAATTTCTATTTCTAGTTCTTTCTTTAGGGCTTCGATGAATGAGATTTCTTTTTCTTTTTCTATAAGGCAACCTGCTGCGAAATGATGACCGCCGACCTCTGCGATTGTTTCGGGGTTTTGGGATTTGAATTGCGTGACAGTTTTTTCTAAGACTTCTTTTAGATTTCTTCCTTCTCGTCCAACGATTCTTGCGGAAACTTTTATTTTGTCCTCGTTATATGCCATTCCGATTAGGATTGTTCCCTCAGTGTATGTGGGGGATGATGAGAGCATTGAGCAGATTGTTCCGACGATTGCGTCTTTGATTTGGTCTTTTGCGTTTAGGATTACGAAACCCTTACCTTTTATTTTTTCCATTTTTTCTGCTACCCGTAATCCAGAGACTAGTTCTTGTTTGTATTCGGTGTAAATATCTAATGCTCTGGCTTTTGCTTTTTCGTTTCCTAAGCAATATGCGATTGCGGTATCGTGGTATCCTAGCCGGGAGCATGCGTTTATTAGGACTGAGATTTCTCGAACGTCTTCTTTTGTGTTGAAGAATTTTAGGATGTAGAGGTTTCCGATAATGTTGTCGGCTTTGTTGTGATTGGCTCTTCGAATCATTACGGCAGTTATCAACTTTGACATTTCATTTTCAGTTAAATCTAAGAGATTTTTTCCTGGGGGAATTCCTGTTTCTCTTAATAGCTCTAGGGCTCCGCTGCTGTTTCCTGTGACTCCTGGGATGTAGGGTGATGTTGACCACTCTAGCGCTCTTCTTAGTGGTCTTGTTGCGGGATAGAGGACGATTCCTTTTTTGATAGTTAGGTCTTCAGTGTCTTTGACGATTTGTTGGTTTATTTTTGAGATGTTTGATTCGTGTCTATCTCCTATCATTCCGATAATTGCTAAAGGTGAGAGGTCTTGATTGCGAGGAGAAATTGTTTTTGAGAAAAAGTAGCAGAGTCCTGCTCCGGTTGCTTCGTTGTCTTTAGGGTTTTTAGTTAGGTGGGGGTTTATTATTTTTATTTTATCGTTTAGTTTTGAAGAATCTATCTCGTGGTGGTCTATTATGAAGATTGGTTCTTTGAGGTCTTGGAAATAGTCGAGGCTTCCAGATGCGAGGTCGCTGAAGAGGATTACTTCTTTTGGTTGTCGTGTTAGTTCTTTTTTTATTATTTTTTCTTCCAGTCCTTTGACAATCTTGATTGAGAATTTTTTGTCTAGTCTCCTTAAGGTTTTTGCAAGGATTGATGCAGAAGTTATGCCGTCGGTGTCGTAGTGACTTATAATTCTTATTGGTTTGTCTTTAGAAAATTCTAAAAATTTTTGCACGAACTGTTCGACCTCTTTTAACATGGTTGATGGAAATTAGTGTCCTTAATAAAGATTTATATTATTACTTTTTCTTTCTGTCTCTAATAGAGATTCCGAAATATTTTCTAGTGATGTTTAGTCTTGATTGTGCGTGTTGTAATTTGTGCTTTGCGCTTCGGTCTGTGATGTTGTCTTTAAGGTGTTCTTTTATTTTACCTACCTTTTTTTCTGCATTTTCTAAGTCCTCATTTCTTTCGATTCCGAGTTCTTTCATATATGCTTTTAATTTTTTGCCGAAAACTTTTGTTGTGGGAATTCCGTATTGGTCTCTAAGGACTAGTCCAATTTGTGATGGGGAATGTTTTTTTGAGAGCTCTGTTATGAGTTTTTTTAACTCTGGTTCTTTCATTTTTACCCATGTAAGTTTGTCTACTTTTGTCATATTATATTTTGTAAAATGTGGTTTTTAAAGGTTTAGATAATGGATTCTAAAGACTTAAAAATCCAATATATCTTTTATAATTACAGTCCCGTAGTCTAAAGTAACATCTTAGATGTTTCATGAAGACGACGTGACTTTGTAAACTACAGTCCCGTAGTCTAGTGGTCAAGGATGCAGGGTTTTGATCCCTGTGACCCAGGTTCGAATCCTGGCGGGGCTATTTTTCTTTAATGTTTGTATCGTCCTCGTTTTTCTACTACTTCTAATCTTTTGATGACTTCTTTGTTTTTGTAGGTTTTGAGGAATTGGTTGAATAAGTCTTGGTGGTTTTGGAAATGTTTTGCTTCGAGGGCTTGTTTGATTAGGTGGAGGTCTACTGCTTTGTCTTCGGTTTTTGTTGATATGAAACCTAGGCCGAAGTCTATGATGTAGGTTTTGTCGTTTGATAGAATTGTGTTTGATGTTGTGAGGTCGCCGTGGATTATGTTGTTGTCGTGTAGGAGGGCTACTTGTTCGCCTAGTTGTTTCATTGTTTTGAATTGTTTTTTTTCGTCGTAGTTGTTTAGGGTTTCGGATAGTTTGTCGCCGTCTATGTATTCTATTTCGATGTTGAACTTATCTGTTGAGATTACTTTTGGGATGTTTGCGCCTATTTCAAGAGCTTTGATTAGAATTTTGGATTCGGATTTTGTTCGTCTTGTTCTTATTTGTTTGTCGAGTTGGGGGTGTCGGTAGGATTTTGGTATTCTGTCTTTTAAGATTGTTTGATTATCTAAGTAGATTTTTGCTTCTGCTCCTTGTTGGATTAGTTTCATAATTGTTGAGGGGAGGAGTTATTTAAATAAGTAATTGTTTGGTCATGTAGGTGGCGGTTAAGAAACTACTTGATATACTGATGGGGTAAAAATTATATTATTAAAAGTTTAATTCTCTCAAAAACCTATTTAAACTCCTTTACCTTAATTATACTAACAAAAAAGATGGTAACAATTAATATAGAAAAAAAATATTTCTTTTTATTCTCGGCAATAATGATTTTTATAATTGGGGTGGGATTAGTTATAAGTGCAAATCCTATCTCAAAAGTAAATCCTGGACACGACTCTACTGAGATAATGGTTAATATTGAAGGGAATGATAAAACTCTTCAGCAAGCAATTGATGCAGGAGACCTTGCAGGAGGCGGAGATGACCCAGATACAGAGGAGTTAGATATTTTAGTTACAGAAGTTAGTATCTGTTTCAATGGAAATGATGGATATGGAACTCAATTAGATTGTCCTGATGGTTATAAAATGTTTTCTTGTAGTGGAAGTTGGGGAAAAACTGATCATTGGGATGATGTAATCTCTGCAAGTTCCTATAGCAATGGTTGTCAATGGATAATTATGAATCCAGATTGTAATAGTGGACATTTTAAAAGTCCTCCTGAAGATTTTATAATTTCTTATACTTGTATGAAATATGTGGGGGTAGGATTAGGTAAATATGGACATAGAAGGTGCGAATTAGATGATTTAAATTATCCCTATGATGATCTTCGTTGTGGTGAAATTGAATATTTTTAAAAATTTAAATTTTTCCATAAAAACTAAAAAACATATGAAAAGATGGTAACAATTAATATAGAAAAAAAATATTTCTTTTTATTCTCGGCAATAATGATTTTTATAATTGGGGTGGGATTAGTTATAAGTGCAAATCCTATCTCAAAAGTAAATCCTGGACACGACTCTACTGAGATAATGGTTAATATTGAAGGGAATGATAAAACTCTTCAGCAAGCAATTGATGCAGGAGATTTTACAATAGAGGCTTTAGGTACGGGCTGGTTAGATGTTTTAGTTACAGAAGTTAGTATCTGTTTAGGAGTAGATAAGATGTATGGAACTCAATTAAGTTGCCCTGATGGTTATAAAATGGTTTCTTGTAGTAGTGGTTGGGGAAAAACTGATAATTGGGATGATGCAACCTTCGCACATGCCCATAGAAATACTTGTCAATGGGTAATTGATAGTCCTGATTGTAGTTTCGGACATTTTTACTTCCCTATTCATGATTTTAGAGTTTCTTATACCTGTGTTAAAAAGGTAAAGGTAGGATCAGGTAAATTCGGATATAGGATGTGTACGCTTGGTAAGTCAAATTATGAGGCTAATAATCCTTATTGTGGTGCAATTAGATATTACTAACTTAAAACCTAAAATCCAAAATCCAGAACTCAAAAACATATTTAAACCCTATTATCTATATTAATATTTTGTACTGTTCCAAATGAACTAAAAGTTTAATTTTTTTCTAAGTTATTTCTTAATTTCTCATTCAAATATAAAGTCTTAAATTATTGGCAACATAAATATTGGGGTTAAGTGATGGTTAGATTTTAATGGGTTTTTTTATGTTATTTGTTGAACAGGATTTCGGTTTTATTTTATGATTTGCGTGGGGGGTTTGAATGTGTTGGGAGGTATTTGAGTAATTGTTCAAAGTTTTACTTTCCCTCTAAATTTCTTCGCCATCTTTTGCATCATCTTTTTATCAATCTTACCTTCGGCGAGTCCTTCTACGGAGCTCATCCCCATCATGTCTTTTATCATTTTATATTGTTTGAGGAGTTCCCTAATTTCTGTTGTTGTTGTTCCAGAACCTTTGGCGATTCGCTGGATTCGGCTTGTTTGTTTTTCTAAGATTTCGGGGTTTTCGATTTCTTCTTCGGTCATTGATGAGATTGCGTTTTTCCAGTGTTTCATTTTTCCTTCTTGTTTTGCGAGCATATCTTTAGGGACTTTTGCGGCGTTCATTCCTGGGACCATTCCGATTAGTTTGTCCATGCTTCCCATTTTGTTCATTTGTTCGAGTTGGGAGTATAAATCGAGTAGTGTGAATTTTCCTTCTTGCATTCTTTCTTCGATTCGTTTTTGTTGTTTTTCATCGGTTGCTGATTTGACATGTTCAAGTAGGGCTTCGAGGTTTCCCATTCCGAGTAATCGCTGGATGAATGATTCTGGGTCGAAGGTTTCTATTTCGTGGATTTGTTCTCCGACACCGATGAAGAAAACTGGGGCTTTTGTTTCTGCGCAAGCTGTTAGAGCTCCTCCTGCTTTTGAAGTTCCGTCCATTCTTGTGATGATTACTCCGTCGATTGATAATGCTTTTTGGAATTCTTGAGTTTGAGTTTTTGCGGTTTGTCCGATATCTGCTGGCATTACTAAGATTCTGAAATCTGGTTTTAGTTTTTTGTTTAGCTTTTCTATTTCTTTGATTAGTTCTTTGTTGAGTCCGTCTCGTCCTGCGGTGTCGATTAGAATTAGGTCGTATTTTTTTAGTTCGGTTTCGTATTGTTTAATTATTTTGATTGGGTCTTTTTCTTTTTTGTCTATGAAGGCTGGGAGTTTTGCTTTTTTCGCCATTTGTTCGAGTTGGTCCATTGCGGCTGGTCGTTGGGTGTCTAGTCCTAGGAGCGCGACTTTTCTTCCTCGTTTTGAGTAGTAGAATCCGAGTTTTGCGATTGTTGTTGTTTTACCTGCACCGTATAAACCGAGGAACATGATGCTTGCTTTTTTTGGGAGGTCGAGTTCTTTTTTGTTTCCTAGAAGTGAGGCGATTTCGTCGTGGATTAGTTTGACGAGTTGTTCTTTCTTTTCGATGCCTTTGATGTTTTCATCGTATGCTAATTTTTTGATTTTTTGTGAGAGTGCGAATACGAGTTCTACGTTTACGTCTGCTTCGATTAGTGCTCGTTGGATGTCTTTTATGATTGCATCTACGAGTTTTTTGTCTACGAAAATCGCGCTTGATATTTTTTTGATTCCGCTTTTTAGGGCAGAGCCGAGTTTGTCTAGTACCATAGAATAAGGGGGAAAATGAGGGTTATTAAATTTTGGGTTATAGGTCGAGTTTTTTAATCAGGTTTTCTTTGTCGAAAATTTCGAGGTCTTTGTATTCTTGACCTGTGCCGAGGAATAGAATTGGTTTTTTTGTTATGTGGGAAACTGATATTGCGGTTCCGCCTTTTTCGTCGACGTCGGCTTTTGATAGGATGATTCCTGTGAGGTCGATTGTATCGTTGAAAATTTTTGCTTGTTCAGTTGCGTCGTTTCCTGTGATTGATTCGCCTACGAATATTTTCATGTTGGGTTTGTTTACTCTTGCGATTTTTTCTATTTCTTGCATTAGTGTGTCTTTGTTTTGCATTCGTCCTGCGGTGTCGATTAGGACTACGTCGATTTTGTTTTTCTTTGCGTAGACTGCTGCGTCGAATCCTACTGATGCTGGGTCGGAGCCGTAGTCTTTTTTTGTTAGGTGGACTTTTAGTTTGTCAGCGTGTTGTTGGATTTGTTCGATTGATGCTGCTCGGAAAGTGTCGGCTGCGGCGAGACAGACTGATAGTTTGTTTTTTTGGAGATAGTGTGCAAGTTTTGCGATTGTTGTTGTTTTTCCTGAACCGTTGATTCCTGCTAGGAGGATTACATAAGGAGATTTCATTTCTAGCGATTCTTTGATTGTTTCTATGAAATTTGGTGGGTCGATTAGGATTGATTCTATTGATTCTTTTAGTTCTTTTGCGAGGTCGACATTTTTTGGATTTTGTCCGATGAGTTTTTCGCCGAGGGATAATTTGATTCCTGCAACTGCTTCGTATGCTACGTTGTTTTGTAAAAGGATTAGTTCTAGTCCGGCAAATAGTTCTTCGAATTTTTCGTCCGTTAATCTTTTTTTAAATTTTCCGAAGAAGCCTTTCTCTTCGATTGGTGCTTCGATCGTTTCTTCTAAGGATTGTTCTAATTCTTTTGTTTGTTTTGGTTTTTCTTTTTTAGTAGGAGTTTTTTTGATAGTTTTTACTACAATTTCTTCTTCTTTTTTTTTGCTTACCCAGTTTTTTAGCTTTTCTTTTAGTTTGCCGAACATGTTTTTTCGAGGGCGTTTTCTTTTATAAAGTCTTTGAGTATAACAATTGTTTTAAAGTGATGCCGATTGATTTTATCATGATAACATTTAGCGATATTTATGAGGCGATGAGGAAGGAGAAGTATTCTGAGCAATTGCAACTTTTACCGAAGAAGTTTCTTGTTGATGTGGCGGAGTATTTTCGGGAGAAGAAGGAGTTTTTGAATAAGGAAACAGATTTATTTTCTGATATGGCGATTAAAAATAAGAAGAAACTTGAGAATGCCTTGTCGAGTTTTAGAGATTTATTGAGGATTCGGAAGAAGAAGATTTTGAATTTGGCGTTTGTGGCTTCGGAGGTAGGGATTAGTAAAAAGGATTTTGAGAATCTTTTAGAGTTTGAGAAGGAGCTTTTTGAGGAAGTTGTTAAGAGTTTGGAGAGGGCTGAGAAAAATCGTGGGGCAAATATGAGTGGAGTTAAGAAGGATGAGCGGAAGCATGGACTTGTGAGATTTTTGGAAAATGTTCCTGAATTTTTGGGATTTGATGGGAATGAGGTTGGTCCTTTTGAGAAAGGAGAGATTGCTAATTTAGAAAGTGAGATTGTTGAGATTCTTGAGAAGGACAAGCGTGTTGAAGTGATTGAGGATTGATTATTCCTTTTTCTTTTCAGTCTTTTTTGGTGCTATATTTTCTTCGACTGGCTTTGTAGTTCCTTTGTGTTTTGGCCTTGGCTTTCTATTTCTAGAATTTCCATTAATCAAAATCTTTTGTTTTTTCTTTCTTCTTGCAACTCTCCAAGATCTATTTCTGTCGAGTCTTTTTGGTTTGTTTTTTCCTGGCATTTTGTTTTCCTTGTTTTCTTTCTGTGAGCGCCTTCGACAGAATGTTTCTTTGAAACATTCAATCGCAGCCTTTTTCGCTGCGCTCAAAAGCCTGCGAAGGGAGTTAAACCCTCGACCCCCTGTTTACAAGACAGGTGCTCTGTCACTGAGCTACGCAGGCATATTGTTTATGATTAAACTCAATTTTTAAGTATTTCGTTTAGAGTAGATGTTCCGTGCCGGCTCGTTTGTAATCGTGAATTTCATCTACTGAAAACCATAATGCCACTTCTTTTTTTGCATCTGCTTCATCAGCGGATGCGTGAACTACATTGTCTGCTTTGTTTTTTTCCTTAACATAGTCTTTACTCATATGACAAAAATCTCCCCGAATTGTTCCAAGGTCTGCATCTCCTGGAAAGGTGTTCCCTACAATTTTTCTAACTATTTTAATTGCTTGAACACCTTCGATAACCATTGCAACTACTGGTCCTCCAGTAATGAATTCAAGAAGGGAGTTTCGTACTTTTTCACTGTGTCTCTCTGAGATGTCTTCAGTATAATGTTGTTTTGCTAGGTCGATATCTATTTTAATAAGTTTTAATGCAACTATCTTTAATCCTCTTTGTTCGAATCTTTTAATTACTTCTCCGACTAATCCTCTGGCAACTCCATCAGGTTTAACAAGAACTAGTGTTTGTTGAATCATTCTTCTTTAGTAGGTTTTTCTACTTCCTCTTTTATTTCTTTAGTCTCTTCAACAATCTCTTCTTTTTGTTCTTCCATTTCTTCAACTTGTGATTCAATTTTTCTTTCAGAAGCTTTTTTTAAATCTATTTTTTCAATTTCTTTTGTTTCGAAAATTCTAATATCACAGAATGAAAGTGGATAAACTTTCTTTAATTTTGGTAACATTGTTTTTTGTAATGTTCCTTCAAGAAGTTCGTTGCATATTTCTATAAAATCTTTTTCTTTTAAATAATTTAATAGGAATTCTCTTGATGTATTTCTTAAATTTTTTCGAACTGCTCGGGAAACTTTTTTCCGTGTGATTAATAATGGCTTTATGATTACTCTGATGTCTGCGCATTGTGCTTTGAATGAATCTTCTACATAATCGCTTCTCTTTCGCATCATTCTTCGGATGTAGGAAGTTACGAGTTCCATTTTATTTGGGATTCCTATTAATTTTCCTTCATCGTTAAATAGTTTGAATGTCATTGTTAATCCTTTTCCTCGAAGCTGTCTTGTTAAATCTAGTTTGATGGTTTTTTTATTTAAATCTTCAGGAGTTCCAAGAACTCTGAATCCAGAATTTAAAATTGGGATTTCTGCTTCGATGTATTTTTTTCTTTCTGCCATTTTATTCTATTACTATTTTAGAAGTTCTCTTTCCTTTCTTCTGATATTTAGATTTTTTACATACTGTACAAGTGTACATAAGATTGGTCTTTTTAGTTGTCTTTCGTTTTTTCTTTGCCTGGTTTTTCATACGAGAATACTTTCCTTTATTTCCGATTCCTCTCCAAAGTCCTCGAAGTTTCATCCGGACTTTACTTCCTCTTTTCATACTGCTAGGTTTACCTTTGCTCGGTTCTTTCACTTTTTGTTCCGTCTTCTTTTTACAAGTTGGACAGTATCTGTTTGTTGTTTTAGGTCTTTTCATATTACCTTCTTCCAATTTTGCTTTTTAAAGTTTGCTGTTGTATGGTCTCGCAGTAATATTTATTAAGTTTGTTTGTTATATTCTATTATGAGAATTAGATTTGAAAAGGGTAAACAGAGAAAATTTTTAGATTTGGTTATTGAGAGAATTAGTGCTCCTTCGCTTCGGGGGATTTTGCAATTTGGGTTTGATGTTCCTTATTCTACTTTGAAAAATTATTATAATGAGTCTCGATTGTTGCCTTCGGGGCTTTTTGATGATCTGTGTGAAGTTGCTAGGATTGATAAATCTTTATTGGAGTATGAATTTGTTGAAGAGAATTGGGGGAAGGTTAAGGGTGGGAAGATTGGGAAGCGGAAGAGTTAAAAATTAGGAAGGATGTTTTATTTTGTGACCCTATTGTCTAGTGGTTAGGACGTATCGTTGACTTCGATGAGGCCCAAGTTCAATTCTTGGTGGGGTCATTTTTTATTAATTGACTATTCTTAGTAACTAACTTACTAAGTAACTTAGTTAGAAATATTTATAAGTGGGGATTTCTTGTGGTTTTGAGATGAAGAAGTATTTACTTTTGGTAGAGGATGAAGAGCTTTGGCGTAAGTTTAAGGATAGTATACAAAAGGATATTAATAGTGAGATTCTGGAATTAATTAAGGAGAAAATTGAAAATGGATAAAAAAGGACAGGTGACGATTTTTATTATTGCTGCGATAATTATTGTTGCAGGAATTATTGGGTATTTTTTTCTAAGGGGATCTTTTACGGGAGAAAGTATTCCGCAAGATTTGAGGCCGGCGTATGATTATTATATTTCGTGTTTGGGGGCTACTGCTGAAGAAGGAATTCATTTACTTGGAGAACAGGGAGGTTATATTGAGGTTCCGGAGTTTGAGCCTGGTTCAGCTTACATGCCTTTCTCTTCGCAGTTGGATTTTTTGGGTCAACCGATTCCTTATTGGATGTATGTTTCTGGGAATAATCTTTTGAAAGAACAGGTTCCGACGAAGTCTTCGATGGCTGCAGAGTTAGAAAGTTATGTTGCAGAAAGAGTTGAGGATTGTGATTTTACAGAATTTGAACTTATGGGATATGATGTTTATGTCGATGAGGGAAGTGTTGAAGTAGATATTAATAAGTTGGATGTTGGGATGAAGGTTAATAGTAAAGTTACGATATTTAAGGGAGAGCAATCTGTTGTTATTGAGAGTCATAAGTTTTCGGTTGATAGTAAGTTGGGGAAGTTTTATGATATGGCTATGGATGTTTATAATTTTGAGAAAGCAGATATGTTTTTGGAAAAGTATGCTATGGATGTTATGCGGCTTTATGCTCCTGTGACTGGTACGGAGATTAGTTGTGCTCCGATGATTTTTGTTGATGAGGAAATTCGTGGTGATATTGTTGCTGGACTTGCTTCGAATATTCCTTCACTGAAACTGGACGGAAGCTATTATGATTTGTCTTCGGATGAGCGAGAGTATTTTGTAACGGATGTCGGTCCGAGGATTGATGAGAATATGAATTTTATGTATTCGCCAGATTGGCCGACGAGGATTGAGATTTATGGAGATAGGGTTGCTAAGCCGATTGGACTTCAGCAGGGCATGAGCTTAATGGGATTCTGTTATGTTCCTTATCATTTGGTTTATGATATTACTTTTCCAGTACTGGTTCAGTTTTATGATAGCGAGGAGATTTTTCAATTTCCAGTTTCGGTAGTTATTTCAAAGAGCCAGGCGAGGGAAGCTTTGCCTTCGACACTTGGCGCGTCTATTGAATCTAAGGTTTGTGAATTTAGTAATCAGGAAGTTGATGTTTATACTTATGATATTGATTTGAATCCTGTTGAGGCGAGGATTCAGTTTAAGTGTTTGGACGCGGTTTGTGAGATTGGGGAGACTGAATTGGAAGGGAATGATGCTGTTCTCCGAGGTGAATTTCCTCAATGTGTGAATGGGTATGTTCTTGCGACTGCAGAGGGTTACTCGGATGGTAAGTATCAAATTTCTACGAATGAAGAAAGTATTGCGAATATAATTTTGAACAAGAAGTATGAGGTTCAATTGGATTTGGGCAATGTTGAGAAGGCGTTGGTTAATTTTGTTTCAGAGGATTATTCGGCTACTGCGCTTTATCCAGAGATGACTTCTGTTGAGTTGATTGAGGCTTATTATAATGTGTCTGTCTTTGTTTATGATAGTTCGTCTTTGGTTTTCCCGGCGACGAGTAAGAGTGAATGTGTTGATGTTCCTAAGGGTGGGCTTGCAGGATTGTTTGGTGGCGAGGATGAGAAGTGTTATGAGATTAATATGCCTGAGATGGCTGTGGACTTTGCGGTTGTTGGGGGGGGAAAGACTCGGGAATATTTTACTTCCGAGCAGTTGGAGAATGCTAATGAATTAAATGTTAATGTGCCGTTGTTTGGTTTGCCTGAGGATTTGGAAGGATTGCAAGCGAATCATATTAGGGTTGACGATGAGGTAGTCTATTTAGATTTTGAATAAGATGAAAATGAAATATGGATTTGTCGTTGGAATTTTATTAGTTATGTTAGCTTCGGGAGTTAATGCTTCTTTTAACGGAGGTAACACGAATAATTTTCAAAGTTATCAACCGACTTTTGATAGGTTGTATTCTTCTGGTGGCGATTTTGTTAATTCTGCAGATATGTGGCCTATCTTGGGACGGATGGAAAATGACCAGTGTAATGCGACGAGTGATTTTATAATTGGGATTCCTCCTGGAGGGTGTACGCCGAGTGTTGTTCGAAGTGATTTGTTGGAAGAACAGAATGTTCCGGTTTTTTGTCAGTTGTATGCTATTAAAGTCAATCCATTGATTAAGGTTTCTTCGATAAGGTCGATTTCGTTTGATAATAAACCTGAGGGAGTTAGTAGTGTAGTTTTCCATCCAGCGAGGGCGGCGGTTAAATCTTATACTACTTTGCTTGGGGATCCGACTTTGAATAATATTGGTTATGTTGTGATTATTTTGAAGAGGGAGAAGATTGAGGATAATATGGAGGAATGGATTGCGGGGAATTTGAAGGCGACGATTCGTTATGATGCTGAGGAAGCTTATGGAACTGGGGCTTCAGAATATTATCTTCCTTTGATGAGTGATGAGGAATGGAGTACTGATTATAATGCTAATTCTTTTTGGAGTGGCAGGGGTTTTTTGAGATTGGCTAGTTCGGATGAAGGAACTGCGAGGATTGAAATTTTGAGTTCAAAGGATAAAGTTGTTAAGACATTTAATTTGAAAGAAGGAGAGACTAGTTCTTTGACTTATCTGCCAGGGTATTATTGTAGGGCAGGGTTGAAGATTAAGTTGGATGGGATTGTTGCTCCTGAGGATAAAGTTTTGGTGAATATTGATGGGAGTGAATATTGGCTTCGTGAAGGAGATAGGTTTTTGAATGATAAATGTAGGATTAGTAAGTTGGAGGTTGGTGCGAATAATGATGGAAATATGAGTCTTAGTTGTACAGGGAATAAGATTGACCCATTGAGTTTGAGGAAAGATACGGATATTACATTACCTGAAAATATTTTAGATGGTGCTGAGGAGTATTTTGTAGATGCTAATAAGACCACTACGGAACTTGTTGAGATTTATCGTTCTGAGGAAAAAGAGAATGGGGATACTTATGGGGAGGAGGCACTTTATGAGCAGATTGTTTTGTCGGGGCGAGTTGGCAAGTTTGCGACACAGGCTGCCTTATTGGATTTGTTTATTGATAAATATCCTTCGTCGAAGATTGTTGAGGATGTTAGGATTAAGAGACAGAGATTGAACGGGACTGATTTTAGTAATTCTTATACGAGTGTTTATGTGAATGATAGGTTTCATACGATTGGGGTTATTGATTTTGAGTCGGTTGATAAAAGTGGGGCGTCTGTTGATTTGAGAATTGGGACGAAGAGTAAGAATGCTGCTGAGAGTGGCAAGACTTTTGAAATTACTGATGGAAATCTTATTATTGGGGAGATTCTTCCGGGGAAGGTTGCGATAACTTTTGAGAGTAGTAAAGAGACGATTCCTAGTAAGTCTGAGACTATTTTAGAAGGGCAGTCGGCGGTTTTTGCAGGGATTGATGTTTATGTTCGGAATGTTAATATTGAGGAGATTGCACATGTTTCTATTATCCCTGAGGTTAAGCATACGAAGACCGAGGCTGATTTTACTTTTAGGATTGGGATTGAGAAGCGGGCGATTGAACTTTCTCCGGAGAAGACTCGTAGGATGTTGAGGAATTTAGATGAGGCTATTGAGAAGTGGGAGAATATTGTTGAGCGGTTGGGTAATGTTGTGAAGGGTTTGAAGGGTGCGTGTTTTGCGACTTCGACTTTTTTGATGTTGAAGAATATGGCGACAGGGTTTAGTGGTGAGGCTGCGGCTCGGCAGAGAGTTATGGAGAAGTTCAAGGCTGAATGTGATACTAAATATGGGACTATGACTCGGACGGAATGTTATAATCATCTCTCTAGTCAGATTGATGGGAATGTTACTGCGATGACGACCGCGCTTAAGGCTGTTAATGCTAAGATGGATAGTGCGATGGTGGGGAATACTGGGAATAGTGGTGGGTTGTTTGGTGGGACTGGTATTGATGACCAAGAAAAGTATAGGGATGATTTGAGGGGGAGGATTGTTGGAAGAGTGAACATTGAGGGGGAAGAGGTTGTGGACGTAGATCTTGGAGGAGATAAGACTCAAGAGGTTCCAGTTAGTGAGCTAAGTAGTGTCTCGCAGATTCAGGCGGTTCTTTTACATCAGGAACTTGGTGGGAAGGGGGTTCTCGGAAATGGAGATTCTCAATTACATCAGAGCTTGAGGAATACTGCTTTGTCGTATCAGCAGGCGGAGGCTCGGGCGAAGGCAAATGGTAGAATTGAAGCGATTGTTGGAAATAAAGCGGTTAATGTTCAATCGATTATTAGTAAGGACACTGATGTTTTGAGATTTTATGGGACGAAGGCTAGTGGGTATGGTACTAAGATAACTAGTTTAGGTATTGATGGGACTAAGAATGTGGAGTTTGTGAATAAGGATGGACAGGATTATATGGTTGTTTTGAAGGAAGGTCTTGATTCTAATAGTATGAAGGGTGTGGAGGAGACTTACAAGTTGACTAACGGGGTTTGGGAGAAGGAAGAGAATAATCTTGGGGTTGTGTTTGTTACGGCAGGGGCTCCTGGCGAGTGTTCGAATGTTTGGCCTGCTGGAAAGGCGACCGTTAGTTATTATGAGGCTGGAGCTAATAAAGGATTGCCGGCGATTGTTCCATTTATTTTGAGTGAGGGTTGGTATGTGATGGTGCCTAATTCTGGGGGGACTTTTTTGGATGATTCTCCTCAGGGATATACTGCTTCGGCGGATGTTAAGTATTTTAAGATTTGTAATATTGGGACTGATAGGGTGATGCAGAGTGGACAGGGTGACGATTTGTGTCAGTCGTTTGACGTGAATATGGTTGGCTCGGTTAAGGATTTTATTCCGTGTCCGGATAAATCTGCTGAGGAGGTTCAGAGATTATATAGTTGTGCGAGGGAGGCGATTCGTCAGGCTTCGGCTCAAGCGGGTAAGAGTGATATTAGTATTAATGTTTGTAATGAGGGGAAGATTATGAAGAGGGGTGAGCCGATGAGTCAGATTGGCGGATTTGAGTGTCAGGATTTTATGAGTCCGGATGAGTGTTTGTTAATGTTTAATGTTTGTGATCCTGTGATTTGTCCGCCATCGCGATGCGACCTTGGTGGAAAGATGCCTGTCAGCGACGTTATTCAGACAGGGATTATTGGAAGTTTGGTTTTATGTTTACCTAATGCTAAGGAAGGAATTTTATTTCCGATTTGTTTGAGTGGGGTTCATGCCGGGCTTGATGCTTACCTATCTATTTTGAGGTCTGAGCAGGATTGTTTGGAAAGGAGTCTTGAGACTGGAGAGCATGTTGGGATTTGTGATGAGATTACTTCGATTTACAAGTGTGAGTTTTTCTGGAGGCAGTTGTCGCCGGTGATGGACCAGTTGATTCCAGCGTTTGTTCAGGGGATGATTGCTCCGGGTCAGAGAGTTCGTGGTGGAGGGGAGTATGCGCTTGTTCAGCAATCTTGGAATTCGATGCAACAGAGTATTAGTTATTTCAAAGATGTTTATGCACAGAATGCTTTTAGGGCGTTTAATATTCGGAGTGCGGAAGAGGTTGGAAGTGAGGTTTGTAAGGCGTTTGTTGGAACGAGCGTCCCGGGAGGTTCTGATTTGATTGATAGTTTGTTGGAGCCAGAGAGCCCGTCACAGTTTTATGCTCAATTTTCTGAGATGAAGTTTACCGAGGCTACGATTCCGGCAACTTCACAGTATAAAGTTTATTATCATATTTATGCAGGGAATGATGTCGGGGCTCAATATAAAGTTTATTTGAAGAATCCTCCTGCGACGAGTTATTATCAATCTAATCCGACGGTTCAGGTTAAGAGTGGATATATTGCTAAGGGTTCGGCGGCTGATGAGAGCATTGACTTTATTGCGCCGGAAGGTTATAAGGAACTTTGTGTTGTGATTAATGCACAAGAAGAATGTGGTTTCAAGCAAGTTACTACAGAGTTTGGTTTGAATTATATTCAGGATAAGTATGTTCAGGAGCAGGCGGAACAGACGAATATTAAATCTGAGAAGGAATGTATTTCTGGGACACCTTCGGCGATTTCGATGGTTAATTTGAATGTGCAGGCTGGGGCAGAGGATATGGTTAATCCTGAGATTGCTATGAGTGGAATTGTTCGGGTTTGTGCTTCGTTTAATCCTGCTGTTGAAGGAACTGGTTCGAGATGGAAGGAAGTGGGGACTTGTGGCGAGGGGCTGACTTGTTGGTTGGATACGGATAGTGTTAAGAATGATTTGAGGGCGATTGAAGCGATTGAAGATACTTCGATTAGTTTGCTTGATGAGAGGAGAGGTTTGATTGATACTGGTGGTTTGAATCTTGAGCAGGTTCAGGCGACTTTGGCTTCGGCTCGTTTGAAGATTAAGAGTTTGAGTAGTTCTGATTTGAAGGTTCCTGCTACTGGGAAGATCCTAGAGATTATTAAGAGTCTTAATAGTATTATTGGGACTTCGACTTTTGATGGAGATGCAGAGGATACTCCAGGGGCTGGGACGAATAGGGATAGGGCTGAGGCGATGGCTTTGAAGGCGAGTGTTTATAGGATGATTGTTATGGAATTGACGAAGGGTTTGATTGTTCAGGTTCCGCATGCGAAGAGAGAGAAGGTTGTTGAGGAGGCTGTGGTGGAGACTCCTGTTGAGCCAGTTGTTGAAGCGAGAATTAGTTGGCAAGATATTAAGGATGCAGGTTTGGGGAAAGATATAACTGGTGGGCAGGCAGTTAGGCTTTGTGATACTTGTTCTTATCAATCTGTTGTTGGATCATATGATGAAGTTTATCAGAATGTGATTCTTAACATAGTGGAGAGTAGGATAGAATATCATGCAGAGAGAGATGATAAGGGGAAAGTTATCTTTGAACTTGTGCTCCAATATGCTTGATTTTAACTCCGATAATTTTATAACTCTCATTTATTGAATAACTTTGTGAGGGAATGCCGGAGCGGTCAAACGGGCCAGGTTTAGGACCTGGTAGCTTATGCTTACGGGGGTTCGAATCCTCCTTCCCTCATATTCTTAGCGACTTACTCTGCGTTGGACGAACCCTCGCGTATTGATATACGCCACGGAACCGTCCGCCTTGATTAAGCCTGCTAAGAATTAAATTTTAAAATTATTGAATTGTTTTCTTCTTCTTCTCGTTCTCTTTGATTTTCATTTTGTCTTCGAGGTCGAGTCTTTCTAAGAGTTCTTTGTATCGGTTTCGAATTGTTACTTCGGTGATTCCTGCGACGTCGGCAACTTCTCTTTGTGTTTTCTTTTCGTCGTTGATTAGTGCTGCGACGTAGAGTGCTGCTGCGGCGATTCCGGCAGGTCCTCTTCCAGAAGTTAGTTCAGAGATTTCGGCTTTTCTTAAAATTTTTAGTGCTTCGTTTTGGGTTCCTGGAGATAAATGTAATGTTGAGGAGAATCTTGAGATGTAATCTTTTGGTGAGGAAGGTGTTACTTTTAGTTTGATTTTTCTGATGATGAATCTGTAGGTTCGTCCGATTTCTTTTCGTTCGACTTCGGATGCGTTTGAGATTTCGTCGAGTGTTCGTGGGATGTTGTAGGAACGGCAGGCTGCGTAGATGCAAGCGGCGATGACAGATTCCATTGAACGTCCTCGGACTAGTCCTCGCTGAAGAACGAAGTTGTAGATTCTTGCGGATTCGTCTCGGACAACTGAGGGGAGGTCAAGGAAAGATGCGACTCTTCGTAGTTCTGACATTGCGAGTCTTAGGTTTCTTTCGATTGATGTTGAAACTCTTTCTTGCCATTTTTTTAATCTTAGATATTTTCTTGTTTGTTGTGTTGAGTCTAATTTGTAGATGTCTGAGATTTCACCGACGTTGGTTGTTAGTCCTTTGTCGAATTTTTGTAGGGATATTGGTGCTCCGCCTCGTGAAGTTTTTTGGGATTTATCGAAAGAACGAAGTTCATGAGAGGTGTCTACCATCTTTTCTTCGACTAAAAGTCCGCAAGCTCCGCAGATTACTTCTCCTCGTGTTTCATCGTATATTAATTTAGAACTGTTACACTCTGGACATTTTTTTGCTCCGGCCATAGTAAGGTTTAAAAAAGGATTGGCTTTAAAAGTGTTTCGGTTCAAAATAAATTTAGAATTATTTTTTATTCAATTAAAACTGCTTGGATATTTCCTTCTTGGGAAGGTCTATTTGTAATTTTTGCTTTTCCAAGTTCTGTTTCAATGACTGCACCTTTGACTAAGATGTTTTGTCTCGCGAGGAAAGTGTTTGATGGAGTTTCAAGTACGTTTTTTATTGCGGATTTTTTAGATTTTCCTTTTAAGATTATGTTTGCTTCATTACCAAGGAAAGAAACTAATTTTTTGTTTCCACCTTTTGCTCTAAGAATTTTAGTTTTCTTATCTCCGAGTTTTACAATCTTAGTTTGACCAAGTCTTCCAGTTAATTTTTTCTTCTTTGGCTTTTTGTATCGGCCTCCGGTTGTTTTTCTTCCTGATTTCATAGTGTCAAAAGAAAATTTTGATTTAAATAGCTTGTGGTAGTCTTATTTTTAGATAAATAATTTGAGTTTAATATTAATTTTTCTTTTTGTTGTTTATTGAGGGTAAATTGGGAGTTGTTCCACAAAATTTTTGAGGCAATAATATTTATAAAGTAGTTATACCACAAATTGTTAGCTTATGAGTTACAAAAGGGTGGTGAAGAAAAAGGGGAAGAGTTATGGACCGTATATCTATGAAAGTTATAGAGATGAGAATGGGAAAGTTCAGAAAAGGTACTTGGGAAAACTGGAAGAAAAGAAAACTCTAAAGTATTTATTTTTTATTATTGGTTTTTTCGCACTTGTTTTATTAATTGGAGGTGGTTACACCACAGATCTTTTTTTGAACCAAGGTCAGGTTTCTGAGAATGTTTTTGGATCTGTGGGTGCTGCTTTCTCAGCTGTTGTTGATGGTGTTACTGGTCTTATTATTGATGAAGACGAAAGTTCTGATGATACTTCTGTAGAAGAAGAAGTTGTTGAAGAAGAAGTTGAAGAGGAGATAAATGAAATTGAGATTCCTGAATTGAATGAAACTGAGGAGCTTAATTTAACTGAAGAAATTAATGAGACTGAAGTTTTGGAAAATGAGACTCTTGTTAATGAAACTGGGGAAACAAATGAAACTGTTTCCAATGAAACTGTTTCCAATGAAACCGTTGTGTCTGAGATGAATGAAACTGTTGTTATTGATTTGAATGAGAGTGTTGTTAATGAAACTGTTGTCTTGAATGAAACTGTTGTCTTGAATGAGACGATTGTTTTGAATGTTTCGACTTTGCAATATAAGGCGGTGATTCATCGGCCGGTTAAATGGATTAAGAGGGTTGATGTTAGTGGTGGGAATGTGACTGTTGAGTTACCGAAGGGGGTGGGAAATATTTCTATTTTGACGGGAGAGGAAGTTGATGGGGCGATTGAGCAGATGAGGGATTTTGAGAATGTTATTGATGAGAGTGATAGGGAGGAATTAGTTGGAGGGGGTTTGATTACTGGGAATGTTGCTTTTGATATTAGTCAGGGTGATGGATGGCTTACTAAATTTTGGAAGTGGTTAGTTGGCTTTACAATTTCGGGTAATGTTATTTTAGAAGAGGATTTTTCTGAGAGTATTGTTGAAACAGAAAATGCAACGATTATTGAGATTAGTGAGATTGTTTCTGGAGATGTTGATGTTGCGATTGAGTATTATACTGAGGCTCCGCAGGCTGATGAGATGAATTTGACGAATGGGAAGAGGGTTGTTGTGTATGCCTCTGATGAGTTGAATTATACTGATATTTTGGCTTATACGATTGTTGATGGGATGGGTGTTGGGGTTAATGATTCGCGGTTGAAACTTTATTGGTATGCTTCGGTTGAGGATGCTGTTGCTTTCGGGTATGTTAATGTTAGTGAAGAGGAAGTTGTTGAAGTTAATGAGACTATTGTTGAGAAAGTTGAAGAGGTTGAGGAAGAAGTTGTTGAGGTTAATGAGACTATTGTTGAGGAAGTTGTTGAGGAGGAAGTTGTTGAGGAAGTTGTTGTGGAGAATGTTACGGAGGTTGTGAATGAAACTGTTGAAGAGGCTGAAGAAGAAGTTGAAGTTGTTGAGAATGTTACAGAGGCTGAAGAAGAAGCAGAGGAAGAAGCAGAGGAAGAAGCAGAGGAAGAAGCAGAGGAGGCTGAAGAAGAAGCTGAAGAAGAAGCTGAAGAAGCAGAAGAAGAAGCAGAAGAAGAAGCAGAAGAAGAAGCAGAGGAGGCTGAAGAAGAAGCTGAAGAAGCAGAGGAAGAAGCAGAGGAAGAAGCAGAAGAAGAAGCTGAGGATTTTGGTGTTGTTTTGACGGGAGGTGTTATTTTGGATGTTGAGGATGAGGAAGATGGTTTAGAGGAGGAGGTTGCTGATTTTTTGAATTTGAGTTCTGATGCTACGGTAGGGATGGTTCGGGTTGAGGTTGGTTATGTTGGTTATGATTTTGATGAGGATGGTTATGTTGATTATGTTGAGTGGGTTGTTCCGCATTTGTCGGTGCAGGTTTATGAGATTGTTGTTGCTGATGTTACTGTTGCTGATTTAACTAATATAACTGCTGAGGTTAATTTTACTCATTTGAGTGTTAGTGATGTTGCACCTTTTTCTGATTTAGCATTATATATGCCTTTTGATACAAATACTTCTGCGACGACGGTTTATGATTATACTTCAAATAATCAGGATGGGACAATGATTCCTAATGTTGTTGCTGATTCTTGTTCTGGTGGGACTTTAGCTTGTACAGATATTACTACTCTGAATGCTTGTATGGATGTTTCCTTTTGTGGTTGGCCTGGATCTTGTGTGCATGATGGTCCGCCTATTGCTCCAATTTGTACTCAAATGGGTAGTGAAGCTAATTGTGATGAAACAGGTGGGGTGTGTAGTTGGGGTGGAGGGTCAAGTGATTATCCAGAATATAATGCAGCGGGATTATATGCTGGAGCTATGGAGTTTGATGGTGAAGATGAATATATTGATTTAAGTTCAAGTGCATTAGTTTCAAATAGAAATAATTTTACAGTTTCTCTTTGGTTTAAGACAACTGATGTTAGTGTGTCTACTTATCCTGAGATTTATGGTGAAGGAAATTCTGGAGATAGTGGTGAGGCTATGTCAATTATGCTTGAGAGAGGGGATATAAATATGTTTTATGCTGGGGGTGGTAATACTATATTTGAAACATCAGCTCAAAGTGCTAATGATGGCAATTGGCATCATGTAGTTTTTGTAAAAAGAAATGCAAGTGATTATGAAATGTATTTTGATAATGTTTCAGCTATAACAAGTACAACAGAAGTTTCTTTACCTACAGGGATAGATAATGTTGCAATTGGATATGCTAATTTCGGAGGTAATATTTATGATTTCCCAACTGGAACAATTGATGAAGTAATGATTTTTAATACTAATTTGAGTGTGGTCCAGATTTCTGAGATTTATAATAATCAGTCGGCGAGGTTTATGGCTAGTGGAACTCAAGGGTTTGGGAATCAGAGTGTTTTTAATATTACTGCTGGGGCTAATGAAGTTCAGGTTACTGGAGATTATAATTCTTCTTTTGGAAGTTCAATTAATTTGAGTGTTGGTTATTATAATACTAGTTGGAGTTATACTGATGCACAGGTTTTTGACGGGGATAATAGTTTTGTAATAAGTACTCTTGCAACAAATTTGACTTTGAATTTTACATTTTATGCAGGTACTACTGCTAATCCTTTTTATTCACCTATTTTGTATTCTAATGTAAATGCTTTGGAAATTAGTGTAAATGATACATTGGTTTCTGCACCTAGTTTTGCTTATCCTACTGATATGACTTATGCTAATTATGTGACTGCTCTTAATTATACTTATTCTGAAATAGATTTAGAGAGTTGTTGGTATAGTATTAATGGTGGTGTTGCAAATTCTTCTTTTGTGGCTGCTGGAACTAATTGGACTGGTTTGAATGGTAATTCTTCGTTGGGAGGTAATACTTGGACATTATGGTGTAATGATACTGAGGGTAATGAGAATAGTACAAGTGTGACATTTACTGTAGATAATGTTAATCCTTCGATTACTGTGAATCTTCCTGTTAATGATACTACTTATGATTCAACTGCTGTGCAGTTGAATGCTTCTGCAACTGATGCTGTTGGTAATGTAAGTGTGTTTAATGATTATGGGTTAGTTAGTTGGTGGAGGATGGATGATGTTGATGGAAGTGGAAATCCTACTGATTATATGGGTTTGAATGATGGGACTGCTGTTGATGGAGCTAGTCAGGTGGATGCTGGTTATTTTGGGAAGGGGTTTGAGTTTGATGGGACTACTGATGCTATTAGTTTTGGAATTCCTGCTTCTTTAGATAATACTTTAGAATATCATTCTAGTTTTGCAATATCTTTATGGATGAAAACTAATGGACAACTTGCTAGTAAAGATATTTTTTCAAAAAGTACTGGGGCTCGTATTAGTTTTGGAGGTTCTGGACAGACTTTGTTCCAGGTATATGATGGGACAGATTCTGCTGCTCCAATCTCAAGTAATAATGAACATAATGATGGAAATTGGCATCATCTTGTAGGTGTTTGGGATAGTGTAACTAGTACTGCATATTTATATTCAAATGGGGAATTAGAAGGAGGTGATACTAATGTTTTGGTTGATAGTGCTTTGAGTAGTAATGGTGGGATAGCTATTGGAAGAAGGGGGGCTGCTGCTGCTAATTTTTTCAGTGGAACTATTGATGATGTAATGGTGTTTAATAGAACTTTGAGTGCTGAAGAAGTTAGTGCTATGTACGCAAATCAAACTACAAAATATTTGAATAGTTCTGTTACTTTTGCTGAAGGTAGTCATGATATTACATTTTATTCGCAGGATGCGGCGGGGAATGTTGTTTCAAGTGTTGCGAGTGGGATTGTTGTTGATGCAACTTATCCTTTGATAAGTTATGGTGATGGAACTGAAAATGATGAGGTTGTTTTGAATCAAGCAAATGTATTTGTGAATGTTTCTACTTCAGATGCAAATAATATTTCAACATTTATTGACCTTAATGGTTCGTTGGCTGGATGGTGGAGGATGGATGATGTTAATAGTAGTGGAAATCCTGTGGATTATTTTGGAAAATATAATTTAACAATTGTGGGTGGCTCGTCTCAAACTGATAGTGGTTATTTTGGAAAAGGTTGGAAAGGGGATGGAAGTAATGTTGAAGGACTTTCTTTTGTTACAAATGATTTTGATAGTAGTGGAGGAAATTATGATGATGTAACTTTATCTGCTTGGGTAAAACTTGATTCTAATCCTGATGCTAATTTTATGATATTTGGTAGGGGTGGTTCTGGTGAAAGTATAGATACAAATGCATTAAAGATTGGGGTTTATACCGCCACCACTAA
>Ga0208904_1000078_pt1 | contig 82922 bp, 83 predicted proteins | sample AntAceMetag02UKB_FD_184774 | JGI IMG/M metagenome (GOLD analysis project Ga0208904, IMG submission 184774) | Saline lake microbial communities from Ace Lake, Antarctica - Antarctic Ace Lake Metagenome 02UKB (SPAdes) (version 2) | ecosystem: Environmental > Aquatic > Non-marine Saline and...
TTTAGAAAATAATAGCTAGTTTCATTAAACTAATTTATTATAATCATAAGAATGTTTTTTGATTTTAGATTAGAATTGTGAATAAAATATATCCTTTTTCTATTGCCAAAATATATTTTTCGTGTTATACTCATATTTAAAATTGAAGTTGGATTTTATGTTTTAATAAAAACTTATAAAGCAACTAATTTGGTTTGAAAATGGAATAAAGTTGATTAAAGACCATTTCGATAAAAATTTAATATTACCACTATTCATAGTGCTGATGATTTCAGTTTTAAATTTAGTTTTAACATTGAATGTATTAGCAACAGTTTTAATTACCATACTTTTGGCGGCGATTTTTGTTTTGTATAAAAGTTTTTCTAAAGGATGGTTATTTTTACTAGGCTTGGTTCTTTTGTTTCCAACTATAAAACTAGGATCGGGAGGCATTTCTTTGTTTGATTTATTGTTAGGTTTAATTTCCATGATTGGAGTGATTAAACTAGCAATAACAGACAAAAAAGTTCTAAAAAATAGGCTGACTTTTCCGTTTTTTTTACTTTTTTTGATGAGTTTTTCATATTTATTTTTTGGATTAATTTTCAAAACAATAATTGAAAGTCTTGTTTGGAAGATTGCTTTAAATATGGTTTTAATTTGGTTTTTGTTGGTAGGATTTCAATATTTTTTTCAAACCCAAAAACGAATTAAACATTTTTTCTCTTTGATAATTGGAGTAATGACAACCCATGCTATTTTTGGAATTATTATGTTTACTGGCGGATGGCAAACTTCGATTGGCATGGGAGTTTCCACTGAAAGAAGTCAGAATCTTATTTTTAATCAACCAGCTCATCAAATTAATGGGTTCTTAGGGATTGGACTAAACGATCAAGTCGGTGCAAATCCCCTAGTTTCCTTGCTGATTATTAGTATTATTGCTACTTTAGGATTTATAGTTTTGAACAAACAACAAGAAAAAGTCCTAATTAAAAAAACAGTGGGTCGAAAAAAGAAAGTTCGCCTGTTGGATGGCATCTATCGAGTTAAAAGATTTAGTGGTCATTTTAAGAATCGAAAATTATTTCGAAAAAGAATTTGGATGTTAGTTTTACTACTTGTTCAATTTACGGGGTTAATTTTAACCTTTTCTTATTCTAGTTTAATTTTTCTTGGAATAGGAATTATGGTTATGGGAATTTTAACCAGAAAAAAATTTCTTATTACAATTTCTGTAATCTGTTTGATAATTTTGACAATGATTATTCCTAATATTTACGCATCTATTGAAACTGTTTCTAATGCAAACTTAAAACAATGGTTTGGGGGAGTAGAAACTATTAAAGACAATTGGTTTTTCGGCGAAAGTCTTGGAGCCAAAAATATTGGAACTTTGCCAATTAGGACTAGTCAAAATAACTCCTATTTGTTATTTTGGAATACTTATGGAATAATTGGATTAATTATATTCCTAAAAGTTCTTTGGCGCTATTTTATCGATATTTATAAAAAATATGAAAGTACAAAAAAGGGCGAAAGGATTTGGTTTGTAATTGTGGCTTCTTGTTTTGTAAGTTTACTCCTAGAAGGATTAACTAGTAATATTTTAGTATTTGGCCCAACAGCCGTGCTTTTCTGGTTGATGTATGGTATTATTTTGAATCTAGGAAAAGATAATATCAATGATCGTTTTAAAAAAATTAACTTTATTTAACAATGAATAATCATACTTCGTTGAATCAATCTAGATTTACCAAACAATCAATTGGAAAAAAAGGGTGGAAATTTTGGATAGCTTTTTGGTCCATCGCAATTACAATTCTTGTCGGTTGGTTTTTATTTTTAGAATATCAAAAATCTGGTTGGATTGGTTTAGCTAGTTTATTTAGTCCTGTTTTGAATATAGCGCCTATCGAAAAAAGTCAGAAAACCGAACTCCAGTCAATTTTTAAAATGGCTTCAATTATCACGGAGACAAAAGGAGTCCAAACTTTTTTAATTTTATTTCAAAATAATCTGGAGTTGAGACCCGGAGGCGGTTTCATTGGAGCTTTTGGAATTTTAAAAATCGAGAATGGTAAAATTATCGAAATTGATGTTCATGACACTAATATTTTTGATGATAGAATTGCTACTGGAATAACCCCTCCTTATCCAATGCCAGAAACTTTAAATATAAAAAATTGGGAAATGAGAGACAGTAATTGGTCTCCAAATTTTCCAACTAACGCAGAAAAAGCTATCTATCTATATAAAATACAGGGAGGAGGAGAAACTTTCGATGGAGTAATTGCTATTTCAACTGAATTACTCGGTTCTTTTTTGGAGATAATTGGCCCAGTTGAGATAGAGGGATTTCCTGGTGAATATAATAGTGAAAACGCTATTACAAAATTAGAATATCAAGTTGAAAAAGGATACAAAGAACAAGACATTGAAAAAGGCCAGCGAAAATATATTATGAAATATTTAGCTAAAGAAATTTTGAATAAAGTTCAAAAGCTTGGATTATCTGAAAAGAAAAAATTACTTTTAAGCTTAGAAAAACATCTAAATCAAAAAGATGTTATGTTGAATTTTTTTAATTCTGAAATTCAAAAAGAAATAATTGGCTTAAATTGGGATGGTGAAGTAGAGGAAAATTATTCAAATGATTATTTAATGTTAGTTGATGCTAACTTAGCTGCTTACAAAACTGATTTAAAGATGGTTAGATCCTTTAAATATCAAGTTGATTTCTCTGGAAACGATCCTGTTGCCAATCTAGATATAACCTATATTAATACCGCTCAAGATAAAGATTGGATGACTAATGATTATCAGAGTTATTTAAGAATTTATACTCCCGTGGAAAGTTGGCTTTTAGATACAAGCAGCACTCGTCCCATGAAATTTGGAGAAGAATTTAATAAAAAATATTTTGGAACATTAATTCAAGTTCCAATTAATCAAACCAGGACTCTTCATTTTGAATATCGGTTGCCCAAGAGGATTACTTTCGAAAATTATAACCTGCTAATTCAAAAACAATCTGGCGTTCCTGAAATAAAAGGTGAAATTAAGTTAATTAATAAAAATGGAGAAATCAAAAAATATGATATCAATATTATTCAAGATCAAAAATTAAATTAAAAAAATCATTCCTACAAAGACCAGACTTCTGCCCAGTCTGGTTTTTAAACTTGAACAAAGCTGATTTAAATGATATTATTTGGCTATCCATAAACAGTATTATAACAAAATGAAAATTAAAGAAATTTTTGACTTAGCCATTCAGCAAGGAATAAACAACGATTTTCGTTCAAAAAAAGAAATTGGGGAATTTTTGAAAAGAAAAAAAGATATATTCAAAGAAATGCCTAAAGAGGAAAAACCTTATTTTGACCAAAAAGAATTAGTTAATCCCTATGCAGATTCGGCTATTCATCATGATAATGGAAAAGATATTAAGAAAATATTGGCTGGGATAGATGTTTCTACAGGAAGTTTACTTTTAGCTAAAGAGCTGGGAATAGATCTAGTTATTAATCATCATCCAGTAGGGAGGGCTTTAAGCAAACTAGATGATGTTATGAATTTACAAATTGACGCTTATGAAAAGTTTGGCGTTCCAGTTAATATTGCTGAAAAATTGACTCAAAAAAGAATTTCCGAAGTAGCCAGGGGACTTAATCCAATTAATCACTATAATATAGTAGATGCAGCTAGACTTCTTGACGTAAATTTAATTAATATTCATACTCCAGCCGATAACTGTGTGGCTCAATTAGTTACTAAAAAAGTTGAAAAAATTAAACCTCGATACATCAAAGAATTATTAAAAATATTGAATGAAATTCCTGAATATCAAGAAGCCCGAAAAAGATCCTCTGGTCCAATTTTATTTACTGGTGCTCCTAATAGTCGTTGTGGTAAAATAGTCGTTTCTGAAATGACAGGAGGAACAGAGGGGGCCGAAGGAATCTATCAGGCTATGGCTAATGCCGGAATTGGTACTGTGATAGGAATGCACCAAAGCGAAGCTCATCGTAAAAGTGCTGAAAAAGCTCATATCAATGTGGTTATAGCTGGGCATATTTCCTCGGATTCTATCGGAATGAATTTAATTTTAGATAAATTAGAAAAAAAAGGTCTTAAAATAATTCCTTTTGGTGGATTAACTCGTTTTTCTAGAAATAAATAAATTTAATGCAATACCTAAAAAAAATATTGAAAAATGGTTCTCGAGTAATTTTGGCACCCAATTCCAATACTGAAACTGTCACGGTTCAAATTTTAGTCGAAGCTGGATCTAAATACGAAAATGCTAAAAACAACGGGATTTCTCATTTTTTAGAACACATGCTATTCAAAGGAACCAAAAAAAGACCTTTAGCGAGAACAATCACTGAAGAAATAGATGGCGTTGGTGGAGAATTTGATGCTTTTACTAGCAAGGAGCAAACTAGTTATTTAGTAAAAGTTCCTAAGCAGCATCTTGCCCTAGCATTAGACATTGTTAGTGATATTTATTTAAATTCAACTTTCAAGCAAGAGGAAATTGATAAGGAACGAGGGGTTATTCTTCAAGAAATAGCAATGTACGAAGATATGCCGATGCGTCATATTTGGGATGTTTTTGAAAATTTAGTTTATGGTAATCAACCTGCTGGTTGGGATATTGCTGGAACTATTGAAAATGTTAGTAGATTTAAACGAAAGGACTTTCTCGAATATTTTAAAAATTTTTATATTTCTCAATCGACAGTAATTGTTGTTGCAGGAAATTTCAATCAAGAAAAAGTTTTGGAAAAAATAAAAATATATTTTGAAAAAATTAAAAAATCATCCAGGAAAATTGATAAACTTAAAACTGCTCATAATCAAAAAAGAAGCCAATTAAGAATTTATGCCAAAGAAACTGATCAGACCCATTTGATTTTAGGCGTTAATTCAGTTGATATGTTCAATGAAGATCGTTACGCTACTAATTTATTAGCCACAATTTTAGGAGGTGGAACGAGTAGTCGAATGTTTAACGAATTAAGAGAGAAGAGAGGGTTAACATATTATGTCAATACAGAGGCGGATCAGTCCACAGATACCGGTTATTTTTTTGCTAGTGCTGGAGTTAAGCACGAAAATCTTGAAAAAACAATTAGTCTTATTTTAAAAGAGTTTAAAAAAACTACCCAGAAAAAAGTTCCTGAAAAAGAAATTAATAAAGCCAAAGAATATCTTAAAGGAAAAGCTTTAATGGCACTGGAATCTTCCTCAGCTGTTGCTTCTTATTTAGGAAATCAAGAATTATTTCGAAAAGAAATTAAAAAACCAGTTGAAATTTTCAAAAAAATAGATGCTGTTACTGCTAATGATTTAATGCGAATAGCCAAAAACATCTTTAAGGATGAAAATTTAAATTTAGCTATAATTGGACCCCATCAAAATAATAAAAATTTAGACAAATATTTAACATTTCACTAAAATGAAAAATTCCACAGAAATTTCTACCAACACCTTACTTAGAATAACCGCCATTATTTTAATTTTATGGTTGGTTTTTCTTATTAAAGAAGTTTTGGTAATTTTATTTATTTCGATAATTATAGTTAGCGCCCTGGAACCACTAGTGGATAATCTTCAAACTAAAAGAATTCCTCGCGTAATTAGCGCTATTATTCTATATTTATTATTTTTTAGTTTTATTTTCTTTTGTTTGTATTTAATAATTCCAGCACTAATCTTTGAATTAAAACAATTAGGAGAGAATATTCCTGATTATTTTAAAAATACTAATGACTTTTTATTTAATTTAAATACTCTAGCTAATGATTCTAATTTAGGAATTAATATTCAAACTTTAATAAATAATGTCTCGGATAAATTAACCGAGCTAATTTCTCAAATTTTTTCCAATTCCTTTTCTTTTCTAGCTAATCTTTTTAAAGGCTTAATAATGTTTGCTTTGGCTTTTTATATGATTGTTAAAAAAGACGGGATTAAAGGATTTTTAGAATTTGTTCTACCAGCAAAACATAAGGTTTATGCCATAGATTTAACTAAAAGAATCCAAAACAAAATGGGAAATTGGCTGATAGGTCAACTTTCGATTGCTTTTATAATTTTTAGTTTAGAATTTTTAATTTTATCCATTTTGGGTGTTCCTTATGCTCTACTATTGGCATTACTGGGTGGATTTTTTGAAATAATTCCTTACATTGGACCTTTTATTTCCTTCATACCAGCCGTTTTAATTGGGCTCACAGTCTCGCCTCTAACTGCTATTTTAGTTGGAGTTTCTTATTTAATCATTCAACAGATGGAACACCACATCTTCACGCCTCTAATTATGAAGCGAGCGGTCGGTTTAGATCCTGTAGTGGTGATTGTAGCCTTAATCACTGGAGCAAGCTTGTTGGGAGTATTGGGGATGCTAATCGCAATACCTTTCGCGACTGCCTTAAGTGTTTTTGTTAAAGATTTTCAAAATAATAAATTTCTCAAATAGTTTATATTTTTATGAGAATATTCGGGATTAAAATAGATAATTATTCGCAAAACTCTATTCAGAGAAGATGTCTTCAAAAATTAAAGAGTCTAAAAACTAAACCTTTGTTTATCGTTACTCTTAATCCGGAAATACTTTTAACTGCTAGACAAAACAATCCTTATATAAAAATTATTAATTCCGCCGGAATTAGACTAATCGATGGTTTTGGAATTCGTTTTGTTAGTTGGTTGAAAAGAAAACCAACTAGTGCTAGAATAACTGGTGCTGACCTAGCTCGATTCTTAATGACTTTAACCGATAAACTGAATTTGAAAATTGGAATAATATTTCTCAGAGAAGGTTGGAGCTCCCGGGCAAAAATTCAAGAAAGTTTGAATAATTTTAAGAAACTCAAATTAATTGAGATTAGCAAAGGAGAAGAGCAAAATTTCGATTTTAAATTACTCAAAGATTGTCAGTTAATTCTAGTTGCTACTGGTCATCCTCATCAGGAGATATTAATTTATAAATATTTATTAAAATCGACTGAGGCCAGAATAATCATGGGAATTGGAGGGACCTTGGACTTTTGGACAAAAAGAAAAATTCGAGCACCTAGAATAGTGCGAGCAATTGGATTGGAATGGTTATGGCGACTAATTATTCAGCCTAATCGATTACCAAGAATTTTCAATGCTGTTGTTAAATTTCCAATAATGGCTTTATCGGAAATTTTACCAAAAATTAAACAAAAATATGAATAATCAAAAAACTGAAAATTGTGAAATTCGAGTTAGATTTGCTCCTTCTCCAACAGGGATGATTCATATTGGTAATTTGAGAACTGCTTTATTTGCTTGGCTTTTTGCTCGAAATCAAGAAGGTGCTTTTTTAGTCAGAGTAGAAGATACTGATCAACGAAGATTAGACGATAAAGCTACTGGGAAAATTTTTGAAATCTTAAACTGGGTCGGGATGAATGTTGATGAAGGGGTTTATCAAAAAGAAAATCAGGAAATAGATCAGAAAGGAGAATTGGGACCTTACATCCAATCAGAACGATTAAAAATATATAAAAAATATATAAAAAAACTCCTAGACAAAGGAACAGCTTACTACTGTTTTTGTTCCAAAGAACGACTTAAAGAAGTCCGAGAAAAACAACAAGCCAAAAATCAGCCTCCGATGTATGATAAAAAATGCCGAGATTTAACCCCAGAAGAAATTCAAAAAAAAATTGAGAATGGAGAAAAATACGTAATTAGAATGAAAGTTCCTGAAAATGAACTGGTTAAATTTAGTGATAAAGTTTTTGGTGACATTTCAGTTGATACCAGTACTGTCGATGATCAAGTTTTAATTAAGACTGACGGTTTTCCTACTTATCATTTTGCCGTAGTCGTAGATGATCATTTAATGAAAATATCTCACGTTTTCAGAGGAGAAGATTGGCTTCCTAGTACTCCAAAGCATGTTTTACTCTATAATTTTTTTAAATGGAAAGCTCCTAAATTTGTTCATTTACCTAATGTTTTAGGAGAAAATAAGAAAAAACTTTCCAAAAGACAAGGGGATGTTAGCGTAGAAGATTTTAAAAATAAAGGCTATTTACCAGAAGCTTTAATTAATTTCCTGGCTCTTTTGGGCTGGAATCCCAAGAGTGATCAAGAAATAATGTCAAAAAAAGAACTAATTGAAAAATTTGCCTTATCAGGAATTCATAAAGCAGGTGCGATTTTTAATTATCAAAAATTAAATTGGATAAGTAGCCAATATCTAAAAAATAAATCCGATGAAGAAATTTTAGAAAAAAGTCAAAATTATTTAGATGAATATTTCGAAAAAAATAATCTAGAAAAAGACTTAGCTAAAATCAAAAAAATTATCTCGATTGATAAAACCCGAATAAAAAAATTGGCTGATATAAACGAAAATTTTGATATTTATTTCAAAGACATTAATTACGATAGTTCTTTACTAAAATGGAAAGAGATGAAATCCGAAGATTTGAAAAAAGCCTTAGAATTAGTTTTCAAAATTACCTCTGAAACTGATTTAGCAAGCCCTGAAATATTTCAGAAAACTATCTTAGCTAGTGTCGGCGAAGCGCGAGGAGAACACCTTTGGCCACTTCGAGTAGCGCTTTCTGGTCAAGAAAAAAGCGCTAGTCCTTTTGAATTAGCTTGGGTATTAGGAAAAGAAGAAAGTCTTAAAAGAATAAAAAATGCCATAGAAAAAGTTTAATTTTGCTAAAATAAAAAATGCAATTAAAAAATAAAAATAAACTTTTAAAAAATTACTGGAAAATAGGTTTTTCATTGTTCCTATTGTTTTTTTCACTGTCTTTTCTTCAAGAACCTCTTCGAGCCGATCAACTTGATGATCTTTTGGACGAAGCCTGTAAGGATTTATCAGAAAAAGATTGCGAAGATTTAAGAGACGAGGCAGATGACAAAGAAAGTCAATTTGATACGTTGGATAATCAGCTTAAAAATGCTCAAAAATTAGTAAAACTAAAACAACAACAAGCTCAAACTTTGGCTGGTCAAGTTCAGATTTTAAATCTAGAAATAAATAATGTTCAGGGAGATATTGGTTCATTAAAAAAAGAAATCGATACTACTCAGGAAAACATTGATGAAATTAAAAAACAAATTGATACAAGACAACAAAACATCAAAGAAAATCAAAAAAATTTAGGGGAAATGTTGAGAAATTATTATAAACTTCACCAAACCTTGGGTTTAAGTTTGCTTTCTAGCGAGGGCGGATTGAATGAAGTTTTTACTCAATCAGATTATCTTAGTCAAATTTCAACTAAAATAAACAATGCTTTAAAAATAATCAGGGAAGAGAAGGCGGCTTTGAATGAAAAAAGAGAAGAACACGAAATCGAAAAAGGAAAATTAGATGATCAAAAGTCAGAATTAGATGAGGAAAAACAAGCCCTTTCGCTTAAGAAAGGAGAGAAAAGTAATCTTTTGACTAGGACTAAAGGCGAAGAAGCCGGTTATCAGAACTTGATTGCCAAAATTGAAAGTCAAATGAAACAACTTTTAATTGATGTCGATTCCTTAACTGTTGCAGAAGAATCAGAAATAAGTGAAATCCTAAAAAATGCCGATGAACCAGAAGAGGGTAAAGCCTCTACTAAATGGTATTATTCCCAAAGAGATAGTAAATGGAGCAATGATTCTATAGGAGGAACTTCTCTGACTATGGGCTCTTATGGTTGTGCTGTTACTTCTGTCGCTATGGTTTTTACTTATCACGGCGAAGATATAGAACCTGATGATATTGCTAAGAAAAATTCTTATTTTTATAGCGGACTTATGGATTGGGGCGATGGAGGTTTATTGAGCAAGTATGACATGAAATTAAAAGTGAAAACTGGGCACAGTACAAGCCTGATTGATTGGGACGATATAAAAGATTATATAGAAGACGATGATTTGCCTGTAATTGTCTTTATTAAAGGTTCCGGCAGTAAAGGTCATTATGTAGTGATTCACGGTTACGACGATAAAAATGATGACTTTGTAGTCCATGATCCATATTGGGGTTCAAATTTATTATTAGGAACTTCAAAGAAAATAGTTAAAAGTATTTACGGAAGTGCCAGTATAGACCAAATGATAGTTTATAAATCTGATTGACAGCAATTTTTCATAACCACCAAGGAATAGTACTTAGTTTCAATGACTTCTGATACCTGATGATTGAGGTTTCTCAATATATGATGTCGCAAAATATACATTGTGCGACATAGTATCCCAAGCAAATATTGATCAACTAATAACTATAGTGATTCAATAATTTTACTCTAGCTTCTCTCCATCAATAAAATCTCAAAATATTTTGACTTGCACTGTATCTGCATTTGATTTACATTTTAAATACTTCTCTAATTTCAGCTAGTTGCTAAAAATAATCCGGATTTAAAAACTTCAGTAATTTTACAGATTTTAAGAACTTTATTCGCTCTCTATAAACTTTCTAACTAACTCATGAATACCTCTTATTCCGCTCTAGATTCTTTCCGAACCTGCCCTCTTCGCTATAAATTTAGTGCCATTGATAAAATTAAAACTGGCAAAAAATCAGCTGAAGCAGTTTTTGGAAGTGTAATGCATTCAACCATGCAGTTTATTCATACTGGAAGCTTTCTTTTACCTACTCAAAAAGAGGCTTTAAATTATTTTTCTCAAAAATGGAATTCGGACGTTTTTGATAACGAATTTAGAGAAAGAGCCGCTTTTGCTCAAGGGATAAAAATTGTTCAAAATTATTATAAACACAATAATCTTAATGATTTTAAAATAGTAGATATTGAATCTCGCTTTTCTGTTGATTTAGAACACGAAGGAGAAATTCATCTTATTTCTGGGATAATTGATCGAATCGACAAAATCGAAGATGGTTATGAAATTATTGATTATAAAACTGCCAACAAACTTCCTGCTCAAATTCATGTTGAAGATAATCTTCAGTTACTGATCTACCTCTTAGCTTTCTTAAAAAGATATCCTCAACTAGATAAAAATCCGGAAAAAATAAAATTGAGTCTCTATTTCTTGAAACATGATACCAAACTTTCGACTACCAAAACTCTTTCTCAACTCAAGAAAGAAAAAGAGAAAATTTTTAACCTATTTAATGAAATTAAAAACTCTAATTTTGAGCCTACGACTTCTCCGCTTTGTGATTGGTGCGATTATCAAGAAATTTGTCCGATGTGGAAACATAAATTCAAAAAAGAAATTTCCGCTACCGATGAAGAAAAAAATTCAATTATTAGAAAATATTTAGAACTTCAAGCTAAAAACAAAGAAACCAAATCTGAAATTGCTAAACTTCAAAAAGAACTCTTGGGTATTATGGAGTCGGAAGAAGTTGATCGATTATTTGGTGATGGAAAAATTGTCACTAAAACTCATCGCCAAAACTTTAAATATAACGAAGAAAAACTCAAAGAAATTTTGGAAAAGAAGAAACTTTGGGACAAAGTAGTCAAAGTCAATCAAACCCAGCTCAATAAAGTGCTTCAAATTTTACCTTCCGAAGAAAAGCAAGCGGTAGAAAAGATTAAAGAATTGAAAAGTGAAAGTTATGGTCTTAGCGTAAAGCAAGATAAAAATAATTAAATTCCAAAATCCAAATTACTCCAAATCAAAACTAAAATCTAAATATCAACAAATTACAAATTTTTTCTGTTTATTCAAACCTATCACATTTATCCATAAATTTTTCGCATTCATCCAAATAATCTTCAAGCTCTTCCTCTGCATCTTCTAGGTCATCTAAATTTTCTTCTAATCGATTCAAATCCTTACTTCTTACTCCGACTTCTTCGGCTTTTTTAATAATTTTTTCTTGTTCTTCTATTAAATCTTTCAAATCATCCCTGTCATCTTCAGCCTCTTCGCAATTTTCTTTAGATTTTTTATCGCAAACTATTTCTGTAATTAAATCTTGCGGGGTCAGTTTAGTTCCAAAATGTTGAACTATTAAATAGCTTTTTCTTCCTTCTTGTTGAAATTCTAAAATGGCCACTCCAATTTCATTGAATTTTTTTGAAAGAATATTTTCTCGATGTCCTGGGCTATTCATCCAACCGGTATGGACTGATTGAGCTGAAAAATAGCCTTCTGCCAAGTTTTCGCCAAAAGCTTTATAACTATAATTTTGTTTTTCAACAAAATACCAGGGTTGCAAGCCTTGAGGAGAAATATGCTCAAAATAATTATTATCTTTCATATGTTGAGCTTTTTCCATGGCTGACAATTTTAATTTTTCATTTTCTGTAACTTTTCCTAGGTTTTCTATTATTCGAGCTTCATTAACTAAATCAATAATTTCCTGATTATTTCCTTGAAAATCAATTTGTTTTTCTTCAGAAATATCTTTCAAATTTCTAATTGCTCCTATTTTTGTATTTTCACTTAATTCAATTCGAGTTTCAGATTTTGGGATAATTGTTTTAAAGGATAAGCTAGTAAGATCAACCAATTTAAAAAAACCTAGTAAGACTAGGAAGCAAAAAATAGTTTTAAAAAATGTTTTTAAAAAAAGCATTTTTACAAATTACTTTAAATAAAGATTCGTTTCGTTCTATATTTTTCTTGTAATTCAAATAAAAATTATTTTAAACAACTCTTAAATTCTTGATATTTATCAAAAAAATCTTTATCGTCCTCATAGCTCACTTTATCATTGCTATAACAATATTTTAAAATCTTTCCCAAATATCTTTCTGAAACTGGACCATAATTAACTGAAAAATTTTCAAATCCACTATTAAGATTCATTATGGAACTTTCTGTTGGTTTGATATATTCTTCGTTTCCACAACAAGTTTTGAAATATCCGACTTTATCATCTTCTGTCGCTAGATCACCCCACCATTCCCTAGCAGTTTCTTCATCAGGAGCACAATTAGGACCATCTGGAGTATGAGGCGCTCCCTCAGCTTTAGCTAAAACATATTTCTCTTCGTCCTTAAGACCAAAGGCATGACCCATTAGATGAGAAAATAAAATAGCTTGTCCCAATCTATCTTGCAGAATAATTTTTTGTTTTATACTGAAAAATATTCCGGAATTTGCCAAACGAGTTAAATTTGCCCATGACTGGAACTCTTGACGAGAAAGAACTATTAATTTAAGTCGCGAAGCAGAAATTTGATTAAGGTAATTATTGATATCTTCGCTACATCTAATCACGGGCTTTCTTTCATTTTGAGTTTTAATTTTACAAAGTTTTTGTTTTTTTCCGGGATATATTTTATAAACATTAAATCTGTTAAAATTATCCCAAGGTGAAATTCCTCTTAATCCTTCCATTAAAATATCTATATCAGATTCAAAATTTTCCCAATTTTCATATTGATCAGCATAAAAAACTAAATTGAGACCAGAATTATTGATATTTGTTGGTTTTTTAAAATTTTTGTCAGTCAATTCAAAATTAGCTAGATTTACTCCGATTAATTTAACTTTTCGAAGAATACTTTCTTTATTATTGGAGAATAAATTAAAAGCTAAAATATTTCCAACAATTAAAAAAACAATAAAAAGTGTAAAATTAAATTTTTTATATAGTTTTTCTTTGTTGGGAAATAATATTCTTCGTTTTTTGATTTTTTTTAACGATTTCTTTTTGATGAAAAGCAAAAAAACCACCCCCATAACCATAACTGTGTTAAAAAAAATAGCTCCAAATATTATCAAGATAATTTTCCAATCCATGAATAGAGTGTTATATTAGTAATTAAAAAAATTTATTAATTTTTCCTTTCTAAATAAATATCCTCTAAGTCAACTTCTTTATTCGGTAAAAGAAAGAAAGCAGGTAAATCATTTTCTGGTTTGTAGTTTTGATCTTCAATCACTAATTCCACATAATATCTTCCTGTTTCTAAGATGACTTCAATTTCACCATTTTTGTCAATTTCTTCTTCTACTGGGTCTCTTCCCACTCCAACAAAACGAGCTAGGACATTGAAATCTGGGGTTTTGCTATTTTGCGCTAAAAGTATTTTTAAAGAAACCTGACTAGGGGCAATAGCTGGGTCGAATTTATTGACTATTTCTTCTTCTTCTTCTTCAACTGTTTCAATTGACTCTTGAGTTTCAATTTCTTCTTCAATAACTGTTTCAATTGACTCTTGAGTTTCAATTTCTTCTTCTTCAATAACTGTTTCAATTGACTCTTGAGTTTCAATTTCTTCTTCTGAATTTATAATTTCATCAATAACAACAGGATCTTCTGCTGCCACCTCATCAATTAAAGCAACATCTTCGGTTTCAACAGTTGATGAATCAATTAAAATTTGGTTTTCTAATTCTAAATTTTCAACAACTTCTTCCTCTTCTGCTTGAAGTACCAGAAGGTCTTCTTCTAATTGAGCATATTCTTCTCCGAGAATTTCTGTCACTGCATCTTCAGCATCAACAGTAAGCTTGGTGATGGTATAGGGAGAAAAAATAATTAACAAAAGTAACAGCCCAAAAATAGTCGTTGTTTTTTTTATTTTCATATAAGTTTATTTATTTATTTTAAAATCATTCTTTAATTTATTATACAATATTTTACTAGAAAAAGTAAAGAGTTATTTATTTTAGTGTTCATCTTTGGTGGATAATTTATTTGGTTATAAATCAAAATTTCCCCAAGATCAAACCAAGGGGAAATCTTATTCTAATTTATTGATTTAATCAATGCCCTCCTTCGGTGAAGTTTTATCATTGATTGCTATTTCATCATCCATCCAAAGACATCCTGAAAAGATTCATCGAGTATTTGGAAAAATGAAGCATCTGGAGCTCCTGTATAAAAAATAAACTGACCCGAATCAACTTCATTCCCCCAACGATCTTTACTTTTGATTATATATTGATAGACGCTCGCTAAAGAAACTCCAGGCAAAGTAATAGCATGAACATATCCAAAATTATTTTCTTTTATTTCTAATGTTTCTGCATCTTGTTCATTTTTATATTCAACAACTGACATTGTTGGTTTGTTGGATTGCCAAGAAGCATAATAATTCATGTTACCATCTTCGCTAGAACGATATAATTTTCCTTGAAGTTGAGAAATTTCTATTTCTTCTTCCTTACCATCATCTGTCATAGCCATTAAAGTCTCTCCTCCAAAAGTAACATCTTGCGCTACGAACCTATTTCCTTTAAGTTCTTCACCGCTAGCATTAGTTTCGCCTAAAACTCTAGTAAATCCCCCATCAACCTTATTGTGATAAAGAGAAACTTGGGACATTTGTTCCTTTTTATCATTTTTCTGTTGTAAATATTCGAAAGTAACCAGACTCCCAAAAATTGTAACAAAAATTATCATAACTTGCAGAACACTAACTAAAAGCTTTTTTGTAAAATGTTTGTTCATATTGATTTTTAATTTAAATACTCAGTTTTTAATATTATTTTTAATGATAGCAATTGAATTTTAGATTTTCATTAAAACTATCTTCTCTTTAAGGCTTCTAATGGGTCAACTACACTGGCTTTTCTGGCTGGAATTAATCCGGTAATAATCCCTATCAACAAAGAAACTGTTATTAACGAAATTACAAACCAAAGAGGGGAATGAAACAAATTAAAAGCTTCTCCGCCCATTCTAACGGCTATGAAATTAATAATAACATTAAAAATTATTTGTGCCAAAAAACCCATAATAACACCTGCCACTCCTCCCAAAAAACCTATCATAGCTGCCTCAAAAATAAAAATACTTAAAATATTTCTATCAGTAGCTCCTATAGACTTCATAATTCCAATTTCTTCGGTTCTTTCCAAGAGAGTAATCACCATTGTATTAAACATTCCTATTGAACTAACTGCTAATGTAATTACACCTAAAATCGCCAATACTAAACTAGCAATTGAAAAGAACTTTTTAGTTTGATCAATCACTTCAGATGTTGAAGATGTCCTAAAACCTAAGGCGTCAATTTTAAATTTAGCTTCATCAACCTGATTAAAGTTTTGAGTTCTAACTTTTATTAAAGAAATATTATTTAAATTAGCATCTTTAACTTTATTTAAATTAATGTAAACATTAGGTGCCTCATCCTCGATTATTCCAATAACAACAAACTTAGTTTCTATTTTTTTATCTACAAATTGACCTATATTTTCACTTGGAATTTGCAAAGTAATTTCAACATATTTTCCCAACAGATCCTCTGATTTTTTACCCAGAATTTTTAAAAAAGCTGACGTAAAAACCACTCCATCTTCTTTTGCCGAAGAAAGATCTTCTCCTGCAATAATTTTTTTTCCATCCATTCCAATATACCCAGGATTGGTAATTAACAAAGAAGTGTTGCTTGAATACTCTTCAACTTTAATTTGACCATCATATTTCAAAAGAGGTGCAACTTTTTCAAGCTCTTTTATATATTTAATTTGCTCAACAGACTCCCAATTAATTTTTTTAACCTTTTCGGGATTAGCAAAAATATCAATCGAAGCCAACGAGTCCGATGTGGTTATTTTATTAAGAATAACTTCTTGGACACCGAAGCCTAAAGAAATTAAAAACAAAATAGTAGCCATACCCACTCCAACTCCCAAAATAGTCAAGAATGTTCTAGATGTTCTAGCCCTAAACATTCGAGTAGCCAATTTTATTAAATCAATAAATTTCATATATTTAACCTGAATATCTTATTAAAATTAAAAGTTCTAATTCTCTAGCAATTTTTTGAGCAGTTCTACGATTCAAACCAAGTCCTTCTTCAGAAACAGGTTTATTTAAAATTTCTTGAAAATCTTCTCTGGATAATTCGTTCCTCAATCTATTTTCAATGCTACTTTTTAAAATATTTAATTGATATTCAGTTTTTTTCAGGGGATATCTTTTGATAAAAAATTTACTTAATTTAATTGTCGATAAAAATGGTTCTGAATAATCAATATTTTTAGATTGTTCATAAAAATCAACTACTTCACTAGTAAATTTTTTAGCGTTTCTCTTGTCCCATCCCGCTCCTCCTTTTTCCACCGATTCATTAAGTTGCTCCTGAAGCTGTTTTTTAGTTAAATTACCCAAGAAAAATTTCTGCATATATTGTTGAGTTAATTCCACTTGATGATTTGTAATTGGTAACATTAAATAAGCAAAGGTCTGTTTAACCTTAAAAGGTTCAAGTAATTGACTCATCTTTGAACTAGATAAGTCTTTGAAAGAATTCATCAATAATTTTAAATCCATAGGAATTCGAACCTCCGTAGTTTTCACCATTCTCTTTCCGTCTTTTGTTAATTTTTTACTTGGATCTTGTTTTCTCCTAATAACTTCAACCCTCAATATCTTACCGTCCTTAACATGAACTATTTTATCAGCATGTTTTAAATGTTGCGAATCGTGAGTTACCATTATAACAGTTTTTTTATCAACCTTATTTAATTCCTTGAGAATTGCCATCACATTATAGGTAGATTTGGAATCCAAATTTCCCACTGGCTCATCAGCTAAAATTATTTCTGGACTATTCATTAAAGCTCTCGCAATCGAAACTTTCTGTCGTTGACCTCCAGAGATGTCCGTTGGATATTTTTTGGCTTGATTAGCAATTCCAAAACGATCCAAAAAGCTCATTGCCATCTTTTCTCTTTCTTTTAAATCAACACCGTAAAAAACTTGGGGTAAACAAACATTATCCAAGACTGTTAGTGAATTAATCAAATGAAAAGATTGAAAAATCATTCCAACTGATTTTCCTCGATATTCAGATTTTTCATTACTAGTAAGTTTATTAATATCCCTATCTAAAACATTAACTTTTCCACTAGTAGGTGTCTCTAGTCCAGTTATGGAATTTAATAAAGTTGATTTTCCACATCCGGAAGGACCAAAGACAATAACCCATTCTTCGGGTTGAAGATCCAGGTTAACACTTTCCAGTGCTCTAACCTGGTTGGATTTTCCCTTATTGTAAATAACATTAAGGTTTTTTATTTCTATTATATTTTTTGTTTTGGTCATTTTATTTTAAATATCGTCTAATTAAATAAATCTTTTATAAAATAATTTATCAATATAACCATATATTATTCTGTTATTGTTTCTGGTGTTTCCTGGCTAGTTAAATCTTCCTCTGTATCGCTTACATTAATTTCGTCACCTTCGTCACTTCCATCACTTCCATCAATTTCATCGCTTGCAGTGTTTGTGTCATCTTCATTATCAATGACGGTTTCTAATTCGTCAAGATTAATCTCTGGTTCCAAATTCGCTTGCGTTTCATCAGTGCCAACTCCGAAAAGAGCTTTCCGTCCATTTTTTAGATTATTGATAATCTCTGTCAGTAATTCGTTATCTGGATTAAACTCTTGAATTTTTTCAAATTCTTTCAAAGCTTCCTCTTTATTACCTTGTTTATCTAAAACTAAACCAAACAAATATCTAGCATTAGAATACTGAGAATTTAAGCCTAAGGCTCTCCTAAGATTAATTTCTGCTTGATCATAGCTTTCTTGTTGATAATAAATTCTACCTAAATTCATAAATAATTCCGCAGAGTTCGGGTAAATTTCGGTATTCTCAATAGCCTTAGCTAAAGCTTTTTCTAATTCTCCACTTTTTTCATAAACAATCACAAGAAGAACGTTGGCGCTAACATAATCAGCCTTAATTTCCAATGCTTTTTTTAGATATTCTTCAGCCATTGCTAAGTATTCCAAACTTTTTCTAGGAATTTCTATTTCTACTCCCACTTCTTTATTTAAATTTTGCTCCGATGTCTCCAAATCAGACAAAGTAATTTGAACATTAGCCATCGATTGATATATCTCTGGATTTTTTGGATCTAATTCAATCGCCTTCTGATAATTTTCAATCGCCTTTTCTCCTGAATTTTTCTGAATAACAATGAATTCTTCATAAAGATTAGCCAAGGAAACAAAATTATCAGAATTTGCCGGATTTAAGACCTTAGATTGATTTAACGACTCTAAGGCGCTTCTGAATCTAGTACTAACAAAATTAGCTTCTTCTGGAGTTAAATTCTGCAGACCTTTTTCAATAATTTTTTCTTTAGCCAAGGCTAAATGAACAACGGCCAAGTCTTGATAGTATGAGTCTCTATTAGGATCTAAAGAAACAGCTTTTGAGATTTTTTCAGCAACGTTATTAACGTTGTTTTCCCGACTACTTTCCTTTAAAGCTCGACTAAAATAGATAGCTGCTATATATTTTTGACTTTGAAGATAAAGAATGGCTATGAATCCGATTATTATTAGTACAAATCCGAAAGATAAAAAGAAAGAAGTTCTAGGATTGATAGAGGTAGCTGCAATTTCACTTGTAGCATTGTCTTTATTTTTTTTATTCAAAAAAGATATTGACACTAGTAAGCCAAAGAATAACCACCAGAGCATCAAAATTGTAATGTTAGCAAAATATAGGAACAAACAAATCGTAAGAAATAACCAAGTAACTCCTATGCTCACTCCTAAATAATTTTGAAAATTATTTCCTTGATCAGCCCTGAGAATCATGCCTACCATTTCCTTAAATAAAATCCCCAGGCCAGAAATAATTAAAAACAGAAAAGAAATTGTTCCTAGAATCCCTGTGGTAGAAACTAAAGTTAAAAAGAAACTAGCAGATTCATTAAAATTGACCACAGAAAAATCTCCTAGATTGCTGGGTCGATTCTTTTTGTAAACATTAGCAAAAGTAGTCGGTCCACTACCGAGCAAAGGATTGGCCTTGATAGAACTCAATGAAATTTCTGCGGCTGTTTTATTTTTCAGAAAAATTTCAACAGGTAAATCGGAATTATTAAAAAGGGGTTTTGCCCTTAATACAAAAAGTAAGGCTAAAACTAAAAATATCATCGGGATTATTCTCAATCGAGAAGGTTTTTTGTTTTCAATTAAAATAGTCACTCCTAAAATAAAAGCCAACATTAATAGTAAGACTACCCAAACTATTTTAAAATTAATTACCATTAACAAGAAAAAGGCCAATATTGACAAAGTCACAAGAATAAATTTTGATTTCCTGGAAACATTACTTAAAAATAAGCTTACTGAAACTAAAAACACTGAGGCTACGTAGATTGAATAGATATAAACAGAGCCAACTGGACTGAAAAATTTCACTTTAGCAAATTCGAAAGGAATAAGGTATATTTGAAAATTTTGCAAGATTCCAAAAATTACCAAAATAAACCCGCCTATTAAAAACGCAAAAAGCAATTTAGCCACTCCCTGATAATTTTTTATATTATTGTATATCAATATAAAGAAGGCCACTAGAAACAAAGTAGACACCAAGGATTTACCTTCCCCCCCAAAATAACCCCACATACTTTGTTCGTAATAACTAGAGAAAACTGTACTCAAGGTATAGATTAAAAGAAAAGTTAAAATCGGGATTAATAAAAAACTTTTTCTAAATCTTATTTCATTTTTCCAAGCCATTTTTCCGACCCAAGCTAGAACGCTAATCCCAATCAATCCAACCAACAACGACTGTTTGTTCAATTCCAACGGACTAGGAACATTTTGGTAAAAGAAAATGGGCAATAAAATCACCACTAAATAAATCGGGATACTTATAATTCGATCCACTAATTTAGAAAGTTTGGTTGTAGTTTTTTCTTTTTTCAAATTTGATTCTTTTTTAAGAGAATTCATTCCCTCTTTTGTTTCATTTAATTCATTCTTGAGAAAATTCTCTGTCTCTTTTTTTTGCATTTATTTTTTATTTTGTTATTTATTAAAATTAGAGTATTCGATACCTTAATAAACATTAAATTTAGAATATACTATTTTTTTAAAATACACAAACTTAAATTATACTATTTTTTGAAAAAATGCAAATCTAAATTTCTGATAATCAAACTTTGATTTTTTTATGACTCAAATACAAGCTATTGCCATCACTAAAAAATCGTGCTAGACTCTTATTTGAAATTAAATTGTTTCTAATAATAAAAAAACTGATGAAGAAAAAAATTCACCCTAAATACAATCCGGAAACTGAAGTAAAATGTGCCTGTGGGAACATTTTTAAAATTGGTTCTACTGTTGAAAAAATTGACATTGAAATTTGCAGTGAGTGTCATCCTTTTTATACTGGAAAAGAAAAATTAATTGACAGCACTGGTCGAGTTGATAAATTCAAACAAAGAGTTCAAAAAATGGAAGAGATGAAGGCCAAAAAAGTTAAAGTACCCAAAAAAAAGAGCGAAAAAATTGCTAAAGATAAAAAGGAAGATAAGAAATAGCTATTCAAAATTTAAAATTCCCACTAAAAGTTTTTTTTGGTGGGAGTTTTTTTATACTATGCTATACTAAATAAAACATTCTGCTTTTAGAAACTTTAAAAACTTTTAACTATTGCCAATGAACCAAGAAAGAATTAATAACATTAAAAGGAATTATGTTGAGCTTAAAAAAGAGCTGGAAAACCCAGCTAATTTTAATAATCCCGAAAAACTTAGACAGCTCAATCAAGATATTAGCGAAATCGAAGAGCTAGCTACTCAAATTGAAAAATGGGAAGAAATCAAAAGAAAGTTTCGAGAAAACGATAGGATGCTCCAAGAAGAAAAAGATGAAGAGCTTTTAGAAATGGCTAACGCCGAGAAAGAAGAACTTGAAAATACTCTTAAAAATCTAGAAATCGATATGACTCGACTTCTCCTACCTTCTGACCCTCGCGATAAAAAAAATATTTTAGTCGAAATCAGAGCTGGCGCCGGAGGCGATGAAGCCAGCCTCTTTGTAGGAGAATTATTTAAAATGTATTCTCGCTATGCTGAAAAAAATAAATGGAAAGTCGAGCTTATTAGCTCTAGTTCTAACGAATTAGGCGGCTTTAAAGAAATAATTTTTGAAATTTCAGGAAAAAATGTTTATTCTAAACTAAAATTCGAATCAGGAGTTCATCGAGTTCAAAGAATTCCGGAAACCGAAAAACAAGGCCGAATTCATACTTCTACGGTTACGGTAGCCGTTCTTCCTCAAGCTGAAAAAACTGATTTGGAAATTAGACCAGATGAGCTCAGAATAGACACTTTTGCCTCTTCCGGACCAGGAGGACAATCCGTAAATACCACTAACTCCGCCGTTCGAATTACTCACACTCCAACTGGAACTGTTTCTTCTTGCCAAGATCAAAAATCTCAATTACAGAATAAGGAAAAAGCTATGCAAATTCTCCGATCCAGAATTTTGTCTCAAATCGAGGAAAAAGAACAAGCCGAAGCCTCTTCAGAACGAAAACAACAAATCGGCACTGGTGATCGAAGTGAAAAAATCAGAACCTACAATTTTCCTCAAGATAGAATCACTGACCACCGAATAAAAGTCAGCTGGTCTAATATTGAAGAGATTCTAAGCGGAGGTCTAGATGACATTATCGAGCAAATCACTCAAAAAGATTTAGAAATGAAACTAGGAGATGCAAATTAAAGATTTACTCAATCAAAATAGAAAAAGGTTGAGAGACTTCTCTCCTACTCCTGATTTGGATGCAGAAATTTTATTAAGTTCGGTCATAAAAAAAGACCGAGAATTTTTATTTTCCTATCCTGAACAAAAAATTTCCCAAAAAAAAATAGAAAAATTCGAGAAATTAATTCAAAGAAGGGGCAATCAAGAACCAGTCGCATATCTAATTAAAGAAAGAATTTTTTATGGCCGACCCTTTTTAGTTAGTTCTGAGACTCTAATCCCCCGCCCCGAGACTGAATCTTTGATTGAAAAAACTTTAGAATATTGTCATAAAGAATTTTATCCCTCGAAAGATATTACTCTTATTGATATCGGAACTGGCTCAGGCTGTATTTTGATCTCTCTCTTAAAAGAACTTCAAAAAAGTCGTTTTAGAAATTCCAATATTAAAGCAATTGGAACTGATATTTCTCCGGAAGCTTTAAAAATAGCTAAAAAAAATGGGGAAAAATTAGTTCCTGAGATAAAAATAGACTTTTTAGAGGCTGACTTATTAAAATTTTTACAGAGGCCTGTTCCCAATCGTGCTTCCTGTTGCAATCCCCCATTTTTAGCTGAATCTTCGAAAAATTCTCTTGCCTTAACGGATGCTAAAGCTTCTAGAATTATTTCGAATATTCATTCTAAAAATGATAAACTTCACAACAAAAGCACAATTGAAAACAAGCCTTTAAAAAGATATTTAGAATATCTTTCTGGTACTCAATTGGTAATTACCGCTAATTTACCTTATTTATCGCAAAATATCTACAAAAATTGTCCCAAATCAGTTCTTGAATTTGAACCAAAAAAGGCTTTAATTGCCGATAGGGCTGGATTAGGTTTCTACTTGGATCTTTTGACTCAAATCAAAGATAATGATTTGGTAAACTTAGTGCAAAACCTCTATCTAATCTTTGAAATATCTCCCGAACAAGAAAAAATAGCTGAAAATGAATTTAGAAAAATTTTCCCCGAAGCTCAAACAAAATTCAGCAAAGATCTCGCCCAAAAATGGCGTTTCATTGAAATAATTCTTTAAATAGACTATAATTCAAAATACTAGTTAAGATTTAGATTCTTAGCTAAATAATGTAAATAATTACACTGAAAGAACTTAGTGATTTGAGGACAATTTGAGGAGAGTCTGAGCACCAAGCGAAATGTACAAATTAGTACACTGAGCGAGTAGCGGAAGATTCGACAAAAAAGTGTGCCAAACAACTAAGTTCTAAACAAAACAAATGCGACCATGCATAATGAATAAAAAGGCTGGATTTGATTACGACTTCATCGAAAAATTTGAGGCTGGTTTAGTTTTGAAAGGCTACGAAGTTAAATCAGTCAAAGCTGGGCATGCTTCTCTTAAAGGTGCTTTTGTTACTTTTCGAAAAACGGAATTGTATCTAACTAACGCCCATATCAATCCTTATCAACAAGCCGGAAATCAAGAAAAATACGACCCCACTACCCCTCGAAAATTATTAGTCAAAAAAAGCGAACTTAAAAGATTAATCGGAAAAGCTCGCACTGAAGGCTTGACATTAGTACCTATTTCAATGTATAATAAAAAAGGTCTAATCAAGCTTTCTTTCGCCTTAGCTAAAGGAAAAAAGAAACACGACAAACGTCGCACCATTAAAGATCGAGAAGATAAAATCGATATTGAAAGAACCTATAAGGAACGACGATAAACTATTAGCAATATCGGACTTAAAAACTGCGCATGCTAAGCTATTGATAGTTTTTAGGTTCTCAATTTTTAATTTTATAATTTTTAATTTTTAAATAAATCTTAAATCTTAATTTTTAAGCTTCTCTCTGCCTAAATGGAAATTTAAGATTTAAAAATTAAAATTTGTTTAAAAATTAAAAATTGGAAATTAAAAATTCATAGTCCGCAAGACCTTTATCTTTTGCTTAAAGCTATTTTAGCGGAAGAAACACTGATACCAAATATAGCGTAACTTGGGGGTGTTAGGCTTCGACAGGTTAAGTATTTTGAAATTTGCAGATTGAGTTATATGCCTCATTAAAAGTATATCAAATTTATAAGTGCAAACTTATATAACAAAGCAAAAAGTGCGTTAGCATCAGCTTTCACACCTAACTTTGCTGTTGCCATAGCTTAATATAACCTATGGCCCATCGGTGGGATGATTTCTGATAATCCCTTCTCCGGTGTCAACATCAGAACGTAGTTAGTTTGTTTTCTTTTGGCGAATTAACCAAATCACACAAAAGAAAATCTTTTTATTTTTTTGCCCATTTAAAGGTAACTAGATTTAAAACAAATGGGATATATCTGTAGACGATTTTAAAATTTTGACACTGGACATGGGTTCAATTCCCATCACCTCCACAAATCTTGATTTTTTGACAAATAAATTAGGAATTGAAGGGTGCGAGTAGGAAGCGAGGAAGCGAGCTTTCTGTTTGTAGCACCCGGGCTTCGAGTCAGAGCGAGAAGAATTCCCATCACCTCCACATTTTTTTATTTTAAAAAATAAAAAAAATAATTTCGAATTTTGAATTTAAAATTTCGAATGAATTTTTAATTTTACAATGGCTGAAACAAACCGCAAGCTTCGCTTGCAAGTTTAAAAAATTAAGTCATTCGAAATTGAATCGAAATTCAAAATTCAAAATTCAAAATTGTATTTCCCTGGTCTTGCTAAAAATGAAGCTTTCTGATAAAATAATTAAAATATTTAATAAGTAAACTAAAGCCATTAGAAGAGTATTCAAACCAGTCCCACAAAAACCGAGCAATAAAATTAATGAAGCTATTCACACTCCGATTGTTCGAGTGGTGGGAGAAAGAGGCGAACAACACGGAATTTTAGAAATTCGAGATGCTTTAATTTTAGCTCGTTCTCTAGATTTAGACTTAGTTGAAATTGCGCCCAAAGCCGAACCACCGGTTTGTAAGTTGATTAATTGGGGCAAATTTCAATATCTCAAAACCAAAGAAAAGGACGATAGCAAAAAAAATCAGAAAAAAACTAAACTAAAGGGTGTTCGATTTAGACCAAGTACCGGTGACGGTGATTTAATTTTCAAAGCCGAACAAGCTAAAAAATTTCTAGCTAAAAATAATAAGGTCAAAATTCAGGTGGTTTTGAGAGGCCGTGAAAAAGCTTTTTCCGAACAAGCTAAAAATCGATTGAAAGAATTCATTGACAAAATTGATTTTCCAGTTAAAATAGAACAAGACATTAAACAGCAAGGAAATGGTTTTAATGTTATTATTGCTCCCATTACACAAGATTAGTTTCAAACTAGTCTTCAAGGGAGCCGTTTAATTTACAATAAACTTATGCCAAAACTTAAAACAAGAAAATCAGTAGCGAAAAGATTTAAACTCACTGCTTCTGGTAAAGTCACCAGACAACAGTCTAAACAAAATCATTTCAATGCCAGACAAACCCCCAAGCAAAAAAGAGCTAAACGAAGCAAGGATATAGTCAATAAAACTTACGCCGCTTCTATCAAGAAGGATCTTTTGGATAGTTAAAATCATTTAATATACACCCATGTCAAGAGTAAAACGAGGAGTAACGGCGTCAAAAAGACGATCAAACTTATTAAAAGGAGCTAAAGGCTTTAAATGGCGACGAAAAAGTAATTATCGAGCGGCTAAAGAAGCCCTTATTAAAGCTGGAAAATATTCTTATCGAGATCGAAAAAACAAAAAAAGAACTTTTCGAGTACTTTGGATTTTAAGATTAAACAACGCTTTGAGAGAAAATGGTTGGAAATATTCCACTTTTATTAAATTTCTTCGAGACAACACCATTATCTTAGACCGAAAAATTTTATCTGGGCTAGCTGTAAACGAGCCAGAAATCTTCAAACGACTAATCGACAAGCTGAAAACTACTAAATAAAGTATTTTTTTATATAAAAAACACCTCACTAAGCGAGGTGTTTTTGTTTTCTATAAATTACTATCTAAGAATTTTTTGAGCCTATCAAGATCTTTTTGGTCTTTGTCATAATAATAAGTTTTTATGCCAATCGATCGAGCATTTTTAACCGCATTCTCATTATGCTCAAAGTAAATTACGTCCTGTTTTTTAAGACTAAGATTATCTAACATTTTTTTATAATAATCAGAATCCGTTTTTTCTGGATTATGATTTAATGTAAAAACTTAATAAGGCGATTCGTCTAAACCAAAATTAATTTGCTGTTCTTTATTGGCATTAGTAAGAACAATTTTTCTATTAGGATATTTTTCAAGCAACTCATACATTTCTTGAAAAATCCCATCTTCCAAAAATAAAGCGTTCCAAGCATCGGCTAAAATTGTTTTCATAGTAAAACAACATTAAATATTAGAAATTTTATTTTCTATTACTTTTTCTAGAGTTTTTTTATTATCTTCATCTCGAACACGAATAGTCATAATTTCTCCACACTTTTGACATTCTTGTCGTAAAAGCCATTCTTGTTTTTTAAAAAAAGCATCGATTGGTTTCATCAGCCCACCACATTCATTAGCTCTGTCGCCGGGATTATTATCAACATGTTTAGAGTAAAGACATTCCGGGCAATGATTAGTATAACCATCTCCTTTTACAAATTCTCCGCAATTCTCACATTTAAAATCCTCTATTTTTCTCTGGAATTTTTTGAACACAAAATTTCGCTTAATTCTTTAACTTCGAAACCTTTAGAATTTTTGGTAAATTGAGCGTGGCACATCGGGCAAGCTGACAATAAAGTTTTGGCTTTAATTTTTCTAACTTGGTCTCCTCGATCCTCAGCAATTCGATCAGAAAGTTCGGGGTTATTATTCTTCACTCCTCCGCCGGCTCCACAACAATAACTTTTTTCTCGATTCAAATTCATTTCTTCAATTTTCAAACCAGTTTCTTTGATAATTTCTCGAGGTTCATCATATAGCTTCAATCCTCGCCCTAAATGACAAGAATCGTGATAAGTCACTGTTCCTTCTAACTTAAGATTCTTCAAAGTTTTTTGAGAAATTATCTCTGTCATATGAAGCACTTCAATATTCCATTCTTTTCCTAGAATTTCCTTATAATCTTTTTTTAGAACCAAAGCGCAGGCTGGACAATTAGTAATAATTCGGTCGACACTGTGTTCCTTAAAAATCTTCAAATTCTTCAAAGCCAGCTCTTTAAAAAGTTTTTTACCTCCGGCATTTTTCACTGGTGAACCACAGCACAACTCTTTGCCAGAAAGCTTAATAAAATCGATTCCTTCTCGCTTCAAAATTTCCTCATAATTATTCTGAATATCTTTCAAGACAAATTTCGTAAGACATCCCGGATAGTATAAAGTATTTCCTTTAAATATTTTTTTAAATATATTCATTTGATTATAAATTTTAAGCATTTTAATTCTAACTCATCTCAGCTTCTTTATCAAACGGGCTAGTTCAAAAGTTCGTAAAGTTAAAAAGTTTTCATACTAAAATCTAGCAATCCTAATTCAGAAATTTTTAACTTTCCAACTACTTTTCTTGCTTTCTTTTCCAAATTTTTCTAGAATTAACTCATGAAACTAAATATTAATAAAAAAATAGAAATTCTAATTTTAAGCTTGGTTTTTGTTTTACCATTCAATTTTCGCTATATCTTAAATTTTGCGGACATCCAAAATCTAAGCTTTTTTTCTGAAAGTTTGAAATATTCCTTATATCTTTTTGATATTTTATTTTTAGCGATCTTTTCTGGTTGGATTTTTCAAAAAATAAAAAATAAAACGACTCGGATATTTTTAAAATCTAATCGGCCAATTTTCTTATTGATTATTTATTTAAGTTGGAACACATTTTATATTTCCTCCAATTCAGTTAGTTCTTCTTACAATTATCTACGACTACTCGAGGTTTTATTTTTCTTCTTAATATTAATTGAAACAGTTAAGTCTAAAAAACTTTTCGATAAAATTCTTTATTTAATCTTCGTCTCTGGTGTACTTCAAACTGTCATTGCTTTATTCCAATTTATTTTTCAAAAATCATTGGGATTAAAATATCTAGGAGAAAGTATTTTACGCCCTGATATTCTAGGAGTAGCCAAACTCGAAGTCCACGGTGAAAAATTTATTAGAAGCTATGGAACTTTTCCTCATCCTAATGTTTTAGGAGTTTTTTTGTTTTTGTCTCTTATTGCTGGATTATATTTTATCTTAAATAAAAAATCTAAAATCCCCTTCTCTGTGCCTTCGTTTTTTAAAAAAATAAATCTAACCTTAAAATTAAAAATTTTATCAGGAAAAGTTCATTTTTGGTCAGGTTTAATCCTAATTTTAATCGGAATCTTAGTTAGTTTTTCTCGAAGTATTTGGCTAGTAACTGCTTTAGTAAGTCTTTATTTAATAATAAGATATCTTCCGCCTCGGCGAGCCCTTGACGAGACGAGAAAATATCTTTTTACTAAAAAACTTCCACTGAAATCAAGATTTAAATATATATTTATTATTTTATTGATTTTAATTACACTTTTAGTTAGTTTTTATAAATTTATCCCGGCCCGTTTTTGTTCTGGCGACTGTCAAGACCAATCTTTAACCTTAAGGAGTAAATATGCTGAATTTTCCAGAAAGGAAATTCTCCATCATAATTGTTGGACTGGAATCGGCCTTGGTCAATTTTCTTTAATATTCAAAGACCTTAATCCTGAAAAATTACCGAGCTATAATATTCAACCCGTTCACAATTTATATTTATTAGTCTGGAGCGAAATCGGTCTAATTGGATTAATTTTTTTGTTTCTATTTATCAAACAAAACTTTAAACCTTTTGCCTTCCTTCAAAAACAAGAACTTTTTATTTTGTTAATTAGTGGTTTTTTGCTACTAGGATTTTTTGATCATTATTTCTGGAGCCTCCCTCAGGGTCAATTTATTTTCTGGCTTGCCCTTGCCTTATTGGCAACTTCGAGTAAAATTGATAATAGTATTTAGTATATCGCCTAGGGCGAACTTATTTTCTTTAACTTTACAAATTTTTTACCCTATTAAATAATTTTGTTCGCCGCGGCGAATAAGATTAAACAAAATCTATTTAGCAGGGTGAACTTTAAAAACTTTATGAATTCAAACTTAGACAAGGCTTACAGCCCTAAGGAAAACGAAGAAAAAATCTATAAATTATGGGAAGAGTCTGGAAAATTTAATCCAGATAATCTAGAAATACCCAAAAATGCCAAACTCTATACCATTATTCTTCCTCCACCGAATATTACCGATAAACTTCATCTGGGTCATTCCTCGATGTTGGCTATTGAAGACCTTCTAATTCGTTATCATCGAATGAAAGGTCTTCGGACCCTTTGGCTTCCTGGGACTGATCACGCCGCTATTGCTACTCAAAATGTAGTTGAAAAAAAATTACTTAAAGAGAAGGGACTATCTCGACACGATTTAGGTCGAGAAAAATTCATGGAAGAAGCTGGAGAATTTATGAAAATTACTCAAGCGACAATTTTAAATCAAATTCGTCGAATGGGAGCTAGCCTAGATTGGTCACGTTTGGCTTTCACTTTTGATGAACCTCGAAAAAAAGCAGTGGAAAAAATGTTTATTGATATGTATAAAGCTGGTGCGATTTATAGAGGAGAGCGAATGGTTAATTGGTGTCCTCGATGTCACTCAACTCTCGCTGATGATGAAGTCGAGCATAAAGAAGAAAAATCCAAGCTTTACTGGATCAAATACGGACCATTTATTTTGGCCACTTCCAGACCTGAAACTAAATTAGGAGATACAGCTGTCGCCGTTCATCCTGACGACAAAAGATACCAGGAGATGATTGGCAAGGACTATGAAATTGAAGGTGTCTTGGGAAAATTCATGGTTAAAGTTGTGGCTGATAAAGAAGTTGATCCTAAATTTGGTTCTGGTGCCATCAAAGTTACTCCCGCTCACAGTTTTATTGATAGTGAAATTGCGGCTCGTCACAACCTTCCCTCTAAGCAGATTATTAACGAAGATGGTAAAATGATGGACAACTGTGGAAAATACGCTGGAATGACCGTTTTAGATGCCAGAGAGGCAATTGTAACCGACATGGAAGAGTTAGGATTGATTGATCACATTGACGAGAACTATCAACACAGTGCTGCTGTTTGTTATCGTTGTAATACAGTAATTGAACCTTTACCATCGAAACAATGGTTTATTGCAGTTAATAAAAAACTAGATCGATTAAACGGAAAATCTCTTAAAGAGAAAGCGTTGGAAGTTTCAAAAGAAAAACAAATTGAATTTATTCCGGAAAGATTCGCTAAACGTTATGAATATTGGATGGAGAATCTTCACGATTGGTGTATCTCAAGACAAATTTGGCTAGGACATCGAATTCCTGCTTGGCATAAAGATGACGAAATAAAAGTTCAGGTAGAAACTCCTGGGGACGGTTGGCTTCAAGACCCTGACACTTTAGACACTTGGTTTTCTTCGGGAATGTGGACCTTCTCTACTTTAGGTTGGCCTAATAATTTCAAAAATGATCAAAAATCTGGAGACTTGGCCGAGTTTCATCCTACTCAAATTTTAAATACTGGTTATGAAATTTTAACTCTCTGGGTATCAAGAATGATTATGATGTCACTTTTTGCTATCCAAGAAATTCCGTTTGAAAAAGTTCACTTACATGGAATGATCTTAGACCAACACGGCAAAAAAATGAGTAAATCCAAAGGCAATGGGATTAATCCAATTGATATGATTGAAAAATACGGAACTGATGCCGTTCGACTTTCTTTGTTAATTGGAAGCACTGCTGGCAATGATATGAAAATATCCGAAAGAAAAATAGAAGGTTACCGAAATTTTATTAATAAAATTTGGAATATTGCTCGCTTCATTTTAAATCAATTAGAGACCGAGAAACTTGATTTCAATAAAAAAATAGCAGATTTGAATTTAGTTAATTTAAGTTTAGCCGATAAATGGATTTTAGCTCAAATGAATCAAGTTAATACTACAATCAGGAAAGATATTGGGAATCATAATTTATCTGCGGCTGGTGAGACCTTAAAAAAATTCACTCGAGACGATTTCGCTGATTGGTATTTAGAAATTAGCAAAATTGAAAACAATTCTTCCAAGGAAATTATTTTAACTGAAATTTTAAAAGACCTTTTGCGAATTTGGCATCCCTTTATTCCTTTTATTACTGAAACTATTTGGCAAAGAATTACCGACACCATGTTGATGACTGAATCTTTACCGGCAGAAAATAAATATGAAAAATATGCCCAGGAAACAACTAGTTTCGATTTAATTAAACAAATCATAACAATTATTCGAAATGCTAGAGCTCAATATCAACTAAATCCTCAAGATAAAATAGAAGTCGTTATTCAAGCCGGAGAAAAATTGACTGAACTAGAAAAAGAGAAAAATCTTTTAGAAAAACTAGGAACTTCTATTAAAAAAATTGAACTTATTGAAGATGGAAACAAAATTCCCAATGCTTTTTTTGGACAAATCGCCGATATTAAAATTTATATTCCCTTGGAAGGAATTGTCGACTTAGAAAAAGAAGGCGAACGACTAAACAAAGAAATTAAAAGATTAAAGAATATCTTAAATTCTTTAGATAAAAAATTAGGTAATAAAAAATTTGTGTTCAATGCTCCTAAGGAAATTATTGAAAAAGAAAAATTTAAAAAAGAACAAATAAAAATAAAAATTCAAAATCTTGAAGAACAACTCCAAACAATTAAATAAAAAAAAATCCCGATTTCCTAGTTGGTTAATTTTCTTAATTGGTGGTTTTTTAGCTGGACTTTTATCTTTAATTTTGTCGGTATTTTCTGATTTAATTTTAGAAGGATTTTATTTTTGGTCAAAAACAGGAATCTTATTTGTTATTTTTTTAGTTGCGATAGAAGAATTAGTAAAACTTGGTTTAATAAATTTTTTATTCGCTAGGAGGACCAGAGTAAATTTTCAAGTTATTTTAAATGGCTTGTTTTTCGGTTTCGGTTTTGGATTATTTGAATTTATTTTAATTAGTCAAAAATCACCAACGTTAACATCAATTTTTTTACTATTTATAGTTCATTCTCTCACTTCCATTTTAATCATTACTGCTGTTATTGGCCTTAAAAACAAAAAAAATATTTTTATTTTTTACTTTTTATTAGCGTTCTTCTTGCATTTAATTTATAATTTATTTATAATCTATTAAGAAACTATTTAACATTTTGATGTAAAATAACAAAGCAACTTGTACATACTCATTCACTAAAAGCACTAGGGTTGTAGTGATAGAGAGACTGATAATTTCAGTGTTTTAACCGAATGCGAAACCTTAAACAATTTCTGGGATTTACATTTTTTAAAATAGTTGCTAAAATTATTATAAATTATGGGATCGTTTCCCAAGTTAAAAAATATAAGTAACAAAAAACATGACAAAAGAAAAAAAATCTTTTTTTGAAAAACTTACCGGAATCCAAAAAATCAACGATGAAAGTGAAGTCGAAATAAATGATACCTCTCTTCCTAAAAAAGAAATAGTAGAAGATAATCCCTATAAGTTCCCTTCTAAAATTAAAGAGGACGAAGATGAAGATGAAATTAAAGAAGATTTTTTCAAAAAATCAATCGACGAGACAGAGGAAGCAGATAATGAAATTGAAGAAAAATTTGAAATGATTGCTCCCATGGACTCTGAAAATATGGCGAAAAAACCTATACTTAAAAAAGAGGAGGAGGATGAAATAGAAATGGACGCTGAGGGACAGCTAACTATTGACGTTTATCAAACCGACAAAGATATTGTAATCAAATCAACAATTGCTGGAGTTAAACCAGAAAATCTAGATGTTGATATCAACAGTGAAATGGTCACGATCAAAGGAAAAAGAACTCAAGATGACGAGGTTGATTCAGAAAATTATTATTATCAAGAGTGTTACTGGGGTCCTTTTTCTCGATCTATAATTTTACCGGTTGAGATTGTTACTGAAAAAGCTGAAGCTACTATGAAAAATGGTATTTTAACTATTAGATTACCCAAAATGGAAGTGGCTAAAACTAGAAAACTTCAAGTCAGAGGATTCTAGTTTGATTTACCTACTTTTGCATATAATAATTAAAACCAGTCAACGCTGGTTTTAATTTTTAATAAATTTGCCTCATAAAGCTTATGGTAAAAATTAAAAATTATCAAAAAATATTATTATTGTTTTGCTCAATAACTTTATTGACTAATTTTAGAATTACGCAGGCTTTTGAAGAAAATAATAAATTGGGCGCTTTCAATACCCAACCTCTTCAAGAACTTCTAGAAAAACCTTTTTATTTATTCGGAAATGATAAGGAGAGCGCTATTCCTTTTTTTTTAAAGGATTTTATTGATTGGGATCATCAAATGATTTATGATATTTCTTATATTTCACAAATCGAGAATCCTTTTTTAGAATATTCAGAAAATATTTTTAAAAAAACATATCTAGAATTAAGCCAAACCTATCAAGATAAGCTTCATTACAAAAAAAATTCCACTATTTTTATTAAAAAGGCAGAAACTAAACTATTTTTAGATTCAATTTCCAAAAAAATAAACCAGGATCCAATTGATGGAAAATTCAAAATAAACGAAACCAGCAAACTTTCAGTTTTAGAAAAAAGTCAAAAAGGAATTCGGCTAAAAGTCGATGAAAGTTATGAAAAAATCAAAAATAGTATTATTGAAAATCCTCAATCTTCATATATTCCCTTAGTTGTTATTGAAAGTCTTCCCGATATATCAACCGATAATCCCGATAAATATCAAATAAAAAAATTAATAGGAGTTGGAAAATCTGATTTTACAGGATCCTCTCAAACCCGTATTCACAATATTAAAACCGCCGCTAAACAATTCAATGGTCTAATAATTAAACCTGGTGAAGAATTTTCTTTTACTACAATTTTAGAGGAAGTGGATGAATCCACTGGCTACAAAGAAGAATTAGTTATTAAAAAAAATCAAACTGTTCCAGAATTTGGTGGAGGAATTTGTCAACTCTCCACTACTATGTTTAGAGCCGCTTTAAATACTGGATTAAAAATCACCGAACGTCACAATCATTCCTATCCGGTTCATTATTATGACCCTCCCGGAACTGATGCCACTGTTTATATTCCTCAACCTGACTTGAAAATAAAAAATATTACCGATGATTATTTGTTAATTCAAACTCGAATAGATGAATTAACTAAAAAATTCTATATTGATTTTTATTCCAAAGAAGATCTTTTTGATGTTGAATTAATTGGTCCGGAAATTGTTGAAAAAACCTCTGATGGAAATTTAAGGACTACGTTGAAACAAATTGTTAAAAATCAAGCCGGACAGGAAGTTTTTCAGGATATCTTTAACAGTTTTTATGACAATCCAGCCAACTACCCTAGCCCTAGTCAAATTGTTCTAGAAAAGCCTAAGGATTGGTCAGGGAGACAATGGGATGAATATTATGAGAAGTTCGGAGCGGCAATTGAGGAAATTAAGAAAGGTAATTTGTGATTAGTAATTTTAAGAAATAATAGTTTTAGCAAAGGCTATTCCAACGAAACAATATTTTCAAAAGAGCTTATTCCCAAGAACCCTTGAAAAGCCCTATCGGCAACACCGCCAGGGCTTTTTTTATTTTTGTCGGGATGCCGGGAATTGAACCCGGGTTGCATGACCCCCAGCCATACGTACTACCATTATACTACATCCCGGTGAAATGAAATTTCACAATTTTTAATTTTTAATTTCTAATGTCTTAATTTTTAAATTTCAAATTCTTGAAAATTTTAGAATTGTAAATTGATTCTGTTAAATAATTTTAAATACTATTTAAAATTAAACAAAGTCTATTTAACAGGATAAATTGTAGATTAAAAATTGTAAATTGTAAATTGATTTTCGCTTTATATGTTGTCAATTGAATTGGTTAGAGGTAGAATTAAATCATATATATGTCTTAAATATAAATAAAAATATATGTGGTTTACTTGGAAAAAATCTTTAATTATTTTAGTAGGAATTTTAATGTTGGGCGGTTTTTTACGACTTTATAAACTAGATAACATGTCGCTTAAAGCCGACGAATATCTTGGGGCTAACATTGTTCAAGGTTACAATCAAACTGGAGAGTGGAAATTTTGGGATTGGAATAAGCAAGAGCTGACCGACAAAGTTTATACTCGAGGCCAAGTTTATTACTTTCAAGTTAGTCAACTTTTAAATTTTGTATCTCCTGCTGAATTCAATCTTCGTTTGATCAGCGTTATATGGGGAATGATTGGAATAATCTCAATGTTCTTTTTGGGCTATTTTTATTCCAAAAATTTTGTGATTGCTCTTTTGAGCGCATTTTTATGGGCAGTTAGTATTTCCGCCATCACCTTTGATAGACATTTTAGAATGTATGCCATGTTTGCTCCCGTTTATTTAATTCTAGCTACTCTAGCCTATCAATTTTTGGAATCTGTTCCAGGAAAAGCCGAAAACTTTATCAACAAACTTTCTGCCAGAACTAAACTTAATTGGAATTATTTTATTCCCGCTTTTATTTTTTTAGTTTTATCTTTTGCTACTCATTTTTTAACTATCAATATTTTTCCAGTAATAGTTATTTATCTTTTAGTTTTTACTATCTACGAATGGAAAAAAGATAGACAAGCCCTAAATAAATATTTTTGGTTATTATTATTGCCTTTAATATCTTTGATTATCCTAGCGCTAACAGGTTTTATCGGAAGAGCTACCGAGTTTCTAGGTTTTATGGAAAATAATTTTGGCCATTTTAATAATATTACTACTGATTATAGTAATGCTTTATTAGCCGTTACTTTTTTTACTATTGGTGCCATCGGTTTAATCAAGCAAGACTTGAAAAAAAACACCTGGCTTTTACTATCATTTCTAGTTCCATTTTTATCAGCTGTTTTTATTTGGGATAGATCATCCGGTGCTCAATATATTTATTTAATTCAAACTTTTCAAACTATTATAATCGCCGCTGGAATTTATTTTATCGCTAAAAAAGTCGCTGAGGTTTTCTCGATAAAAAAATGGTACCAATTTTTTGAAAAAAATAATTCCAAAAAATTCTTGATAATGGGTGGGGTTATTGTTTATCTTTTTTCAATTCTTTATAATTTTAGTTATTTTTCCAATCCAGATAGTTTTTATCAGAATAATAAAAAATGGAATCACTCTAATTATCGAGAAGTTTTTGCTTATTACTTAAAACATCGAGAAGACAATGCTCTCTTAATAACTAGAAATTTCAGAAATTACTATTACGCCGATACTAATATCCCTGTTTTTGATTTTGGTGGCGAACATCAAGCGGAAAAGGAATTAAACTTAGCAAAAATTAAACTTTTAGAGGCTCAAAATGAAGCTCTATGGATCGTTATTAATGATAATGACTTCGATTACATCAAGGGGGATGCTCGCGCTTATATTCGTGAAAATTATGAATTAATAGAAACGACTTATACGGGTGATTCAATGGAGATATGGAAATGGGTGAAAATAAATTAATTCCAAAACTCAAATTATTCAAATTGCTCCAAATCAAACCCTAATGTCAAAAAATAAAATCTAAATTAAAAACTTGCCTCTCGGCAAGTTTTTTTAATTTTGGATTTGATTTGGAATAATTTGAAATAGTTTGGATTTTGACATTCCTCTGGTCTCTCTCGCTAGAGGTACTTCTTCCCTCTTATTTCCAACTCCTCAATCACTTTTTTAATATCCTGAGCCCGAGATTTAGAACATACCAACAAAGCATCCTTGGTATCTACTATCACTACATCATCTAAGCCAACGGTGGCAATCAACTTACCTTCTTCTCCGTAAATAATTGAATTGGAAGTGTCAATATTCAAACGTTCGCCTCGAACTAAATTTCTTTTTTCGTCAGTCTTAGTCATTAAGTTTTCATGTAAAGTATCCCAAGCTCCAATATCTTTCCAATCAAAATCTCCTTTAATGATCAAAACATCTTCTGGAGACATTTTTTCCATAATAGCATAATCAATAGAAATTTTCTCCATTTGACTATAAATTTCGTCTACTTTGTCTTCATCCCCCTTCTCTATCGCTTTTTTTATTTTCATTAAATCAGCATAAATTTGAGGAGAATGTTTTTGATAGGCTTCTAGAAAAAGTTTGGGAGTCCACATATAATAATTGGCATGCCAAAGATAATTTCCTTCATCTAAATATTTTTGAGCAGTTTTAAAATCAGGTTTTTCGGTATGACCTTCGAATCGATAAAACTCTACTCCATCTTTTTCGAAAACTCTATCGCTAACTTTAGTATAACCAAGCGAAATGTTGGGACTGGTCGGGTGAATAGAAATATCCAATAATTTTCCAGTCTCATTAATAACTTCTTCGGCTTTTTGAATTGATTTAATAAATCGATTCACTTGACCGATATGATGATCGGAGGGAATAAAGGCAATTGGTTCATTCTCATCTCCCAAAGAAAGTTTTAATGCCGCATATCCCATGGCCGGTGCAGTATCTCGCTTACTAGTTTCTATAATAATATTTTTATCCGGAAAATCGGGTAAAACCTCCCTTAATGATTCCACTAAATTTTTAGTAGTGGCAATAAAAATTTTATCTTTAGGCCAATCTTTAAATCGTTCTAATGTATCTTCTAGGATAGTTTTATCTGATATGAGTTTACATAATTGTTTTGGCTTATTGTTTCGACTCATTGGCCACAATCGAGTTCCTCCTCCTCCGGCCAGAACTACTATTTTCATAAAATTAGTTCTTAAGGTTTATAAAGTTTCCGCCATAAGCAGATCTGCCTATGACGAAAAAGTCCATAAAATCAAATCTTAAAATAATTTATTAGAAGAAATTAAACCCTCGTCCATGGCTTTGTTGGCCATCTGGTCTGCTTCCTTGTTTTTTTCTCGAGGAATATGTACTATTTTAACACTTTTAAAATCAAGCATTAAATTCCAAATTTGAATAAATAATTTTTGAATGTTTTCATTGCTAATTTTATATTCATGATTTAGCTGCTTCACCATTAATTCTGAATCAGCATAACATCTTAAAATAGCATGCTTGGCTTTAACTTTCCCAATTAACGATTTAGTTTTTTTAAGAGCAAAAATCAAAGCCTGATATTCGGCTTCATTATTGGTAATATTATCTCCTAAAAATTGACTGTATTTTTTAGTTTCATCTTGGATTTTTAGCACCGCTCCCACTCCTGCAATACCAGGGTTTCCTCTTGACCCTCCATCTGTAAAAATTTCTATCATGTCTTCTAAATTATTATTGAAAATAGTCCTTGGTCAAAGACTATTTATTATTATCGGAAAACCACAAAGATTTTCCGGTACTCTAACCTTGTCAACTGACATTTTTTTAAAAGTAAGCTTAATTACAGGAATTTTTAGATTTTTTTGTAATTTATCCAATTCTATACTCATATCTACAAATCCATTTAATTCTTTAATCGTTTCTGTGTGATCTTTCAACGCCTTCTTGGCTTTTTCCATTTTTATTTCATCATTATTGGTCTGATTATAGCTGCTATTGTAAGAACAAGATTCTTTAATTTTATTCTTTCCAAAAACATTTATAAAATCGAATTGAACCGCTAAAATAAGTATTGAACCAAAAATAATTAAAACAGTTAATAATGTTATTTTTGTTTTTATGTTTTTTCTTCTGCTATTGTCAAACTGATAATCATCTTCTGGCTCAAAAAATTCAACCATCTTTAAGAAATTAATTTATTAAATAGATTACTGAATTCTTCTTCAGAATAGTAGTTTAAAATAAAGCTCCCACCTTTTCTTTTTCTTTTGATATTTACCTTAGTTCCTAGCGCTTGGCTAATTTTATCTTCAAATTCTGATATTTCAGGATCATTATTTATTAATTTTTTTATATCAGAGTTTGAGTTGTTAATTATTTTAATTTTTCTTTCCGTTTCTCGGACACTTAGTTCTTTCTTGATAATTTCTTCGGCCATTATTTCTCTTTTATTCTTATCATCCAGACTCAATAAAGCTCTGGCATGACCTTCGCTTATTTTTCCTATTTTAACTTTTTGTTTTATATCATTTGAAAGATCTAATAATCTTAGAGTATTCGAAATGGTAGAGCGACTTTTACTAACTTGCTTAGCAATTTCTTCTTGCATATAGCCAAATTTATCAATCAATCCCTGATAAGCTTCGGCTTCTTCAATTGCATTTAAATCATGTCTTTGAATATTCTCGATTAAAGCCCATTCCAGTTTTTCTTTATCACTAATTTTTTTAACAATCACCGGAACAGTAGTTAAGCCATTTTTTTGAGAAGCCTTAAAACGCCGTTCTCCGGCCACTAATTCAAAACCACCTTCTGGACATTTAGTAACAACCAAAGGCTGAATCACTCCATGCTTACGAATAGATAAAGCCAATTCTTCTAATTTAGTTTCGTCAAAATATTGTCTTGGTTGAAATGGATTGGTTTTAATTTCGTTGATACCAACACTTAAGATTGAATTTTCCGAAAGAGTCTGTTTATCCTCAGATTTTTTGTTTAAAGTTTTCATGACTACTTCACTATCCAAATCTTTGGAAACAAAATTGTTTTTCCTTTTTTCAGAATCAGTCGTAATTGAATTATTTGATGCTTTTTTTTGAGGAATTAAGGATGATAACCCTTTTCCTAAACCACCTTCTCTAGGCATTTTTATTTTTATTATTAATTATCTATTTTTCTATTACTTCTTCGGCTAACCGACGATAAGCTTGTGCTCCTTTATTGAATCTATCAAAACTCAAAATTGATTTTCCAAAACTAGGTGCTTCAGCCAAACGAACCGTTCTTGGAATTACTGAATCAAAAACATTTTCTGGAAAATATCGCTTTACTTCTTTAACAACCTGTCTAGCCAATCTATTTCTCTTATCATACATAGTTAAAACTATTCCGGTGATAGTTAAATCTGGTTGTAAATTTTCTTTAACTAAATCAATGGTATTCAATAATTGACCTAAACCTTCTAAGGCAAAATACTCAGTTTGAACCGGGATTAAAACTTCGTTTGAAGCTACTAATCCATTGATAGTCAACAGCCCCAGGCTAGGAGGTGAATCAATAATTATAAATTCATAATCATCCTTAATCTTATTTAAAACTTCTTTGAGTTGAAATTCTCGATCTTCTATTCCCACTAATTCAACCGCGGCCCCCGAAAGCTCTTGATTAGAAGGAAATAAATTAAGTTTTTCAGATTTACTTTTAACAATAACTTCTCGAGGATGGATTTTTGACACCAAGCTATGATAAAGAGTTTTTTTTAAATTTTGAGTATCCAATCCAAGCCCACTAGAAGCATTTCCCTGAGGATCCAAATCGACCAATAAGACCGACTTTCCAGCTGAAGCTAAATAAGTAGCCAAATTAACGGCCGTAGTAGTTTTTCCTACTCCTCCTTTTTGATTTACTAGTGATATTATTCTCGTCATAAAAAAATCTTTAGAAATTGTTTCCTAGAAACTGTCTAAGATCTCGCATTTTGCTAAAACGCTGAAATTATAAGCCCCGCCTACCGGCAGGCAGGGGAAAACGAGTTGGAGTTCGAAGCGTATTGGAATACGCTGAGACTGAAACGAAGTTTTGTAGCTATAATTTCAATGTTTTAGCTAATGAGCATTAAATATTTTGATTTTTTCAATTATTTTGCGCCGAGACTTTAGACAGTTTCTAACTAATTTTTAGTATATCAGAATTTCCAATTATTCAAAAGTCAAAATTTTCCATAATTTTTTTTGCCTTGATTACTTCATCTGGAGGCGTAGAAGCACCGGCTGTCAAAAAAACTGTATCCTCTTTTAAAAACCATTTTTGAAGAATATCTTCAGCTTTTTCAATGTGATAAGTTTTAATTTTTTTTGATTTGCCAATTTCTGCCAATTTTGTAGTATTGCTTGAGTTGAGCCCTCCTATTACTATCAACAAATCCGGCTCATCACAGATTTCTTTAACTTCTTTTTGCTTTTGAGTGCTATCTAAACAAATAGTATCTTGTAATTCAAAATCAATTTTTAATTCCTTTAGCTTTTGAATAATTTTCATTAACTTAGAGCTTTTTTGAGTAGTTTGGCAAACAATACCTACTTTTTCTGATAATTTCTCTTTGATATTCTCTAACTCAAGAGCACTGTCAATAATAAAAGCTTGGTTATCAGCCCTAGAATTAATACCTTTTACCTCAATATGATTTTTATCTCCTATTATAACAACTTTAAGACCCTGCTCATTAAATTTCTTAGCCCAATTTTGAGCTTTTTTAACGAAAGGACAGGTAGTATCAACTATTTGATTAGTCTTGTTTTTAATTAAGTTTAAATCTTCCAAAGTAATCCCGTGACTTCTAATAACAAAAATTGAATTTATTTTAAAATCTTTTAGATCATCAATAACTTTAAGCCCTTTTTTCTTTAGCCTATTCATCATAATGGGATTGTGGATTAATTCCCCCCAGCAAAAAACAGGACCTTGACTATTTTCAAGAATTTTTTCCACTAAATCAATCGCCCTTTTAACACCGAAACAAAATCCAGCGTTGGGAGCCACCTTAATTTTAAGTTTATTCATTATTTTTTCTTAAACAATTGTTTAAAGATTCAGTCAGTTTAAAATAAAAAGTCAAATTATGGATAGAAGCCAATCGTCTCGCTAAAGGCTCCCCTACATCGAATAAATGTCGCAAATAAGCTCGAGAGAAATTTTTGCAAAGAGGGCAATCACAATATTTATCTACCGGACCTAAATTTTCTTTAAATTTAGCATTCTTCAAATTAACCGTTTCATAAAAATCCTGAACTTTAGTTAGGTCTATTTTTTCTGGATTATTTTTCCATAAAAACATTCTACCATGTCGACCCTCTCGAGTAGGAATAACGCAATCAAACATATCAACTCCACTAAAAACACTCGTGACAAGCTCGTTTGGCCTTCCTAGCCCCATTAAATAACGCGGTTTATCAACTGGTAAATGAGGAATCGTCCATTTAAGAATATCTCTTAAATTTTCTCGAGGTTCACCCACTGCTACCCCTCCAATAGCATACCCATCAAATCCAATTTCCACTAGTTCTTGAGCAGATTGAATTCTAAGATCCTCATAATTAGAACCTTGAACTATTCCAAATATTAAAGGCTTCTTCTTTTTATTTAAAGTTTTTTTATCAAAATATTCTTTGCATCTTTTAGCCCAACGAGTAGTGAGTTCCAAGGACTTTTTAGCTTGTTTATAAGAGCAAGGATAAGGTGGGCATTCATCCAAACACATTATTATATCAGTATCCAAATCTAATTGAATTTGGATTGAGTCTTCTGGCCGCATAAAATGCTTATTTCCATTTTCTGTATCAACAAAATGAACTCCTTTTTCAGTTAATTTTACTCCTGATTTTCCGAAGCGTTCTTTAGCTCTTTCTCCTAAAGAAAAAATTTGAAAGCCACCGCTGTCCGTTAAGATGGATTTATTCCAATTCATAAAACCATGCAAACTATTTTCATATTGTTTGATAAGATCGGTTCCCGGCTTAAGCCATAAATGATAAGTGTTTCCTAAAACAACTTCGAAGCCAATTTCTTTAATTTCACTGGGCAAAATTGTTTTGACCGCCCCCCTAGTGGCAATAGGCATAAAAAGCGGAGTTGTTACCCGTCCGCTTTTTGTTTTTAATTTTCCTAATCTTCCCTTACCAAATTCTTTTTCAATTCTAAAAGTCATACTTTCCAATTATACTAGAATTAAACGCTTTTAAATTTCTTATAATTTCTTTTTCCACAAAAGTTTCAAATCCTTCAAAATCAACTGAATTTATAAGTGGAAAATCCTTATTAATTTGGCTCGCTTCAGGTGCTACTCCAATTTGAAATATTAATTCTTCCAATGGATATTTATACCCAACTTGAGAATTTAGAGAATTTAATTCCCATTTTAGCTCGTTAGATCTTTCATTGAAAGTTACCGTTCCAGAGCTTCTTTGAAAACTATCTTTCCAAATAATCCCAGAGGGTAGCTTAATTGTCAAGTCAGGACTATTAATTTTATTAAAATTATTTTTTAAGGCCACTTTAGCAGTAAGAGTGGTTTCTTTTCCAGACTCGAAAGGCATTGGTCCGGAATTTTTAAAAACACCTCCTTCAAACTGGGCAAAAACAGAAATATCTAGTTTGGTATTAATTTTAATTTCTTTCTCTCCAGAACTAATTTCTTTATCGCTCAAAATAGCCGTGTCTATATTTAAGCTACTAATTTTAGCTTGGGTTACCAGCGCTTGATTAGTATCGTCACTATCCAAATCTAAATCATCCTTCAACTTAAAACTAAATTCAACTGATCCGCTTTCTCCTGGATTAAGAATTTTAAGAGCGGGAACATCTGAAGCTTTCCAAATTATTTCTTGTTTCGTTTGATTATAATATCCAAATTTAGCTCTAACCGAAGAACCTATAATTAAATCGCTTTCAAGATCTTCTTTTAAAACAAGATCTAATAATGGACTGGTAGAATTATTTTTAAAATCAATTCGATATTTTAAATTACTATCCATATAAGTAGTTTGGCTTTCAATATCTACTCCTTCAATAATTTCTTGTGAAATAGCAATTCGAGAAGGAATAACTTTAATAGACTCTTCGGATAAGGATATTTTTGAAAAAACACCTTTATCATCTGAAGATCCAATTATCCCGGTTAATTTTTTAATCGAATCAACTTCACTGGCAAAGCTACCCAAAATTTCAATCTCTAATTTCGTGTTACTTTTAAGTTCTGGCACTTTGAATCTATTTTCAGATCCACTTACTGCCGTTAATTCTGTTTGCGACAATGAAAAATCATCTGGATACTCTATTTCCAAAATCAAATTATTAAAATCAATGGCAGTGGTATTATTTAAAACAGCTATTAATTTTAAAGTTTCTCCACTGGAAACCTCTTGTTGCGTAACTAGAGAAAAATCCACCACTGAACCTTTTACATCGATAGAATGATTACCCTCTTTATTGAATACGCTACTAAAATTTGAGGGTTCATAATAAAAATCAGTATTTAAATAAACTTGATTTCCTCGAGGAGAAAAAACACCAAATTCCAACTGATAATCTTTGGTTTCTCGCGATTTGATATCTCCGATATTAATAAAAAAACTATTTGAAGTATTTTCTTTCATATAGCTCATCATAACGGGAGTTAACTCTTCTGGATATTCGATTTTAATCTGAGTGTTCTTAAGAGAAACTCTATTATTATTATGAATTAAAAGCTTATATTCAAAATCTTCCCCACTTTTAACTTCTTGGTTTCCTTGAAATTCAATTACAACATTTTCTTGATCAAACGATAATTGTTTATACTTTATATATCCGATTATACTTCCAGAAATCACTAGAAACGCAGCCAAAATAATTCCTGCTATTTTAATTTTTTTCTGATTTAATTTTGAAACTATTGTTTGAACTTCTGATTGATCAATTTTTGAAGGTCGATTATCAATTGGATCTTCCTGAAAATAAGTTTTATTTTCAGTCTTTTTTGATTGCTCTTGCAAAATTTTATTCTGAACTGGAGTGGTTTCTTTTTTTTCTTTTTTGTTATCACTATAATCGTCAGGAGATACTTCTCTGTTTATTAAATCATCATTATTATGACTATAAAGCCTTCTATGTAAATCATTTAAAGCAGACATTTTTGTTTTTGTTAGTTATTTGCTAGAATTATATCATACATAAATAGCTTTGCCAAAAATTTGAGAAATAGAAATAGAAAATTCAAAATAATCTGGCCCCAATTCCTGTTGAGACTCTTTTTACTGGTTATTTTCATCGTTTTAATCTGGGGGGGATATCTATTTTTTAAACTTTATTCTTTCGAAAAAACAATTCTTCTGGATAATGACCAAAACCAAACCTCTACTATTTTATCCACCGCCAAAGAATTTGTTACTAACGAAAAAAAAGTTCTCAAAGGTGAAAATCGAGAACGAATTAATATTCTTTTGTTAGGAATGGGTGGCGAAGGACATAGCGGACAGTATTTAACTGATACTATTATTTTAGCCTCCATAAATCCAATTAATTACAAAACTGCTCTAATTTCAATTCCCAGAGATTTATACGTGGAAATACCCGAAAGTTATGTTTACACTAAAATTAATGCTGTTTATGCTTATGGAAAGAATGCTTTAGAGAAAGAAAATAAATCAACTCTCGAACCAATAGAAAAAACTGTAGAAAAAATTACCGGTCAACCTGTTGATTATTATTTGACAATTGATTTTGAAGGATTTAAACAAGTTATTGATGAATTAGGAGGAATTATTATTCAAGTTGAAAATGATATTATTGATACTCAATACCCTGGACCAGGAAAATCTTATGAAACCTTTAAAATTGATCAAGGCACCCATTTAGTCGATGGTGATGTAGCTTTAAAATACGCTCGAGTTCGACACGTTGCGGGAGGAGATTTCGCTCGGCTTGAAAGACAACAAGAAATTATTTCAGCCGCTAAACGCCGAGCTTTATCTATTGAAAATTTTGTTAATCCTATTAAATTTGCTAGCTTATTAGACGTTGCCAAAGAAAATATTCAAACCAACATTCAACTAGACGAAATTCCGGCCTTCATTAAATTATTCAAAAATATTAACACCTACGAAATGAATACCAAAGTCTTGGATGCTTGGAGCTCTGACTCCTTACTGGCTGTTTCTCATGTTTTGTTAGGAAATGTTAACGCTTTTATTTTAGTTCCTCGAACTGGTAATTACAAAGAAATTCAAAATCTAGTTACTAATATTTTTGATTTAGAAAAAATTGAAAAAGAAAAAATTGAAATTAATAAAGAAGCGGCTAAAATTATCCTAATTTCAGAAAATTCTGAAAATGAATCCCAAATAAAAAACTTATTTAAAAAAATGGGTTATATTATCAAATTAGAAAAAGATTCTGCAATTGCACAACAATGTCAAAATGAAACCAAAATATTCAATCAAAAAAGTAAAAAATATTATACATTAAATGATTTAGCCACTAAGTTCAATGTTGCAATTCAAGAGAGCTCTTTTGCTGATTTATCAGCCGATATTATTCTCTGTTTTCCGGTTAAAACTCTTGAAAATCTAGGAAAACAAATTGATCAAACTAATGTCGATGAATTTGAAGGTGGACTAATCCTAGATGATGATGGTAATATACTTTATAATAAAGATTAATTTTTAAAAAACATTTCAATGAAGATCATATTCGGACTAGGTAACCCTGGTGAAAAATACTTAAAAACCCGTCATAATATTGGATTTATGATTTTAGATTTATTAGCCGAAGAATTTCAAGCAAAATTCAAAAAGGACACCAACTCTAATTCTGAAATAGCCAAACTAATGGTCAATGGTGAAAAAATATTGCTTTGCAAACCTCAGACTTTTATGAATAATTCTGGACAAGCAGTTGCTGGTTTGATGAGTTATTATAAAATTAATCCACAAAATATTAGTATCATTCACGACGAGATAGACTTACCCTTCACTGACATTCGAGATTCTAAAAATTCAAGCTCAGCCGGGCATAAAGGGGTTCAATCCATCATTGACCATTTAGGAACTCAGGACTTCATAAGATTGCGGTTTGGAATTCAAATAGAAGACAACGGCCTAGCTACTGAACTTTTTGTTTTAAAAAATTTTTCTAAAGAAGAATTAAGTGGTATAAAAAAAATGGATATAAAATCCATATTATATCGAATATTGGAACTGCTCAATAAAAACTAAAAATAAATTCGTATTGTCCTTTCAGACTTCAACGCCTCGAAGATAGAATAGCGAAGCTTGCACCATTGAAGAATTAAGTAATTCAAAATTGAATCGAAATTCGAAATTCAAAATTCAAAATTTATTTTATATATCAAGCACTAATTACTAAAGATTCTTTTATTATGCTTTAGTAAAACCAAAGGCTTTCATTAATAATAAAAACAACCTGATGTTGCTCATAGGATTTAGGTAGGACTAGGAGGGAAATTGTCTTACACTAAAATTACGAGCAACATTAGATTGTCTTTGAGATTAAATTATCTTTACGACAATAATCGTTAATCTTTAAAGTTTACTATTCTAGCAAAATATTAATATAAGTCAAGAAAAACAAACCTATTGAAGGTTTGTTTTTCTTTTAAAATGTTTGAGTAAAGGCTTATAATCAGACTATTTATAGCCAATTATTCCAAATAAAAATTGACATTAAAACTAGTAAAATTCCAGCTACTAATCTCATATATTTTTTGGCTTGTTGTCGCCATTTTTCAACTTTTTCCACTTTTTTCCAAACAAAAATAGTCCCGATAACAATTACTAAAAGTGGCAAAACAAAGAAAAAATTATATAAAACTAAATAACCAAAAACTGCCGTCTCTTTAGTGCTTAAAACAGAAACATACGCCAAAGGAATTCCAGAGGTACAAGGCAATTCCACAAGACTAGAAAGCAAAGCTAGTATGACCGCACTAACAATCGTTCCTTTTTTGGTTAACTTTTCTAATAATGGTTTGACCTTTTCTGAAATTTCGAAAGAAAACCACTTTCCATAAAAGAAATAATCTTTAATCATTACCAAACCAACAATTAGAGCAAAAATAGAAATTGCAATTCTAATTTCTTTGGCAATTTCTAAAACAGCAATAATCTTAATTAAACCGTACATAAACAGCAAATAGAAAATAAAGGTGGTAACAATAAAAGCTATTCCCGCTTTTAAAGCTTTTCTGCTTGATCCAATCCCCATCAAATAAATAAGCAGAAACATTAAAACTGAAAGCATACAAGGATTGATTCCATCAGCTAAGCCCAAAACTCCTCCCAAAAAACAAAGTGAGCCATTTTCTTCTAGGCAGATTTCTTTACCAAATACTTGAATGGTTTTATGGGAATCATGATTCCCGTTAATTTTAGGTTCTTGCGCTTGATTGGTTTTCAATAAGTTTATTATCGGCTCTAATTCTAATTCTTTATCTAAAAAGGATTCGCAAACTTGGAAAGAACATTCCTCGATTCGTTTTTTTATTTTTCGTCCAACTCCCATTTCGTTATTGAATCCAACAATAACACCGGCATTTTCCCCTCCTACATTTTCACCAATTATTGTAACTGGAACTCCCCCAGACAAACCAAATTTTTCCACTACCTTTTTAAAGATGATCTGATTTTTTTTCTCATCTAGTAGCAAAGATTGAATTTCTAAACTAGGATAATCATTTTTAATTTTATCCAAAAATTTAGCTTCAGCCTTGCAATGTGGACAAGCGCTAGTATAAAAAAAATAAAGTCGAACTTTGTTTAATTCTTCCGCCTTAACTTGAGATATATTTAAAAATCCCACTAAAAATAATCCGCTAAAAATTAAGGGAGCTAGTATTGAAAAAAATATTCTTTTCATCTTTTATCTTATTTTTTAATTACTGACTATTTATTGTTAATCACTAATCATTTATTGTCAATTGTTTACTTACCAATCAATAGATAGGTTTTTCATTGTTTCAATATTGCCCAAAAGTCGAACCTCTGAAAAATTTTATGAGTAATCTTCTATAACCATTTTTCGTTTTTTTATCCAAACATTTTGGCATATTCCGAAACCAATCATAGTCGCTAACAAAAAACTGCCGCCATAACTCAGAAAAGGTAACGAGATTCCAGTAACTGGAACAATTCCAATATTCATTCCGATATTTATTACCACTTGATAAGAAAACATTATCAAAACACCCCCGACTATCAATTGACCAAATCTATCTCGAGCTTTCTGAGCAATACAAAAAATACGATAAAATAGAATCCAATAGAATCCAATAGTTAAAAATGAACCGATTATCCCAAATTCTTCAGTAATAGAAGCAAAAACGAAATCGGTGTGTCTTTCTGGTAAAAAATTTAATTGACTTTGTGAGCCGTTCCCGATTCCTTTTCCAGTCACGCCTCCAGAGCCGATAGCAATCATAGACTGAATCACATTATAACCACTTCCTAGTGGATCTCTTTCAGGATCTAAAAAAGTCTGAATTCTCTCTTTTTGATAATCTTTTAATACCCCGCCCCAGCTTAAAAATAACGCAATGGAAACCGTAAGAAACAAAAAAATTAAATATTTTTTATCCACCCCAGCGAACAAAGACATTCCCAGCCAAATTACGATTAGAACCGAAGCCGATCCCAAGTCTGGTTGCTTGAGAGTTAAGAAAATTGGCAAAACCATTATAAGAAAAGATCCAAAAAATTCTTTAAAACCAATTTTTGAATGACCGACTCTAACAAAATAACTAGCTAAAAAAATTATAGAAAAGATTTTAACCAATTCAACTGGCTGAAGATTGAAGAATCCCAAACTAAACCAACCAGAAGTTCCTCTGACATTACTCCCTAAAAATAACACCAAAAAAAGCAATGCGATACTAACAAAATACAAAAAATTACTATAATTTCTCCAGGTTCGATAATCGTAAAAACTAAAAAACAAAAAAAGAGTAATTCCTATTGCCAAAAAAATAAGTTGCTTATGAAAAAGATTGATTTCCCCTTGTTCAATTCCGATTGAAAAAGAATAAATAGTAATTAAGCCCGAAACCAATAAAAAAGAGACTGCCCCCATACTTTTCCAGTCTAATTTTAGGACTCCTTTTATCATAATCCGTATTTAGCTTTATTGAAATTGTGTTCTTCTAGCGTCTTAGAAAAAACTGTTTCACTTGTTTTTGGATCACTTAAAAAATAATAATAATTGGATTTTTCTGGAAGAATCGAAGCTTCAATCGATTTTAATCCAGGATTGCTAACTGGTCCTGGTGGTAAACCAATATTTTGATAGGTATTATAAGGAGAATCAATTTGAGTATCTTCTATGGTATATTGCTTTTTATCTTCTCCTAAAACATAAGCTAAAGTAGCACAGCTCTGAAGTAAATAATTATCGTTGACTCGATTCCAAAAAATTCCTGCTACAATTTTTTTATCTGCGTCAGAACGAACTTCTTTTTCCACCACTGAAGCCATAGTTACAATTTCATGTAAAGTTTTCCCCTGATCTTCTATAGATTGAATTATTTCTGGAGTAATTTTTTCGTCAAAATTATTAAAAAATTTAGTAGCTAGTTTAATAGCATCGTCTTCAGGATAAACAAAATAAGTATCAGGAAATAAATAACCTTCAAAATCCACTCCGATAGGAAGACTGCTCAAAAAAGAATATTTATTTTGAATATTTTCGCAAGCACACACTGCTCCAGTTTGACATTTACAATTAACAATCTCTTCAAATTCTTGGGCTAATTTTGGATCAAGTTCTTTAATTCGTTCAATAATTTTAGCGTTAGTAAATCCTTCTGGTATAATTAATTTTTCATACGCCTCTTTAATCTCTCCTTTAACTATTTTTTGGGCTATTTCTTGAACAGTCATATCGGGACTTAGTTCATAATTTCCGGCTTGAATTTTCTGAGTTAAAGATTCCGATCGAAGATAAAAATAAAAATAATATTTATTTTTAATTAGATTCGCTTCAGCTAAATTCGAACCAATCGTTTTAGCTCCTTCATTTTTTTCTATTTCAAATAATTGAACCAGATTGGATTCACTGACTCGACTATTATAGGCAAGCGAATGAAAAATCGCATAAAAGATAACGATTAGCACTATTAGTGCTATTAATATTGTTGAGACAATTAGAGGAATTTTAAGATTTTTATTCATGAGAAATAAGGATTTAATAAATATTAGTAATTTTAAATTTAAAATTTTGTCTGCCACGACGAATAATTCAATTTCAAAATTTGAATATCAACAATTTATAATTTATAATTTATAATTTGTAAACAATATCTAATTTTCAATATCAAATTTTAAAACACCGCGTTTATAAATTAAAAATTAGTTATTATAGATTGTTTATAAATTACAAATTATAAATTATAAATTTCTCTTATTTTTCTTCTTTTAAATATACCTCTTCTCCATCTTCTAATCCTGATAAAATCTCAGTGTAACCATTATCACCATTTAATCCAGTTTTAATCTTTTTTTCCGCTAATTTACCGTTATTCATAACAAAAACTATCTCTTGACCATTATTTTCAAAAATAAACTGGTCTGAAACTCGCAATATGTTCTGTTCAGAATTAATAAGAATATCAATATCAGCGCTCATTCCTTCTTTAAATTTAAAATTGCTTCCTTCAATTTTTAATTTAGCTTTATAATAAACTACATCTTGAATTTTGGTTGAAGCAGGTTCAATTTCAATAATTTTAGCAATAAATTTTTCGTCATATTCAAAAGCATCAAAAGTAACCTCGGCAGTTTGATCTAATTCTAATTCAGAAATATCAGACTCTGGAATATCCGCTTCTAAAATAAAATCTTTAGTAATCATCTCGCCGAAAGACTCACCCAGGCTAGCGCTTCCAATAACCTCTCCTGGTTCATAATTTATTTTAGAAATTATTCCATTCAAAGGGGCTTTCAGAGAGGAGTTTTCCAAAGATTTTAAAGCAATTTGATAATCGGCTTGAGCAGCGACAACAGTGGCATTCCTGCTAGATTCTGCATAATTAGATTCTATAGTCGTCAAACTTTCTTCGGCTAAGCTAAGAGAGTTTTCTGCAGAAATATTATTCAAAGCTCTGCTTTTTCTGGCAGTTTCCAAAGCTTCTTCAGCTGCCTGCTCAGAATTATCAGCGCTTGTCAGCGTCAACAAAGCACTTTTAGCTTCTTTACTTCCAACTCCATAATCAGACACGACTTGATCATAATAACTTTCCGCATCTTCTTGATAATCACTAGAATTTTCATAAGCGATCTCAGCAGCGTCTACTAACTGGTCATAATATTCTTCTACGGCTTCTAAGTAATTTTCGGCATTATCTACTTTTTCAAGGGCCTCTCTTGTCGAGTCACTGTTCATTTTATCAGTCATTACTGCCTTATCCAGGGCAGCTTTCGCCTTTTTGACTTGTTCGCTAAGTACATTATTGTCTAAAATTGCAACAATATCGCCTTCTATAATTTCATCACCTACTTTTACTTTAATTTCCTGAACTCTTCCGGCACTTTCAAAATTTAAAGCAATGGGACTCTCCGAAACCAAAGAGCCAGTAGCTGAAATTGTTTTTTCCAAATCACTTTTGGTTACAATTTCTTTTTGCAAATTATCAGTTGATTCGCCTCTTTGGGACCACCAAATAATTCCACCTATTATAATTACGGCTGCTACTCCAATAAGTATCCAATTTTTTGTTTTCATTATTGCCATTTTATAACTTTATAAACTTTACGAACTTTTAGACTTTAAGAACTTGAGCTTGAAAAGCTCCAGCGTATTTCTAAGCAAAATTGCCACTGTAATAGGGCCAACTCCGCCTGGAACAGGAGTATAAAAACTAATTTTTCCTTCTGACTCTTTCGAATCAAAATCTCCCTTAACTTTTTTTCCATCTCGAGAAATTCCAATATCAACAATTCCCGCCCGCTCTTTAAGCATTTTACTTTTTATGAAATGAGGCTTCCCGACCGCTGAAATCAATAAATCTGCTTCTAAAATTTCATCACTTAGACAAGAGTCTGCTGAGGATATCCTTTTTACTTGAGCTTCTTTTTTTTCTAAAATATTTTTTAAATTTTCACTAAAAATCTTAGAATTAGAAATTATTAAAACATTTTTATTCTTAATACCATATTTCGCTTCCGCTAAAATTTCCAAAACTGCACCGTGAACTGGGGATATTATTTTATCAATTTTTCTTTTTTGATTAATCGGATGAAAACAATCCACGTCTTTCTTGGGATCAATCGCTGTTATTATTTTATCAGTATTAAACTTATTTGACAAAGGCAATTGAACTAAAATACCATCAATTTCTTTATCCAGATTTAAAACCTCGATTGTTCTAATAATATCCTCCTGGGAATCTTCTTCGCAAAATCGATAAAGATGAGTATCTATTCCCACCTTCCTAGCTTCTTCTACTTTTTTATTAACATATAATTCCGACTCTTTATTATGTCCTATTAAAATCACCGCTAAATTAGGCCTTATTTCAGCGTTCTGAACTTTATGTCGATTTAATTTTAAAACTTCTTCGACAATTTCGTCTTTGATTCTTTCAGCAATAATTTTTCCGTCAATGATTTTGGTTTGCATTTATTCTTTAAGCTTAATAATATTTATAAACACATCTTCATTTTGCAATGTTATATTTTCAATTTTGATACGAACTAATCCGTAAAGTCTTTAAAGTCGAAAGTCCCTAAAGTTTTTGATATTCACGTTGTAAAAATTCCAACTTTATCGACTTTATGGACCTGCCTACCGGCAGGCAGGCTTTCTAACTCTCACACACTCGGAATTGGAAAATTTTTAGAAAACTCTTTAACTTCATTTTGAATATCTTTCAAAACCTCATCATTATCTCGATTTTGGATAGCTTTGTCAATCCATTCAACAATTTTTTTAATTTCAGCTTCCTTCATGCCCCTAGTAGTAATAGCGGGAGTTCCAAATCGAACACCAGAAGGTTTCATCGGTGGATTAGGATCATTAGGAATAGTAGAACGACTAACTGATATTCCACACTTTTCCAAAGCGGTTTCAGCGGTTTTTCCATCAATTTCTTTACTGGTCATATCAACTACCATTAAGTGATTGTCTGTTCCCTCCGAAACTACTCGATAACCCTTACCTTGAAATTCTTCCACCATAATTTGAGCGTTTTTAATGGTTTGTTCTCCATACTCAGCAAACTCAGGCCTTAAAGCTTCTCCAAAAGCTACTGCTTTAGCGGCAGTAATATGGTCATGCGGACCACCTTGCATTCCCGGAAAAACTGCCCGATCAACTTGTTTGGCATATTTTTCTTTGCACATTATCATAGCTCCTCTTGGTCCTCTTAAAGTCTTGTGAGTGGTAGTAGAAACTACATCAAAAAAAGGAACTGGATTATTCATTTTTTTGGCTGCAATCAATCCGGCAGTGTGAGCAATATCTGCAAAAGTGTAAGCTCCGACTTCATCGGCAATTTCTTTAAATTTGTCCCATTCAATTTCTCGAGAATAAGCACTATAACCAGCTACAATCATTTTTGGTTTTTCTTTTAAGGCTAACTTTCTAACTTCTTCCATGTCGATTTTGCCTGTTTTTGAATCTACTTCATATTGAACAAAATCATAAAGCATTCCTGAAAAATTAACTGGATGTCCATGAGAAAGATGGCCACCATGATCCAATTTTAAGCCCATTACCTTATCACCTGGTTTTAGAAAAGCAAAATAAACGGCCGCATTAGCCGGTGATCCAGAAAGAGGCTGAACATTAACGTGTTCGGCACCGAAAAGCTCTTTAGCTCGCTCAATTGCAATATTTTCTACTTTATCAACCACTTGATTACCTCCATAATATCGATGCCCAGGATAACCTTCACTATATTTATTAGTCAAAACAGAGCCCATCGCTTCTAGCACTGCCAAAGAAACATAATTTTCAGAGGCAATTAATTCAATTTCATTTATTTGTCTGGTTTTTTCTTGTTCAATAATATTAAAAACAGCTTTATCTTGATTTTTTAAATTTGTATAATCCATTTTGATAATTTAATTATTACAAAAATTCTACATTTCTTCCTCTATTTTAAAATTCAAAGACAAATGAGATCACAACATGGTGTTTAAATATTTAATAAATTATTCCAAAATCCAAACTATTCCAAATTATTCCAAATCAAAACCAAAATCTAAATGTCAAATTTTTCCTATTTGTTGTTTTTCTTAGACAGCAGGATTGCAGAAAAAATTAAAGTTAATTCCTGAGCTTCTTTCCAAAGTTCTCTACTTTTTTCTTTTATTTCTGGGTTAGCTTTGGATATTATTCTTAACTAATATTTTGTTTCTTTGGCTTCTTTTTTGGAAATTGCTATTTTATGTTTAAAATCCTTTCCTGATTCTGCTCCATCAGCCTCACAATAATTAGCTCCAATACTAGTTCCTGATTTTATTAATTGAATTATTATAGTTCTATTTATACCATTTCTCTTTATATTTTTGCAAAAATCAATAATGTTTTCAGCGAAGTTAGCCGTCCTTTCCTCTAAATCGTAGTCTTTTTTAGATTTTGACATTTGAGTTTGATTTGAGTAATTTGAAATAGTTTGAGCTTTGGAATGATTTAGAAAAACTATTCTTCATAAGAATTAGTAGATGTTACTTCCGGTTCTTTTATTCCAAAAAAATAGTACCACCAATAGTAATAATTCGGTCTATCAATATTAACTTCTGGTTCAAAAACGCCTTCTTTTTGAGTAATTTTCTCAACCTCCTCTTTTTTAACAATCACTACTTTTTCTCCTTCTTTTACCAAATTTAGCTTTTGTTTGGCTTCTCTTTCTTTAAAATCATCAGTCTGAAGATACGAAGAGAGTTGTTCTAAATTCTTATTTTTTTTCTCAAATTCATCAATCTGTTCTTGCAATTCAGCTACTTCTTGACTAATTTTATTTTGCTTAAGCCTGGTTTCTAAAAAATGATAACCCGCAAATCCAGTTAACGCCAATAAAAATATCGCTAAAAATTTAACTTTTAGAGACCACAAGCCTACTCCTCTTCTATTATCGGAATATTTATTTAAATTAAACAATTTTGTTTTTCAAAAATTAAAAGGATCTTAGCAATGGAATAATGGTAAAACCAACCATTCCAATAATCCCTAAGATTCCTACAAAAATCCAGATAATTTTAATTAATTTTCTTCTTCTATTTATTAGCATAATTTTATTATATAATAATATTTTATGAAGTAAAATAGAATTTTTATCATTCCATTTAATAGAATAAACTACTTTAAAATTTTCAACAAATAGTTCGGGTCAGCAATCAGTTACTGATTATCAATAGAATCAATTAAATTCAGTGATGGATGATTGCCGATGACTGATGATGTTTATTATATTTATTGACTAACCTTGAAACCTTTGATAAACTATCTAGGAATTAGTTAATAAAAAATTATTTAAATCAATGCCAAAGCGAACCTATCAACCCAAAAAGAAAAAAAGAGCCACAACCCACGGTTTTTTAAAACGAAGTCAAAGCGAAGACGGAAAAAAAGTTCTCATAAGACGAAGACGAAAAGGACGAACTAAATTGACTGTTTAATTGCACCCAAGTGTATTTAAAATTGTAAATTTAAAATGTTATCTAAAAAATATAAATTAAAAAGCAATTCCGAAATAACTCAAGTCTTCAAAAATGGAAAAACTGTAAAAAGCAGTTTTTTATTTTTAAGATATCGATTCAATCAATCCGATAAAACCAAGACGGCTTTTTCAATTGGTTTAAAATATTCCAAAAAAGCAGTTGACCGAAATCATGCCAAACGAATTCTTCGAGAAGCTCTGGTTGATTTTACTGATAAAATCAAACCTGGCTATGACTTAGTTTTTTATTTTGATAAAAACTTTCAAGAAAAAACTGTCCTAAAAACGATCCGGGAAAATATGAAGACTTGCCTTTATTCAGCAAATTTATTAATATAATTAAGTTAGAAAGTTTTAAAGTTAAAAAGTTCACCCTGTTAAATAGACTTTGTCTAATTTTGATTTCATCAAAATTATTTAACAGGGTAAATAAAATTATAAAGAATTGTTCAATAAATAATATTAATCGTTAAAATAAAATAAAATGTCTTTAATTACAGGTTTCTTTTCCGTTACAATTTACCAACCTTTGTTTAATATCTTAATTGGTATCTATAATTTAATCCCAGACTTAGGGATTAGTATTATTTTAGTAACTATTTTAATTCGAATCTTATTATTACCGTTATCTAAAAAATCAATTGAATCGCAAAAGCAGATGCAAGAGATTCAACCACAAATCAAAGCCATTCAAGAAAAATTCAAAGACAATAAACAGAAACAGGGCGAGGCTATTATGAAGTTTTACAAAGAAAAAAAAGTCAATCCAGCCGGTGGATGTTTACCTTTAATTATTCAATTAATTATATTAATTGCTCTTTATAGAGTTTTCCTAGCCGTAATAGACTACGATTCAGCCACCACATTACTTTATTCCTTTATCGGCAACCCAATGGAAATTAAAAACATTTCTATGGGATTTTTAGACGTAACCGCTACCGGTAAAGTTAATTTACCTTTAGCTTTAATTACAGCTGGTCTTCAATATTGGCAAGGCAAAATGATGATGCAACGAATTGAGAAAAATAAACCAATTGAAAAAAAAGACTCAGGGAAAGAGCCCGCTTTTGGCGAAATTATGCAGAAACAAATGCTTTATATGGGCCCAGTTTTAACATTAGTAATCGGTTTAAGTTTCCCGACTGGTCTATTAATTTACTGGTTTATCACTACTTTATTTATGGTTGGACAACAATATTGGATACTAAATAAAGAGAAGTCTGTTCAAGAAAAAACTGCTTAGTCTTGGCAATTATAAAGATTTAATGTAGAATGGAGCATGATAACAAAGCATAATCAATTAATCGAATAAAATGATAACCGACGAACAAAAGAAGGTCTTGGAAGAAGTAACTAGAGAAATTCTTGAAAAACTCGATATGAAAGGCAATATTTTCATCGTTACTAGCGCTATGCCAGACGATGATGATTCAATTTGTGTTCAAATTCAAAGTAAAGATTCTGGTTATCTAATCGGAAAATCAGGCAACAATCTTTTTGCTCTTCAACATTTAATTCGAGTTATGGTATCTAGACGATTAGAAGAAAAACTCAGTTTCATTGTGGATGTTAACAGTTATATTGAAAATCAAAGAGAAGATATTATAGACAGAGCCGCTAATGCCATCGCCGAAGTTGAAAAAACCGGTCATTCAGTGGAATTACCTCCAATGAATAGTTACGAAAGACGCTTAATTCACATAAAAGTAGCTCGAAAAAATTCAGTTATCAGTGAAAGTATCGGTGATGGTCTAGAACGACGAGTACTTATTAAACCAGCAGAATAATAAAAACAAATAGTTGATTTCAAAAAAAACAAGCATAATTTAAAACAACATTAAAGACTTTTTTTAAATAACTAAAACAAACAGAACTTACAAATTTGGGTACGATTCGAAGAAAATTAAATTCGCCACAACGAAGAAGAATTTGACAAAGAAGTGTGCCAAATTTATAAGTTCCAATATAAATGAGTATTTCAAGAAGGATCACTTACAACGTTATCTTTTCATCAATAGCTAAAATCCTTAGTACTGCGACTGCTCTCGTGGGAATTGGACTGATAACAAGACACTTGGGCCAAGATGGTTTTGGGCTTTATGCCACTGCCTTAGCTTTTTTATCATTCTTCGGCGCTTTGGGCGATTGGGGCTTGCCTCAAACCACTGCAATGAGAATAGCCAAACCTAAAGCAGATGAGAAAAAAATTGTAGCTAATATGATTGGACTCCGAATCTTTATTTCTATTGCAATCTTAATTATTACGCCACTAATAATACCTTTTCTTCCCTATCCCTATGAATTGAAAATCGCCATCGTAATAATCGCCGCTTCTTACATCCTATCCTCTCTTTATCAAATTTTGATTGGAATGTTTCAAAAAAGATTAATGATGGATAGAGTCACTGGAGCGGAATTGGTAGGAAAAATAATCCAGGTTGGACTAATCTTTTTAGGAGTTTATTTTAAATGGAATTTTTATTTAATAGTCGGAACTCTTTTTGTAAACATGTTTTTAAATTTCGTTTTTGTACTTTTGCTTTCTCGAAAATTTCTTAAATTCAGACCGGCTTTTGATTTTTCTTATTGGAAAATTATCCTAAAACAATCTATCCCTTTAGGAATGGCCACCGCTCTAACTTTTGTTTATTTTAAGTCTAGCACTATTTTATTATCAATTTTAAGACCGCCAGAAGATGTTGGAATTTTCGGAGCCGCTCAAAAAGTTATCGAAAACATTAGCTTTTTCCCTGCTATGATTGTTGGACTGACTATGCCACTGTTTTCTTATTATATAGTTAAAGATAAAGAAAAATTCAAATTTTTAGTTAATGAAAATTATAAAATATTTTTCATCTTAACCATTCCATTGTTAATAGGAGGATTATTACTATCGGACAAAATTATTTATTTAATTGCTGGATCAGAGTTTTCCGCTTCAATTCCAGTTCTACAAATAAATCTATTCTCCTTGGCCTTGATTTTCTTCGGAACTTTGTTTATGAATATTATGATTGCTGCTAAACTGCAAAAATCAATCTTCTGGGCCTTGCTGGTTTGCGCCATTTTTAGTGTTACTAGCAATCTTTATTTTATTCCTCGATTTCCTAATAATGCCTATATGGTTCCGGCCGTAGTCTCTGTTATTACTGAACTTTTAGTGGTTGGTTTAACCGGATACTTCATCTGGAAAAAATTAAACTTCTTTCCAAAAGTAGAAAAATTCTTTCAAATATTATTAGCTGGATTTCTAATGGGAGCCCTAATTTATTATTTCCAAGAATCAAACTTTTTTATTCTAGTTTTAATGGGAATGATTGTTTATTCCCTCGGATTATTCGCTTTCAAGATAATTTCTAAAGAAGAGATTAGAAATTTGTTCAAAAAACCCAACTAGCCATGAAAAACCAAAATCTTACAATTATAATTATCACTTACAACTCTCAAGACCATATTGAGAGTTGTTTAAAATCAATTGAACTACAAGGAATTAAATCCAATATTTTAATCATTGATAACAATTCTAATGACGATACTTGGAAAAAGCTTCAAATAATCAAAAAAACTCATATTACCTTAGTAAAAAATAAAATTAATAGCGGTTTTGCCAAAGCGGTTAACCAAGGATTTAGATATGCCAATCGAAAATTCAACAGTTCTTTATTTCTATTGTTGAACCCCGACGCGCTTTTAGGTAGAAATTGTTTAGAAAATTTAATTAAAAAAATTAGCTCTGATGAAGAACTGGGTTTGTGTTCGCCAATTATAAAAAATCCGCAAAATAATCAGATTTTATTCAGACAAGGTCAAATTAATTGGTGGAAAATGAATACTGCTCATACGACCGAAAATAGCTCTTCGTCAGACTATCTCACCGGATGTTGTTTGTTGATTAAAAAAGCCGTCATCGACAAGATAAACGGCTTTGATGAACGATTTTTTCTCTATTACGAAGACACTGATTTTTGTTTACGAGCTCGCCAAAATGATTTTCAAATCAAAACCATCCCAAGTATCACTTGCTTTCACGAAGAATCCCGCTCTTCTAATTCCGACACCAAAAACTATCACCTAGTCAAAAACGGCTTAATCTTTTTCCATAAACACTTCTCCTACCCAATTAGATTTCTCTACTTCTGGCCAATATTTTGGATCCGTCTTGCCTATCACACTCTAATTTCTCGTAAAAAACCGGTTATTCAAGGCTTAAAAGACTTCTATTTGCGTAGTTAATTGCGTAATTTCAACTTGCAAAAACTCGCCCATCAGTTGATGTTCGGTTTTTTTTGCTTGACCAAAAGCTAACTTTTATGCTTAAATTATTCATTAAGGCAATTTGTAATTAAACCAAGAACTTTAAAAAAGGAGATGTGTCATGACAGAAAAAAAATCCGACAAAAAACCTTGGATAATAGCGGCAACTAAAATTAAAGAAGCTGCTTCTTCCTTTAGCTACAAACAAAAAAAGGGTTTTATTTCTCAGGTTGCTAGAGATTTGGAAATTTTCCTGGGAGGAGATATCTGGAAAAACTACGGTGGATCGGCTCTTCTGAGCGCTTGTAGTGAAGTTTATATTTTTGGTAAAGAAGACTACATTGCCCCGGCGATAGATATTGAAACTCCAAAAGATACAAATCTATTACTGCTACTTTCGGATGCATCTTTATTTAGACTGACCATCCAAAATGGTTGCCTGAACCTAGAAAACGACATCGGCGAAGAAGAGCTTGTATCTTCCTTGATTGAACAAGGTAAACTGCAGTTTACCGATAATCCAGGAAAACTGGTTGCTGATATCAAAAAATTTCTCGATCATCTAGCGGAGAAAGTAATGAACCCTGATGATCCTAGAAAATAATGGGAAATAAAAAGTGTAAAAAAAAGGGCTCTCTCGTCAACCGATGATTGAGCCTTTTTTAATTCCCAAAAAAGAATCAAGACCCAAAGCAAATTTATACTAAGGGTCTTGAAAGAAAATTTATAATAACTTATTTTTTGTTTAAGCTTTTTTTTCTTTTTTTAAGCGACTTATTTCTTGAACGGCTATATATCTCATTTCAACAAATTCCCCAGAACCTATCGTAATATGACGATCAATCATCTGAACAAGTTTTTGCCAACGATATAAAATGTCCCTTCCTTTGGTCATTTTATAGATATTCAGCATGGCATGCATACATTCAGGAGAGTCTTTTCCGGCTTTTCTGGCGAGAATTCTGTAGTCTTGGATAAAATTGGCTTTTTTCACCATATCAGCCAAAAAGATTTCTTTCCATTTTCTGTTATTAGCTTTACAAGCTAGAACATAGTTTTTGGCAAGTTGTTGAAAACCTTTTCTCGACCCTGAGAGTTTTTCCCAAAGATCATCAGAGATATCATTTTCGGTTCGAATAAGATTTTGGATTTTGTCATGAATTTGCCAGTGTTTTAAGCCCTCTTTCTTTCTTCTTTTAGCGCTTCTGATAGCTGATATTTTTGCCAAAACTTCAGACTCTAACTCATGCCCTTCGGGAAGCAAATAATTCAGGCTGATCCATCGGCTTAGAACTTCCCCTATCGAAGTCATTTTGTACACCTTTTTAATAGCACTTTTCCACTCAGCTGATTTCGGTCTTGTTGTTTCAACAATCGACCTAAAATGACCGAGCTTCTCGGGTCGTTTAAGCATTTCATTTAGAAAGAGCTTTGTCCATTTTTTATTGCCATAGTACTCCGCCCAGCTGTGACCATCTTTAAAGTGGAAGAAAGTGGAAGAAGAGTTAAAAAGCATTTTCCAATCGTTGTCCGATAAATCTTTTCCATTTTTTACTTTTAGAATCTTTTTAAAAGCTTCTGCGCGTGTAATCTTTGCCATGTCTCTGTCCTCCCGCTAAATTGTTAATATTTTATTTTCAAGGTAATTAAACCTAGTTTATCGTTTTGAGGGGATACTCGCAAGGTATAAAACTAATTTCTAAACAATGTTAAGAAAATTTTACACGCGTGTTTTTCCAATAAACACAAAAAACTGACATCATGCCAGTTTTTTGATAAATACATTAATTCACACCTCTACCGCATTCTCCTCTTTCCTCTTCCTCTAAATTTCTTAGCTAGTTTAATTCTGGCTGATTGCTTGTCTAATTGGGATAAAATCATCGCAAATTGATTTTCATCCATTGATTTTTGTTTAACCTGCTTGGCTTCGTTAGCTCGTTGTCGAGCCTTCTCTGCTCGTTCAAGATCAATTTCCTCGGCTCTTTCAGCGGTATCGGCTAAAATTGTTAATTCATTATCATGCATTTCCAAAAAACCACCAGAAATCGCCATTTCAGTTACTTGACCTTTTTCTTTGGTAATTTCCAAAATTCCTGGACATAAAGTTGAAATCAATGGAATATGATCCGGTAAAATAGTAATTACCCCGCAAGTGGTTGGAATAGTGATTTTATCAATCTCCTTTTCCGATACTAATTTCTCTTGAGTAGCTATTTTTAATTTAATTTTTTTCTTATCTTTATCACTCATAATATTTTTCTAAAAAATTTCCGCTAAAAACATATTCGAGGATTTTGTTGTTCAAGTACAGTTCGAGGCGAAATTGATAATTTCGACGAGATGTATTGAATTAATACATCGAGTCGGAATTATTGATTTCAACAAAGAAATGTGCTGAACAAGAAATCCCTCTCTATTTGCCTACTACTTCGGATATACTCCCCTTCATATAAAAGTCGTTTTCGTTTAATGAGTCATGTTTCCCTTCCAAAATCTCCTTAAACCCCTGAATAGTATCCTTCATACTAACATATTTCCCCTCTGACCCCGTAAACTGCTCCGCTACGAAAAATGGTTGAGATAAAAATTTCTGAATTTTTCGAGCTCGAGTTACATTTAATTTGTCCTCATCAGATAACTCTTCCATCCCAAGAATTGCAATAATATCTTGCAAATCTTTGTATTTTTGAAGAACCAACTGAACATTTCGAGCCACTTTATAATGTTCTTCGCCCACAATTTGAGGATCAAGAATATTAGAATTAGAATCCAATGGATCTACCGCTGGATAAATTCCTAGTTCAGATAAATCTCGAGAAAGTACCACGGTTGAATCTAAATGACCAAAAGTCGTGGCAGGAGCTGGATCAGTAATATCATCAGCTGGTACATAAACCGCTTGAATTGAGGTTATAGACCCCTTGTGAGTAGAAGTAATTCTCTCTTGCAATTTTCCCATATCTTCAGCTAAAGTTGGTTGATAACCTACGGCAGAAGGAGTTCGTCCTAAAAGAGCGGAAACTTCCAAACCAGCCTGAGTAAATCGGAAAATATTGTCCACAAAAAACAAAACATCTTTTCCTTCTTCGTCTCGGAAATATTCAGCCATTGAAAGACCAGATAAAGCAATTCGTTGTCTCGCTCCAGGCGGTTCATTCATTTGACCGAACACTAAAGCAGTCTTATCAAGCACACCAGACTCTTTCATCTCATGATACAAATCATTTCCCTCTCTGGTTCGCTCTCCTACTCCTGCAAAAACTGAATATCCTCCGTGTTCTTGAGCAATATTCCGAATTAATTCTTGAATAAGAACAGTTTTTCCTACTCCTGCACCACCGAATAAACCAATTTTTCCACCCTTTAAAAATGGACAAACTAAATCAACCACTTTTATTCCAGTTTCCAGAACTTCTTGTTTAGTTGACTGTTCCTTAAACTCTGGAGCATCTCGATGAATTGGGTGTCTTTTAGCATTTTTTGGAGCTTCCTTACCATCAATTGGTTCGCCCAAAACATTGAACATTCGTCCTAATGACTCTGGTCCAACTGGAACAGAAATTGGTCCCCCAGTAGCCTCCACTCTCATTCCTCGCCGAAGACCATCAGTTGACTGCATAGAAATAGCTCGAATTTTATTCGATCCAATATGCTTGGCTACTTCAAAGACAATTATTTCATCTTTGTTTTTTAAATTTAAGGCATCATTAATAGCTGGCAAGTCGCCTTCTTTGAACTCAACATCAACAACTGGACCAATTATTTGAACGATTTCTCCAATAGATTTATTCATGATTATTTACATTATTTATATATAATTTACCTTCACGTTTAACTCACATAAAATGCGTCATCGGTCACTAGCCACTGGTCATAAAAAATCTCTTGATAAGGCCTGTTGATGACTGATTGCTGTTGACTGATGACCTTGTATTATTCTTCCGTCGCCATTTTCCCTGACGTAATCTCGGCAATTTCCTGAGTAATTCCCATTTGTCGTAACTGATTATATGAATATTGCAATTGATCCATCATATCATTGGCAGCTTCAGTGGCGTTCTTCATTGCCACCATTCGAGCCGATTCTTTTGAGGCATTGGATTCTAAAATAGCATGATATAACTGCATCTCGACTAATCTAGGTAAAATATGATCAATTACTTGTTTAGGTTTTGGCTCAATCTTGTAATTTACACCTTGCCATCGGCTTTTTACGTTCTCAATTCTTTCTTTAGGCGTACCTTCTTTTTGCTCTTCAATTTCTTCAATTTGTTTTTCGATATCAACACTAGAAATAGGTAACAATTGTCTTAACCGAGGAACTTGTTTAATAGTGTTTACATAATCAGTATAAGCTACTACTACTTTGTCATATTTCTTGTCAACATAATCATCAATAACCATTTTGGCTAAAGCTCGAACATCATCCAAACTAGCATTATAATTAAATTTTTCAAATAAAGCTAGGATTTCATGATTTCGGAAATTTAAAAAATCAAAACCCTTTTTTCCAACAGTAATAAAATCAAAACTCAAATCTTTATTAGCGACATTAGAGGCAATTTTCTGGTCTTTAATTCGATTGATTTTTATCAAATCTGGATTTTTGACTTGATCCATAACCTTTTTAAGAAGTTGAGAATTAAAACTACCACATAATCCCCGATTAGAAGTTACAACTACTACTAAAATATTTTTGACATCTCTAATCTCCAATAAACCATGATTGGATCTTTCAAGACTTTTAGATAAATTCATAAGAACATTCCAAGCTGATTGAGCATAATTTCGAATAGACAAAACATTGTCGATTTCCTTTTTCATCTTGGCAGCCGAAACCATCTCCATTGCTCGAGTAATTTTTCGAGTGTTATTAATAGATTTTATCCGTCTTTGAATTTCTTTTGTTCCCTTGGCCATTTTCTCAGTTAATTATTAGAACTATCCTTAAAATCTCTTTTGGCTGTAAAATTATAATTTCAGTTAAATTTTCTTCAAATTTTTTTGAATTAACGATGTTAGTCCTGCAAAAATTGTTCAAAAAATTTAATCTAAAATTCTAATTTTTCGCTTCAAAAGATCTTTCAACAATAATTCTTTAGGTGTATTTATTATTCTGGTATTTGCCAACCTACTACCTGTTTTAGATTTAATAAAATAATTATAAAACTTGGTTGTTTGAGTGCAATTCAAGGAGAATTTGAGCACCGAGCGAGATGTATTAAATGATACATCGAGCGAGTGGCGGAAAATTCGACAAAGAAATGCTCCAAACAGGTAAGCTTTAGATTATTTTTCTTCTTCGTCGGTTTCTATGGTCCCTTTAAAATCTTCCACGGTTTTTTTAATTTTCTTCTCCAGAGCTTCATCAAGATCTTTCTTTTTGGCAATCTCCTTTAAAATATCATTTCCGGCATCGTGAAAATATTTCAATAAATCAGCTTCAATTTTTCTAATATCCTCCACAGCTATATCGTCAAAATATCCTTTATTCAAAGACCACATTGAAATTACCTGTTCTTCCATTGACAGAGGTGCATATTGATCTTGTTTCAAAATTTCTCGAGTTCGAAAGCCTCGATTGATTTTATTTTGAGTTTGTTCATCTAATTCAGAACCGAACTTGGTAAAAGCTTCTAATTCTCGGAATTGGGCTAATTCCAATTTAACCTTACCGGCTACTTTTTTAATAGCTTTAGTTTGAGCAGAAGATCCCACTCGAGAAACTGAAAGCCCCACATTGATAGCAGGTTTAATACCTTGATAGAAAAGATCGGCTTCCAAAAATATTTGTCCATCGGTAATTGAAATTACATTAGTTGGAATATAAGCAGAAAGATCACCCGCTTGAGTTTCAATAATTGGCAAAGCAGTCATTGAGCCATCACCGTAGTCCTTGTTCAATTTAGCAGATCGCTCTAATAATCTGGAATGAAGATAAAAAACGTCTCCTGGATAAGCTTCTCGTCCTGGTGGTCTTTTCAATAAAAGTGAAATCTGTCGATAAGAAACTGCGTGTTTTGATAAATCATCAAAAACTATCAGAACGTCCTTGCCTTGATCCATAAAATATTCGCCAATTGTGCATCCAGCATAAGGAGCAATAAATGAATAGGCGACTGGATCAGAAGCTCCAGCTACTATTACAATTGTATGTTTCATAGCTTTGTGCTCTTCTAATTTAGAAACAATTTGAGCAATCTTAGATTTCTTCTGTCCAATAGCCACATAGATACAAATCATATCCTGTCCTTTCTGGTTGATAATGGCATCTACGGCAATAGCAGTTTTTCCAGTTTGTCGATCCCCAATAATTAATTCTCTTTGTCCTCGTCCAATTGGAATCATTGCATCTAAAGCCTTTATTCCAGTTTGAACTGGTTCATTCACTCCCGCTCGAGTAATAACTCCAGGAGCAATTTTTTCAATTGGATAGGTTTTCTCAACTTCAAATGGATCCTTACCATCAATAGCTTCTCCAATTGGATTAATCACTCGACCAATCATTTTTTCACTAGCAGGAACTGAAAGTACCTTGCCCAAAGAGACTGCGACATCACCTTCTCGAACTTTTTCAATATTACCAATCACAATAACTCCAACATTACCTTCTTCCAAATTCATAACTACTCCATAAACGTCAGAATCTTTTCCTTCGGCACTTTCAAATTTAACCATTTCTGACATCATGGCATCATCCAAACCAATAATTTTAGCCACTCCATCACCAACCTCGATTACTCGACCAATTTTTTTGGTTTCAAGTTTTGTATCAGCATTTAAAATTTGCTTTTTTAAATTTTCAATAATGTAGTCTTTGTTCATGGATTTAGTTAAAAGTTAAAAGTTTAAAGTCAAAAGTCAAGGAGTTTTGCTACGCAAAATTCTTCAAATCTAATCTTACTTTCAGAGCCTGTTTAAAATCTCATGTTTGATCAAAAAGAAGAAATTTTTAGCTAGAAGTTTTGAAAATCCAGGAATAATACCGGGGTATTTTGACGAAGATTTGAAAAACTTATAGCAAAAATTTAGATTTTTTGATTAACAAGTTTGAATTTTGTTTAAAACGGTGAGATTTTAAACAGGTTCTAAGTACTCAACACTAAATTAAATATATACAAACATTCTTAAAATTATTTTAGGAAAATTGAGAAAAAAGACGTTGTCGATCTTCTCAATTTATTATTAACATCAAACATTTTTATTTCCTTTTTTCTTATTTTTACCGATTTTCCAGTTTGTGACTAGATAAATGAGTAAAAACACACCTGCCCAATAAAAAGTTACTTCTATAAAATCCATAACGCCCTCCTTTGACATTAATTAAATTAACTTTCCTAAAATAATTTTTCAAGAAACTAACTTGTAAGTGCTTGTTTAATTTTTTTAATCTTATTATCCAAACTTCCATCTAATATTTCATTCTCAAACTTTGCCACGAAACCACCTTTCATTTCTGAGTCAATCTCATTTTTCAAACTAATTAATTTATTAGAGATATTTTTTTTACTAGCAATTTCTCTTCGAATACTACTCAACTCTTTTTCATCCAGTTTATTGGCTGTATAAACAATACCCTCTAACTGCCCGGAATTTCTTTTCTTAATAATTTGATATCGAGTTTCGATGTCCGCCAATTTAGCGATGGCTCCATTCTGCTTAATTAATTTAGCAACTCCCTTAATTAGAGCTTTTTTTTCGCTTTCATTGGAAGTTTTTGAGGCTTCGTATAATAATTTGGCGTATTGTTCGCTGGTTAACTTCATATATATATTATCTTTTAATTTCTGATATCGCTTTTTTAATTGACGCTTGATCGATCTCTTTGGCTTGCTTCTTGTCTAAAACTTTTTCTAAAGCCAATCCAGTCAATTCTCCAATTTCTTGGCGAACTTCTTTGAACATTTTTTCTTTTTCAACTTCGATTGTCTTTCTAGTATTTTCCATTATAATCGCTTCCTCCTCTTTGGCTTTCTGAATAATATTTTCTTTGTTTTTCTCTGCCACAACTTGCATTTTTTCTAAAAGTTCTTTGGCTTCTTTTTTGGCTTCTTTAATTTTATCGTCTCTAGTTTTTTCGGCTTTTTCTAGTTGTTCTTGAGAAGACTGAGCATCTTCTAGGCCTTTTTCAATCTTACTAGTTCGCTCATTCATAGTTTTTAAAAGTGGTTTGTAAACCAATTTATACAAAACCGCCAACACAATTGTGAAGTTTATTAACTGAGCTATCAATAATTTAATATCAAGATGAAAAGCTTCGATTATTCCGTCCATAACAATTTTTTAAAAAAAATTAATTTCGAATTTTGAATTTTGAATTTTGATTCAATTTAGAATGTTTTAATTCTCTAATTTTTAAACAAAACTCATATCGACAGTAATCAAAAATATAAGTATCAAAAATTGATTACTGATGATTATCAATATTCTTATTGAGCTTTGCCTTAGAACCTGTTTAAAATCTCACCGTTTTTTATAAATCTCTAACTTGTTGACCAAAAAATTTAAATTTTAAACAGATTCTTGCAAGACAAGGCCGGATAAGAATATTAAGTGATATTACTTAATGATAAACGCCACAACCAAAGCATAAATAGCAATAGCTTCAGCAAAGGCAATCGCCAACAACATTGGAGCCATTATTTTTCCAGCTACTTCTGGATTTCGTCCAATCGCTTCCATCGCTTTTGAACCAATCATTCCGATTCCGATTCCAGAACCGATAGCTCCTAATCCGATAGCTAAACCTTTAGCCATCATGGTTAGGTCAACAGCTGTTTTCACAATTTCTGCTTCTTCCATAATTTTAATTTATTAGTTATTAGTTAGAAAGTCTTTAAAGCCTGTAAAGTCGAAAGTCTTTCAAATTCAAGAACAACTTGCAATTAAAAAACTTTACGAACTTTATGGACTTTATGAACTTTTCAACTAGCTTTTAATGTTCGGCGGTTGTGGACATTGAGAGGAAGACTAGCGTTAGTATCGAAAACACTGCCGCCTGAACCATTCCTACTAAAACTTCTAGAAAGAAAAACGGAACTGGAAGAACAAAAGCAAAAATCATCGCCATTGAGGCCAATAAAACTTCTCCAGCAAAAATATTTCCAAACAACCGTAATGATAAAGACATTACTTTGGCAATTTCTCCTATAATTTCCATTAAACCTACAAAAAATTTAACAGGATTAAGAAAGGCTACGTTTTTATCTTTTTTAAAATTCTTAGGTATTTCTAGAAGAGTTTCAACATTTATAAATTTATTGAAATGTTTCCAAGCTCCGATAGTAAAAACTCCCAAAAGATGACTGAAGATGACCGCAAATAACGCTAAAGCTAGAGTCATATTTAAATCAGCGGTTCCACCTCTGAAAATTGGAATAAAAGTATTGTGTCCATTATGCATTTCATAAAAACCAACAGTTCCTATTATTGGCAATAAACCAAACCAATTATTTAAAAGAATAAACAAGAAAAGTGCCAAAACCACTGGTAATAATTTTTCAGACGTTTTTCGATCTTGAGTAATACTATCAGTGAAATTTAAACCAAATTCCAAAATCATTTCAAAAAAGTTTTGCAATCCTTTGGGAATTTGTTTAATTTTACCGCGAACAAAAATAAAAGTAACAACTAAAACTAGTGTTACTAAAATACTGCTAAATAATGAATTGGTGACTTGAAAATTGCCTATTTGTAAAATTGGCTCAGCATAGACAGTTGATTCATGGGAAACTTTTTCTTGAGTTTCTTGATGAACTGCTGGTAATTGGGTTTGGGTTTGAATCTCTTGAGATTCGATAGCTTCGACCATTTTTATTTGTTATGCCTTTATTAAAAAATTATTTGGTGAACAATTCTACTAAACCATAAATTAACCTCTCTTCTCTTTAGAAGAGAAATAATATTTGTAAATAGTTTCCCGTTATTTTAAATTCTTGATGGCCTCTTGAGCCTCTCTTACTATTCCAACGCAAGTCATTATAAACGCAATTCCAACAAGCGTCAAGGTAAAAAAATATTCAGTTTGATATTTATTATCCAACCAATTGCCTGCCAAAACGGCCAAAATAATGGGTCCAATAATCCAACTAGAAATAGTGGCAAAGATTTTCATAGCTTTGGCCCAATCCTGATTTGGTTGTTCTTTGTCTTTATCTAACATTATTAAAATTTTATAATTTTTAAATAAATTCTAATTTCTAATTTCTAAACTTCCGATCTTCTACTTTCTTAAAAGCCCCATATTAACAAAATCCAATAAGATATTTCCTCCAGAGGCGGACACAGTAAAATATCTTTTCGCCTAAATTATAGCAAACTTTCTTGTTTTTGGGAAGATTTATATTATTTTACTTTCCTCCAAATAATCTTTAATTCTTTGAAAAATCTTTTCATGACCTTCAGCGTTAGGATGGACTCCGTCTGGCAAATTCTCATCGTTCAAAGTTCCTTGCATAGGAATAAAAATAATCTTTTCCTCTTGGCAAAATTTTTCGATAACTAGATTATATTTTTCAAGCTCTTCGTTATAATAAAAAAGATTTTCGTCCCAGTTAACTGGAGCAGAAAATTTTTCATTAACATTTAAAATCCCCACAAACACAATTTCCGAGGTAAACTTTTGAGAAATTTCTAAGATTTTATTAAAATTTTCTTCAAAAGTTTTCAAATCAGTTCGTGATTTTCCTTTTTCAACACCAGCATCATTCGCTCCAATATTTATAATTATACTTTTTGCTTCTCTAGCTTTAATTTCATTTTCAATTCTTTCTAATAAGTCAAAACTGGTGTCACCCGAAACACCTAAATTAAAAACAGAAAAATCTAGATCTTTGCTCCACAAATAAAGATTGAGTCGTTCTATCCAACCGCCTTTTTCAAGATCGTGATAGCCTTGCGTTACGCTATCACCAAAAATACAAATTTTTTTAGACATTTTTTTAAAATTTTTAATTTTTAATTTTATAATTTTGTAAATAAATTTTAATTTTCAAATCAAAAAAATTTTCTTAATAATTTTAAAAATTAAGATTTAAGATTTATTTAAAAATTACAAAATTAAAAATTATTAAATTATTTTTTCAAAACTTCCAAAAACGCTTGTTGCGGAATTTCTACTCGGCCGGATTGTTTCATTCGACTCTTGCCTTTTTTCTGCTTCTCTAAGAGCTTTCTCTTTCGAGTAATGTCTCCTCCATATAATCCAGCAATAACATCTTTTCTGAATGGTCGAATATTTTCTCGAGCTAAAATCTTACCACCAATAGACGCTTGAATTTTGATTAGAAAATTTTGTCGAGGAATAACCTCTTTTAATTTTTTAACAATTTTATTACCAATCGCCACTGAATTTTTTCGATGAATTATTTGAGAAAAGGAATCGATTTTATCATCAGCTACATAAATATCTAATTTGACTAAATCGGCCGGTTGATAATCAACTAACTCATAACTAAAGGAGGCGTAACCCGAAGTAGCTGATTTTAAATTATCGTTAAAATTAACAATAATATCCGCTAGAGGTGAATTAAAAGATAAATTTAATCTTTCAGAATCAATATATTCAGTCGATGAATATTCCGATCTAGTAGTAGCTTGAACCAATTCCATTACATCTCCCAAAAATTTAGCCGGCATTAAAATATCCAGTTTAACTCGAGGTTCTCTAATCATTTCGATTTGACTTGGATCTGGCAAATCGGCCGCTGAATAAATTTTAAATTCCTCACCCGTTGTTTTCTTAATTTCATAAACTACACTAGGCGTTGTAATAACAGGCTCAAAATTAAATTCTCGAAAAAGACGCTCCTTAATAATTTCTAAATGCAAAACTCCCAAAAATCCAATTCGAAATCCTCTTCCTAAAGCCGGAGAACTTTCTCCCTCAAAAACCAAAGAAGCATCATTAAGTTTCAACTTATCCAAGGCATCTCGCATTTGATTATAATCCTCACCTTCAGTTGGATAAAAACTAGCATACATCATTGGTTCAACTTCTTTGTAGCCAGACATTGGTTCAACTTTATTTTTTTCAAAATCAGCTTTCAATGTGATGGTATCACCCACTCGACATTCGTCTACACTTTTCAATCCAGTAGCAATATAACCAATATCACCAGCTTTCAAAAAATCAGTGGTCTTGAGATCAGGAGAAAATTTTCCCACTTCAATACTATGAGCCTTTTTGCCATTGCTGATTAAATAAATATCATCTTCCTTTTTAGTTTGACCTTCAAAAATTCGGACATACGCCAAAACTCCTCGATAAGAATCGTATTTAGAATCAAAAATCAAAGCTTTAAGCGAAGCATTTTCTTGTCCTTCTGGAGCTGAAACTCTTTCTATTACAGCTTGCATAACGGCATCCACTCCTTTACCAGTTTTACCACTAGCAGCTAAAATTTCTTCTTCTTTGCAACCCAAGAGACTAACTATCTCAGCTTTAGTTTTTTTAACTTGAGCATTAGGTAGGTCAATTTTGTTAACCACAGGAATAATTTCTAAATCTTGTTCTAAAGCTTGATAAAGATTAGCCAAAGTTTGAGCTTGAACTCCCTGAGTGCAATCCACTAACAAAATCGCCCCTTCCACCGCTTTTAGAGATCGGGAAACTTCATAACCGAAATCTACGTGTCCCGGGGTATCTATTAAATTCAACGTATAATCGTTATATTTCATCGTTACTGGTTGTAACTTGATAGTAATTCCACGTTCTCGCTCCAAATCCATAGTATCTAAAAGTTGTTCTTTCATATCACGACCTTCAATCGTCTTGGTCATTTCTAGCATTCGATCCGCTAAAGTCGATTTGCCATGATCAATGTGAGCAATTATGCAAAAATTTCTGGTTTTATTCATAAACTGTTTTCGACAAATTTTTAATTTTATAATTTTGTAATTTTTAAACAAATCCAAAATCAAAATTTCTAAAACTTCTTACTAGGCTATTCTACCATAAATTAGAGGCTTTTCAATGGTATTTTAAATTAAATTTTTATTTTTTAATTTTAATGTTAAAATTAGTTTAATTATAAAAATTAAATTAAAACTATGAACAGAAAAACAAAAAAAATATTATTAATAATCGGTTGTCTTTTGTCGTTAGTTGGAATTTTAAATATCATTGATGACACAAGAGTTTTAACTTATGACATCTCTGCCATCTTAGCTGGAATCGGATTTCTTGTTATTGGCGTTTCCAAAAAAGGATAAGCATAAAATTTATTTTAAAATTAGTCATAAAAATTAATTTAATTTTATGTATGATACCTGTATTGTTTGCGGTATGCCCCTGGAAAATCCTGAGGATTTGGGAGCAGATCTTTTTGACGGTCCAGCTTGTAAACATTGTGTTAATGAAAATGGAAAATTAAAAAGCTGTCAGGAAATTTTTGAGGGTGGAGTGAAATTTTTTATGGGAGCGATTCCTGAAATCAAAAAAGATTTTGCTGAAAAAATTACTCGAAAAAACATGAACCAACTTCCTTGCTGGAAAGCTCATCCTTGTGATTGTCTTAAAGGCGAAGAAGCAACCGACGAAGAATTCCAGGAAATTTTGAAAAAAATTAGTTAAATTTTTTCAACTAAAAAACCGTTCGGTGTTTTGCTGAACGGTTTTTGAATATAAACACAAAGACCGGGGATCTAGGATCAGATCCACCGGCCATTATTTTTAAGGATTCATTCGAATAAAGAATTTCTCGCTTGCAATCACGAGATGTTGGTTTTGCCAACAATTCTTTAAGATGTTCCGAAATAAACCCCAGACTATGCCCTTTCCTTTCAAGACACCCACTTGAAAGCAAGTCTCGCATATAGGACTCAACAAGTCCCAACTTCCACTTTTAGTACTAAGTCAAAGCTTTTTCGCTCATTAAAAAAGAAATTACGGAAATTTATTTAGACCCTTTTCGGTAGCATGATCTACCTGCAATTTCATATCCCGGGCGGCTCGTTGCGTAACATTGCCCATGAAAAGCAAGAAAATAAATTTTGCGTCGACGGCTTGTAATTTTTTAACCCTCTTTAATGAACTATATTCCATTCGCCTGTCTGAAGTGACCAAACCCCTATCGTCGGGGTATTATCCGATGCCACCCAGTCCGAACCGGAATGTTTTAATATTGTAGCTTTTTATTATTTTTGTCAATAAACCCTTGAAATTTTTTTATAGTTTAGCTATCATTGGGTTAAATAAAAAAATAACAGTTCATTCTTCAAATCTATATTGAGTGGAGGAATTATGAAAAGATGTTTAGGAAAAAATTCTCAACAATTAGCCGAAGCAATGAAAAAAGCTCAGAAAAAAGTGTTCGGGCATGACTCTCCTTTCGGTTGTCATAATGAAGGTTCCATCAAACCAAAAAAATTAATTCATGGATTAACAATCAAAAAATCAAAAATTATTGATGAATGGGGAAAAGTAAATTTAACAATGGAGATAATATTTTCATGAAAGATTCAGTAATTTAAGGGACGAATATCAATTGATAGTCGTCCCTTAAAACTTGTCAAAAAGTTCCATTTTGATTAGAATTAGAATATAAAAAAGTTTAAATAAATAACAAAAAAATATGTCAAACAAATATTGGTTCAAACCGAAAAGATATGGTTATGGATTTACTCCAGTCACTTGGGAAGGCTGGCTGGCGACTTTGATTTTGGTGGTTTTAATTTTCGTTTCAGCTTATATTAACGGTTTTTTTACTTCTCAAATAGAAAATAAGGGGGAATTTAGATTTTTGCTAGATGTACTCGTCTTAACAACCTTATTCAGTTTAATTTCAAAAAATAAAGTGAGAGACAAACTAGGTTGGCGCTGGGGTAATAAAAAATAATCTACAAAATTATTCTTCTACTGTCCTACGTCGTATAGTAGAAAAATAAAACATCAAAAAAGCGGGATACTGTATGATTTACAGTCCCGCTTTTCATTTTCCCATTCAATTACATTCTTTAAAAAGATCGGTGATTTCTTTTTCCAAATCTTCATCATTGATCATCTAAACGCCCCAATACACGCTTGCATCTACTCTTAATAGCCTCATCTAGAGCTGAATCAATTGAAAGATTTTTCAGTGCTAAAACAACGTTTTTTCGATCTTTTGGCTCAATTTTCATTTTCCCTAAAATTTCCAGAAGCACCAAGATTTGAGGAGACACAACAATATGTACAGCCAATCGATCGCTTCCTTTATATTCTTTAACAAGGGCCTTGATTTTGTCCAAAATAACAACATGGGCCAAATCTTTCTTAGCAGAAACAATTTCCTGATAAATCCGATTTAAATCAGTTTCTTTTCTATATTGATTTTCAAAACCCCAGTAGACATCACGGATAGACATATTTTCTGCCAAAGCTTTTTTAGCCAAGACAGTAACAATAGAAGAGTATTCGCAAGCTTTAGCAAAAGTGCTATTAGGATGATTTTGCCAATTAGCTTTTAAATTTTTCCATTGATCGATAAGATTTTTTAATTTATTTGAATCTATTGATTTCACGATCGACTCCTTTTTATTTAAACAATTGACCTTTAACCAGATTACCAATTTCAATAAAATCAACTTCTATGCAACCAGGCGGTATTTTCATTTGAGGCTCTTCTCCTTCCGCAATCCAATGGCAATCTGCACTTACAGTTCCATTGATCATAAAGAGAGCTTCAATGAGAATTTTATCGTCATTGTATCTGTTTTTTTCAAAACCTTTCACGATTATAGCCCGAGTGTAGCATCCGCCACTTTTTGGAAAAAGCGAAAATGGCACCAGCGTTTTCAATCCTTTTTTATCAAACTGCCCCATTAAAAATGACTGAACAGGGTCAATTTTTTTGAGCCCCATAACAATACCTCCTTTAATTCTGAAATTAAAAATATTTACCCATGTCAATGTTCTTTGTTTAAGATGAAATAATACAACTTTTTAGGTTTTATGTCAATTATTACAACTGTTTTTATTTTTTTTATTGTTTGTTATTATTAAAACGTATAATTAATTATTTTAAATAAAACAATAAGATGCAGAAAATTATTATTACTTCTAAAAATCCGGTGAAGATGGAGGCCACTCGCAGAGGTTTTAAAAAAATGTTTCCTAGCGAAAAATTTGAATTTATTGCCTACCCCACTTCCTCTGAAGTCCCCGATCAACCCAACGGTGATGAAGAAACTTTTCAAGGAGCTCAAAATCGAATTAAAAATGCCAGGAAAGAAAACCCTGGGGCTAATTTTTATGTTGGAATTGAAGGAGGAATAAATCTTAAAGAAAAAAATACTGAGATTTTTGCTTGGATTTTAATTGAATCAAGAGAAAAAATTGGTAAATCCAAAACGGCCACTTTCTGTCTTCCGGAAAAAGTAAATGATTTATTGAAACAAGGAGAGGAAACTGGCATCGCAACTGACCTTGTTTTTAAAACAAAAAATTCCAAACAAAAAGAAGGTTCAGTAGGAATTTTGACTAACGGTACTATAGACCGAACTAAATATTATGAAGATTCAGTTGTTCTGGCCTTAATTCCTTTTAAAAATTCCGACTTATATTAAAATTTAAAAAAACTTTATATTCGTTGCAAAAAACAATTGATATTTCTATTTTTTTAAATATTCTTTCAAAGCTTCTGCGTAATTTCTAAGTTTTGGAAATCGAGTATTTTGTAAAATTGAAGACATAGGACGCCGAGCTGGTCGAGGAAATTTATCGCCACTAACTGGATTAACTTTCGTCTTAATATCTTTTATTTTAAATAATTCAATAACTCCTTGATACCAGCTAACTGCCCCGTCGTTGGTAATGTGGTAGATACCAGAATAATAATCTTCTTCTAAAATTGTCTTTACAGCTTGAGCTAAATCAGGGGTATAGGTGAAACAACTCAGCTCTTCGTCAACGACATCCAGTTGATCTTTGGTTTCAGATAATTTCAACATAACATCAAAAAAACTAGGCTTGGCAAATTCGCTTTCGCCTTTAGGGCCAAATAATTTTGAAGTTCGAATTATAAAATAATTCAATTTTTTATTTTTTAGCTTAATTCGAGCAATTTCTTTTTCGCCAGCCAATTTGGTTTCTCCGTATTTTTGCAGTGGAGAAGGCGAATCTTTTTCGTCATAAAACTTTCGATCGGCTTCTCCGCCAAAAACGTAATCAGTGGAGAAATGAACTAACTTTAAATTTAATTCCGAAGCAATTTCCGCTAGATTTTTTGGAAGATCCCGATTTAATTTATAAGCCAATTCAAATTCCTCTTTCTTCTCTTCGCAAGCATCCACATTATTATAGGCAACAGCATTAATTATTATTTCTGGCTTCTCCGTTTTAATTTTTTCGACTAATTTTTCGAAATCAAGAAAATCCAAATCTTCTTTATCCCAAGCAATAACTTTATAATCACTATTAAAAACTTTTACCAATTGCGTCCCTAAATTCCCTTTCGCTCCTAAAATTAAAACTTTTTTCATAATAGTTAAATTATTTTTTGATTATATTTAAAATTTCCAGCGGTTTTTTGAATAAAAAATCAGGTTTGCTTTTGAGTAAAATATCCTTAGTGTTATAACCCCAAGAAACTGCGGCAACTTTTATACCGCTTTTTCGAGCAGCCTCTATGTCTCTAACTTCGTCACCAACTAAAAGCACTTCTTCTTTCTTTAGTTTATATTTCTTTATTATTTTATTAATTGTAGTGTGTTTAGAAAAAACTCCTGACTTAAAATAAATGGCATCAAAAAATTGATCTATTTTTTTGTTGCAAATAAATTTCTGAACAGTTTTTTTGATATTAGAAGTTAATAAAATCACTTTAATGTCATTTTTTTTAAAAGTTTCTAAAATTTCCGGAAAATCATCAAACATTTCAATTTCATCAACCTTCTCACTTATTTGTTTGAAAATTTTATTTAATACAAAAGGAACTTGATAATTAGAAATTTTAAAATATTTGAAAGCTTCTTTAGCGGACAAATTTCGAGCTTCACTGCTTTCTTTTTTTGTGATACTACCTCGTTTTCTTTTTTTTAAAATATCATTAATACTGCTATAACAAAACTCAAAAGAATCAGCGATTGTTCCATCGAAGTCGAAAATTATTAATTTAATCCTTTTTTCTGTTACTTTTTTCATACCGATTTAATTCCCCCTGGAATAAGGCTAAAACAAAAGCTGAAATTGTAGGACCGTCGGTTATTTCATTGTTAGTAATCATTTTTTTAATTTGGCTAATTGAATATTTTTCTATCTTAAAAACATCCTTATCCATTGGGTCTTTTCGAGGATTATCTATTTTTTTGACATTATGAGCAACAAATGAATAAGCTTTAGCACTACTCACTCCGATCTGCGTATAAAAATAACCAGTTTCAAACCAATCTTTCGAGATTAAAGAAGTTTCTTCTTCGAGTTCTCTTTTAGCTGCCAAAATAGGATTTTCTCCATCCATATCGCCTGCTGGAAATTCTAAAGAAATTTTATCAATAGGATAGCGATGTTGTCTAACCATCCAAATATTTCCCGCTGAATCAATCGGCATAATTATCGAGAAAGAAGCTCCCTGAATTACAGAATATCGACCGGGTTTACCACCGGGTGTAATCACTTTATCTTTTTCCACTCTATAATAGCCGTCATAATCGTGACTTTCAATCGTCCGAATCTTTTTCCATTTTTTCATAATTTCCGATTATTTCTTGTATTATTTTTCGTAATAATCTTGATATTCACCTGATTTTATTTTCCGCCACCATTCTGGGTTATTTTTATACCATTCAATGGTTGTTGCTAATCCTTTTTCAAATTCAATTTGAGGCTCCCAACCTAATTCGGCTTTAGCCTTAGAAAAATCAATGGCATATCTAAGATCATGGCCTTTTCGATCTTCAACATATTCAATTTGATCTTCTTCTTTTTCTATTATTTCTAAAATCTTTCTGGTAATTTCTAGATTAGTTTTTTCTCCGTCTCCTCCCAGACAATAAGTTCCTCCTATTTTTCCATTATCGATAATCATATCTACTCCTCGATTATGATCATCGACATGAATCCAGTCTCTAATATTTTTTCCTTCACCATAAATCGGAACTTTTTTTCCTTCAATTAAATTCGTAACAAAAAGCGGAATTAATTTTTCTGGAAATTGATACGGTCCATAATTATTAGAACAATTAGAAATTGTGATTGGCAATTGATGTGTATAAAAATAAGCCCGCACTAAATGATCTGAAGCGGCTTTAGAAGCGCTGTAAGGACTTCTGGGATCATAAGAAGTCAGTTCATTAAAAGGCTCGTCTTCAAGCCCCAAATGACCGAAAACTTCGTCTGTAGAAACATGATGAAAACGAATTTTACCATTTTTCAAAGCAGCATCCAATAAAACTCTAGTTCCTTCGACATTAGTTCTAATAAAATCTTGACTGTTCTCGATAGATCGATCAACGTGAGATTCAGCAGCAAAATGAATAATCAAGTCGATTGAGTTTTCTTGAATAATTTGATTGACTAATTTTTCATCACAAATATCACCGTGAATGAATTTGTAGTTTTTATTATTTTCTAAATCCTTGAGACTTTCTAGATTTCCAGCGTAAGTCAAAGCATCCAGATTAACTATCTTAGCTTCTGAATATTTTTCTGCTATGTAGTGAATAAAATTAGAGCCAATAAAACCTGCTCCCCCGGTAACTAAGATGTTTTTGTATTGCATACTAAAAGTTTAATTTTAAGAATCTATTTGAAATTTTATATTTGATTAAAAAGAAGAAATTAGCGCCCGTCTCGCCTAAGACGAAGCCGAGGCGGAAAAGTTTTGAAAACCGAAGAATAATATAGGCATATTTTGATGAAGGTTTGAAGAACTTGCAGCAAAAATTTCGATTTTTTAATAAACAAGCTTAAAACTTACGAATGAACGGTAAAATTTAAAATAGGTTCGATATCTTTCAATTGTTTAAGTTGTTGATCTTTTTCTGATAAAATTGGATTTTCAATTGGCCAATCGATATTCAATTCTGGATCATTCCAGATAATTCCAGAGTCTGCTTCAGGCGCGTAGAAAGCATCAACCTTATACATAAATTCAGTATTTTCCTCTAAAGTGCAAAAGGCATGAGCAAATCCCTTGGGGATAAAAAGCATTAAGCCGTTTTCTTCACTCAATTCAAATCCTTGCCATTGCTTATAAGTTGGGGAGTCTTTTCTTAAATCAACAACTACATCGTAGATTCTCCCCCTAGTAACTCGAACCAATTTTGACTGAGAATACGGATTCTTTTGAAAATGAAGTCCTCTTAAAACACCTTTTTCAACTGACAAGGAATGATTGTCTTGAACAAAATCAACATCAATTCCATTTTCTTTAAAAACCTTCCTGGAATAGGATTCTACAAAAAAACCACGATCATCTTTAAAAAATTTAGGTTTAATTAAAAGTACATCCTGAAGATTAGTTTTTTGAAATTCCATAAATATTTTTATTAAAATTATTTTAAATTATCAGATTCAAGATTTTCATATTTAGCCAATCTCTTAAAAGAAAATATTTTTCTCCTAAGCAAACTAATAAAATAATCAAGTTCTTCAATTTTAAGAATTTTACTAGCCAAATAGAACAGAATAAATCCAACTATCAAAGAAACTCCTGTTTGGATTAGAACTCCAAGTAAAGTATACATATTAATCGAATACTGTAAAATGGAAAAATTAAAAGTTTCCAAAATAAAAGCTACTAGATATTTAGTAGTTTGAATCCCAATTATCATAGCCATAGAAGCCATTATCACCCGCCAAGTTTTCTGAATTATTGATTTTTCATTAAGATCACCAACTTTTTTTTGAAGAATTATTAACAATAAAAACATATTAATAATCGCAGCGATCGAAAAAGCCCAAACTAAACCATAAATTCCATATTTTTTAATCAATACCAGGGCCAAAATCAAATTAATTGCTTCCGAAAAAAGACCAATAAAAAATGGGGTTTTGGTATTATGAATAGCATAAAAAGAACGGGTCAGAAGTGGAATCAAAGTTTGAGCGAAAAGCGATAGAGAAAAAATCCCTAAAGCCTGAAAAGTCAAGATAGTGTCGTTCCAATCGAAACGACCCGCACCAAGGATTATTCGAACTAATTGCGCTCTCAAAGTTATAAAAATAATTGAAGTTGGAATAACAAAAAAAATAATTTTTTCGAAAACATCAGAAAAATTAGCAACGAATTCTTTTTTGTTATTTTGCGCCCAAGAACAAGATAATGTTGGAAAGGCCACAATTGCAAAAGAAACGCCGATTAAACCCAATGGCACGCTCTGAATATTATTAGCTAGACTAAAAATTGCTAAGCTACCTGAGTCTAGAGTAGAAGCTAGAATAGTTACCACTAAAAAATTAATCTGAACTACTGCCAAGCCCATAGTTCTCGGCACCATTAAAACTAAAACTTTCTTAAGATGGTTATCTTTGAAATTAAAATCTGGCTTGAACCGAAGACCGCAACGAAAAACCTCTGGGATTTGAACTAAAAGATGTAGCAATGCTCCCAAAACCACTCCATACCCTAGCCCAGGAATTCCAAAAATTTCTACAAAAAAAACAGCTCCTATAATAATTCCAACGTTATAAAAAACTGGTGCTAAGGAATAGAAAAAGAATTTTTTATGAGAGTTTAAGACTCCGCCTAAGATACTAGAAAAACCTAAAAGCAAAGGACTCCCAAGCATTATCCTGGTTAAAGCGGTAATCGCCGTTCTTTTCTCATCATCAAAACCAAAAGCGATTAAATTAACCAAAGTCGGAGCAAAGATAAAAAGAAGCGTCACTACCAAAGCCAGCGCTAATCCAGCCAATGAAATAACTTTATTTACCAGGTTCCAAGCTTCTTCGTCTTTTTTATTAGAAATTAAAGAAGTAAAGACGGGTATAAAAGCGGCCGACAAAGCCCCTAAAATTAAAAGATTGAAAATTAAATCTGGAATTTTGAAAGCGGCATAATAAATATC
>Ga0208904_1000079_pt1 | contig 82074 bp, 86 predicted proteins | sample AntAceMetag02UKB_FD_184774 | JGI IMG/M metagenome (GOLD analysis project Ga0208904, IMG submission 184774) | Saline lake microbial communities from Ace Lake, Antarctica - Antarctic Ace Lake Metagenome 02UKB (SPAdes) (version 2) | ecosystem: Environmental > Aquatic > Non-marine Saline and...
TGTTTCGGTTCCAGAATCGGTTCCCCTTGTTTTGCCTTGTCTTTTCTTCACTAGATTCACAGTACATGAATCCGAAGAAGTTTACTTTGGGTTTTTGACTAAGGGTTAGAGCCAAGAGATAAGAGGTTAGTCTCCCCATCTGGGGAATTACGTAGATCTTCATGGCTTCGCTCCTCGGGCATTGCCCAGTTGAATTGTTTCACCACTCAATTTTCAAAATCAATTTTAAAAACTAAGTGCTGGGGCCTTTGACCGGTATGGTAAAGGCCCAGCTGTACTTTCGAAGTTGTTAGGGGGGTGCCTCGGGAATGGGGCAGGGGGGGGGCTAGGCGTGGATCGCGTTGTCCTCCAGCAATTCCATGAACTGCTTTATGACAACTTTTCCGTAGTTCATCACCAGGAGAGTGATCCCGCCGTAGGGGCAAAGCTCGTCCACGAAGTCGAGCATTTCGGTTCCCTGGTGTCCTTCCAGGGCGCGGATACTGACCTCGTAACGGGCCACGGCACTGGTGAAGGCCATAGCGACCTTGCCCATGTTCTCGTTGGCTATCTCGCATAGGGCTTGAGCGCCTTCCTGACCGCGCCGGATCATTGGCTGGTGGAGGGTCTCGTCCTCAAGGATGACGGTGGCGAGACCTGCATCTTTGTTTCCGTTCGGCGGTCCGTCGGGGAATCTTTTTTTCGAGGTCTCCACGACCTGTTGCTTGAAGGTCTTGCCTTCATCGGTTCGGAAGGACATCAACTCCTTGTCTAGGCTGGTGTCGCCGAGACCCATCTTCATGTAGATCGGCTGAACCATCTCACCACAACCTTCTAGGGTATACATCATGGTTCCGACTTGGTCCCACACCGGAGCTGCGTAGACGGCATCGGGTGTGAAACCGAGCTTCTTGAGCAGGCAACCGCGGATTCTGGCTCGCTCAATGGCCTCGGGCAGGAGTACGTTCTCCGGCCCTTCGCGATATCCTGAGCCCTGGTGGAGCTCGTGTCGGCAAAGGAGCACGAAGCCCATCTGCTTGATCTCGTCGGAGCCGAAGCCCATCTGCCCCAAACGGGATACCATGTCATCGTACGACATTACGCTGTTCATCTCTTCCTCCTTGATCTTTCCTCTTCATCTCCCAATATATATGGGAATGGATGATTTGGAAGTCGAAAATCCATAGCTGAAGATAAAATTATCTACAATTATGGATTTTCAACAAAAAACAAGGAAAATCTATTGCGTGAAGGAGCCAGTCAAAATATTTTATGCCTATTCTTATCAGATTGATGAGAATATAAGGTCTAAAAGTTTGAAGAGGTCACTCCTTTTTATGTAATTCCCTAAAACTTGTAAAGTACAGGTTATTTCCGGAATGATTTAGCTTAAATAAGCCAAAAATTCACTATGGAATATAACAATGAATTATAGCACCTTTTCTTGCTTTTGTCAAGTGATTTGATGTATAATACTATTGATTAAGATAATTTATTTTTTTGTTAAATTTATGCAATTTAAAGGAATTTCTGCTTATCCAGGTGAGTTAAAAGGTAAAATATGTATAGTTCATAATGAGAATGAATTTGAACATTGTGAAAAAGGTGATATTGTATTGCTTGTTGGGGTAAAGCCTTCGGTGGGTCTAGTTAGGCTAACTAGTGCTATTTTGGCAGTTCATGGTGGGATTACTTCTCATGCTGCAATTTCTGCTAGAGAAAATAATAAACCAGCCATAGTAGGTATACCAGAAGATATTTTGGAGCATGTAAAAGATGGCGATGAGGTTGAGGTGGATGCCGGTCGTGGTACAATTGAATTGTTAAATAAATAAACTATTAATATAATCTATGCGGCACCTAAAATTTTTTAAAGAGCTAAATAAAAATACTGTAGAAATTGCCGGAGGAAAGGGGGCATCGCTTGGTGAAATGATAAATAACAAAATTCCAGTACCAAATGGTTTTGTAGTTTTGGCAAGTGCCTTTGACAGGTTTGTAGAAGAGACACACTTAAAAGAAGAAATTGAGGCTCGGTTGGCAGAAGTGAATCCCGACGATATAAATACGGTTGATAAGGCTAGTAATATCATTCGTGATGTTATACACGATGTACCAATGCCAGAAGATTTAACAAAAGAAATTTTGACAGCTTACGACCAACTTGGTGCTGAGCATGTAGCGGTTCGTTCATCAGCCACTGCCGAAGACAGCGATGTTGCCAGTTGGGCAGGGGAGTTGGAGAGTTATTTGAATACTACTCGTGAGAATGTGGTGGAGCGGGTAAAAAATTGTTGGTCATCATTATTTACTCCTCGCGCAATTTTTTATCGTCATGAAAAGAATCTGATTGATGCTTACGTTTCGGTCGCTGTAGTAATACAAAAAATGGTGCAATCAGAAATCTCAGGGATTACTTTTACAGTTCATCCTGTTACAGAAGATTATAATCAGATGATCATCGAGGCTGCTTATGGTCTAGGTGAGGCAATTGTTGGTGGTTTGGTTACTCCGGATAGTTATATAGTGCACAAGGACGATATGAGTATATTTGATATTAATGTGGGACATCAGACGCGTAAACTCATGAAAGTACTAAAACATAAAAATATTAAAACAAAAGAACAAAAATTTGTCAAAGATGAGGATGAAATGAATGAATGGATAGAATTGGACAGTGAGGGTGAGAAACAGAAGCTCAGTGGTAAGCAAATTATTGAAATTGCTGAAGTCTGTAACAAAATAGAAGAACACTATGGTTTTCCGTGCGACATCGAATGGGCGATGGATAGTGCTGGTAAAATTTTTATTACACAATCAAGACCTATTACAACTTTAAAAAATAATTCTTAACATAAATTTTATGAAGATAAAACGTGCAATTATTTTCGGGGTTGGAGTGTGGATCTTAGCCTTCGTCATAATCTCCATCCTAATGTTTACGCCATGGTTTAAAGATAGTCAGACTAGAGTGCAAGCGACTTGGTGGATTTTGGAAATTCCAGCAATATTACTTTTGGCAAAATGGTACTTCAAAATGGATTCACCGACAATTAAAAAAGGATTTTTGTTAGGTGTTATTGGTTTGGTAGCTGGAACAATGCTGGATGCAGTTATTACAGTACCTTTTTTTGTAAAGTCTTACGCAGTGTTTTATACTAATTGGCTAATGTATATCGGGTTTGTTTGGGGGATAATACTTACGACCTATGCCGGTTATGAGTTTGATGCAACCTACTCTAAGCCAAATTTGACAGAGGAAAAAAACTAGAGTATACTTTTTATAGGTAAGATTTTAGTATTATATTCATAAAAAATATGGAGGAAAATTTGGGTCAAAAAAATTTGGAAAAGAAAGTAGATGATATTTTGGAGATTGTCCAGTTTATCAAAGATAATTCTGCTAGTAAGCAGGATCTTAATGATTTACGCGGTGAGTTCAGCGGTCTTCGCGGTGAGTTCAGTGAATTACGTATTGAGATGCGTGAAGGATTTGAGAGTGTGCGAGCTGAATTAGCTAGTATAAATTTAGAATTGGAAGAAATAAAAAGAGATTTAAAAAAGTTGGAAAACCGTACACAAGTGGACGATGATGCTATGATATCGGATAATCTAGAATTGAAAGCTAGGGTTGAGAAATTAGAAAAACAAGTTCAGCAATTGCAATTAGCACATAATTAAAATAAAATTTGAATTAATATTCAAACAGGGTTATAATAACCCTGTTTATATTTAAAATAATAAGATGAAAAATAAAAAGTTTATTTATTTCAGTATTAGTTTTTTAGCAGTTTTTTGCTTGCTCTCTGGTGTATTTATTGGGCGAATTTGGCAGGTGCGAGGATTAGTCACTAATGAGGGCGGAGAAGTCAAAATAACAAAAGTACTAGATTTATACTCTCAAAGCCGATCTCCCGAGGTTGAGTTTGAGGCTTTTTGGGATTTGTGGGACAAGGTAAAGACTAAATATGTGGAACAGCCAGTTGATGAGGTGAGTTTATTTTATGGCGCTATGGAAGGTTTGGTCAATGGCTTGAACGATCCATATTCAGTATTTTTTGCTCCAGAAGAGGCTAGGCAGTTTGCCAGAGACTTATCAGGTGAGGCATTTGATGGTATTGGTGCGGAAATAGGCTTGCGCGATAATCAACTTACAGTTATCGCTCCACTTAAAGGATCTCCAGCTGAAAAGGTAGGCTTAAAATCAGGTGATAAAATTTATGCAATTGATGGTGTTGAAACTTATGATATGACACTTGATGAGGCAGTTAGTAATATAAGAGGAAAAAGAGGCACAGAAGTTAAATTGACAATTAGCCACGATGGCTTGGAAGGTTTAGAGGAAGTGATAGTTGTTCGAGATACTATTTCAATTCCTACTGTTGAGTGGGAGGTAAAGGAAAATGATATCGTCTATTTGCGTGTTAGTTATTTCAATGATGATACTTGGGGAGATTTTGATAAGGCTGTAGGTGAGATACTATTAGAAACGCCAAAAGGAATTATTTTGGATCTCCGCAGTAATCCAGGTGGTTATTTCGATACTTCTGTTGCGGTTGTCAGTGAATGGATACCTTCTGGGATTGTAGTAAAAGAAAAATTTAGTGAAACAGAAGAGAGTGAATATAGTAGTACTGGTAAACATCGTCTGGCAGATTTACCAACAGTAGTTTTGATTGATGAAGGTAGTGCATCTGGTTCAGAAATTGTTGCCGGTGCCTTGCAGGATTATAAATTAGCTACTTTGGTGGGTAAAACGAGCTATGGTAAGGGTTCTGTTCAGGAATTTGAAATTCTACCAGATGGTTCTGCTTTAAAATTGACAGTCGCTCGCTGGTTTACTCCGCTTGATAGACAAATTGATGAAGAAGGTATAGTTCCAGACATAGAATTAGAGGAAATGTTTGCAGATATTGTAATTGATGAAGAGGTTGGTGAGATTGATTTTAGAGATTTGGGTGTAGAAAAGGCATTAGAAATACTATCAAAATAATATGCTAAAAAGCATAGTAGTACATGGAAATGGAATAGGAAAGCAGTTGGGATTCCCAACTGCTAATTTGAATATAAAAAAAGAAGATGTCAATTTATCTCCCGGTGTTTATATTGCAAAAGCTATTTTATCAGGTAATAACTTTTTAGCCAGTCTAACTATTTTAGAAAATCCTGTTTTTAAATTCGAAGTGCATTTACTAGATTATGTAGGAGAAGATTTTTATGGGAAATCTTTGGAAGTGGAAATTGGTGAGAAAATAAGTGATTTGGTTAAGTTTAAAGATGAAGAAGAATTGATTTTGAAAATAAAGGAAGATATAGAGAAAATAAAAAATCCCAAGAAAAAAACTTAGGACTTAAGACTTGTGGCTTACGGCTGTTGTTACACTCTCTCAACCCAATGCTTATCAACTTCAACTTCCAATTCTAGGAAGATTTTTTTATTTAAGGCTTGCTCTAGTTCCTTTCGCGCCATTTGACCGATTTCCTTTATCTTTCTTCCTTTTTGTCCGATGATTATTCGTTTATAACGATCGGCATTGGTCAAAATTTTAGCAGTAATCACCATTACTTCTTTTTTGTCTTTAATGTTTTCAACTTGTACAGCTATGGAATAGGGGATTTCTTTGTCGAAAATTGAAAAAACTTTTTCTCTTATAATTTCTTCAACCCAAAAATAATTATCAACATTAGTAAGTTGACCGCCTTCATACATTTCGTGACCTTCTGGTAAAAATTCCATTACTTTTTCTCGGAGTGGTTGGATATGACTAGCGCGCAATGCTGACAATCTAAATAACCCATCAAAATCATCTGCCCACATTTCGTAGTCACCTTGGTGTTTTCTTTCCCTTGGGCTCAAATCACTTTTATTTATGACAAGTAGCTTTGGAATGTCTAAATACTTCACCATTCCAAGCATGGCTCGTTCCTCATCCCCAATTTCACGTGTAGGGTCTGCTACATATACAATTAAATCCAATTCTTGCTCCAAAACACTTTTTACCTTGTTGGTAAGTTTGGCAGTGAGCGGGTTTTTCTTATCTTTAAAAACACCAGGAGTATCAATAAAGATCGCTTGTCCTTCAGGTGTGTTCATTACCCCATGAATTTCGTGACGAGTCATTTGGGCACGAAAAGAAGTGGCAGCAATTTTGGTGCCAACCAGAGTGTTCAAAAGTGTGGATTTTCCTACATTAGATCGTCCTACTAAGACAATGAAGCCTGATTTCATAATTAAATACCTGAGGCTTAAAAGGCCTGAAATGCCTAAAAAGCTTGAATAGTGAGTGAAGTGTACCAGTGATTTGCATAAAAGTCAAGTATATTGTATACTATTACTAATAATTTCAAGCTTTTCGGGCTTTTTAAGCTCCTCAAGCCTTCTTTGTTTATGAAAGTAATATTATTACAAAATGTCCCTGGGACAGGTGAAAAGGGGGATATAAAGAGTGTGACTGATGGTTATGCACGTAATTTTTTGATAAAGAAAAACTTGGCAAAGCCAGCCACGGCAGATATTGTAAATAAGTTGCAAGCTCAAGAAAAGAAAAAAGCAAAATTAATGGAGAGTGAGCTAAAGGAATCTCAGCAGGTAACGTCTAAGATTGATGGAGCTGAAATTGAAATTTTGGCCAAAAGCAGTGATGCTGGAAAGCTTTATTCTGCTGTCGGTGCTGCTAAGATTGCTCAGGAGATAAAAAAGCAATTAGGATCCACCGTAAAGCCAGTTCAGATAGAATTAAAAAAAGCTATAAAAGAATGTGGAGAATTTGAGGTCAAAATAAAATTTCCGCACGGCCTTGAGGCCGACCTTCGGGTCAGAGTCTCTGAAGAGTAAGAAGTCACCCCTCCACCTCTGGAGGGTTTTTTAATTATAAAAAATGTGCTATAATGCGTACATTATAAAAAATGACAAATCATATTTTATGAGTAAGAAAACAAGAAAATTTATATTTATTATTGGTGGTGTGATGTCCGGAGTAGGTAAAGGCGTTACAGCAGCTTCTATTGGGGCAATTTTACGTTCCAAAGGTTTTTCAGCTACTGCTTTGAAAGCTGACCCTTATGTGAATGTAGATGCTGGTACTATGAATCCGGTCGAACATGGTGAAGTTTTTGTGACAGATGATGGTGATGAAACAGATCAAGACATGGGCAACTATGAACGTTTTCTAGAAGTTGATCTCGATTCCAACAATTACATGACAACTGGTCGTATTTATCAGACTGTAATTGAAAACGAGCGTTCAATGAAATATAAGGGTAAGTGTGTTCAAGTTGTACCACATATTCCAGAAGAAATCATTAGACGTATAAAAGATTCAGCAGAAAAACAAGATACCGATTTTACTATAGTAGAAATTGGTGGCACAGTAGGGGAGTATGAGAATATTTTATTTCTAGAAGCTGCTCGCATGATGAAGCTAAAAAATCCAGGTGATGTGGCTTCTGTTCTGGTTAGTTATTTGCCAGTACCTGCACATATTGGTGAGATGAAGACCAAACCAACACAGCATGCTGCTAGAACTCTTAATAGCGCGGGTATTCAGGCTGATATGATAGTTGCGCGCGGACCTCATGATTTGGACAAGCCCCGTCGAGAAAAATTGGCTATTTTTTGTGGAGTAGATAAGGATTATTGTATTTCTGCTCCAGATGTAGATTCAATATATAAAATCCCTATAAAAATGGATGCCCAAGACGTGGGAAATAAGTTGTTAAAAGTTTTGGGTATTGCGCCTAGAAAGAGTGATCTAGCCCGATGGAAGACCTTGGTAAAGAAGATTGACAATGGTAAAAAAACAGTAAAAATTGCAGTAGTAGGAAAATATTTTGGTACAGGTCAATTCACTCTAGCTGATTCGTACATTTCAGTTATAGAAGCAGTAAAGCATGGTGCTTGGGCCAATGATGTAAAAGTAAAAATGGATTGGGTGGATAGTGAGGAGTTTGAAAAAAGTCCAGCCAAACTCAAGAATTTAAAAAAATATAATGGCGTGATCGTTCCTGGAGGATTTGGAACTCGTGGTGTCGAAGGGATTATAAAGGCAATTCAATTTGCCAGAGAAAATAAAATTCCATATTTTGGATTGTGCTATGGCATGCAATTAGCATCAGTGGAGTTTGTTCGAAATGTATTGGGCAAGAAAAAAGCACACACAGTAGAGTTTGATAGTAAAACATCTGAACCAGTAATTCATATCAATCCAAACCAAGCCAAGAACGTTCGTGCCAATCGATATGGTGGTACTATGCGTCTAGGAGCATATGATTGTATGTTACGAAAAGATACCAAGACTATAAAAGCTTATGGCCTGGATCAGATTAGTGAACGCCATCGTCACAGATATGAATTTAATAATAAATATCGCGAAGCAATAGATAAAGCTGGTTTGCAAGTTGTAGGAATAAATCCAGAGTCAGATCTTGTGGAAATTGTAGAATTAAAAAACCACCCATTCTTTGTGGGGGTACAGTTTCATCCAGAGTTCAAGTCTCGTCCTATGAATCCGCATCCGCTGTTTAAGGAATTTATCAAAGCATGCTCTAAGTGAAGAATTTTGTAAATTATAAAACCACCCAAAAGGGTGGTTTTTATTTTTGAAGAAGGAGGGGCACAGGCGTGAGTCTATGTCCCTCCTGGGGAGACCAAAAGCCTCCTTATTGTAAAGAGGTTGGAAGCAGGATGCTTCCTGCTCTTATTTTTAATCGGACCCTGTAGGGCAAGGTAAAAAGTAAGACTTTAGCGGAACTGAGTGAAAAATAAGGATCCGATAATAAAATCATATCATATTTTTTTATAAAAGTCAAGTAATAAAAAACCACCGTTTTCGGTGGTTTTTGTGTAGTATTTGTGAAAGTTTTTTATACTTGTTCAATCTGTGTGTCTAGTTGGATTTTATTTTTTAAATAATATTTTATAGTTTCAAATCCACCAACTAAAATGCCGACATAAAATAAATTACCAGCTAGAGAATTTCGAAAGAAGGGGAGGGCCATGTAGTAGCTCTGCATTAGTCCGGCGAAGTTATGTATATACATTGTACCGAATGCCCAGACAGAGAAGTTCGTTAACAAGAAAAATAATACTGAACCAAGTAAAGTTCCACCAAGTATGGTTGAGAACTTTTTATTTTTTTTGACAAGTAATCCAATCACTCCCATTAAAATAAATCCAACATAGACTGAAGTCATAACTTGCCAAGAATAAAATCCAATAAATATATCACTCAAAAACATGACAGAAATTGGTAGAATTAATGCGTATTTTCTTGGTAGATATAGTGCACCAAACAAAGCTATAGCACCAATTGGGGCAAAGTTTGGCATGTGAGGAATAAAACGACAGGCGATGCCTAGTCCAATCAATAGTGTTGGGATAATCAATTTCTTCATAGTTATTAGATGCTAAATTATTAGTTATTTAAATTTTCGTATTGCCATTTAATTTGGCATTTATTACACACGATTGTGTTTAGAGCAACTTGGGTATCATCGATATATATATTCCACTCACGACTTGCTGTAGCAATAACACCATCTAATTTCTTTAATTTTCCGTCACCTCTCATCTCATACTCTACGCCAGATTCTTCAAGTAAATTTTTAAGACTCAAATTTTTCTCAGCTACAAACTCAACTGTATTTATATTTACTTCAGACTTAATTATTTCCATTTTATATTCTCTTGTGCTAGAAAATAAACCTGGATTTTGGTTTGAATTTACACTGCAACCAGTTAGAAATACTAGCGCTAGTATTATAGGTAAAGATAATTTTTTCATATTTGTGAAAGCTATGTTTTAAAATCTATGGAATCAATGCCTATTATACCAAAGTCTGTAAGAATCTCCAACCCAGATAAAGACCTAGGGCTCCTGCCATAGAAGTAGCTCCAGCGAAGACACCTTTGGTAGTTTTGGAGTAGGGAATTGTGCTCGAATTGCTTGCTGACAAAGTTTCACCTGTACTTTCTAATACAATTTCTACAGTTTTTTCTTCCTCCTCCTTATCATTTTTATCTTCTCCAATTATTTCACTATTGGTCTGTGTTATTGCACTGGCAGCCGGCGGGTTGTAGTTTGGATTTTTCTGTATTACAGGAAGTGGTATTTGTGTTTCTTTTTCATCTAATACTATTTCATCCAATATTTCAACTGTCGAGGTTGGAGTTTCTTTCTCTAAAATTTCCAAAGTAGTTGTCGGAGTGCTGGTAGTAGTTTCTATATCCAGATCAATATCTAGTGTAGTGGTAGGCGTACTAGTTGTTGTGACGATTTCTTCTGGTTCAATATAAATACTTCCACTACCTCCACCACCATATGTAAAAGTAGCTCCAGCAGAGAAGTCTTCAACTATAGGATCAAGTACAATTGGCCAAGAAGTTCCGGCTAGTGCAGGTACGGCATATTGCATAGCAAACCAATCCACAGTTCCTGGTACCCAGGCAGATTCGTAATATCCATCTTCATTTAATTGTTCAGTCATTGCATGCCAAGGATTTTTTTCTTCATCATTAAACCAATCAGCCTGAGTTTCTCCCAAGGAATTAACCCCCATCAAGACCCAACTAGTGGTCATAACGTCAGAAGAGTCATAACCCCAACCACCATCAGTCTGTTGGCTAGTTTTTAAATAGTCTACTGCTTGATCAATAATAGTACTATCAATCTCAGCACCTCTTTCCTTTGCATAATTTAAAGCATTGATTACCACACCGGTAATATCATCACCAGCAACTTTGTCAGATGGATTATACCAGTCTGGCCAAGTAAATGCACCACTGTCTATTTGCCATGTTTTTATTTCAGTAATAGTATCTTGAATAATATTTTCAGTAGTATCAGTATCTAATGCTAGAAGCGCTAATAAAGCAAAAACATCATCATTTATGCCATTTAAACCATACAAATTATTAGAATAACAGATTTCGTCATATATGTTTTCTTTTAAGCCGATTATTGCAGGGTCGTCAGTTTTTACACCAGCCGAGAGTAGTGCTAGTATATGTCGTGGGTAAGTAATACAAGAATTCATATCTCGAGGCGAATCTAGATTGTATTCTTTTTCATACTCAAGCAAAGATTTACCTCCATCTAGTTTTATGTCATCAGCATATTGACCGTCTGCACCAAAAGATAGTATTGCCCAATCTGTAATATTACCATCAACTATTTTTCCAGTCTCATCTTGCTGGGATTTATAATAATTGAGTATTTTTTCTATTGTTTGGTCAATTGAAGTTTGTGAGACTAGTTCAGGTTCATTTTCCTCATCGCTTGGACTATTAGATCCACCAGTACCACCAGTTCCGCCAGCTGTCTCATCTGTGGTTGTAGTTGTGTCTGTCGTAGTACTTGCTTCAGTTGATAGTTGAGGGATTATGCTCAAAATTTCTGTATTTATAAAACCAGTTTTTTTGGCATAAATTTCATAAGGTGTGGTGGTAGTTATTTCCAATTCATAAATACCATCTGCATCAAAAATTTCTTCATCATTTACGACAAGTGTCGAACTTGTAATTGGTGCCCAATCATAGACACTCCAATCATATTTTTGAAATTCAATTGTAGTAGTTGTATTTATTTCTGGTTCAATGTTAGATATTTTTAATTTTGAAGGTTTTATACCGTATGTTAATAAAATATTCTCATCTTCAGATAACAAATGAGCATTTACTCCTGTCCAACCTGGACTTAGATTCGAATACCATCCCCACCACATACTATCAGAAAAATCATTACCTTTGTATTGGTTTATGTCATAAGTAACTCCATAGGGACCCCATATTCCATTTGTTTCCCAATCTTGTTGCTCACCCAACTGTTGAATTGCACACCATATATTTAGTGTGGTTGTTGCACCATTTTCTGTATCAGGACATTCTGTAACTACAAAATTATCATTATACAAAGTAGCATCGTAAGTCTCTATTTGAAAATGAATTGTTGTGGTCGTTAAAGCTGTTGTGGTTGTTGTAATTGTTGAAGTTGCCTCCTCTACAACTTCAGGAGTGGATGTCGAGGTCTCTTCTCCTGTGGTTTCTGTAGTAGAAGTAGTAGTACTTGCCGAGTCACTTAAAACAACTATATTTTCAGAATTAAAACTAAGACTATCCACGCTAATAGTGCCAGCACTACTTGTAGAATCTTCATCACCCAGTAAAATCGATATAGTTGTTTCTTCGTCAGTTTCTTCCGGAGTTGTAATTGTAATAGAGTCTATCACCACGTCGTCGCTGGAACTTTCCAAATCTAAACTTAATAATTCTGAATTATCTCCTTCTTCACTAGCTGGTTCAGATGAGTCTGTTTCATCTGTCGCATCTACCGCAGGAGTTATTGTGATAGATTCTATAATTATATCATCATCACTACCAGTAATCTCAACACTACTAGTCTCTGTCGCCTTAACCGGTAAAAAAAATACAAAACTACCAATCAAAATTAAACTAACTAGAAAAAATTTGTTGCGTGTATTAAAAACTGTTTTCATATTGCCATTCAATTACGTCTCCTTTTTTAATTATATAGTTTGAAATTCCAATTTTTGCTGGCTCTCCGTTAATATGATAAATCCAATACTTGCCAGTCTGTGGATCATTTTTTATTCCGTTAATTTCTGTTACAAAATATCCCATACCAGCACCGTAGTCTTGTCCAGAAAAACCAAAAGATTTTATAGACATTGCAGTTAGTGTTTGCATCAATTCGTAAACTGTAGAATCTGGTTTTAATTCTGTATTGTATTCTTCGTCATTTACTTTTAGGGTAATAGGATTTTGAAATGTCGAATGTGGAATGTAGAATGTTGATGTCGTTGTGGTATTTGTTTTTAAATTTTCAGTTTTCACTTCATCTTGTCGGCTGTCTTCTAAAGGAGAGGGGATAGTTGTAGTTTCTTCTTCAATAACTTGTATTTCATATTGTATAGTACTATCTGTATCTTGCATTCGGCCTGAGCTCATGCCGAAGGGTGTCGTGAAAGAGAGGTATCCACTAATTCCAGCAACCAAAAGTAATGCGAAGAAAGCAAGTAATAAATATTTATGATGTTGTATATATGACATAAAATTAAAATAAAAAAACTTTCCCCGAGAGAGAAAGATATAAATAGTTTGTGAGTGTTTTCACAAAATAATTTCCTGCTCGGGATTCTAATATAATTACAGACCGGACTTGTCCCAAAAAGGGCTTTACCGTTGCGGCACAGTGAGGGAATTTTAATCCAGTCGGATGACTGGATAACCCTACTTCCGTAAATATAAAGTTTTATTGTAAATGATAAGTCTATTATGACAGGTTGAAAAAATAAGTCAAGTGCGGTATTATGAATAGTATGTGGATAGATTCTAAAAAACCAATTTTAACTCTAGCGCCAATGGCAGATTTTACAGATGCTCCATTTTGTCGTATCTGTCGCGAGGTCTCTGGAAAAGATTTTGTAATATTTCGTGAAATGGTAAGTGCTGAGGCGATTGTAAGGGGTAGTGAGAAGACTTTACGTATGTGTGAATTCAGTGAAGAGGAGAGACCAATTGTGTTGCAACTTTTTGGCGGAGATACAGAAGTGATTGTGGAGGCGGCAAAAATACTTGTTGGAAAGGGATCCCTCGACTCCGCTCGGGATGACAATGTGAAAGTGCCAGATGGGATTGATATTAATATGGGATGTCCTGTCCCAAAGATCACAAAAAAAGGTCAAGCAGGCGCGTCTCTTATGAGAGACCAAACTCGGGCAGTGGAGATAGTAAAAGCTCTAAAATCAGCCAATTTGGGCGTCCCAGTGAGTGTCAAAACTAGACTCGGCTGGACAAATGATGATGATATATTAGAATTCGCACCAAAGTTAGAAAAAGCCGGTGCAGACTTGATTACTATCCATGGTCGGACCAAAAAACAAGGCTATTCTGGCCAAGCCAATTGGGATAGAATCGCAGAAGTAAAAAAGCTAGTAAATATTCCAATTATTGCAAATGGCGATATTAGAAGTCAGGAAGATATAGATAAATGTATAGATATAACTGGGTCAGATGGAGTGATGATAGGTAGAGGCGCACTTGGAAAACCTTGGATTTTTGGGGAACTTAAAAACATAGAAGAAACAAAAGAAATTGTACTAAGGCATGCCAAATTACATATTGAACACTATGGAGACGAGCATGGACTCAAGACATTTCGAAAACATTTATTATTTTACTTCAAGGGTTTCCCAGGTGTAAAGGGATTGCGACAAGAGTTGGTAAAAGTAGAAAATATGGATGATTTGGAGAAAATATTGACCAAATTAAAATAAAAATACTAATTTTATAAAAAAGCCAGATCAATCTGGCTTTTTTTGTTTTTCCACAGTTAGCTTGACAAACGGTCATTTTTATGGTATTATTCTGCCTATAGAAAAGGGTCTCGTGTTGAGGTCCTTAGGAGGAGGAAGTCATCATGGCAATAAGTAGTCAGTTTGTAGACGTTTTTTTGATAAGAGGTGATGGAAAAGGTGCTATTCGGGTACAAGATTTTTTGTGCCGACCTCTCACCGGCACTAGTGCCAGTAAGATACATGGTCGCTATCACATTGATGGTTCTGATCGGGCTTTCAGTGTGGAAGCAGACAAGTCGGCGACTGGGAGGGTCATCGCAGTTGTTTTTCCTGGTGAGGGCCAGAGAAGACGGGCGGGCTATCGCAATACAAAGTTCGCTCTCGTTGGTGACCCCCACAAAATGAGTTTGGCGCAGATTGAAACCCAACTCAGGGGACGTAAGGAGGTCCCAAAGCCAAGAGCAACTCGATCTGTCAGAGTTTTTCAGCCTGGTACTTTCAGCGTGTAGATTCGTAGTTCCTTGGTCATTCCGACCACTTTTTCTTGAAGGGTCCGTGTTGGTCATTTGGCTAACATACGCAAAAACCACCCGCGACTCGATTTGTTACTAAGTTAATTAGTACTAGATCGAGGAGGATAGGGTGGTTTTTGTTTTTATTATTTGACACAACACCATCAATGTTATAAAATAAACACACTGTTAGGAGCGCCCGAATGGGCTGAGAAGCATCCTTGGAACCTGATCTAGGTAATTCTAGCGTAAGGGAATACAGGACCACTAATTTTAACACGAATCTACACGAATCGATTGAAATAGTGATTTTGTTTTCCCTTGTCAGAGCAGAGGGATTTTTTATTTTTAATCCATATTTTATTTTTATGAAAATACTAATCATAGCAAATGGGAAAATTGGTCAGCCTGATTTTTATAAAGAATTAATTAGTAATTCTAATTTAATTATCTGTGCTGATGGGGGAGTGAACCATTGTAGTGCTTTGAAAGTGGTGCCGGATTTTGTTATTGGAGATCTAGACTCGGCTGACAAAAAAGTTTTAGAAAAATTAGAAAAAAATAATAAAACTCAAATTATAGATGATGATGACCAAAATAAAACTGATTTGGAACTCGCAATAAAATTTTCACACGAGTTTGATCCAACAGAAATTTGTATTATCGGTGCGATGGGGGATAGGATGGACCATACACTTGGAAATATAATTTGTCTGAGTAAAATAAGAAACGGTATCAAAGCAAAAATAGTTGATGAAAAAAATGAAATTGAATTAGTTGAAAACTTTTGTGAGATTGAGGGAGAGAAAGACGATATTATTTCTATCATTCCTCTTGGTTTGGTTGGTGGTCTGTGCTATGAAGGATTGAAATGGGGAGTGAACAAAAAAGAAGTAGATTTCGGTTGGCTCGGGATTTGCAACAGACTGGACGGCAACAAAGCAAAAATAAATCTAAAATCCGGCAGAGTCTTAGTCATAAGAGCGAAGGACTAGAACACACCATCGTGTCCCTCCCCCTACGAGGGGGAGGTTAGGAGGGGGTTAAGTCGAAGGCAATTACTCTCGTTTTATTTAAACCAAAGTTATAGGCTTCGAATAACCCCACCCTAGCCCTCCCCTCATAGGGGAGGGGAAACAATAATAAAAACCTAATTACTAAAAACTAATATCTAAACTATGCTCGATCTATCAACAATAGATTACTCCATCATCGGAATATATTTTATAACAATATTATTCATCGGTTATTTTGTAAAGAAAAAAATAAAAAACGTGCCAGATTATTTCTTGGCAGGGCGAAGACTGACACTTCCTATTTTTGTCGCTACTCTTGTAAGTACTTGGTATGGCGGGACATTGGGAGTAGTAGAGCTTTCATTTAACTACGGAATAGTAAACTGGCTCACACAAGGATTTTTCTGGTATATCAGTTATTTGTTTTTTGCATTTTTTCTTGCCAAGAAAGTTCGTGAGACAAATTTATATACTGTACCAGATCAGCTAGAAAGATTTTATGACAAAAAAGTCAGATTCCTCGGTGCAATATTTAATTTCCTCATGGTCACACCTGCTCCGTATATGTTGTCTCTTGGTATAATATTTAGCCTTATGTTTGGCTGGCCAGCTTGGGTAGGAATTATACTCGGCTCTGTGATTACACTTTTCTATACTTACCGCGGTGGTTTTCTTGGTGATGTGATTACAGATGTGATTCAGTTTTTCCTCATGTTTGTTGGTATTGGTTTGATTATTCCTTTTGCCATTGCTCAGTTTGGTGGTTTGGAATTCTTGCAAGCCAATTTGCCAGCTAGCCACTTTGCTCTAACAGGGGAGTGGACTACGCAGATGATTCTCGTCTGGGGCTTTATTGCTTTTTGGACACTGGTTGATCCCAGTTTTTATCAGCGCTGTTATGCTACCAAGGATTCTAGCATTCCAAAAAAAGGTATTCTCATTTCTATTTTATTCTGGCTTGTTTTTGATGTCTTTACTACCACTATTGGAATGTATGCCAGAGCTGCCATGCCAGAGCTAGATCCTGTCACAGCTCTGCCTACTTTTGCTGCCGCTGTGCTACCGACTGTATTTGCCGGATTATTTTTTACCGGCTTGCTGGCGTCTATTATGAGTACGATCGATTCCTTTACACTGCTTGGTGGTATGACTCTGTCTCATGATATATATAAAAAAGTTTTCAAACCAGATATAACAGAACAAGAAGAAATAAAAGCAACCAGAATCGGAATTGTCATAACACTAGTTTTTTCAGTAATCATTGCTCTCTATGCCGGCTCTATTATTGGGATTTGGTATACCATCGGAACAGTCGGAATCTCAGCACTCCTCGTCCCAATTCTATTCGGCTTCTTCTACCACGAAAAAGCTGACGCTCTCGTGGCAGGCAAGAAACCACGTAAAACTTCGTCACGTGGCAGGGAAATACAAGCAAGCGCGGCATTTTATAGTATCATCTTTGGAAGTCTCACTGCTGTGGTCTGGCTAGTTTGGGGCTACACTCACCTAGACTACGGCTGGCCAGTCTATTGGTTTAATATTGAACCAATGTATCCCGGCTTACTTGCTAGTCTAGTTGTCTTTTTGGGAATTTTGTTTATACGAAAACCTGAACAAGTAGCAGAAGAAGTTGAGATTTAGTACTTACTGTAGTACTTACTATAGTAAGTACTATTTTAATTAGAATTTTAGGTAGGGGGAGACCCCCTACTACCCCCCGCGAAAGTGGGGGTTTTTGTTTTATAAAAAGAACGACCCGCCAAGCAAGAGCCGGCGGGTCATTCAGTGGTAGTGGGAAGGTTCGAGATCAGTCGATCTCCAAGCCTTCCACATCGTTCGGGTCGAGGTTGTCACCTATGGGTAGGATGTAACCGGAGTTTCCACTTTGTACGTGGAATTCCAACCTTCCGTTTTCCAACACGCTTGGTTGGGAATCGTAATTGACCTTGTAGATTTCAGTCTTCCACTTGAACCACTCTTTCGGAGTTCTCCAGTTGAGTTGGCTCTTGTAGGCTGTCCACTTCAGGTAGATGTAGACGACCCCATGAAGTATCTCGATTTTTTCGATGCGTCCGCGGGCAGTGTACATTTCTGTGTGGACCTCAAGATCGCGCTCGATGAGATCTTCGGACAATCTCAAAACATTTTCCCATGTCAGTGTACCTTCTTTTTGCAGTCTCAAAATAGCTTCCAACATAACATCCCCCTACAGTTGATGACCTTTATTTCCACTGAATATGTATATATCATTACATTTTTTTGTAGGAAAGTCAAGTTTTCGTTAAGTCACCCTCCCACGCGAAAGTGGGGGTTTTTGTTTGCTTTTGTAAAATATATACGATATACTAAAATAAATAGTTAAGGAGGTAAGTTATGGCTACCAAGAAAGGAGGTGCGATTTATCTCGATGGAGCAGCAGTTTTTATTGCGTCTCGTGTGAGGCGGAAATCAGCTGAACTGGCACGGAAGAATTATCAGCGTAGGCTTGCCGCAACCGTGGCTCATCTGAAAGCTGGTTGTCGCTCATCTTTGTCGTCACGCTAACAGCTCATCACGAGCTAACTATCTACAATAGGAGGAGAGGAGGGGGAAGTCCGTGCCTTACAGGACATCTCTCTTAAATTAAAACACCCCAAATCGGGGTGTTTTTGTTTTGTTATATTTTTATACGGAAATAAAGTGGGGGTTTTTGGTTTTAAATTATTTTAATAGAGGTGTTCTTCTTTTTTCAGTCTTACTTCAAATTTTTTTTTCATTTGCAAATCAACTACTATTTTTTTAGCCCTCATTTTATCACAAAATATGTTGAATTCTAAAATCAACTTTTTTTTCTTTCCTTTCATGGACACAATTATACTACCTAGTGCAGTTGGAAATTTCTTGTGTAATACGTCATTATAATTAGCTATAAATATCTTTTTACCTGGATTTGTGGAAGATCCATCCTTTAGTTGTTGATTTGAACCTATAATTTCACAAGATTCTGGATTTAGTATCGTTACTGATATTTTAATATGTTTACCAACTGCGGGCGATTCGTTTTTTATAATTATTGGTATATCCCAAGAATTGTTTTTGTCTAATTTTATAATTTCTTTACTAAAGAGTATTCCTATATCAGGAGTTTCAGTTGCGGAAAATAAACTTCTTATTATTTCGTAAGGCGCTTTAGTATTAGAATCACCCGATCTTATATAAAATAAATTATCCTTAGTTGATTGAACAGGCCCAGATTCATTGCGTGGTATATATATCATTATCACACCCTTTGTATCAGTATTTTTCTTTTTTATCGTTTTAATTTCAAATCTAGTTATGGAAGGATATGTTGTAATTGGAATCTTGTTCTCTAATTGGCGAGCAATTTTATTTAAATTACCCATTGGTTCTATTTGGGTGATTAGATCTAGTCCAGTTGCGGCTTTTTTTGTAGTACTCATTCCCATGATTATTACACCCCCTTGTGTATTTGAAAAAGAAGACACGAGTTTGGTAATATTGGAAATTACATCCCGGTTTAATTTAGATGGAGCCTTACACTCTAGGTAAATACTTTCATATTCTTGGTTAACAAGATTTTCTAGATCCTTGTATTTCTCGATAGAGTCAAATATTTTTTTTGCTGGGCTATTCATATTATTATTTAATCACTATTTTATCCTTCTCCACCTCAACCTTCACTTTACTACCATCCTCAATCTTTCCTTCAATAATGAGCATTGCTAGGGGATCAAGAAGTTCAGTCTGAATCACACGCTTGAGTGGGCGGGCGCCTAGAGTTGGATCATAGCCTTTTTTAGCGAGCCAGTCTTTGGCTTTTTTCGATACATCTAGTTTTATTTTCTTCTCATCTAGACGCTTGGCTACAATTTCTAGTTGCAGATCCACTATAGAGCGGATTTGTTTTTCATCTAGTGGGTGGAACATGATTATTTCATCCACACGATTTAGGAATTCTGGTTTAAATCTTTCGCGAAGAGATTCCATTATTTTTTCCTTCATGTTTTCCTCTTTTTGTTTTCCAGTTTTTTTACCATCATCGCCAAAACCAAAATCACCTTTGCGTCCCATTTCCATAATCATTTCTGATCCAATATTGCTGGTCATGATTATAACTGTGTTTTTGAAATTAACTTTTCTGCCTTTGGCATCAGTGAGATGTCCGTCATCAAGAATCTGCAACATCATATTGAAGACATCGGGATGGGCTTTTTCTATTTCATCAAAAAGAATTACAGAGTAAGGGCGACGGCGAATTATTTCGGTCAGTTGTCCGCCTTCATCATAACCGACATAGCCAGGAGGGGAGCCGATCATTTTGCTGGTAGCATGTTTTTCCATGTATTCACTCATGTCTACGCGGACGAGTGCTTCTTCGTCGTTGAACAAGAACCCGGTCAGGGCTCGAGCCATCTCAGTTTTTCCCACACCAGTTGGCCCCATAAAGATAAATGAGCCAATTGGACGTTTTTCTTCTGAAATACCGGCGCGAGAACGACGAATAGCATTAGATACTGCAGTAATTGCTTCTTCTTGACCAATAACTTGCTTGGACAAATCATCATCCATGTGGGCAAGTTTTTTTACTTCGTCTTCTAGCATCTTGGATACTGGAATACCGGTCCAGCGGGCGACTACGCCGGCAATATCTTCCTCAGTCACTTCTTCTTTTAAGATTGCTCTACCTTTTTGAATATCAGCTAGATCGCGTTCGTATTTTTTGATTGCTTCTTCCATTGTTGGGATTTTTCCATAGCGAATCTCAGCTACTTTTTGTAAGTCGCCTTTTCGTTCTTCTATTTCTGCTTCTTGTTTTAGTTTATCAATTTGTTTTTTGTGATCGCGGATTTTGGTTATAACTTCTTTTTCGTTTTTCCAGTGCACTTCCAGTTCATTGCTTTGTTCTTTGAGATTTGCTAATTCTTCTTTTAATTTTTTACTGCGTTCTTTGGACTCTTCGTCTTTTTCTTTTTTCAAAGCGCGAAGTTCAATATCAATCTTCATCATCTTGCGTTTCATCTTGTCCAGATCGTCTGGCATAGAGTCAATTTCCATGCGAAGGGCTGAAGTAGCCTCATCAATCAGATCAATTGCCTTATCTGGTAAGAATCTGTCAGAAATATAGCGACTAGAAAGCTCAACAGCAGCGACAATAGACGGATCAGTAATGCGCACACCATGATGCACTTCATATTTTTCCTTGATACCACGAAGTATTGCGATAGCATCATCCTCACTTGGTTCATACACCATGATTGGCTGGAAGCGACGCTCAAAGGCAGCATCTTTTTCAATCTTTTTTTGGTACTCCTTTATAGTCGTCGCACCAATAGTATGAAGCTCGCCACGGGCTAGAGCAGGTTTTAGCATGTTGCTGGCATCTATTGCACCTTCACTAGAGCCTGCACCTACAATAGTATGAAGTTCGTCAATAAATAAAATAATTTGTCCGGCTGAGTCTATTACTTCTTTCATCACAGCCTTAAATCTTTCTTCAAATTCACCACGAAACTTAGTTCCAGCTACAAGTGAACCAATATCTAGTGCAACAATTTCTTTTTCCTTCAAACCTTCTGGCACATCGCCATCTACTATGCGCTGAGCCAATCCTTCGGCAATAGCAGTCTTACCAACTCCAGGTTCACCAATAAGAACAGGATTATTTTTTGTTCTACGAGATAAGACTTGCATTACTCTGCGAATCTCATCATCACGACCAATTACTGGATCAAGTTTTTCTTTTTTTGCTAGATCAGTAAGATTTTTTGAATATTTTTCTAGAGCTTGAAACTTTGCTTCTGGAGTAGGGGAGTCTACTTTTTGAGTACCGCGTACAGTGGCCAAAACTTTCAAAACATCATCATACTGCACTTTTTGAGTTGATAGTGCATCAGAAATTGGATTTTTATTTGTTAGAAAAGCAAGTAGCAAATGTTCTACTGAAATAAATTCATCCCCCATATTTTTGGACTCATTGCCAGCATTTTGCAAAATATACATCATTGCCTGTCCCATGAGAATCTGCCCCATACCGCTTTGAGGAGTCTTTCCAGTTGGTTTGGGAAGTGAGCCTATCATTGTCTGTATTTGATCTCGGAGTTCTTTTAGATTAACTTTTAATTTTTTCAAAACCGAAATAACCACGCCCTCTTCTTGTTCTAGTAAAGCAAAAAACAGATGAGGCGGTTCCATCTGTGGCTGGCCATTTTCATTAGCAATAGCAGAGCCCCGTTGCAGGGCTTCCTGGGTTTTATGGGTAAAATTATTAGGTATCATAGGGTTTATGTTAGCACTCTATAACTAAGAGTGATAATATTATACTATATTGTAAAAATTTGTCAAATATGATAGAGTATACAGGTATTTTAGCAGAATTTTACAATAAAAACTACTTAGAATCTAAAGCGGGGTGTTGGAGGGGGGTACTATGTTTCAAAAGGCAAAAAAAAGATTTTTGGATTATGCAAAGGAAGATTGGGAGAGCAGAGACGATATGTTTCCATTGTATCTTGGGCTGATATTTTGGGCCATTGCCATTATTCTGTGTAGGTGATGGCGGAGTGGTCTTTATTACCAAAGGAGGGCAACAAAGCACAACATCCCGACCCTCCGTTTTAGATTCTAATTTATATCATGGTTAATCTTGGAAATCTTGGTGATCTGCGTTCCATATTGGACACAGATTTCCAGGGTCACCAGGATGAACCAGGATTTAGTTACAATTCTTGGAGTAAAGATAGATAATATTACAAAAAAAGAAGCACTAGAAAAGGTGGCTAGTTTTTTAAACTCAGATAAACAACACAAAATTTTTACTCCTAATCCAGAAATGTTAGTGGATACAATAAAAGATGGGTACTTCAAAGAAGTATTAAATAGTGGAGACTTAAATATTTGCGATGGTTTTGGGATTACACTTGTAACGAGAGGAAAGTTAAAAAGAATCCCTGGAGTAGATTTTATGCAAGATATTTGCAAACTTGCAGAAGAGAAGGGCAAAAGTATCTACTTACTTGGGAGTAGCTCTGATGAAGTTGTAAAAAAGACTGCGGAAGTTTTACAAGAGAGATTTCCTTTACTGAAAATAGTTGGCTACAACAAAGGAGTGCCAATTACCGATCAAGGATCGCTAATTATCAACAAAGATGAGAACGAAGACATGTTATATGATATAATAACTACGTCACCAGACATTCTCTTCGTTGCCTTTGGTCATGGTAAACAGGAGAAGTGGATAGAGGAAAATTTAGCAGATCTACCTAGTGTAAAAGTTGCTATGGGTGTTGGCGGATCATTTGATTTTATATCTGGAAAAACCAAACGTTCACCAGTTTGGATTAGAAAAATTGGTTTTGAGTGGTTGTATCGTTTGATTATAGAGCCAAAAAGATTTATTAGAATATATAAGGCAGTTATAGTGTTTCCTCTCCTAGTTTTATTTAATAGACATGCAAATTAAAATAATATGTTAGAAAAATCCATACTAAAACACATTAGCCAGCTTAAACAAAAAAAGTTTCGTAAAGAATTTGGTGAGTTTTTGGTTGAGGGCTTTAAAGGGGTGAATGAAGCGCTTGATTCTGACTTTGAGGTAGTTTTGGTTATTATAGAAGGAAATAGACGAGATGAACCAGAGATGAAAGATATTATAAAAAAAGCCGAAAAAAGAGAGGTACAAGTAGAATTTTGTGGACGACAAGATGTTCCTGGTATTAAGACAACAGATACTTTTCCAGGTCTTATGGCTATTATATCGCAAGAGCCAATAACTCCAGAAGATATTACAGGTGAAAAATATATAATTTGCTTAGACGGAGTTAAGGACCCAGGAAATTTAGGAACTATTATTCGCACAGCAGATTGGTTTGGTATAAAAAATATTTTACTTTCAGAAGATTGTGTAGATCCATATAATGAAAAGGTAGTTCGCAGTACTATGGGATCAATTTTCCATGTGAATATTTTTGAGAGTGCAGGACTCGAACACACTTTAAAAATTTTTCAAGAAAAGCATGATTATAAAATTTCTTCACTTGTTATGAAAGGTGAAGACTTAAATAAATTGAAATCTAGTGGTAAGACTATTTTTGTTCTGGGATCTGAGTCTCACGGTGTCAGACCTGAAGTTGAAAAAATGTCTGATAAGAATTATACTATCGGAGGTAAGGGTGATGCCGAGTCACTCAATGTGGCTGTGGCTGGAGGGATACTAATGTCCTCGCTGTCATCCCGAGCGTAGCCGAGGGATCCCTTTCAGAAAAGTTATGATCCAATACAAAAAATATTTTGTTTATATAATGGCGAGTATCACAGGAACTCTGTATATTGGAGTGACGAATAATATACTAAGAAGAGCTTGGGAACATAAGTTTCAACTAGTAGATGGATTTACTAAAAAATATGATTGTTATAGATTAGTAAGATACGAAGAATATAGTAATATAAATATAGCAATAGCAAGAGAAAAACAACTTAAAAATTGGAGCAGAATAAAAAAAGAAAACCTAATAAAAATAGATAATCCAAAGTGGACAGATTTAGCTCACGATTGGTACCCAACTAACAAAAGAAAAATTAAAAAGTTTTAAATCAATTCCTAAAGGGATTCCTCCGCTACACCTCTTTCAGGGTTTCGGTCGGAATGACATTGTGAAAATTTATGATAAAAACACGTTTCGCGCCATCACCAACTGGCTTTTTACATGTCGGTGGACTTAGAACTGCTCTATTTGCATATCTATTCACCAAGAAAAATGGTGGTAAATTTTTGCTTCGTATAGAAGATACCGATAGAGAAAGATTTGTAGAAGGTGGAATGGAGAATATTTTAAATTCACTTCATTGGGCTGGAATAAAACCAGACGAAGGAGTAGATTTTGATGCGAGTAAAAATATTGTTCAGACTGGAGAGTCCGGACCATACATCCAGTCAGAGCGTTTGGAAATTTATAAAAAATATATTGAAGAGCTTATTGAAAAAGACCATGCTTACTATTGCTTTTGTTCCAAAGAAAGATTGGGTGAAGTAAGAAAAGTTCAAGAAATAAATAAACAACCAACTGGTTATGATGGTCAGTGTCGTAATTTGAGTATAGAAGGTGCAAAAGAGAGGATAAAAGCGGGGGAGAGCTGTGTAGTCCGAATGAAAATGCCAAAAGAGGGTACAACAAAGTTTACAGATCTAGTTCGGGATGAAGTTGAATTTAAGAACGAGCTTATAGACGATCAAGTTATTTTGAAAACCGACGGCTTTCCGACTTATCATCTGGCCGTAGTAGTAGATGATCACCTGATGGAAATTACTCACGTGATTCGCGGTGAAGAATGGATTTCTTCTACGCCTAAACATATCAAACTTTATGAAATGTTTGGTTGGGAAGTCCCACAGTTTGCCCATCTGTCACTGTTAGTAAATGAGAAAAAACAAAAACTTTCCAAGCGACATGGTGATGTCTCTGTAGAAGATTTTAAGGAAAAGGGATATTTGCCAGAAGCACTAGTTAATTTTATTTCTTTTCTTGGCTGGAATCCTGGTGATGAGAGAGAAATGTTTAGTTTAGAAAACTTAGAAAAAGAATTTGATATGGCGCAAGTAGGTAAGGCTGCTGCAGTATTTGATCGTGTAAAACTAGATTGGTATGGTCAGCAGTATATAATGAATATGGATCTTACTGAGTTGGCAAAGAAGTGCGAAGTATTTTATAAAAATGTTGGAGTAAAAACTGAGGATTGCAATCTGGAGGCTGTAGTTCAGATGGAGCAGGGGAGAGCCAATACACTAGTTGAAATTGTAGAAAATACTGGTTTTATTTTTGCAACTGAGTTGCAATTTGAACCAGAGCTTTTGATTTGGAAGAAATCTACAAAAGAAGATGCAAAAGAAAAATTAGAATTAGTTTCAGAATTTTTAAATACCCTAGAAGGGGAGTGGAACAAGGAATTATTAGAAGAAAAGGTCTTACCTTGGATAAAAGAACAAGGTTTTGGTAATGGTGATGTCTTGTGGCCAGTACGCGTTGCTTTGTCAGGATTAAAAAACTCTCCCGGACCATTTGAGATCGCTGGAGTTTTAGGGAAGGAAAAGACTCTAAAAAGAATCAGAAGTGCTTCGGAAGTGCTATAGAAGCTTTATAAAAAACAACGACCGTGGTTCCTCCTGGGACCACGGCTTTTTTTCATGGATGGCTGTCTTTTCTCTAGCGAAAAATGAGTGCTCGCTGTATGAAAGGTAGTATCTTTTCTAGCATATCGAAGTGGTGGAGCAGTAAGAGTATTGCTAGCGATGCAGCCCCTAATAACATTACCCAGGGTATTCCTTTGGTATCGTCATCCATGATATCCCTCCGTTCCTTTTAACCATACACCACTTTTTTGTTTTTGTCAAGCAGTCTAAAATAGTGTATAATATGTCCATGAAGAAAATATTATTGTTAGTATTAGTCTTAATAGTTGGATTTAGTATCCAGCCAGTTTTTGTTTACACTGAGCAGAGCCGAAGTGTTTTGTCAGAAAATGCCGGCGGTAATAAGGCTGAGATTGATCAGTTGAATGACGCTATTGCCAAAAAAAAGACAAAAATTCAGCAACTAGAGAAGAGTATCTCTGATTACAAGGATAAAATAAAACAAAAACGTTTAGAAGCAGTATCATTGTCCAATCAGATGGCTATAATTGACAATCGTGTAGCCCAAGTCGAGCTTGATATAGAAGCAACAGGTGAAAAATTAGACTCCTTAGTTTTTGAAATAGAAGTATTAGAGTTGTCAATAGAAGATAAAGAAAGAGTTATAAAAAAACAACAATCAATGTTGGCTGAGCTTATTCGAACTATCTATCAAAATGATGACAAGAGTTATATAGAGATTGCAGCCTCTTATGATAATTTTTCTGAGTTCTATAATAAGTTGCAATATTTGCAGACCATGGAAAAGGATATGGGGAGTAGCGTGCGTGGTATAAAAATAGCTAAGACAGATTTGGAGGATAAAAAAACTCAAACCGAAGAACGAAAAGAAACTTACGAAGACTTAAAAGACGAGTTAACTGAAAAAAAGACAGATCTAGAAGAACAGGTTTTCTTAAAACAAGATTTGTTAGTCCAAACACATTCGTCTGAGTTAAAATATAATACACTTCTTAGTAATCTAAAAAAACAATATCAACAAATTGAAAATGAAGTTTCTTCTATTGAGCAGGAAGTAAGAAGAAAATTAGAGAGTAATAACAAATTAGAAGTTATTACTGGGGACCCAACTAAATTATCTTGGCCAACTCAGAGTAGATATATTACGTCGCGCTTTCATGATCCAGACTATCCATATCGTCACGTTTTTGAACATAGTGGGCTAGATATCCGCTCTGGCCATGGCACAGCTCTTAGGGCCACTGGATCGGGTTATGTGGCTAGAGCAAAGCGCTGTTCTAGTGCATCCTGCTATAGTTATGTTATGATTGTCCATTCTGGCGGTATCTCTACGGTATACGGCCATATGAGCGGTATTACAGTTACTGAAGATAAGTTTGTAACAAGAGGGGATATAATAGGCTATTCTGGTGGTACACCTGGTACAGTTGGTGCTGGCCCATTTGTCACTGGACCCCATCTTCATTTTGAAGTACGTAAAAATGGTATTCCAGTCAATCCATTAAATTATTTAGTTAAAGATTGGTAGAAACACATAAAACATAAAATTTTGGTATGATAAAGAGAATACACAATCCAAAAACTAAAAGTTATTATGCTACTAGAGAAAAAACTACCAAAGCAGGTAGGAAAGGGCAGATAGTAGGTAAATATAAAATGAAATCAACGGCAAAAAAAATTGGTCGTGATTATGGTTATATTTTAAAAGAAATGTCAAAAAAATGAGCATTAAATATATTTCAATTGAAAGATGTAGAGAATATATATTTCCCGAAATCAAGAAAAATTTGGATAGTAGTATAAATAAAGTCCCGGAGTATGAATTAGAAAGAGATGCTATCGATGAATTGGACGGAATCCTAGTTAGGATTCAAGGTGATACTTATTATCCTAGTTTTTATGATAAAGCTTCATATTTGTATGCAGCCATAGTAAAGGGGCACAAGTTTAGTAATGGCAATAAAAGATTGGGATGGTTTACACTTCTTAGTTTTATCGATATTAATAATTATAAAACACATAAATTTGTTGAGTCAGAGATATCGAAAAAATTATTAGAATTATTTCCAAAATGTGACTATGATCCGTTGAGAAGTTCTGAGGATAATTTTCAGACAGCTATATATAATATAGGACTAACTATTAGTGATAAAGAGAAAATAGGAGATCCTCATTTCGATCTAGTGAAATCGAAGATAAGAGATTTCTTAGTGTATACACTTTACAAGAATTAAGATCTGATACCAAGCGTCGCACAATATTAGAGCAGGGGAGAGGGCGTCGGAAGAGTGGGGGATGTAAACTTTAGTAAAAGACTTGCAACTATGTAAGTTTTTTTGTTTTAGAATTATTATAAGTAATTGGTAAATGCTAAGCAATAATTAGAAATGTTTTAATAAAATTTACAAATTTTTGTAAAAGTTAAACAAGTTGTATCATTAGAGGATGAAAACATAAAAAACCCCTTAATTAGGGGTAGTGGTAGGCTTTTTTAGCTAAGGTTAGCGGTATACTATGACCTGGGCATTTCAGAGGCCTATCCTATGGCGTCGCATAAGATATAATGTGCGACGCACTTACTATACTCTAATCAAGCTTCTTTATTGCTCCCCTATCTTGCTCTAATAAAAAATTATTGCCAATAAACTTTTCCGGGGAATCTTAAATCAATATAGTTCATACTACTTCGATTTATTTTTTGTTTTAAAATATATTGTAACTCTTCAAACTGTGCTTCAGCAGTACTGTCTAGTTTTACTAACAATTCCCAGCTTTCTCGTGTTTTTATAACTGCATCCCCTATTGCATTATTAATTTCTATATAATTAAAAGGTATATCTGTGTTTTTGTTTATTAGATTGAACCATTTTATAACTCCACTAACCATTTCTTCTTCAATTACTTTTGAGCCAACCTCTATTTTTTGATCTCTACTATCAAAAATGACAGGGTAGTCCCCCATCTCTTTTATTATTTCAGTTATGTTTGGTCGATGTATCTGTTCTATTATTTTTTCTTCTGTAATTTCTTCACCAAGCTCGTTTGTGGTTGTCACTGTTTTGGTTTTTCTATTCCACTCATCATCTCCTATTTTTCTAATAATCTCAACTATCTTGCCATCGGTATCTAAATAACTATACTCCCTGCCATTGTCATATATTACTGTGGAAATTTTCTCTTCCAAAATGATTTCTAGTATATTTGGAAAAGTTTTTTTGACAAGGATTGATTCGAGGGCAAATCTTTGTTTCAATATGTCTTTTATTTCCTCAACATTTACTAGAAAATAACTCTCCCCAGGGAAAATTAGTAGTCTGTTGTAGTCTATCACCCCTAAGACAGCACTGTTTATTTCACTCTGGTCTATTCTTTGTAATCCAGTAAAGTTAACCTCTTTTATTTTGAAAAAACTACTGTATAAGCCGAGACATGTCATTATAATAAGTGAGACAACTAATATTAGTATCTCTATTCTTTTTTTCCAGTTAGTCGTATTTTCATCTCTGTGTAGTGGATTTGATTTGCTGTTGTGCCAAGCAAAGTCTTTTCTTTTACGAAAGTTATCAGTATTTGAATCCAGCAAAAAATTAGAGGCTTTTTTGAACCCTCTCCCCCACTTACGTTTATATTTGTGTCGGTTGAAAATATTTCTACGCACAGATTTTATTTTTTAGCATATAAAGAATAAGCAGCCATTTGTTTTTTAGGATTTTTTTGACTTGTACCTGAAAAATGTTTAATTTTAATTACACGCAAAGGCTTTAGTATTTCTTCAAATTCTCCTTCCTCAAAAAAGTGATGAGGAAGATCTCCATCTATTGGGTCATCTATATGTATCTTGGTATTTTTTTCAATTTCTTTTCCTGTTTGAAAATCAGGATGCTCTACTGAAGGAACTGACATATATAATATCCCATTATCTTTTAGTACCCTTACGATTTCTTGAATGCCTTTTTTAATTTTTTCTACTTTTCCATGGTTAATCACAAAGTTACAAAGCACGGCATCAAAATAACTATCTTTATAAGGTAGATTATCAAAATCAGACTGCCTAAGATAAATATTAGGAAATTTATTTTGGGTTATATCCAATCCTTTTTGTGATATGTCACATCCGTAAACCTCAAACCCATCATTATCTAAAAATTCTATGTATCTACCAGTGCCACATCCTAAATCTAGTATTCTTTTAAAATTATTTTCTTTGAAATATCTAATAGCATCCAATACTTTTTTTTCTGGTTTATTTTGTATAATCCCTTCAGACTTATATTGATTGTCCCAAGTCTTTAACATATTACTACTTAAATCCCCTATTAAAGCTTCGAATGGTCTCTATGATCCAAGTAACCCAGTACTTGGCTGAAACGGGCAAATCTTGGCAATGGAGGAGGTCTTTTTGGAACCCTCCAAAGCCTTTCTTGAAGTGGGTTATACCTTTGAAAGGGTGTTTTTTGTGAGCATCTTCTGGGGCGATTCCCCAGAAATTATAGTATCTTATTCCTCTCTTCTTGGCTTCTTTGATTGCTTCCCATTGCAGTAAGTATGAGGTTGGTAATTTCCTATCAAAACCAAGAGAGCCACTATGGCGATAAGCTGCCATATTGCCATAAAACATTATTACAGAAGATGAATCAAGTCGCCCGTCTGGTAGATAAGCGTTAAATAGTATTACTTCATTGTCTTTATTAAAAACAGAAAATTCTCTTTCTACATAGCTATCAGAAAAGCGATGAAAATTATGGCGCTTAGCTGTTTCATCATGAAGTTTATTAAACTTTTTCAAATCTTTTATGTCGCTAGTTTTTTCAATTTTTACACCATCTCTTTCACAACGACGAATAAGATTGCGATGATTTTTTTTCATGTCCATTAGTAAGTCTTCATCAGACTTTTGGAGATCTAGAAGCCAGGTAGATTCTGCCAAAACATGTATAGGTGCATTTCTATAGCCAGATTTTCTAAACATTCTTTTTGTTTCAGCTGTTTCATCTATAAAGGGGCTAACACGAATAAAGCTATATTTATTTTCTTTAGCAAATTTCTTTAAGAATTTTGTTAGTTTTTGCAAGGCTTCTCTCCCCTCTTTTTCTGGTAGTAATGGTCCATAAGGTAGATAGAGAAAATCCCCTCTTTTTGCGTGAGTGCTTACAACTAGTGAGCCACCAATTAGCTTATTCTCATTATAAATACCAAAAATCCATGAGTTCTCACCCATCTTTTCGTAGAATTCACCATACTTGTATGACTGAACAAAAATTGTACTCGGCTGAGCCAGAACAAATTTTTCCCATTCAGTTTTATTTTCTACCTGCTTTATTTGCATAATATATACTAATAGCGATTCACGATTTTAATTATTTTTCCAGCATCTTTCTTGGTGGTATGTCTGTTTGTTGGTAAGTTGATTGACCTTGAGCTTAGTTGTTCTGCATTTGGACAAGATCCAGATATGTATCCGGATTTTTTAATTTCAATATCTTTTGGAGCAATTACATTATTGTACCAGTTACCAAGTATGATACCCTGTTTTTTTGCAATTGCGTGAAGCTTGGTAGAGTTTTCAATTAGCAGTGTATAACGTAGCCAAACAGATTCGTTGGACCAAACAGGCTTTGTGATTTTATTGTTAGTAATTTTATCATTATATAATTTTGCAATCTCTTGTCTATGATTATTAATGCTCTCAAAAGTTTTAAATTGTTTTAATAAAATTGTAGCCAAAGAATTTGGTAGAAGTGATGGATAAAATATTACTTGTTTGCCACATTTTTCTGGATTATAAATTACTCGATTCATTAGGTTTAATTTTTTGGAAAGACCTAATATCAACTTCCCTACCCCAAGATTATAGAGTGGTTTACCTTTTGCAAATGCAATATAATGAAATAAGTGTTGAATTACTTTTAGTTTTTTTGTGAGTGGTAAACTAGATTGGAATTCTTGTAATTTTTTTGATATATTTTCATCACTCGTTACCAGTCCCCCACCACGGACACAAGAAAGTATTTTGTCAGATCCAAAACTAAACATTCCAATATCACCAAAAGTTCCAAGTAGTTTTCCATCATGCTTTGCGCCAAACGAATGAGCACAGTCTTCTATAATTTTTAAATTATTTTTCTTAGCAATTTCTAGTAGTCTATCTAGGTTGGACGGTTTACCAAAAGTGTGTTGGATAATCAAAACTTTTGATTTATCTGTAATTTTCTTTTCCAGATCAGTTGGTTCCATATTAAAATCACTTCCAACATCTATATAGATTGGTTTGGCGCCAGTCCAAGTAATAGCATTGCTTACTACCATACAAGTGTAAGATTGGACTAGAACCTCGTCTCCTATCCCAGCTCCACAGGCTTTCAAAGCATGGTTTATTGCTGTGCGACCACTGTCATAGGTGTATGCATGTTTTGATCCAAAATATTTTTGGAGCCAAGCCACAACTTTTTTTTCTGAAGAACCCTTTCTTAATCCTACCCACTTCCAAGGTAAAAACAAAAAACCACAAGCTGTAAACGTGTCAGATAGCGTTAGGTTTGGGGAAAATCCAGTAAAGATTGGTTTTTTGTAAAAATTCATATTATTTTTGTAATCCTAGTTCTTCCATTACATTTGATAGTATACGATTTTCTAATAATACTACTGAATTAGTATTTTTTATACTCTTAAAATATTTTAGTAAATCTACTGGTTGAAATATTTCCTTTACATCTAATTTGTATTTTTTAACTACCCCATCTTTTAGTGGTTTTACAAAGTCAGGTTTTGTGATTATTAATTCGTCTGCTATAAAAGAAATTTCTCCACCAATAAGTTCATGAATTTGGTTGCTTCGCTGCGCTAATTCTAATATTCCACGAGTTACTACTATCCTTCTTTTTTCTGATGGAAACGTATTCAAGAAATTTAGAGCCGCCTTAAATCCATCTGGATTTGAATTGTAACTGTCATCAATAATTGTACAGTTTCCATATTTTGTAAGTTCCGTCACTCTTGTTAAGTTTTTTATTGCTGTATTAATTTCTTGGTCCGATATGCCTAGTTCGTCAGCTGCCAAAATACATGCACCAAGATTCAAAGCGTTGTGGTCTCCTAATATTTTTGATGTAGCTGTTTGTTCTTCATTTTTATAAAGATATGAAAATGAAGTACCATCCTTAGATGTCTTAAAGTTTGTAATTAAAATATCTGGTTTGTTTTCTTCTTCTAGACCAAATGTAACTGATGGGGATTCTAGCTCTGACAAAAATTCAGTAGAATATTTATTATCAGCATTTGTTATGGCTAGACCATCTTTTGGAAGTGATCTAAGTAATTCGTACTTTGCTTTCTGAGTATTTTGGATCGTGCCAAAAAGGGATAAATGTTGTTCGTTAATGGCTGTCAGAATTCCAATTTTAGGCTTTACCATATCACAAATTAGCTTTATCTCCCCTATCTTATAAGCACCCATTTCTACTACTAATATCTCATTCTGAGAAAAATCATTTGCCAGAATAAAGCGCGCAATACCAATTTCTGTATTTATATTTTTTGGAGTGCAAACAGTTTTGAATTTATTAGATAGTATCTCAGTTAAGAATTTTTTTACAGTACTCTTGGCATAGCTTCCTGTAATCCCTATTACTGTTAGATTCTTTTGTTTAGATAATTTTTCAGTAGCCTTTTTAATTAAATATTTTTTTATACGAATAGTTAATTTATTCAAAAACCAGATGACAAAACTAATTATAAAAAAACGAATTATCATGAGAAGGAAAAAAATTGCCCAGTCTCTCTTTATTAAAAATAGTGTACCCTCTAGTAAAATTGATAACCCCACTGTTAGTATGGCCTTTTTTGTTATTACTGGTCGTCTTAGTTTTTTCTTTATCAATTTGTAAATAGCGACTGCAAAGTCTAATAAAAATATAGTTATAATAGCTGTCTTGATCGTAAGTGTATCGTTTATTGGCCAAAAGAGTAGAATAATAGCCAAGACAGAGCGCCAAAGAGTCTGGTAACGTAACCAAAAATCTCTACCTTGTTGAGTGCTTAGAAAATCTTTAAATCGATCTAGTCTATATTCTTTTAACTGCCAAACATAAGCAAAATCACAGTAGTCAATAAATGCACTTATAAACCAGAGGGTAAATATAATTAGATTGATTGGTGAGATCATATAGTAACTATTCTAAAAAACTTTTTATTTTTGATAATAAAACTTTTGGCTGTTGAATATGTAAACCGTGCTTACCATTTTTAATTATTTCCAATTTAGAATTTGAGATAAGTTTATTTAGTTTGTAAGCATTTTTTACTGGCACATAAGTGTCTTTGGTTCCCCAGATAATCATCGTAGGTATTTTTATTTTCTTTACATCCTCACTCAGATCTTCACGAATTACTTTGGTAAAAATGTCACGTTTTATGCCAGATGTGTCAGCATAATCTTGTGAGCGAGTAACTCTGCGAAATAATTTCTCAACCTCAATATCGGCTTTTTCTAACATTGGTAACTTGAATATCCACTTACCTGTCTTTGCAACAGCACCAATAAGTATACGACGAAGTTTTTTCTTTGGTCTAAATACCGCTGGACCACTTAGGATCAGTTTGTCTGCTAGTTTAGGATTATTTGCAGTCAAGTATGATGCAACTTGCCCACCGAAACTGTGGCCCATTAGGATGAGTTCATGGTTCGGAGTTCCAAGTTCAGAAAGTTTATTTTTTACGAACTCAGCATATTCCTCTACTCTCCAGACCGTGTCAGGACAAGGTTCATCGCCAAAGCAGGGTAAGTTTATTACTTGTACATCAAAATCAGCTTTTGCAATGTCTACAAAGTCTTGCCAAGTCTCAGATGTTCCTCCCCAGCCTGGGAGGATTATTAATTTTTGCATATTCGTATCGTTTGTCATCCCGAGCGAAGCCGAGGGATCCCTTTTCGTGGTAAATAAGAATCTATTATCTGTTAAAAACTGAATCAAATTTGCCATCCTTGAGTTGTTTTACAACTTCATCTGGAGAAAATATTTGTCCATTCATACAAACATAAACACCATTATCCAAATTTTTTATTTCAGAAATTGAATACCCTAGATGAAAACCAGCATCTGATGGTGAAAATCCTACAAGTGGAATCATTGAACCAGTCAAAATTATAGTTTTATTCTTATCTTTTAAATTTGCTTGCAAATATTTAGCAGTGTCTGGCATGGTATATGTGCCATGAGTTATAATTATTTTTTTAGTCTTACTCTGTTCCACTGCCTTTAATATTTTTCTGATGTCTGTTTTAGACAAATTACGACTGTCTTTCATGCAGACCTGACTAAAAATAGATTTACCAGGTAATTTTAAACTTTTTATGTAATTTGGTATTACGGATTCTTTATTTGTAATAGCTGTGTCTTTTGTTCCATCGTAATGTGAATCTATTGTACCACCTGTTATGATGAAATGGATTGTGCTTTTTTTGGACATATTTTATAAATTATTGTTTAAAATATCTTTCCCTACCCACCCTCGCAATACCTCCGGCACGGCAACGCTACCATCTTCTTGTTGAAACTGCTCTAGAATCGCAGGAATTAAGCGACTGGTGGCTAGTCCTGAGGCATTAAGCGTGTGGACAAAATATTTTTTGCCATCTTTATCCTTATATTTCACATTTCCACGTCTAGCTTGGTAGTCTAGTGCGTTTGAGACACTGCTGACTTCTTTGTAGATTTCCATGCTTGGAATCCAGACTTCAATATCATTTGTTTTCGCCATGGCGGAACTGCAATCCCCTGCTGCTAGCTGAGCAGTCTGGTAGTGAAGACCTAAACCTTCTACAAGTTTTTCTGCATTTGCTAGTAGCTCATCAAAAGCACCCCAAGAATCTTCTGATGCAACAAATTGAAACATTTCAATCTTGTTAAATTGATGTCCGCGTATCATTCCACGTTCTTCTTTGCGATAGCTTCCAGCTTCACGACGAAAGCATGGTGAATATGCATAGTATTTCAAAGGTAACTCAGATCCATCTAGAATTTCATCTCGGTGATAGTTACCAAGCATCATTTCTGACGTTGCGTTCAAGCAAAGTTTATCCTGTGTCCAATACAATTCATCACGAAACTTTGGTAAGTGTCCTGATGTATAAGCTGATTCCTCGCTTAGCAAGTACGGTGGAAGAATAAAAGTATAGTTATTTTTCTTATGAAAATCTACAAAATAATTTAATAGTGCCCATTCTAAAAGTGCACCATCACCTTTATAAACCCAAAATCCTGAACCAGACATTTTTGCACCACGTTCATAATCAATTAATCCTAGTTCTGTTGCAAGCTCAACATGATCTTTTGTTTTAAAACTAAATTCTGGTTTGTCTCCAAAAGTTTTTACGACTTTATTATTTTCTTTTCCTCCAGCTACCACGTCGTCGGCAACAATATTTGGAAGTTCTGCCAAAGCTTCATTTAATTTTGTTTCAACTTCTTTAAGTTTTTTATCTAGTTCCTTTATTCCTTCACCAATCTTTTTCATTTCCTCGATCATTTCTGGTGTTGGTTTGGTTTTGGAATGTTTGTTACGCTCAGTTTTGAGACCGTCAGCTTTTACAATTAATTCCTTGCGTTCATCATCAAGCTTCAAAATTCTAACAAAATCTAATTTGTCTTCCGTAGTACGCTTGAGAAGATTTTGTTTTATTTTTTCTGTTTTTTCTCGAATTAGATTTATATCTAACATAGATTTAGGTTATTAGGTTATTAGGTGTTAGTCGATAATTTATAAAGTATGTTTTTTAATGATTCTCTTTATATCTGGCATAATTTCTTTAAAAATATCTTTGTTTTCTCCAATATAATCAAAATTTACATATTCATTTGGTTCAACCCACTTCATTTCCATGATTTCTGCATCATTGAACTCACCATTTTTTTCTATTACCTTGCACACAAAAGGAACTAGAACAATTTGTAATTTTGTTCCAGGATATTCACGCTCAGTAATATGAATATGATTTAGTCTCTCTATAATTTCTACTTTATAATTTGTTTCTTCTAATAATTCTCTGACAACATTTTCTCTCATTGTTTCACCAAATTCCAAAACTCCTCCAGGTAATTCCCATAGACCATGAAAATCTGGATTAGCAGGATCGTTTCTTTTGCAAATTAATATTTTGCCTTTATCCTCAATAATACCAAGTGGCACAACAATATGTTTCGTTCCGTATTGATTAGCCAAAATATATTTCATCTTTCCAAGTGCTTTACCGCGATGTGAACAATTATTTTTTTCCTGCAACGTCATTTCAGCATAGGTTTTGCCGACTTCTTCAATATAAAAAATAGGATCGTAACCAAAGCCATTTGTTGGTTTCACAGATTCTTTTAGGATTTTTCCCTTAGTTTCACCGTAAGTTAGGTGTATTTGCTCGTTGTTTGGATCGTATAGTGCTAGACATAGTTTGAAACTGGCTCCGCGGTTTTCTTCTGGAATGTCTTTCATTTTATCTAAAATTTGTTTCCATCTCCCCTCTTCGACATCTCCTATTCTAGCACTGATAACTCCAGGCCAGCCCTCTAAGGCATCTACAAAAATTCCGCCGTCATCTGCTAGAGAAATTAAACCAGTTTTTTCTCCGTAGTATCTAGCTTTTAGAATTGCATTGCCTTCAATATCTGGTTTGTCTTCCACCGGTTCTTTCGGTGTACCATCTAAGTCTTTTAAAGAAATAAATTCAAAAGGCAAATCACCTAAGAAGTGCTTTATTTCTTTGAACTTACCTTCATTAGTTGTTGCTATTAATAATTTTGTCATATCTAGATTAAGCGTTCTATATATTTTTTAATTTTACTAGACTTCAATCTCTTCTCTTGGTATTCAGTAAGACGAACAATCTGTGTTTCAAGTCCAGCTTTGGTAATTGCATCGGCTAGATCATCTACATAAGCTCGTTGGTCATAGCCTAGAGCTACTATATCTGGCTTTTCTTCTGCAATTACTTTATAGACATCATCTTTGTCTCCCAAACGAGCTTTATCAATTAATTTTATCTGTGAAATTAAGTCTAAGCGCTCATTTTCGTTGTGCATTGGGCCAATGCCTTTTATTTGTTCTACATTTTTGTCTCTACCAACAATTGAAATCAAGTAATCTCCATACTCTCGTGCTTGCTTAAACATGTGGAGGTGTCCACAGTGTAATATATCAAACGTACCGAAGATCATTACTTTTTTCATCTGTGTTCTATTTATTTTTCTTAGTCTCCTCTTCGACAGGCTTCATTAGAGGAAATATTTGACACTCTCTAATTGGCTTGTTTTCCAAAAATGAAAATAGTCTTTCAGAAAAACCAAAACCACATGTCGGTGGCATGCCATGTTCCAGTGCTTCTACAAAGTCATGATCGTGTGCCTGAGCTTCTGTATCTCCTGCTTCTTTCATTTTGGTTTGTTCAACAAACCTTTCAGCTTGATCAATTGGATCGTTTAGCTCGGAATAACCATTACCAAGCTCTGACCCAGCAATAATAGGCTGGAAACGTTCAGTTAGTTCGGGATTATCATCTTTTCTTTTTGCTAGTGGAGAGACTACAACAGGAACATTGATCAAAAATCCTGGACCCTTGATACTCTTGCGACAGTATTTCCAAAGTGAGTCAACCAAAGCGCCTTTGGCTTCAATTTTATCATACTTAACTTTTAGCTCATCAAGTTTTGCTTTTAACTCAGGAATTTCAGCAGACATCACATCTATTCCTGTTTTTTCTTTTATTGTTTCTACATAATCATAGCGTTCCCAAGGTTTAGATAAATCAATTTCTCCATGATCACCCATTATAAATTTTAAAGTCCCCCAAGTCTCTTGGGCGACGTGTTTTATCATGCGTTCTACCAGTTCCATTCCCATTGTATAATCAGCATAGCCCCAGTAGAATTCCATTTGAGAATAATCTTGCAAATGTTCGCGACTCATCCCTTCATTTCGAAATTGTCGACCAATTTCAAATGTTTTGTCAAAGCCAGCCACCATAAGTCTCTTTTGCCATAGTTCTCCCATTGAGATTCGCAAAAATACACCCATGTCTAGTGCATTGTGATGGGTTGCAAAAGGTGTGGCACTAGCACCACCAGCAGTTGTTTCTAATACTGGAGTCTCAACTTCTAGGAAACCTTCGTCAACCAAAAATCCACGCACAGAATTCCAGAATTTGGCTTTGCGTTTGAATATTTCACGAACGTCTGTGTCCGTCACCATTTCCAAGTATCTTTTTCGTAGGCGAAGTTCTTCGTCTTGTAGGCCATGAAACTTATCAGGAAGTGGAAGTAGAGCTTTTGAAAGTAGTGTCCATTTTTTTATGAGAATTGATTGTTCACCTTTTTGTGTAACAAAACGCTCACCTTCTGCAGAAATAATATCTCCACCATCAATTTTTTTGATAAAGAGTTTGAAGTTGTCTTTTCCAATATCATCTTGCTTGAAAACGATTTGCATTCTTCCACTCTCATCCTGGAGTTGACAAAAAGCAATCTTTCCCATGTCGCGTTTCAACATGATTCTACCGGCTACTACTACTTCCTTGCCTTCATCTAATTCCAAAGCAGCTTTTAAACTGTGAGCTCTGTGAGATTTTGCTGGATAAGGATTTACTCCAGCCTCACGCAAGTCGGCTAGTTTTTTGAGACGGATTTCACGCTCATCATTAATATTAATTTCAGGTTTTTTATCACTCATAAATACAAAAAATAATGCTAGAAATTAGCTAATTTATGGATATATTGTACCACTAATCTTAACACTAATCAATACAAGTATGTGTATTGATTAGTGTATAAAAAAAACCGCTTAAATAAGCGGTTTTTTTGTTTTTTTTAGTCTTTTTTTGAGCTAGCGTACTTCCACAATCTTATACTCTTGCTCACCGGCTGGGAGCTCTACTACTACCCTATCACCCTTTTTTCGTCCCAAAAAGGCACTTCCCAGAGGAGATTCATTCGAAATTCTACCTGTTGTAGGATCGGCTTCTTGGGCTCCTACAATAGTGTATTCACGTTTTTCGCCTTTTACTTTTACAGCAATAAAAGAACCTAGTTCAATTGTACCACCTCCACCAGTGGTAATAACTTCTGCATTATCAAGAATCGCTTGAATTTCTTTCATTCTGCTTTGAGCCCAAGCCATATCTTCTCTAGCTTGGTGATATTCAGCATTTTCTGACAGATCACCCATCTGACGAGCTTCGTCTATACGTTTGGCGATCTTTGGTAATTTGATAAGTTTTAGATTTTCAAATTCTTCTTTTAATTCTTCTAGTTTATCTTGTGTCATGTATTGTGTCGGGATAGCCATATCAGTTGTAAGCTTTAAATTAATTAAAATAAACCCGTCTTTATGCGGATATGTTTATAGTATATCAAATAATAGACTATATTTAAACTTAAGTCAAGGGTTTATCCACAGCGTAAAATGGCCTGCGAAGGCCATCACGCTGCAAGCAGTACTCTTAAAAGCGTGCTAGAGCGAGTAAGTCCCCCACCAGCGGAGGAATTCGTGGGCAACCGGGGCTGCAGTTTTACTACCACCAATACCCTCTTCTATTAGAATTGTTACCACAATTTGCGGATTGTCATATGGTGCAAAGGCTGTAAACCATGCATGGTCATCTTTCACACTGCTCCATTGGGCTGTACCAGTTTTACCACCAGATGAAAATGGTAGAAGTGATAAACGGCGACAAGAGCCATAGTTTACACAGTCTTTCATGCCGAGCTTTACAGTATTTAAGTGTGCTGGGTTTATAAAATCTTTGTTAATAGTTTCAGGTTTTATTTTATTTTCTTCTCCTGTTAGAGCGTCCACCTTGGTTTTTATTAGATGAGGCTTGTATAGTGTTGATTTGTTTGCTATCACACTAGTCAGAGATGCAATTTGCAAAGGTGTCACCAATAAATCACCTTGTCCAATAGATAAATTGTAAGTATCACCAATGTACCAACGCTCATCCTTTGATTCCTCTTTCCATTCTTTGGATGGGATAAAACCAGCCTTTTCTCCAGGTATATCGATACCTAGTACTTGGGCAAAACCAAATTTTTTTAGATATTCAGCAATTTTGTTTACTCCCAAGCCAACAAAATCGTTATAACCACCACCAATAATATAATAAAAAGTATTTACAGACCAGGCAATTGATTTTCGTACATTAGTAACTCCGTGTCCACCAGCTTGCCAATCTGGAAAGAACCAAGAGCTGACCCATAGACCACCATTACTGAGAAATGATGTGGCAGAGTTAATTATCCCTTCTTGAAGTGCGGCAGAAGCCATGGCTAGCTTTATTGTGGATCCAGAAGGGTAGGTACCAGAAATAGCACGGTTAAATAGAGGGTTATTTTCATCCTCTATATATTTTGAATAAGTTGATTGATCAATTCCACCAGAAAAATCATTATTGTCAAAAGTGGGCAAACTAACCATGGCTAAAATTTCTCCGTTTTGAGGATTCATTACAATGGCAACTCCACGCTTTTTGTTAGCAGCTTTTAGATTTGCCAACATTATTTCTTCCAACTTCTTTTGCATCTCTATATCGATGGTAAGGTAAAGATGTTTTCCAGGTATTGGTACCTCTTCTGCTAATACGTTTTGTTCTTTGCCAAAAGCATTTACCTCAATGCGACGACGTCCATAGGTCCCACGTAATTCTGTCTCATAACTTTTTTCTATTCCAGTTTTACCAACTGAATCAGATGGTAAATATCCTTGAGTGTATAGATTATCGAGTTCGGATTGATTTAACTTACCAATATAACCCAAAATATGCGATAAGGAAAAAGGAGTAGACGTAGAATTAGTATTTTTGGGTGTAATATAATTGGCATAAAGCCGTTTACTACTCCTTTGGATTCTGATACCTGGTAAATCGGATGCCTCAATCAGTATTTTTAAGGCTGTTTCGTAATTGATATCCTCTAAAATAATAATAGATTCAAAACTATAAGAACCATATTCTTCTAGTGTGTCTCTAATAGCATTTTCTGCCTGTCCAGTGATTAGAGCTAACCGTTTTATTATTTGTTCTCTCCCCTCTTTGTTTTTTGGTAAATCTTGCGGTACCAGAGTGACTGAAAAATTTGGAATATTTTTTGTTATTTCTATGCCATTTCTATCAAATATTAAACCTCTTTCTGCCGGAATAGGAATAATACGTTGCCTATTGTTTTCTGCCAAGTCTCTATAATGACCACCTCTAACTATTTGCAAATTAAAAAGGTTACCAATTAAAAACAGGAAGACGGCCAATAAAAAAATAAAGGAATATACGGTTTTTTTACCATAAAAACTACTTCCCACATAGGAATTACTTTTTGGATTTGCTACCTGTTTACCTGTTTTCTTTTCAAAAACTACAGAGTCTTCTATCCACACTTTATTATATTTTCCGTCTAAATTTTTGTATGATAAATTATCAAAATTGGAAGCAAATATATTTGGTTGTTTTGTTTTTTCTTTCTTCATACTCTGAATAAGCCATGTTCAATTGGCGATGCTTTGAATGATTTGAAAAAATGAGACAAAATAAAATAGAATAGTCCAGTGAGTAGGCATGTAAGAAGTATTTCCCAGCCGAATATCAAAAGAATGTTTTTTTCCAAAATAATAGTTGTTAGGTCAAGCCAGCGTAGCACCATTAAAATCAATATATATAGCAATCGATAGACTAAAAGGACTACAAACAATAAGGTCATTGCACTATACCAAGAACGGTTAGTAAAAATATTTTTATATAACCAAAAGATTATTAAGATACTAATAGTTCCCGAAAATAAAATTAATCCAAAAGGGGTAGAAGAATAAAGCTCTATAAAAAAGTGAGTAAAGAAACTAATCCAAACAACTAATCCTGAATCACGGGACATCATCACAATAATTAAGAAAAAGAATACTATATTTATTTTGGAAAAAGGATACGGCAATAAATAGGAGACTGCTATACTTAGCGCAATCAATGTTATCAGGCTAAAGAAAATAAGCAAAGTCTGACCTAAAAATTTCATATTAATTAAGATTAGTCCCCGTTAATATAATTGAAGCTAATGTTATTTTATCTAAATTTACAAAAGGACTGATAACAGCTTTTTGAAATGGCTGGTAAGCCTCTTTTTCTATTGCTTCTATTTTTCCGATCAAAAGCCCTCTTGGTATTCCCACTTCAAGTCCCGACGTCACCACGCTATCCCCTATTTCCAGGGTTTCATTTTGAGGAATAAAATTCATGTGAACGCTGATACCATATCCACCTTCAACCAGTCCTATACTTTTCTCGTGGTTTATTATTGTACCAGCCACTTTGCTTTGGCTATCATTTATTAGTCTTACGATAGAAAAGTGCTCTTCGACACTTGTTACTTTGCCTATTAAGGCGCCCTCATCTGTTATTACAATGTTTCCTACTCTGATACTATCAACTTTCCCCCTATCAACTACTAGAGTGTTACCTGTTGGTTCTGTGTTTTTTCCAATCACATTTACTCCGATAGAAGCTTGATTTGTTTTTTCTAAAAAGTTTAATTGTTTCTTTAATTCCTCATTTTCCTGCATTAGTAATTCTAGTTGAGCGGAGTCTGTCTTATTTTTTAATAAGTCTGTCTTTAGGTTTTGGTAAGCTTGCTCTAACTCTTCTTGATTAGAAAAAAACTCTTCGTCTTCATCATTCATTGAAACACTAATTCCATAGAGTGTCTGAGAGCCTGGCTTAATTAGACCATGGAGAAAATCTTCTACTGGTGATAACCAGCCAATAAAGTGAAAAACAACCGTTAGTGCTATAACGATTGTGATGCTAAGTAGGGTTTTTATTTTGCTGTTCATATTTTATCTTCTATCGCGAGCAGAAGGCATAGCCACTTCTTTCAAAAGTTCTGGTTCTTCAAGAAGTATCCCAGTACCACGAACGACAGCTGTCAATGGATCGTCGGCGATTCTAACAGGTATTTCAGTCTCTCTGGCAATAATTTTATCAATGCCTTTTAGTAGTGCCCCTCCGCCAGTAATAAGCAAACCCCGCTCATGAATATCAGCTGTTAATTCCGGTGGGGTTACTTCCAGAGTCATCTTAATGTGGTCGATAATTGCCATCACAGAGCGACGTAAAGCCTCTCGTATCTGATCATTGCTTACCATAACTTCTTTTGGTAATCCAGTCATGACATCACGACCACGCATTGGAAATTCTTCTTTCTCTCCCAAATCAATGGCAGAACCAATTTTAGTTTTTATTTGTTCTGCATGGCTTTCACCAACATAAAGATTAAATACTTCCTTGGCGTATTGCATTATATTTTTATTCATTTCATCTCCAGCAATATGTGTTGATTTCCAAGTTACCACGCCGTTTAGAGAAATTACTGCCACTTCTGTATTACCACCACCTATATCTACAATTAGGTTACCAATCGGATCTTGTATCGGCATGCGTGCACCAATAGCGGCTGCCATTGGTTCCTGGATTACAAATACTTCCCTGGCGCCAGCTGATAGCGTAGCATCTTCAATTGCTTTTACCTCCACTTCCGTCACTTCTAATGGCGCACAGATAACAACTTTTGGTCTTGACATTAAAGAAAATTTATCTTCGTGTACTTTGTCAATAAAATATTTTAACATTTTTTCAGTAACTTCATAATCAGAAATAACACCATTTATCAGAGGGCGTGTAACATTAATATGTGCAGGGGTTTTTCCAAGCATATTCTTGGCCTCTTGTCCGACTGCTAGAATTTGTTCGGTCTTAGTGTTTATAGCAACTACGGATGGTTCATTAATAACAATACCTTTGTCTTTTACATAAACCAAAGTATTGGCTGTTCCCAAGTCAATACCAAGATCTTGTGAAAATTTTGAGTATAGTTTCTTAAGCATAGTCTACTAATCTTAAAGATTCACTAGTTATACTAATTTTTCTAAAATACTTTTTTCTTCACTCCTTTTCTTCACTTCCACACTCCCCTGTTCCAAAGTTTTTGGGCTAATTATATAGCGAACAGGAATACCAATCAAATCACTATCAGCAAATTTGGCGCCGGCAGAAGTGTCGCGGTCATCATATAGTACATCTTTTCCTTCAGCTTTTAATTTTTCATAAAGTTCATCAGCTTTTTTTACATTATCTTCTTCTTTACATAGTGAGACCAAATGAATATCAAATGGAGCCACTTCTTCTGGCCAGATTAGACCACCTTTATCATTGTGAACTTCGGCAATCGTACCCATTACTCGTCCGGGGCCAATACCATAGCTACCCATAATCACTGTCTGTTGCTTGCTATTTTCATCATTATAATTCAAACCAAGTGGTTTAGAATATTTGGTTCCAAGCGTAAAAATATTTCCAACTTCCACGGCTTTTTCTTCTACCATGTCTTCTTTATGAAGTTTTAGACTAGTTAAAACTTCATCATTGTAAACTTCTTTATTAACTGCGATTTTTTTGTTTTTGTCCAAGTGTATTGTATCTTCTCCCGACTCTGTAAGAGTCTGAAATTCATGGGAGTATTTGCTAAATACACCACCTGAGGCAAAGGTAACAAAAGTTCTGTCACCTAGACCACAGCGTTCAAATATTTTCAAATAAGCTGGTTTGGTGCTCTCATAAAATTTATCATGCTCTTCTTGTGTACGTGAAAATGAATATAAATCTTTCATCAAAAATTCACGACATCTCATAATCCCACTCTTTGACCGCAGTTCATTGCGAAATTTGGTCTGAATTTGATATGGGTAACAAGGCAAATCTTTGTAAGAATTGATATGATTCTTCATTAGATTTGTTAGCGGTTCTTCGTGAGTAAAACCAAGACCTAACTCAGTATCATTTTTTAGTCTCGTTTTGAACCAATTATCTACTACTTCGTCACTCCAACGGTCAGTTTTTTTCCAAAGTTCTGGATTTTGCAATGAAGTTAGGAATAATTCTTGTCCGCCGATAGAATCCATCTCTTCACGAATAATATTATTGATTTTATTCAAAACCCTAAGACCTAAAGGTAAATAAGCATAGGCTCCAGCCATTTCTTTGTGAATAAAACCAGCTCGGATAAGGAGTTGGGCATTCAAGCTTACTTCGTCTTTTGGGGTTTGTTTTGAAGTTTTTGTAAAAAGTTGTGATTGGCGCATAAGAGTATAATTGGTCCCCTTCCCCTATAGGGGAGGGACTTATTTAATTTATTAATTAAGTCCTTTTTTTGTTGTAAAACTAAAGGCTAGTATAAAAGCCAGCGCTAAAACAAATATTCCGGTGTTCCATAAGTTCAGATAACCTTTACCTTGTAAAAATAATAGTATAATAAGGGCTACTGAAATAAAAAATGAGTCACTAAAACTCCTTTTTACATATCGAAACATCGGCAAAGCTTCACGTGAGAACAGCTGGCGTATAAAAAATGCCATAACCGAAATTGTACCAAGCAAAGCAAAGAACAAACTAATATAAAAAAAGGCAAATCCAGTACCTGTATCTTGAAAAGGATCAATATTAACAAGCACAATCCCCCAAGCGGTCCAGCACAGGATTGAGCCAAAAATCATAATTGTGATGTATTGGCGTAGGGTCATAAATAGGCACTTAGCATTGATTTTATTACAAAAGTAGCTATACTTAGCTACTTCATATTTTACCTGATTTTTATAATAATGACAAGTGCTATCTGTTATCAGCTAGCTATCAATTGACTAGAGTAAATACCTAATTCTATCTACCTCATTTTCGCCTAACATATCATTAAGTTTAACAACAATCTCTTCTTGGGCTTCACGAAGTATTTGGGCAATATCAGAATTAGCACAGGTAACTGTGAGGGTCCGGTTTTTTAGAAAAAGTGGATCAATCTTATCAGCAGTCTCTCCCAAAACATCCGCTAAGGATTTTTTGGCACACTCAAGTAGATGTTCATCACCTTCTTTTTTTGAATCTTCTTTTGTCAAAGGAGTAAATACCATAAATCAAATATAATCTATATTTCGTACAAGTATATATTATCATCTTTTTGCAAATATTGCCAATCAGGAAAGACAAAACCATTGGATATTATTCGTATGCCTGGTTTCATCTCCCTTCTAATTTTTTTCTCTAATTTCTTCATTCGGTGCGGAATGAAGTAAATAAAGATCAAATCAAAATCTGATAGGTCAGTTTTCCACAAACTTTCATTTCTAAATTCTATATTTTTTCTTCCTCTAGCTCTTATTTTACTTACCCAATATAAAAATGGATTAATCTCTACGCCAACACTTTTGGCACAGTGCTTGGAAGCTGCTATTACTACTCTTCCTTCGCCCGATCCCAAATCAATCACCTTGTCGGATGTTTTTAATTTTGCCATTTCAATCATTTTCTTAACTCTGACTCTTGTGCTAGGTACAAATGGTGCACCTGAAATTGTAGCCCAAATTGAGTATGTTAAATAAATTACTAAAATTATGTAAAGTATAGCTAAGATTGTTAATATTGGAATTAGGAGTGATGACATAAAGTTTTAGATTAATCCTGAGTGTGATCAAGGATAGTAGAATTAAAGTTTCCTAAATTCACAAATCTCATTATAATCACAATATTTGCAAACGTGTGGTCCTGGAGTAGCCTTAAATTTGCCAGCTTTTATTTTGGTCATTGTACTTAGTAGTTTTTCTTGCAATTTTTCAATATCTTTATCTTTGCCGATAAAAGAATTTCTAAGATCATTATTTACATAGTAAAAAGTCAATTTACTTACATCGCCAATGTTTTTGTATTCTGGTAAAGTCTGGGCAACTATCTGGTAAATCAGAAGCTGTTGTTTGTCATCAGTGGATAGTTTATCCTTTCCTTTTCCAGTTTTATAGTCAATAATTTCTAATGTTCCGTCTTCTAACTGATCTATTCTATCTATCCGTCCAGTAATTAGGAATTCACCAACTTTAATTTTAAAGAATCCTTCAAGTGAGACTGGTACTGTCCAGTTATTTTCTTGAGATTTGTAAAATATTTTCAAAATTTCTTTACCTTTTGCAAAGTAATCTTCTCTTTGTTTTTTGCTATCATACCAATCAGCTATCCATTTTTCTTCATACATTTCTAATAATTCTTCAAGTTTTGGTACTTTTATTCCGCCCGAGACATCATGATCTCTTTCTTTTGGTAGACCAAATAATGAATCCTGTTTTACGTTGTTTAGTTCTTGGATTCTTTCATAAAATTTTTGCAGAGTATTGTGGATTGTATTACCAAAACTAAAACTAGCGCTACCTTTCATCGGGATTTTCAAAATATGAGATAGTTTGTACTGATATGGACAGCGGTTGTAAGAATTTATTTGCGAGAAGGAAAATTTCTTGGGTGGTTCGTAAATAAATTCGGCTACGTCTTGGCCCAGGCCACTCTCTCTGGCTTCGCCATTCACCTTGTCTTGTTTTTCTTCTGATGTTTTTGTTTTGTTTACTATTATCTTTTTGTGCGAAGTTGATTTTTTGCTTTCTGTCTTGTCTAGATCTAGTTCTACCAAAAATCTACTCAGCTTTTTCTTTCTAACTCCACCATAGTCTTCGGCACTAGTTAGGAATAATTGTTGCTTGGCACGAGTACAGGCCACGTAGAATAAACGACGTTCTTCTTGGTAGTGAAAATCTCCTTCGGGCAATTCTTCTTTCATTAATTCACTTGGTATTTCAATACCGCTACTCTTTCTTCTAGTTGGGAATCTTTCTTCTACACAATTTACCACAAAAACATATTTGTATTCCAAACCTTTTGCGCTGTGAACTGTGACTATATTTATTGAGTCCGGTGTATCTTGAATTTGTTTCATTTTGCCATTGTCACCCGATTCTATTACTTGATTGTAATGGTCCACAAAACCAGTCACATGTGCACCAGGTATTATCTCTTCGTACTGTCTAATTAGATCAAAAAATTGTTTGAGGTGATAAATCTGCCTTATTACTTCCCTATCCCCCTCATTCTCACCATGAGTCAGATATTTTAGATAACCGCTTTTTTCCAAAAATTGATATAGCACCACTGTTGGTTTTTCGTATCTAGAACCCTTCATTCCATCATGAATAAGACTAATTAATTTTTGACAGTTTTCAATTCCAACCGAAGAAACAAAGAATTCTCTAGCACGTTTACAGGCCTCATAGTATGAAATTGATTTCTTTTTTGCGCCACCAGTTAGCTTCTGTAAATCATCTTCTTTGAAATTTAGAAAAGGCATTCTAAGCAGTCTATAAATTGCTCGGTCATTGTGAATATTCTCTACAATATTAAAAAAACTAACACTATCGAGCACTACAGGCTGGCGATAGAGTCCAGATGAGGCAAGATACTCATATGGGATGTTATAGGCCTCAAATGCGTTTAAAAAGGGCTCTACGTGGCTATTGGCTCGGACTAGTATAGCAAAATCGTCTAATGTCGCCTCACTATCCTTTTCTTTTATTTCTAGAATCTTTTTTACCACCCCTTGCACTTCATCATCCAAAGTTTGAAATTGTAGATGTTCTACTTTTCCATTTTTAATTCCACCTTTTGCTTGCAGTTTTTTATCTATTTTAAGTTTTTCTTCCAATCTATCTGGATTATTGTGTTGAATAGACTTGTAAGCAAAGTCCAGTACTTCTTTTGCTGAGCGATAGTTTTCAGTGAGTACAATTTCTTTTGCTTTTTTGAAATCTTCTTTAAATCGCATGATGATAGAGACATTACTGCCACGGAAAGAATAAATTGACTGATCATCATCGCCTACTACCGTGAGAGAAGTTTCCTTCCTTGTCAAAAGTTTTACCAATTCATACTGTGACCAATTTACATCTTGAAATTCATCTACCAAAATATATTTGAAACGCTCTTGTAGCTTCTTTAGTATATTTGGTCTTTCTTGTAATAATTTTACGCAGTAAAAAATAAGATCACCAAAATCTAGTGCACCACTATCTAATAGTAGTTGGTTATATTTGTGATAAGCATTCGCTTGCTCTATTAGTTTATTTTTTTCTTGTATTTCAGCTTCGTCCTTATCTAGTATTAATCCTCCTACATAATCCAAATATTCTTGTGGAGAGATAAGTTCGTCTTTACATTTTGAAAAATGATTTAGCAAAGCATGGATTTGTCCAGTAGGATTGCCCATTGGACGATAGTAATCTAAATTAAAATCATAAATATTTTCTCGCACGAGAAGCCAGGCATCAGTTTGGGATAATAGTTTTGATCTTCCAGACAAACCAATCTCTACGCCATATTCTTCTAACAATCTTTGACAAAAGGCGTGGAATGTTGAAATCTGAAGATCTACATAACCAGTCTCTAGCATCTCATCCACGCGCTCTTCCATCTCCCCCGCTGCTTTATCAGTAAAGGTCAAAGCCAAAATCTCCTCAGGTTTAGCTAGGTTTTTTTCTATTAGATAGTTAATCTTTTTTGTAATAACAGTGGTTTTGCCAGTTCCGGCGCCAGCAACTATAAGGAGTGGGCCTTTTACATGTTCTACAGCTTCTCGTTGTGATTTATTTAGTTTTTGTTTCGGCATAGTTTTAGTTATTTCTGTAAAGTATTCTACCACAATCCAACCTACTTGACAAAACTCAATGAATTTAAAAATTACGTAATTAATTACGTAATTTTTTATTACTTAAAACCTATCTCACTCAATACCTTTTAGCTTATAAATCCACCAGCCTGATATTTCCACAGCTTCTTATAGATTCCGCCTTTCTTTTTCAACAACTGCTGGTGTGTTCCCTGCTCTATAATTCCACCCTGATCTATTACAATAATTCTATCCATCTTCATAATAGTAGAAAGTCTGTGGGCAATGACTATTACGGTTTTTTTCTTCATCAAGTTATCCAGTGCATCTTGGATCAAATGTTCTGATTCAGAATCCAAGCTAGAAGTAGCTTCATCTAGCACTAGGATTGGTGCGTCACGCAAAATTGCTCTGGCAATGGCGACTCGTTGTCGTTCTCCACCAGAAAGTTTTACACCACGTTCACCAACATAAGTATCGTATTTATCCGGTAATTCATCAATAAATTTATCGCAATGGGATTGTTTAGATGCTTTTAAAACTTCGGCTTCACTTGCATCTGGGTTTCCATATCGAATATTTTCTATTAGTTTTCTATGAAATAGTATTGGATCTTGTGGAACAAGTGATACATTTTTCCAAAGAGATTCAAGTGTCACCCGGTTTATTTTTTGATCATCAATTAATATTTTTCCTTTACCAATATCGTGTAATCTAAGCAATAACCGTGTTACCGTGGTTTTACCAGCACCAGATGGACCAACCAGTGCCACCCGCTCCCCAGCTTTAATTTTTAGATTGAATTTGTCTAATATTTTTCTGGTTTGCTTATAACTAAATGTAACATCTTGAAATTCAATCTTACCTTTTTTAACTTTCAAATCTTTGGCTGATTTACTGTTGATTATTTCATGTGGGGTATTGAATATCTGTGTCATTTCTTCAGCCTCAGACAAATCCTGATAAATATTTCTAATAACACGTCCAAAATCCCAGATACGCATAAAGACAATCAAAAGATAACTTTGGAGTAGTACAAAATCTCCAATTGTAAACTTACCAACTTGCCAAAGTTTTATTGCAACGTAAAGCAGGCCAATTTCCAAAATTATCATGAATAGGCCCTGGGCTGCCTCAAAAAAGTTTTCAATATTCCAAACCTTCTGTCTTAATTTTCTAACTTCATCCTGAATGCCGGCATATTTTTTCTTTTCTCTGTCAAAACCACTAAATAACTTTACATTAACATGATTGGTTAGCGTGTCTGCCAAAGTAGCGGAGGATCTAGACTCGGCTTTGTTTCTTTCTAGATCAAATTTGAAACGGTAATTAGCTAGAATGCTATTTATTGTAACAAAAATTATTAACCAGACAATCAAAAAGATTCCTAATACTGCATTCTTGAATGTTAGGATAATTACAATTAGGCCTACATTCACTACGAGCCCTATCAAGTTCCAGAATATTCGATCAGAAATACGTTCAAAAGCATAAACAAAACGATTCACTTTTTTTACTAATGAGTCGATGAAACTGTTATTGAAATACGAATAGGAGTGTTTGTGTAGATAAACAAAGCAGGTATTAGAAACACTGGCCATTATTTTTGGTTGGAAGTAAGCCGAAGTAAAGGTGGCTACGCGCCATAGAGCCCACTGTAATAATTCTAGCCCGCCAATAATTATTAAAATATTAATTAATTTTGAAAAAAGTAGATCTTTTGTATCTGATAAAGTTAGTACATCAAAAAACTTTTTGAAAAACAATGGAATTGAAACATTTACCACAGCAACAGCTATTAATGAAAAAATAACCACAAAAAGAAGGGTTCTATGACCTTTCGTATGTTGCCAGAAAGTTTTTAGAGTTTGTTTTGTTGTTGGTTGCATATAACAATGATTGACACAGATTTATGTGCGGATAATACTATAAACCCGCTTAATAGGCGGGGTTACACAATAGAAGACGTAGTTTTAGCGGAAATGTTACAGTTTATCACTTCAAACTAATCAAAATTGCGCCTCCAGCCATTAGAATAGCACCACTTATGCTTTTCCAACTAAAGCCTTCTGCTAGGAATATTCCAGCTATAATTACCACAAATACAATACTCAGACGATCAATCGCTACAACCTTACTAGCATCGCCATATTTTAGAGCTACAAAATAGAATAGCCATGACATTGCACCAGCAACACCTGATAAAATTATCAATACCCAGTCTTTTGTCTGAATATCATTAAAATGAAAGCCATCAAATTTTCTCATACTTAGACTTACTAGTATCAAAAAAACTGCCATAATAATACCACGAATAGTCGTTGCCAGAGTTGAGTCAATAGTCTTTAGGCCTAGTTTACCAAATATAGCAACTAAAGCAGCGAATACGGCAGCACCAAATGCATAAAATAACCACATACATTTATTTTAATTTATTAGCATATTCAGCCAAGGTTTCAAAAGTTTCTTTTATTTTTTTCATACTATTTTTATTATTTAGAATATAGTTATATATTACCATTTTTGAGAGAAAAATAAAACAAGGTTTTGTAGACCTCGTTTTATCCTGACAAATTTTAGCCTAACAACAGCCTCCTCCACAATGTAAGTTTGTATTATTCATAGGTGCACAAAAGTTAATTAATAATAACTATATGATACCTTTTTTGTATGATATGAGTCAAGTGTGGACAAGTAATATTATATAAACAAAAATACCACCGGTATGTGATAGTATTTTTGTGATTGGTTTTACTTATTCTTCCAATATTCTTCGGCTTCTTCTTCCATTTTGTCTAATCTATGGTAGTAATCGGCAAATTCATTTAGATGAGCTAGGGCAATTTTCCCAGTCATGAGAGGGTCATCGTTCGTTACATTCGTAATTGGATCCTCTGTTCCATGTTCTAATTCTATATCCATTCCATGGCGAAATTGCTCTAGTTCAAAGCCCTTTGCTTCGAAATCAATATTTAGTTGATTGGCAACTTCTTGAGCTTGTTCATCGGTGAATACTGTTTTTCCTGACATAAGATTATAATTAAATATAAGAGCAAAATTCCTAGCTTGTAAAATACTAGGAATTTTTTATACTTTATTCTTTTTTTCTTCAGATTCTTCTTCTGGTAGATCGCCATCATCACCTGTACCATAACAAGCACAACAATCACCACAGCGATTACAGCGAGGGCAAACTTCATCCTCTAGTAGGACAGCTTCACACTCAGAGCAATAGATCGTTGGATCTTCCATATTTATTTAGTTACAACCACAACCACCACAACAACCTTCCTCCTTCTCTGTTTTGCAATCACAACATGCTTTACAGCATGTGCCACCATCACAGCACTTGTTTTCGTCATTTATTTCGGCTTTACACTTTGAACATTCCATAGTATTTATGGTTAAGAATAATAAATATATTATACATTAGTAAAATTTAATATTCAAGTAATATTACTCTCCCATCTTCTTTTATATTGGCTAGTACCAATTTTACCTCTAAATCAGGGAATTTTGTATTTATTACTTCTTTGGCTTTATTCATGTCGCTATTATACTTTTGTTTTTCAATTTCCAGATTTTCAAAGGCATTATGTCCACCATAGGCACCGCAATCAGTATGATGAATTAAATATAAAGTTTTTATTTCATGCAATTTTACTGACAATTCAATTTGTTTTAAAATAAATTGTGAATCAGTAGAATTTTCATCTTCGGCAATTACCTTAGATATTCCTGCAATTGATATAATATCACAATCATTCATAATCCCCTTCTCTTCTAGCCATTTGTCTATGGCAGAAGTAAGACGGAAGTCTATGCAACGAATAAGTGCAGAGGAGCATTTGTGACTCATATTTTATATATTAAATAATAAAGTCGTCCAGATAGGACGACTTTATTGTATCGTATTATGTGTATTTTGTCCACGTAGATGGATGCTCTGTGGGTATCTATTATTAGATAGCTTCTCCTAATGGCTCAGGTTTCACTCCAGTATCTTTCATCACAGCTTTTTCAAACATAATCGCACCAACTACAGTTACTAGAATTACAGCTAGAAGTGAGGCAGCAGCCATAGTTTCGCTTAGTACATTGTTAGCAATAGCAACTGCTACGAAAACTAGACCAACTTCACCACGAATAGCCATGGCAAGACCTACTTGATGACCTTCGTTTCTGTCTTTGAACAAGTATTTTACAAGATATTTACCAGCTAAACCTAAAACTGTAAAACCAATTGCCCACAACCAAGCTTTTGGATTCATAATCGCTTCGCGTGAAAGCATAGTACCAATACTAACCAAAAATCCACCGACGAAAATATGGATATAACCTTCAATCTTTTCCCAAGTTGCGTGCTTAATTTCATTATCAACTTTTGAGAGTACTACACCAATACCAAATGCACCAAGTACAGGTTCTAAGCCTACAACAGCAGCAATTGTTCCACCAAGTATAAGTGACCCAAAGAAAAATCTTGTATAAGGACCAGTAGTATCAGAATAATGTCTGTCTAAATATTTGGCAATCTTATCTGCTAAGCCCATGCTCCACATAAGATAAACACCACCAAAGAAACCTATTACTGCTACACCTAACCAAACTAGATTCATGGTTTCTAAATCACCTTGTGATAATTTTGCCAAAATTGTCAAAATCAAAACACCCAAAATATCATCAATCACAGCTGCACCAACAATACGGTTTCCCATATTAGTTGCGAGTTTACCAGCTGCTTTCAAAGCTTCTACTGATAGACCAACTGATGTGGCAGTAAAAATTCCACCCAAGAAAATTGCTGGTAACCATTCTAGGCCAATAACATAGTGACCCAAAGCAGCAAATGATACTAGAGGAATAAGCACACCACCGACAGCAACAGCTGTAGCAATACCAATATTTTTCTTTAGTAACTCTAAGTCAAAATGAAGACCTGCTTCAAATAAAATAAATAACACACCAGCAAGACGTGCAATCTCTACACCGGAAGCGTATGGATCAATAACACCAATCAACGCTGGACCGGCAATAATACCCATGACAATTTTTCCAGCCATTGGGGCAATACCAAACACTCTAGCAAGGCGCCCACCAAAAGAGGCGAAGACAGCCAAGAAAGCGATATCTAGTAAGATAGGTAAGATCGTATTAATCTCGTGATGGTGACTATGCAATAGCGCTCCTCGCAAATAGTGCAAGGCTGCAGCAGCCACAGCTGTTTCTACTGCAACCAGTAGAATTGTCTTTATTTTTTGTCCCATAGTTTTGTATGAGTTATCAGGAGGCACTAATGCCTCGTGGATATGAATTATAATAGACAATATTATACTCTCAATTTTATTAAAATACAAGAGTTTTTGTGGATAAAATAATTAGCTTATTTTTGACATAACGAACAAGCCCCCGCACCTGTTGGTCAGACGAAGTATAAAAACTCCGTTCGACACTTTAGGTACGAGGGTGATTGTCCTCCTTTACTCAGCTAACTAGTTGGAACTAGACGGACTCCTGATCCACTATCCATCCTGCGTTGGAATTCGAGGAATGGATATCCAATCTGATCGCCAATCTGTGGCGACATAGGACCTTTGGTCAACATATAGTCCGACCAGACAAACTGAAGAACTTCTTTCTTTGCTCCATGGAGAGGATTTGTCCATGCCAATCTCTCCATCTCAACACTAAGTGGCCCGCGGACATCGACTACGGTTCCAGAAGAGGAACCCCTGTCAAATGCGCTGAGGTTGTTAAGTAGTATGAATCCCTCTAATCCTATTGTGAGAAGATACTTATTTCCCATGCTCCCTCCCGAAAACAATTGGTTTTTTGATCTAAAAATAGAATAACAAAAAAGCTCCCATTTGTCAATGAGAGCTTTTTAAATAATTTTCTTGAGTCTATTTTAATTTTTTATACTTCTTCCCAATCCTAATCCTATTCATTTCTCTATCAATCACAGCTTGGAGTTTGGCGAAGTCTATGTTTTCTTCTGTTTTGGCTTTTTTTAATTCCTTCTCAGCACGAGTTCTAGCTTCTTCGGCGCGTTCTAGATCAATCTCTTCAGCTCTCTCAGCATTATCAGCCAAAATAACTATTTCATTATTATCGCGCACTTCCAAGAATCCTCCGGCCACAGCTAGCACATGTTCACCATCTTTATCAACAATCTTAATCTCACCAGCTTGTAAAACAGAGACTAGTGGAATATGGTTTGGTAGGATTGTTATTTCACCAGAAGTAGTTGGAATAGAAGCTTGATTTATTTCATCTTCATAAACAACTTTCTCCGGTGTGGCAATTTTGAATTTTAGAGTAGTATTACTCATAATTTATTTTACGTCTTCGATCCCACCCTTCATATAAAAGGCTTGTTCTGGTTTGTCGTCGTGCTTGCCGTCTAGAATTTCACCAAAAGCTTTTACAGTGTCAGCTACTTTTACATAAGTACCAGGAGAACCAGTAAACACTTCAGCAACATGGAAAGGTTGTGATAGGAATTTTTGTATTTTTCTAGCACGAGATACTGTAGTTTTATCTTCGTCTGACAATTCTTCCATACCTAAAATGGCAATAATATCTTGTAAGTCTTTATATTTTTGTAATACTTGTTGTACTTCGCGAGCAACACGATAGTGTTCTTCGCCAACTACATTTGGATCTAGAATTGTAGAACTGGAATCCAATGGATCGACTGCAGGATAAATACCAAGCTCAGCAAGTGAACGATTTAATACAACAGTAGAATCAAGATGAGCAAAAGTAGTAGCAGGAGCCGGATCAGTAAGATCGTCGGCCGGCACATACACAGCTTGTACTGATGTGATAGAACCTTTGTCTGTGGAAGTAATACGTTCTTGCAATTGTCCCATCTCTGTTGCTAAAGTTGGTTGATAACCTACAGCAGAAGGCATACGACCAAGAAGTGCAGAAACTTCTGAACCAGCTTGGGTGAAACGAAAGATATTATCTACAAAAAGTAGTAAATCTTTTCCTTCTTCATCACGAAAGTATTCTGCCATAGCTAATGCAGTAAGTGCAACACGAGCACGGGCTCCAGGTGGCTCATTCATTTGACCAAAGACTAATGCAGTCTTATCAAGTACTCCAGATTCTTCCATCTCTCGGTATAAATCATTACCCTCACGAGTACGTTCGCCTACACCTGCAAACATAGAATATCCACCATGTTCAGATGCAATATTTCTAATAAGTTCTTGGATAATAACAGTTTTTCCTACACCAGCACCACCAAACAAACCAACTTTACCACCCTTCAAAAATGGGCAGAACAAATCAATAACTTTAATACCAGTTTCAAGAACTTCTGATTCAGTAGACTGCTCCTTAAAACTCGGAGCTGGTCTGTGAATTGGGTATTTTTTAGTAGTTTTTGACTCACCTTTTTGGTCAATAGTATTACCAACTACGTCGTACATGCGACCAAGAGTCCCTGGTCCAACTGGCACAGAAATTGCAGCGCCAGTATCTACCACTTCAGCACCACGAGCCAAGCCATCAGTAGTACTCATAGCGATGGTACGAACAGTGTTTGAACCAAGATGTTGTTGAACTTCCAAAACAAGCGTATCGCCATTTGGTAGCTTGGTTTCTAGAGCATTAAATATCTCTGGAAGCTCATCTTTGAATTGTACATCAGCTACTACACCGATGATTTGACTGATTGTTCCTTTATTCATATAGATTTATTTATAAGTTTATTTTTATTATTCCAAAGCGGCAGCTCCACCAGCAATCTCAGCAATTTCTTGTGTGATAGCGGCTTGACGCGCTTTGTTAAATGTTAAATTTAATTCTTTTATCATATCTTCAGCAGCTTCACTGGCATTTTTCATAGCCATCATACGAGCACTGTGCTCACTAGCACTGCTCTCAAGTACGGCTTGATAGACTTGTGTTTCTACCAAACGTGGTAGGATAGCTTCCAAAACCTCAGACTTACTCGGTTCAAATACATAGTCTGCTACTTTTGTTTCTGCTTTTACTTCTTTGTTTTCTTCATTCTTACCAAGTTCATAAAGCATTTTTTCTAAATCATGCTCACTAACTGGTAAAACTTGTCTTAGTTTTGCTACTTGAGCGATTGCAGATTTGAAATCAGTATAAGCAACCACTACTTTATCGTAATTACCCTTAGTATATTCATCAATAACTACTTGGGTTATTGGCATTATAGCGTCTAGTTTTGGTGTATCGGAAAATTCGCTATAAGATGCAATCAAATTGTAATTGTTTTTCTTGGCAAAGTCAGCGCCTTTTTTACCAATACCTATTACATCAATTTCTATTTCTTCGGTAGCTTCTACATCACCCATCTCAGTGCGTTGACGGCTGATATTTTTTGGATCTTTCAACTGAGCTGAGATTTTTCTAATGATATTAGAGTTAAAACTACCACAAAGACCACGATTAGATGTAATCAGAACAACTAAAAGTTTCTTTACTGGACGAACTTCTAGTAAAGGTAATTTTTCTTTTTGTACTTTTGAAAGACTTACGAGCAAATCCCAAGCCATCGTAGCATAAGTACGAGTATTAACTGCCGCTTCAGTCGCTTTTCTCATTTTTGCAGCGGCGACCATTTCCATAGCTTTGGTAATCTTTTTTGTATTACCAACGGATTTGATTCTAGATTTTATTGCTTTTGTGTTGACTCCCATAATTATTTTTTAAACTCTAGACATGCATCGCCCAATTCTTTCTCAATCTTCTCATCCCATTCTCCTGCTACTAATTTATCTAGTAATGTGCGTTTTGATTTGTTCAAGAACTCAATAAGTTTAGCTTCTGTCTCAGATACATCTTTTACTTCAACATCATCAAATATACCATTGTTTACAGCGTAGATAACAGCAACTTGGTTTTCTACTGCCATTGGGCTATATTGAGGTTGCTTCATAATTTCAGTAATTCTATAACCACGTTCAATTTGTTTTCTAGTATCTTCGTCTAAATCACTAGCAAACTGAGCGAAGGCTTCTAATTCACGAAACTGTGCCATGTCTAGCTTGGTTTTACCAGCAACTTTTTTCATTGGCTTGATCTGGGCAGCCCCACCTACACGGGAAACTGACAAACCAATACCGATAGCTGGGCGGATACCTTTGTAAAATAGATCAGTCTCTAGGAAAATCTGACCATCAGTAATAGAAATTACATTTGTTGGAATATAAGCGGTCAAGTCACCTGCCTGAGTCTCAATAATTGGAAGAGCTGTGATAGAACCACCACCTGCTTCTTCACTAAGCTTACAAGCACGTTCCAAAAGACGTGAGTGTAGATAAAATACATCACCTGGATAAGCTTCACGCCCTGGTGGACGACGAAGTAATAGTGAAATTTCACGATAAGCCCAAGCTTGCTTTGTAAGATCATCATAAACTATTAAAACATCCTCACCCTTATCAGCAAAGTATTCTGCAATAGCAACACCAGCATATGGAGCAATAAATGACATAGAAGCTGCGTTAGATGCACCGGCCACAACTACAGTAGTGTATTCCATGGCACCAGCCTCTTCTAGTCTTGCCACAATACGAGCTACTTTACTTTCTTTTTGTCCAACAGCAACGTATACGCATTTCATGTTTTGACCTTTTTGGTTGATAATAGCATCAATTGCAATAGCAGTCTTACCAGTCTGCCTATCTCCGATGATAAGCTCACGTTGACCACGACCAATAGGAATCATAGCATCAACAGACTTGATACCAGTTTGCACAGGTTCGTGCACTGGGTGACGTTTCATCACACCAGGAGCAATCTTTTCTACAGGATAAAATTGTTTAGTCTTAATTTCGCCTTTCCCATCAATTTCTTGACCTAGAGCATTTACTACACGTCCAACCATTTGTTCCCCAACAGGAACTGATAGAATACGACCGGTACGCTTCACTGTATCACCTTCTTTAATTCCCTTGTATTCACCCAAGATCATAGCACCAACAGTCTCTTCTTCTAGATTCAAAGCCACGCCCATGATTCCACCTGGGAATTCAAGCATCTCTTGAGCCTGGCATTTATTCAAACCACTCATACGAGCAATACCGTCACCAACTTCGATAACAGTACCGACTTCTTCCACTTCAACTGACTTTTCAAAATCAGCAATATGCTTTTTTAGTTGTTCAACAATAGCGTTAGACATAATTTTTTAATTACTTAATTTTAATTTTAATTTATTTAATTGAGTTTTTAGACTTCCATCAAGAATTTTATCTTCTGTTTTAACTGTAATTCCACCTAGCAAGTCTTCGTCTACTGTCTCAGTTGCTTCCACCTTATCTCCAAATACTTTTTTTATACCGTCTGTGGTTGATTTATCTAATTTTTTTGCTGATCTTATTTCAATTTCTACTATGCCATCTTTTTTCTTAGCAATCTTTTCAAATTCAGCTATAATATTTCCAATTTGTTTTAGTCTTTGTTTCTTTGCGAGCAAATCGACAAATCTTTGCAGAGCACCATCAAGATCAGCGCCAGATAATTTTTCTGTTGCTTCAAAAAGTGCTTGAGCTATTTGTTTGTTTGTTAGTTTTGCCATAATTATTTACTGAGCTTAGAAATCGTACCTTTAATTAGTTCCGCATCTTTTTTGTCATCAAGTTTTTCTTCTAAAATCTTTTCTACAGCCGACACTACTAGATTAGCAGTCTCTTCTCTTAATCCTGTCATCATTTCTTCTTTCTCAATTTTTATATTACGCTTGGCTTGATCTACTACTAGTTCAATTTCTTTTTGAGCTTTTTCTTTTATCTTCACGGCTAATCCAACACCTTCTTCTTGTGCTTTTGCAATAACCTTGCTAGCTTCAGATTTGGCATCGTCAATTCTTTCTTGGAATTTTAGTTCAGCCATTTGCAAATTTGAATCAACTTCCTTCGCCTTATCAAGACTTTCGTCAATAATTTTTTTACGTTCTTCTAGTGTCTTGGTAAGTGGCTTTAGAATTAAAAACCAAATAATCACAGCTACTATTGCGAAATTTAAAAGCTGAAAAGCAAAGAGCTGTCCATTTAGACCCAGAGATGCTGCCACACTCTCTTCAACAGCGGGAGCACTATGACTGTCAACTACTTCTTCATGAGTTTCTACTTCGTTTGACATATTATTTATATATTAAAATATTTCAATTGAGCTAGACCTAAAAAGATCTAGCATGAATCGATTTACTTTAGAGTAAATACAACTACCAATGCGTAAATAGCAATAGCTTCTGCAAAAGCAGCACCCAATAGCATGGGTACAAACAATTTTCCAGCAGCTTCTGGATTACGTCCGATAGATTCCATAGCTTTTGCTACCAACTTACCGATAGCCATAGCTGGGAAAAAACCACCAATTGCCATAGTAAAGGCTTTTGCCATTACCACGATTGATTCATGTTCCATAGTGTTATGTCTTATAGAACCTTTTCTACGACGAGGGGGAGGTTGGTTATTTAGCCTCGTTAGAAACTGTTCAATTATTTAAAAGCTTAAAAAGCTTGAGAGACTTACAAGACTGAGATCCAGCCTTTTTAGCCTTTCGGGCGTTTCCAGCCTTTTATTAGTGTTCTTCTGCACCATGTGGTGCGCTGCTAGCCACAGTCATATAGACTATTGTCAGCATGGCAAATACAGCAGCTTGAATCAGTCCTACTAACAATTCTAATAACATAAAAGGTGTTGGGACAAATGCAGCGACCAAAGCAGATATAACTGAAATTAATACCTCACCAGCAAACACATTACCAAACAACCTTAGAGATAGTGATACAACCTTAGCAATTTCAGAAACTATTTCAATTAAGCCAACACCAAATTCAATGACAGCACTAAATATTGCAATGGGTCCTTTCTTAAAACTTAAAAGTATGTTTTTAATTTGAACAAATTTTCCCAAATGCGTAAAAAAACCAATAGCAGCAAAAGCATAAAAATGAGAAGCTACAACCGAAACAAGTGCCATTGCCACAGTTAAATTCAAATCAGTATTAGCAGGACGCAATACCATGGTATGACCATTTAAAATACTTCCGGTACCAGGTAGTAGCCCTAACCAATTGGATAACAGAACAAAGAAAAATATAGAACCAACAATCGGTAAAAATTTGATTGTCTTTTTTCTGCTACCAGTTACTTGGTCAAAATAACCAAGTATTAATTCTAGAAAAAATTCACAGGTATTTTGTAACTTTCCAGGACGCAACTTCACACTTCTCTTTATGGCAATCCCCAAAATCAAAAAAATGATTATCGCAAGCCATGCATTAATCATTGTATTGGTAATATTAATACTACCGATTTGTGTTACGACTTCTGGTGCTAAAGTTGGAATGTGAATTTCTCCAGCCATATCAAAGTAAATTGGTTTATTCGATTATTGGTTTGTTAGTATCCTTCTTAGACTCTTTTTGATCTAATGCATTATACTCCTTACCATACTGTTTGGACTTCATATAGATCATTTTTGCAGAAACTAGAGCAGCCAAAATGAAGGCAATTACAGTAAAAAGTGGTGTTTTTTCGTACTTCCCATCTAGCCACTGCCCTACTAATACAAATAATATTACAGGAACAGCGATAGAAGCCCCAAAATCACCCACTATTCGTAAACCCATCATTATATACTTTCTATCTTTGGGATCTGTAGGTAAAATTAACATATTTTTGACGAAAAAAGTCTTTTAATGAAGCGACGATATTTTACATCATTTTGAGATACAAGTCAACAGTGTTTTAAAATTGACTTGTTAATAAGTATTTTTTGATAAAATAAAAGTTGGCCATTATAATGGCCAACTTTTAAAAATACACATTTAGGTTAGTAATCAGACAATTCGTGTAAAAAGTTTTTTAGCATTCTCAACTGTGGCTTTTCTAACCTCTTCTTCACTTACACCCTTTATCTCCGCAATTTTTTTGGCAACTTCTTCTACCATCCATGGCTCAGAGCGCTCTCCACGATATTTTTGTGGTGCTAAGTATGGAGCATCAGTTTCAATAAGTATTCTGTCCAGTGGGCAGTTTTTTATTACCTCTAGTAGCTCTTCCTGTGGCTTGGGATCAGTTTTTTTTGCTGGGAAAGTCACTATACCAGTAAAACCAAGATAAAGTCCTAGATCAAGGAATTTTTGAGCGTTTTGCCAGTTTCCAGTATAACAATGTATCACACCTTTTGTTTCTGGCTCTAACACCTGAAGCATTTCTTCATAGGCATCTCTAACATGAATAACCAGAGGCAAGTCATGTTTTTTGGCAAAATCGGCTTGTTTTATAAAGATTTCTTTTTGTTTTTCTAAAACTTCTTCTAGGCTCTTGTCTTTTGGTAGATGAAACAAATCAATACCGCACTCCCCCACTGCAATTACTTTTTCTGACTTAGCAAGTTCACCATAATATTCTTCATCAAAATCTTCTTCGCGAGAAATAAAACTGGTTTCTTCCTCATCTACATGAGTTGGAAAGAGATGAATCGGATGTAATCCAATTGTTGCATAAATATTATCATACTTCTCGGCAAACTCTACTGCTTTTTTGCTAGTCTCTTTTTGTGTACCAACAGTATTCAATATTACATCCTTGGTAACACAACGCTGGATTACTTCATCGTAATCATCTTTAAAAGAATTGAATTGGATATGACAGTGAGAATCTATTAATTTCATAACTACAAGATAGCATCCTCTATATAGTCAACACTACCTTCTAACAACTTCAAGGCATCTGGTAAAAGCGGAATCAGAATTCCAGCTGTAGCAGTTAGAAATGGCACTATAAAAGATCCATCAATATACCCCATAAAGTGTTCGGATAAAGGTACTTTATCAATAAAGTAAAATATTAAACCAAGGGTCAAAATTCCTTCAAAAGCTCCGAGCATCATTCCCAAGAATCTGTTTATTCCTTTTATAAAAGGTAATTTTGTAACAACATCAGTAGTTTTTTCAAAAATCCAGAATCCAAAACCAATTAATCTGTTTATCACTACAAAAGCAATAATAAACATTAGAACTTTTGGAACATTTGTTTCCCAGCCAGTGACATTTGCTAGCCACTCGCCCATTGGTTCATACCAACGGCTGGCCAGATATGCTCCGAGTACAGTACCAAGCAATGAGCCCAAGGTGTGGATTAAACCAAACCAGAAACCGAACATCGCAAAACCAGAGATAATAATTAATAAAATTACATCAAATAATCCCATATAGTTTTAGTTTAAAATTATTTTTCTAAACGAGGAAAGAGGATCTCTCCTTTTTTTATTATACCATTTTCTGGTAGTTTCCCCCAATCATGACTTAGATCTTTTGTGCCAAGCTGTTCTAGAATCTTTTCAGCTGACTCGGGGATGATTGGGAGTAGTGCTACTGCAATATGACGAAGGCCTTCGGCAAGCTGATAAAGAAGTTCAGAAATATCTTCACCATTTTTAAACTTTTCCCAAGGTTTTTCGTTTGAAATTAATGTGTCATACTTCCCCACTAAAGCAATAACAAATTCTGTTGTTCCTCTAAAGCTATATTGTTTAATTCCATCGTTGTATACCTTCCAGAAAGTTTTTTTAAATTCTTTTTCATTTTCTATATTTTTATCTTCCACCTTGGGAATTTTTCCATCACTATATTTTTCAAGCATTGCTAGAATACGTGAGGTTAAATTTCCAACTCCATTTACCAAATCAGCTGTATAAAATTCTTCAAATCTCTCAATACTAAAATCACCATCATCATAAGATGGAACTGCACCGAGTATATAGTACCGCAAAGCATCTGTACCGTATTTTTCAGCAATCTCAAACGGATCTACCACATTTCCCAGAGATTTGCTCATCTTCTTACCTTCTGAGGTAATAAAACCGTGAATAAATACTTGTCTAGAAGTTGGAAGCTTAGCAGACAAGAGCATTGCTTGCCACATGGCAGTCTGCTGGCGTAGATTATCTTTTCCAGCGACTTGAACGCCTGGCCAAAAGTCCTTAAAATTTGAATTATCATTACTTCCCCATCCAAGTGTAGAAATATAGTTAACAAGAGCATCAAACCAAACGTACATTACTTGTTCCGCATCACCTGGTACTGGCACACCCCAAGGCATCTTTTCTTTTATTCTTGAAATACTAAAATCCTGCAAACCTCGTTCTACAAATTTTGTAATTTCATTAAATCTGTGTTGTGGAACTACAAAGCCTGGATTATCTTTATACATTTTCAAAAGTGGTTCTTGGTATTTGGAAAACTTAAAAAAATAATTTTCTTCATCAATAATTTCTAAATCAAGATTTGGATGCACTGGACACTTGTCATCCTCAAGCTCGGAATCAGTCTTTTCTAGTTCACATCCTACACAGTATTTTACTTGGTAATTTTTCTTATAAATATCACCATTTTCCAAACACAATCCCCAAAATTTTTGTGCAGCTGCTTCGTGTTTTTTGTTAGTGGTGCGAATAAAATTTGTATAAGTTAAGTTTAGTGATTGTTTCAAAGCATCAAATTTCCCTGCCCACTCATCACAATATACTTGTGGTGTGGTGCCAAGTTCTTCGGCTTTGCGAAAGATTTTCAAACCATGTTCATCAGTTCCAGTATTAAAAATTACTTCATCACCGAGTAATGTATGGTATCGCGCCAAAACATCAGCTTGAATAATTTCCAAAGCAAAACCAATATGCGGTTTGGCATTTACATAAGGGAGTGTGGTTGTGATGTAATACTTCATAGATTTCTCGTTGTCATTCCGAGCGAAGCCGAGGAATCCCTTTCCGACACCTGGGCGAGCTCTTTATTTTTTAAATTGTTTATAGATACACTGATTGAACTAATTTAACAGATATGAACAAATTAGTTTTAATTTGTTATACTCATTTGCCTATTTTGAGATAATTACGACAAACTCCCCTTTTTCCTTTATATTTTGCTCTAAAACTTCGCTAATTGTTCCACGATAAATTGTTTCAAATTTCTTAGTTAGTTCACGACATACACATAGCTTCCTATCACTTTCCAAAACCTCACTCAATTCACCCAGTGTTTTTTTTATTCTATGGCATGATTCATATAGAGCTACTGTATATTTTTGATCTTTTCCCGCTGTAAGACGGGATCCCTGCAAATGGCGGGATAATTCTTCAAAATATTTCTTTCGTCCTTTTTTATGTGGTGGAAAACCCATAAACACAAACTTATCAGTTGGAAAACCTGAAATACTTAGAGCTGTAATGGCAGCACTAGCGCCTGGAATTGGTATTACTTCTGCAGTATCTTTCACAGCTTCCACAAGTTGATTACCTGGATCACTAATCCCAGGCGTACCAGCATCTGTAACTAAAGCAAGATCTTTTCCTTCTTCTAGAAGCTTAATAATTTCATTTACTTTTTTATCCTTACTGTGCTGGTGATAACTAATTGTTGGTGTATCAATTTCATAGTGGTTTAAGAGCTTTTTGCTGACTCTAGTGTCCTCACACAATACAAAATCAACGCTTTTTAGGGTTTCTAGAGCACGAAGGGTAATATCACCCAAATTTCCTATGGGCGTAGCTACAATGTATAATTTTCCAGTCATATGGTAGTAGTTTAGCAGGTTGGTCTCTAAAAATCAATAATATCTTGACTTTTCTAACGAAAAAGTAAAGAAATAAAAAGAATTGGCCATTATAATGGCCAATTCTTTTTATACTTAAAACTTATCAGAGTATACTGATGCCCTGTGGGTATGGCTTATTGTTGGTTTATTCTTCACAACTAATAGCAGCTGTAGGACATGAATCTACTGCCATTTTTACAGTTTCATCAGTGTCTCCTGGAGGATTGATAGCTTCAGCTTTGTTTGTATCGTCATTCATGGCAAAGCTATTGGGTGCAACGGCGGGGCAAGTGCCACAGCCAATGCATAATTCTTCATTTACATTACACTTCATATTAAATATCATTTAAAAAATTATCTTCAATATTAATTTGTTTTTTATCATTTGGTGCATTTTTTATAGTATCCACGACACTATCTTCTGTTACGTCACCAAAAATATTGCCATTTACCTCAATAGTTGGAGCAAATTCACAATTACCACAACATGAGCAAAACTCAGTCTTAATATTATCAAAATCTATATCATTTTGCAAATAATTATCAAGCTTCTCTTTAATTTTTTCTGATCCCCTCGCTCCACAAACTGGACCTTTACAAATTTTTACTTGCTTCATGCTATTTTTTTATTTTCCAATCCTCAATTGCTTTTTCAAGTGCTTGATCACCCAACACTGAACAATGGATTTTATTTGGTGGGAGTCCGCCTAGTCTTTCTAAAATATCTTGCGGAGTGATTTTCAATGCATCTTCAATCTTCATTCCACCCCCGTCTGCAACGCTTGCGCTAGCATTGCGGGCAGGATTTTCTAATACCATTTCACTTAGCATACTTGTAGAAGCAATTGCTGACCCACAACCAAATGTTTGCCACTTACAATCCACTATTTTTTCACCTTTAGCATCAACCTTTATCCAAACAACCATCTCATCGCCACATGCAGGAGACCCTACTCTACCGACACCATCGGCTTGAAACTTTTCTTCCTCACCATGTTTTAATAAATTTCTAGGATTAAAAAAATGATCCTTGACTGTATCCGAATAAAGCCAGTCGTTACCATCTTTGTCTTTAATTTTTGGTGATTGTGTCATACTATTTCACTTTCAAATTAACTGGACTAATTTCTCGTAATTTTTCAACAATTCCAGGTAAATACTTCATCACATAGTCAACATCTTCTTTTGTATTACATTTTCCAAGTGTAAAACGCAGGCTACCGTGAGCATGCTCGTAAGGTAAACCACAGGCAACTAGAACATGCGACGCATCCAAAGATCCAGATGAACAGGCGGAACCAGTCGAAGTCACGATTCCATACTCATCCAAATACAAGAGCATTGCTTCACCTTCAATATCCAAAATGCTTACATTAAGATTATTTGGTAGACGAGTTTTTTCATCACCTAATTCTGCACCGTTTAGTTTTATTTTATCAATATTTTTTTGAAGTTGTTCCCAAAAATATTTTCTAAGCTCTATTAATCTTTTGTTTTCTTCTTTTTTGTTTTCTTGAGTCAGTTCCAATGCTTTTGCTAATCCAATAATTCCAGGAACGTTCTCTGTCCCAGCTCGTAATCCCATTTCTTGTCCTCCACCATGGATCAAAGAATGTAAGTCTACTCTGCGTCTTTTGTAGAGAACACCAACACCCTTTGGTCCATAAATTTTACTTCCGTTCAAAGTCATTAGATCTACGTGAAGTTTTTCTACATCCAAATCCAAAACTCCAGCAGCCTGACATGCATCACTGTGAAAATATGGGTAAGGAGTACTATTTTTTTTACGCCATTTTAAAATTTCTCTACCAATATCTGCAATTGGCAACACGGTTCCAATTTCATTATTCGCATACATTATTGAAACAAGAATTGTATCTTCGCGTATTGCATTTTTAAATTCTTTCAAATCAATTTGTCCCTCTTTATTTACATTCAAATAAGTTATATCAAAGCCATCTTTTTCTAAAAATTTACAAGTTTCAAGTACAGCTGGATGTTCTATTTTTGTTGTAATAATATGTTTACCATTTCTTTTGTGTGGATAAGCAATTTCTTGAAGAGCTAAATTATCTGATTCAGTACCACCACTAGTAAAAATAATAGTATCGGCTTGAGTCCCTAAAATTTCAGCAATACTTTTACGAGCATTAGCCATAGCAGTGCTAACTTCTCTACCAATTCCATAAAGACCAGAAGGATTTGCAAATTTTTCTGTATAGTAAGGATCCATCACAGCTTTTACCTCTGAATCAACATAAGTAGTAGCGGCGTGGTCTAGGTAAACTAGTTTTTTTTCTTTTGGTTTCTTTGGAAACATAAATTATACAAAATCAGCTAATCTAGTTTTTTCTAAATAATCAACTAAATGGCTATTAATTTTTTTGAAAACTTTTCTTGATTCACACTTCTTTTCTCTTTTACAACCACACTTACCTCGCAAGCAATGAATAATTGCGTAATTCCCTTCTAGGGCTTCAATAATTTCTTTCAAACTTATTTTTAGAGGGTTTTTCTTTAACATATATCCACCTTGAGCACCTTTGGTTGCTTCTATAATATTTGCATCTTTTAGTTTTTTTGCAATTCTTTGCAAAAACAAAAACGATATTTCACTATCTTTGGAAAAAGTTCGTAGACTCAATAGGTCTCCTCTACTTCCTTTGGCAAGAGTTATTACTAATTGCAGACCGTAGTCTACTTCTTTGGTAAATTGAAGCATATTTTTATAATTAATACTTGGTTAGTATGATATAACAAATAAAAATAAAAGTCAAGTAGAAATTGAAGCATATTTTTATATATAGATATGTATCTATATATGTATCTATATATAAACCCGCCAATTTGGCGGGTTTGATATTTGTTGTATACTTTATGCTATGTGACTAGAACGGTAGCGTCAAATTGATATTACCACCACCAACTTCTCCATTACTACCGACTACTTCTTTTGGTAGATCAAAATTGACACCAATTGGTTGAAGTTCACCAGTTAAATTTTGGATATATAACATCTTATTCTGTTTGCCATACTCGTATACTTCCTTAGTCACTTTTACATCTTGTTCGCAATATCTTTTTACATCCTCTTTTCTACCCTCTTCCCACCATTTCATTGCCTCTAAACCATCAGCACTTTTGGAAACATTTTCCAGAGTCGCTTTGGCCACATCATCCAACTTATAACGCTTTCCATTGGTTTCTTTTATTACTTTTAGTAAATCTAAGTGAGGAAAAACCATTAGATCTCCTGTATAGTATTTATTCAAAATTGGCATATCAAAGTGTTCACTGTTATACCCTATAGTACGCTCGGCTTTTTCCAAAATTGGCCATAGATCTCCTAATTCATGTTCCTCAAAAGAAGTATACTTATCAGTCTCATATTCATAAATTGAAACAACAGTGATTTTTAATTGATCAAATTTTTTTATATCTCCGATTGTTTCAATATCTAGTACAACTTCACGCATAGTGTTTAAATATTTATTAATTTAATAGTTGATTGGTGCATATTGTAACATATTTTTTACCAAACACAAAACCCACGATCTAACGTGGGTTTTGATTAATGTAACCAATATTTTATTTAATAAGAGCTTCAATTTTTGCCTTATCAAAACCTATAATAATCTCACCGTCAATATCAATTACCGGTACGCCCATTTGACCGGACTTATCCATCATTTCCTTAGCCTTGTCTTGATCTTCGGCAACATTTATTTCAGTATACTCTACACCTTTTTCCTTGAAAAATTCCTTGGCTTGTTGGCAATAAGGGCAAGTAGGAGTCGAATAAATTGTTACTTTCATATTTTTTGAATTAGATTAATTAACTACCATTTTAGTATAGCATTTTTTTAACTAATCCAACCTGTGGATAAAATTACATCTTCCTAAACTTCACTGAGAATAAAGGTTCGTATTCATTGTCAATTTTTAAATCAAATTGTCTCCAGATTTATAGACTTCATCTGGAGTGATAGTAACTATTCTATCCCACCTAAAGTTTAGAGACAGAAAAGTTTTTTCATCTACTATCCAACGCTTCAGTTGTTGTCCGGAATTATCAGGATTCGGTTCTAAACGATAAATCTTGGGAGAATTTTTATACTTGACTAGAGTGTAATTAGGGTGGTGATCCGTATATGTAATTTCTGTACCAATATTATATTTATCAAGTAACCTACTATCTACATCTTCAATCCAATACCATTCATAACCAAGACCACCAAACACATCTTCAGAAGTGATCCAATATTTATTATCACCCAGTAACAAATAGACTTTAGGGTCATCAACAATTTTTACTAGGGCACCATATTTTGGATCATATTGCGGACCCCATGGTATGAAACCCAATTTGTCATTAGATATTAAATTTAATTTTCCCTGACTAACGACAATCACATCATCCCAAGAATCAAAGTAGGTAAAAAATACATCTGACCGCATAAAAGCGCGTTTCGTACAATTATTTGTTATGTAGTAAACTGCATTATTATAGAGGGATTTGTAAGGTTTATTTACATCTAGAGAACATCCAATCTCGTTATCATCTTTCTTACTTTCATTAGACGAAGAAAGGATTATTGAATCACTTAATTCCAAAATTCCACCATCCATACTACGTAATCTAACATACAGTGTTTTATTTCCTTCTGACTGGCTTAATTCCCAATCCATAATTGGTTGGTAATCTACAAAAGAGGCATTGAGAAAATTTGAATCTTCGGAAATAGCCACTGTCTGAACATTCTCAGCATAAAAATATAAGTTTATTTCATGCGAATTCGTGTACTCCTTATTGTTATTTATATTAAAAATACTCTCTTCAGAAGTTTTATCAATTGATCCCGTTGGAACTGATGGGCTAATTGACATTCCAGAACAAGAAATAGTAAAATTGTAAGTATCTGTTTGAGTATAATTGCTAGCTTGATCTAAAACCCTAACAAACCAAGTATGACTACCACAAGATATACTTGAAACATTAGCCGAACTTATTGATGATGCAACAGAAGAAGAGAGACTACTGTCTAAATACAAGTCATACGAATTTATATCTGAAGAAGAAGATAAATTCCAACTAAAATTTATATTACGTGATCCCGTGCTGTTATTATTTACCGGAGACACCAAAGAAAAAGAAGCTGGTGACTCTGTATCTTGCACTAGTGTGAATACTTTAGCACTTGATAGTCCAGTATAAGTGAAACTGACTATTCCGGAATCGTTGGATTGATAAGAATTAACTTGTACACTATCGACTGTGACTTTATACCAAGTATTGGCCTGACTCGTAGCAACACTAATAGTAACCCCAGTAGAAGCATCGCTACCAGTCAGCATCCACGAATCAATATATCCTGAACTTATATCAGTGGAGGTTACAGTTAAAGTTAAATTACCACTATCCGGCAAAACTGATAAACTACTAATACTGCCAGTACCTAAATAAAAATTATAGCCATCTACTAAGTCAATATTCGCGTATGAACTATAAAAATCAACACTGTCAGCCCAAGAATCTGCTAAAATCCAAAAAGAACTTTCTTGGCCTGTTAAATCTAAGACAGTATTCTCTGTAAAGCTTATATTCGGTGTACTGGCAGCTATAACAGTATAACTCAACATTACTACCACGAATATACAAAAAAAGTAGAAGATTAAATTAGAAAAAAATCTTTTTATTTTCATTTTATAAATAGTATCTAGGTTAAGAATCTATGCGCCAAGAAAAAGTAATATCTCCATTCGGATCTTGGTCCACATTAATATCAAAGGAGGTTGATCCAACACTGGAAATCCAAAATTTTGTAGAAGATGCCATATTACTAGTTGGAGTAACGCTAATATTGTTAATTGATGGTGTAAACTTCGTAGCAGCATTTACTGCATCCACAAGACCATGCGTAACCGTGATAGAAGTCGTATTATCTACAATAGTTGAGGTACCAGAATTTTCTGTTAAAAATCCAGTGTTATTTCGTACCACATTACTTGCTCCAGAATCATTAAAATTCTGGCTTGTACTTCCAATGATCCTATTGTCAGTTATAATATTACTATCCCCACCAGCAAACACATAAATTCCATATCGCTGAGTTGCTTCCCCGGTGTCCACAACTGTATTACCTCTAATTTCAGAAAAATCACTTGTGACAGAAATACCAATACGACTACTTCCCATAGCATCCCCATTATCAGTTGATCTATTACCAACTAATGAAATATAGGACGTTCCTGAATCAAGTACTATCCCCTGAGTATTATTTTCCCGGGACAAATTATCACTTATTATGGAGTTACTCGTGCTTTGAAAATATATACCACTCCCGCCACCGCCTGACACAATATTACTCGAAACGACAATACTGCTCGATGTTTTTAAATATATTCCAGTAGCAGTATTATTTTCCACAACATTACCACTCACAGAGACATTTGTGCTTGAAATAATATAAATCCCCTCGCTCCCGTTATCTACAACCATGTTATTTGAAACAACCCCCTGGGAAACACTTGAGAGTTGAATACCATCGGCAACCCCTGATGTAACATTATTTCCAGTCACTGTTATATCAGTAACAGATACCGCATAAATCCCAACAGAAGATGCTCCGATTACAGAGTTATCAGCGACCAAAACTTCAACAGTAGTTCCTCTAATATCAGCACCATAAGTGCCGCCTTGAATAGCATTACCAACAATCGAAATTTCATTTGAATCATCAAGATTAATATTTGCTCCAGAATTACTCTTAAAAGAATTTCCAGTAATTGAAAGCCTATCATTATCTGTCAAAGCTAAGCCAGTTGTATTAGAGATCATAATATTATTAGCAATAACACTATCAACCACATAATCAAAGAAGATGCCATTAGTACTTGATGATATAACATTTCCTGTCACAGTGATCCCATACGCGTCAGTGGCAGTAGAATCGTCCCCGGACACTTGTATACCATTTGTAATGCTATTAAAAACACTATTGCCTGTAATCGTAACATTATAAACAACAGCCACTCCAAGATGTGAACTTATCTGAATTCCATCTCCCGCAGAATTATATACAAAATTTCCAACCACAGCCACATCATGCGCGCCATCTTGAACTTCAATTCCATTTGGACCGCCATAACTCACCACCAACCCTGAATTGGAAATGACATTATTGGCAACTACCGCATAAGCTGTATTCTCATTTATTCCGATACCATCATCAGCCGAATCATCAATACGATTATTAAGAACTTGAACATAAGAACTTTCTGTGGTTTCCACTCCAGCCATCCAAGCATTGTCAATTATGTTATTTCTAACAACTAAATTGGTCACCTCCCTGAAATCCAAACAACCACCATTTCCTTGCACGTCTCTATCTCCATACTCAACCTGATTGTCCTTATTACAATCAATATATAAATTTTCAACAACTATATTAGAATTACCACCTACCCGATCATTATTGATGATAAACCGATTATCTGCACCGTCGCTCATTTTGAGAATTGAAGCTGGACCCATTCCAGATAAAGTTATGTTTGATGGCAGAGTAATCGGTCCGCTATCATAATTACCTTCTAATAAAACAACTTTTCCACCACCAGAAGGTAACGCATCAATCGCTGCTTGAATTTGCACCTCATCATCCGTTCCATCAGCCACATAATCAGCTTTAGCCACATTTTGAGAATCAGAAGCTGCCACAACTATAGTTGCCTCGTGGTCTATGGTCCTCCATCTTGTATTACCAGTATCATACCAATATGGTGTATTTGTAGTCGTACTCCAAAAAATCTCCCCATCAGATGGAGAGGTTGGAAAAGTAGCAGAACTTTCTAATAAAAAATTTAAAGCTTGATTACCAGCAAAATCCACATTGGAAGAGAAGGTTGTGGTACCGGTAACCCCCAAGATGCCACCAATACTAACATTTCCCGTAGTTGTTACAGTAGCAGTTGAAATACCAGTACCTATGGTTGTGCTTGGGTTAACAGCGTTAGCAAGCCATATGGTCCCTAAAGAAATAATAGCAACCGCTAAAAAAACTTTTAACACTGTGTCACTCAAATTAATTTTAGAAGATATTATTTTATTCATAACTCTACAATTTTTTTATTTTATAATAAGTAAATTATATCATTCATATATGATATTTACAAGAGCCCACAAAACAAATAAACATATTTACATCTTCCTAAACTTGACTGAGAACAAAGGTTCGTATTCATTATCATATTCATCTCTAATTTCAATGCTTTCTCCTTTCATTACTTTGTTCAGTGCGATATCGTTCAACATTTCTTGATCTGATTCAATATCAATTTTTAAGTCTTCTATTTTTGTAAATTCGCTTCTAAATTGATCTTTAGTCGATTGTTCTATTTGTTTTTTCTTTTCCCTCATTACTCTCATCTTTTCTGTAAGTTCCTGATATTCCAAAGATGAAGATAGAGCATCTTTATAAGCTGTTCTAATATCTTTTTGTTTCTTCTTGGCGATTTGGATTCGATTAAAGATTTCTTGTATATTTTGCATAGTATTTTATACGTTATTAATAGGTGGCAGTATAACACAAATCAAAAAACCGGTCACTGTTGATAGTTTCCGGTTTTTTATTTCTACTCTTCTTTTGTTTCTTCTTTTGCCTCTTCTTTGGTAGGAAGTTCGTGTTTTCCGTCTTCACAATTACACTCTTTCAAATCATGTCCATGTAGAGGACAAGTTTCAGTTTGGCAAGTACCAGGTGTCTCGGATACACCTTTGCACCCACCAGTACAAACATAGTGTGGCATACTTTTAAGGTTAATAATAAATACTTGATTATTTGCTTAATTTGTGCTAAAGTTCTATAATCTTATTATAACATTTTTTTATGGAAACAAACAGAATTATTTGTCATTATGATGAGATTGCCATCAAAGGCAAAAATCGTCCAAAATTTGAAGGTCAACTAGTGGACAATATTAGAGAGAAAGTAAGGATTGCAAAACTAAAAGGCGAGGTACAAAAAAAGTATGGTCGTCTTGATATTATAATCCCAAATATTGAAGAGAAAGAAGAATGGGTAAAACTACTTGCTTCTACTTTTGGTATTGCAAATTTTAGTTTTGCAGTACTAGTTGATCAAGATTTGGAAATTATCAAAAAACAATGTCTAGAAGAAATTAGTAAACAAGATTTTGAAAGCTTTCGCATCACCACACAAAGGAGTAATAAAAACTTTCCAATTACTTCCATGGAAGTTAGTAAGGAAGTCGGTGCTTATGTTTTTGAAAAACTAAATAAACCACGTAAAGATGAGACTTCCTCTCATCCACGTGGCATAGAAGTTGATTTATTCAATCCTGATACTACTTGTTTTATAAATATTGTAGACAATTTTGCTCTAATATATTCAGAAAAAATTCCTGGTCCAGGTGGTCTACCTGTGGGAATCAATGGTAAAGCTGTTGTACTACTCTCTGGTGGCATAGACTCACCTGTTGCAGCTTGGTATGCTATGAAACGAGGACTCCGAGTTAGTTTTGTACACTTTCATTCAGCTCCATATACATCACAATCTTCTATTGATAAAGTTGAGGAATTGGCAGAAATTTTAAGAACCTATTCTCCAAATGCAAAACTCACTTCTATTGCCTTTGGTGACATTCAAAAGAAATTAAAATTACAAATACCAGAAAAATACTTAATTATTTTTTATAGACGCTACATGCTACAATTGGCAGAAAAAGAAGCTCGTGAAGCTGGTGCCAAAGTTTTGATAACGGGTGAAGCACTAGGCCAAGTAGCATCACAGACTTTGGAAAATATGATAGTTGTAGAACAGGCTGTCATCATGATGATTCTAAGACCATTAATTGGTTTTGATAAAAAAGAAATAATTATCAAAGCCAAAGAGATTGGAACTTTTGAGACTTCAATTCTCCCTCATGACGATTGTTGCACGCTATTTATGCCAAAGTCACCCGAGACTAAATCTAGATTGAAAGACATATTAGAAATAGAAGGTAAGATAGATGTGGAAAAGCTGTTGAATCTTGCTAAAAAATAGTAAACAATTCACAAATAAAAAAATCCCGACTAAACGGGATTTTTTTATTAATTTATTTGATTGAGAATACTCTGTAAGTCATTTCCACCAATCCATTTTTTTATCAGATTTCCATTCTCATCTACCCAGACTAATGTGTGTTGTACTGTTATTTTATATTTTTTACGCAACTCAAAAGAATTATCATAGTCCACCTTCAAAATATTTAGATCCGATGGAATTTCATCTAAAGTTTTATTTAGATTTTTTTCCAAACTACGACAAGTTGGGCACCATGCAGCGTGAAAAAACAAAATTACATTATTTTCTTTTGCTAGTACTAGCTTTTCTGGTGAATAAGCTTCGTAAGTACCGGATGAGCCTGTTGTTACGTTTATTAAATCCTCTACGACCCCTAACGGAGCACCACTACTGCCATCCTCAGTATCTTCTATAATTAGTTCTTCTTGTAGAGTAGTCTCTGGATTTGGATTTATTGGTAAACCAGCTTCTTGAGTAACTACTTTGTTACAACCACCACCAACTAAGATTAGTGAGATTGCAAACACGAAAAATATTTTGTATTTCATATTTTTATTATTAAATTAATTCCAAAGTATTCCATCGTCTGCATGATGAATATTCCAGGAAAAATACATTTCATAATATCCCGGAACGGGTTTATTGTTTAGTTTTGCAAAAACCTCTCCATCAGTTTTTTCTACTTCCAAAGTTTTTCCATTTATTTTTTTAGTTATTTTTTTACCTTCTTTTACATCTTTATTTGGGACCGCGACAGATTTATCTTCTACTGGAATTACAAACATAATCTCTTTTGGCTGATATTTATCATCAAAATCAGACGTTGGGAAATAAATATCGTCATTTTCATCATAATTTCCATAAGGATAGAAAGAATAATTACGCAAATGACCAGTTTTTTTGCTTAGAACTTTTGCATTTGGATATTTTTCCTTTACTGTAGCGAAGGTAATCAGTTGCATAGGTAAAATTTCTAGCTTTGTACTAGTATAATCCCCTACCACTGCTTCTCCTCTAGCCTGAGACCATAGACTTTCAGTTTTTTTGTCGTACATTAGTAAGTTTGATTCAAATAGCCTACCACTAACACCAAATTCCAAAATATCACCACCTACTTCTCTGTTATATACAATTCCCGAGCCACACAGAGGACAGAAAGTAGCAGTAAAATAGTTACCCCCTATATTGTCATTTACAATTTCATGCCAGACCAATATATTATATGGATAGTAACGAACTTCACTATCAAACCTAACTAAAATCCCTAGACTTTCTTCTGGAAAATCTGCTGATGTAATATTAGTAAATTTTGGATTGATTAGTGCTGGTATTCCATCTTTTCCCGGACCACCAGACAAGATTTGACTTGTATCTATTATAGTTTTATTAAAATCAGTTTTCAAATCGGATAATCTTATGTCTGGATCTATTTTTTCCATTTTTTTTGGTTTTCCTTCGTCATCCACAAAACTACTAATCATATTATTTATAGATTGCTGTTTTGTCTTTTTAAAATTGATGTAGAACACTCCAGATATAATTAACAAAACAATAATTATACCAAATAAAATAATATATTTTTTCATATGCATTTAGTATAACATAGAATATGTTATTATATAAACTTTACAAAAACACATATATGTGGTAACATTTTTTTATCTGTTAACCAACAACCAGGAGGAGGGAATGCATGAAATGCATTTCATTTAAGCAGGGAACAATCGGCCCCATTCCAATTGAAGGAAACGTCCATGGGAAGGGTCTGGCTGTGAATCTGGGTTGCAATAACCGGCAACGAATGGAATTGTTTCGCAACAGCGTCCTTTACGGCACAAAACATGTCCATAACGCTGTCTACAGGTGCAAGACCATACCAGGCTCCAAGAAACGGGGACAGAGAGTAACCTACCAGTTACTCAAACCGATCCCCGCGAACAAGGACACCGACCGGGATAATAAAGTGATCCTTCACTTCGCCACGGACCACTCAGACGCGCAGATGCGTCTGATCAGCGGTGTGGTAGTGCCTTTGGTAGACTCTCGAGGTCACCACTGTGATGGAGAAGATGTCAGCGGAAGCTGGCAATTGTGCACACTCGGTGGGGCAGTAGTTGTACTGCACCATGACACCACAGTTCGTCTGTTGGACAAGTGCTGTCAGCCCTACGACATCACGAACAGGTACGGCAAGGTGACCTGTGAAATTGTTACCGAAGAGGCAGAAGTCGCCTAAAGAAAAACCGTCATTTACATCTTGACAGATACGCACTTTTTCGGAGGATTCCGTAATCTTTAGGAGGAAGATTACGGAAGTTCAAAAAAACCTGAATTGATCAGGTTTTTTTGTTTTTTATCTATTAATTTTCCTCTTACTCCTATTAAACGCGATCGCAAACCGATGAGCCTCATCTCGGACTTGGATCAAGAGTTTTTTATTAGCTGTGATCCATTTTTCAAACTTTATACTTCGTGCAAAAATAAATTCATTCTTTTTTCTGTCGGGTCCTTTTGCAATTCCGACTACGGGGATCTTCAATAAGTTTTGTTTTAGAATTGCCTTTATTTTATTTACTTGAGGCTTTCCCCCATCTACCATTATGACGTCTGGGTATGGCCATTCTGGATGCTTGAGACGCCTTTCAATCACTTCTGCTAGACAGTCTACGTCACTCTGTCCTATTACTTTTTTGATATTAAACTTTCTATAGTCTGTTTTTTTTGAATACCCATTTTCAAATGCAACCATTGAACCAACCTTATGTACGACACCTAAGTTGGATATATCGTAGCCTTCTATACGGATTGTTGGTCCTTGATTATTAACAATGGTTTTAACAAAAGATTTGTTTAATAGTGCAACATCTTGAATTTTATTTAAGTTTTTTATTTGATTTCTGAGTCGGGATGCTTCTTCGAAGTTTTCTTGTTTGGCATCTAGTTTCATTTTCTTTTCCAAATCTTTTATTAGACTTTTTTTATTACCACGAAGAAATTTTGTTAGCGGAATAATTACTCGCTTTTTATATTCTGTTGAATTTATCTCACCAGTACAGACACCCAAACATTGATACATCTGTCTATAAAAGCAGGCTTTACCTAATTTACTATCGCAAGTAGAGATATAAAAAAGTTTTTGCAACAACCTCATCATCTCTTTCACTTTTAATCCCGGATACGGACCGAAGAGAAATTTTGAATTTTGAATTTTGAATTTTGAATTATTTACTTCGTGCTGCCTGATGGTCAATACACGCGGGTATTTGTCAGTAGTTATAATGACATAGTTCCACGACTTGTCATCTTTCCAATCTATATTATATTTTGGTCTGTATTTTTTTATGTAATTCCCTTCTAAAATAATTGCTTCTAAGACTGAATCAGTTTCAATTGTTTTGATATTTTTTACTTGATCAATCATTTGTTCAATCGGACGTGAAGTTCGCTTGCCACTAAAATATGATTTGACTCTGTTTTTTAAATTCGTAGCCTTTCCAACATAAATAAGCTCTTTTTTGGAATTGTAAAAAAGATATATTCCTGGGGTGGTTGGTAGAGTTTTAAGATTTTTTTTGGTCATTTATTTTAAATGCTTTTTCAAATATTTTCCTGTCCAACTACCAGCTTTTCTAGCAACTTCTTCTGGTGTTCCAGTTGCAACCACTTCCCCACCTTTATCGCCACCTTCTGGGCCGAGGTCAATAATCCAATCAGCACACTTTATTACGTCTAGATTGTGTTCAATTATCATAACAGTATTTCCTTTTGAAACCAAATCTTGTAATACATTGATTAACTTTTTTACATCTTCATAGTGCAGACCAGTTGTTGGCTCGTCTAATAAATATAGCGTCTTGGTAGTATTTCGTTTAGCAAGTTCTTTGGATAGTTTTGTTCTTTGAGCCTCTCCACCTGAAAGAGTCTTGGCAGATTGACCAAGTGTAAGATAACCAAGGCCAACTCGGTCAAGCATTCTTAATTTGTCAGCCACATTTGGAATATCTGTAAAAAACTCAGAGGCTTGCGTAATTGTCATGTCGAGTACATCCGCAATACTTTTGCCACCATAGTGAATTGAGAGTGTTTCTTGATTAAATCTTTTTCCTTTACAAACATCACAAACAATCTGTACATCTGGCAAAAAGTGCATCTCAATATTTAGAACTCCCTTTCCTTCACAGTTTTCACATCTACCGCCTGGACGATTGAAACTAAAACGTCCTGGTTTGAAGCCTTTGATACGTGCCTCGGCAGTAGCCGAGAATAATTCTCTGATTGGTGTCCATGTACCAGTATAAGTTGCTGGATTGGAGCGTGGACTTCTACCAATCGCTCTTTGATCAATGCGAATTATTTTATCAATATAGTCTGTGCCAGTGATGCTAGCATGTTTTCCAACAGCCTTTCTAGTGTGGTTTAGTCTATTGGAAACTGTACGATACAAAATTTTATTCATGAGAGTAGATTTACCACTTCCAGATACACCAGTAAGGCAAACTAGACGACGCAAAGGAATTTCTACATCAATATTTTTCAAATTATGTTCGGTTGCTTTTTTAATTTTTATTTTTGGTGAATACTTATCAACTTTACGACGTTTTTCTGGTATATCAATTTTTAATTCGCGACGCAAGTATTTTCCTGTGATAGATTTTTTTGAATCACCAATTTGTTTTACATCTTTAATTTCAGAGATAGTTTTATTTTCAAGTAGAGTTGGTAGTGGTCCACTATAAACTATTTCTCCCCCGTGCTCACCAGCACCGGGTCCTATGTCCACAATCCAATCACTAACCAAAATTGTATCTTCATCATGCTCTACTACAATAATAGTATTCCCTGCATCACAGAGATTACGAAGAGTTGAAACTAGCTGATCATTATCTTTTTGGTG
>Ga0208904_1000080_pt1 | contig 81734 bp, 69 predicted proteins | sample AntAceMetag02UKB_FD_184774 | JGI IMG/M metagenome (GOLD analysis project Ga0208904, IMG submission 184774) | Saline lake microbial communities from Ace Lake, Antarctica - Antarctic Ace Lake Metagenome 02UKB (SPAdes) (version 2) | ecosystem: Environmental > Aquatic > Non-marine Saline and...
AACAATAAAAACACGCAGAAAACAAAATCTGAGCCGTCAGAATCATGCTCAGATTATAAACTTGGTAAACTAAAATGTATCTCTTAACTTACTATGAAATTTGTCCAATTAACTTTGAAGACGTACAGTATTACTACAATGAAGACAAACAATTGGAGCGCATTAATGAGGTCCGTGATGATGCGAAATCCATTGTTGAAATCACAGTTGAAAGTTTTGATTATTACGGCAACGGTTTAATAAAAAGCAGAAAACATGTTGATGACGGTCTTTTTGAATACAAATACAACTATATGGAACCCGTTAATTTCAATCTTTTTGTTCCTGAAAATATTACTCAAATTTCTTTGTATAATTATCCCCGGAATGCTGACTATCAAACACTTCCCGTTAAATCAGGCGTCTTGAAAACAAAAATATACATTCCCGATACGGAAATATATCTGGTACAGATCACTCCAAATTTCGTACTTCCTTTGATCTTCACCCCCGGCAAAACGATTAACATGTCAGTAGACGAAACGTCTACTTCCTTTGAGAATAGAGACATCTTGAATAACATGCTCCTGGATTTTGAAAAAGTAAAAATGCAACTTTATCAACTTAATGATCAGGAACAAGCCATAGGGGAATTTGCCGGATTACTGCTTGCTCAACTTCCCATATACCCCGATTTTCCCGGTTTTCTTGTTTATACTGAATACTGGGATATTCAAAATAATAAGCAGTTATTCTTAGACTATGCAAAACGAATGACAGAAATATACCCGCTTAATTTTATAGCCAGGGAAAATTATTCGCTAATAAATAAATAATGATCAATACCCGGAGAAAAACATGTTAAAACACAAAAAAAAGATGTTTATGATTCAATTCATTGTTTTCATTCTATTATCATTCGGCTTTCTTGCTGCCCAGGAAAATATGATCAATTTAGGTCATGAGATCACTCTGCAGTCAGAGGTTTTGGGTGAAGACCGTGTCATGTCCATTTACCTGCCGGATGATTATGACGAAAGTGATCAACACTATCCGGTGCTCTATGTTCTGGATGGGAATGCACACTTCCACCATGCTTCAGGCGCTGTAAGATTTCTGTCCAATATTGGGGAAATGCCCCAAATGATCGTGGTGGCAATTCAGAATATCGACAGAAATCGTGATTTTTCACCCGAGCATGTAGAAAATATGCCCACGACGGGAGGAGCAAATAAATTTTTAGCTTTCATTGCTGAGGAACTTATTCCGGAGATCGACAAGCTATATCGGACTTCCTCTTACAATACCTTGATCGGCCATTCTTTCGGCGGAGTCTTTGTATCTTATACTCTTTTGGAAAAACCTGAACTATTTGATGCTTTCATAGCAATCAGTCCTTTTTTACAGTATGCGGACAACTACATGGTAAATGAGACGAAGGCAAAATTGAAGGCGGTCTATCCCGATCCTATCTATTTCTATATGACCTTGGGCGCCGAACCGGCATATTTGGAAGCATTGAGTGGATTTGCCTCAATCATAGAAGAAAGGGCAGATCCGAATTTCCATTTTGATTATGTAACCTTGGAAACCGAAAATCACAATACCATCCCCTACATAAGTATTTTTAAAGGATTGCGATTCGTTTTCTCAGACTGGCTGGTACCGAATGCCGTCATAGCTGAGGGCCTTAATGCCATTGATGCACATTATGTAAAAATATCTAAAAAATACGGGGTTGATACCACGGCACCGGAAAATCTCCTGAATATTGTCGGTTATACCTACCTTCAGAATGAAGATTTTGAGAATGCAATCACGGTTTTCAAGGCGAATACCAAGCGCTATCCTGACTCTCCGAACGTGTATGACAGTCTGGGTGAAGCCTATGAAACAAATGGCCAGATGAATCTCGCGAAGAAGAACTATAAAAAAGCTTATGATCTGGGTGTAGAACAAAATGACCGACAAACCGAGCTGTTTAAAATGAACTATGAAAGAGTGAAATAGCGTGATGATCAGCACAGTATTTTATTGCGTGTTTCATTTTACAAATAATCTTGATATTATATAGATCACCACAGGACAAGTATGTTTTATACTTGCTTTTTATCTTCTTATAGATTATGTTAAATGAAGAAAGGAGATAAAAATGCCGCAAATATCGCTATACATTGACAAGGAGACACTTGAACAAGTGGAAAAACTTGCAAAAATAGATCAGGTTTCGATCTCCAAATGGGTTGGTAATAATATTAAAAATCTGATGAAACATCAGTATCCCAAGAATTTCTTCGCTTTACATGGATCGATCGATGATGAATCCTTCCAAAAACCCGCATCGTTAAATCCTCATGATGATATCAGGCGGGGGCCATTATAATGAATTTTCTTGATACCAATACCTGTATATACTATCTAAACGGGAAATATCCTTCTATTTTAGAGCATTTTCGAAACAATAGTCCCGGACAGATTATGATACCTTCAATTGTAAAGGCTGAATTATTATATGGTGTTGAAAAAAGTCAAAGAAAGATTGAGAATCGCAGAACGGTTCAACAATTTCTAGATGCTTTCCCAATTGCCAATTTTGATTCGGAAGCAGCTGTCCAATATTCAACAATCCGGGCACAACTCGAACATAAGGGGACTCCCATTGGTCCAAATGATCTAATTATTGCCTCTATTGTCAAAGCTCAAAAGGGCATATTGGTCACTCACAACATAAAAGAATTCTCGAGGGTTGAAGGATTGCATCTTGAAGATTGGGTAAATGTGTAAAGCTGAAAACATAAAAATTACACTCTCTTACTTTTATCTTTATGCTTTTTGCCTCTTTTGTAAATTATTGATCTTATCTCCTGAATCTTCTACTATGTGAATTGTTTTTTTGGGGGGGCTTTGATCTTCCTCCACTACCGTGGTTATGGAGGATAAATTTACCTTTTTATGGCCTAATAGCAAAATCCGAGGTGAAATAATTCCGTAAGATCTAAAGCATGAGCTAGAAAGAACAAAATCACTCTTATGCCGTGATTCTTAATATCCCCATGGTTTATAGCCCACCGAGAATGGATTTAAAGCTCATTACCAGTGATTTTTGAGCTTCAATTTATTTATATATGATCCATATTGTTCATTTTGTCAGTTTACGGCTCATTATATCTTGCATTGTAGCTCATTACGCCGCATATTTGAGCTATATGCGCCCTTACAATGAGCCACAACGACATGAGGTCAAACAAAATGGCAACAAACAACAAACATGAAGTTCTCGAATTTATTAAAATGAATCCTTCGCTTTCATCAAAAGAAATTCATGATAGTGTAAATTTGAATATAAGCTATGCCACGCTGAAAAGAATTTTAACACAACTCATTATTGAAAAATTAATCATCTTTAAGGGAGATGGAAGAGGGAGAAAATACCTTCTTTCTCCGACATATGAGTTGCTTTATTCCATTAATCTTGCAAACTATTTTGAAAAAGAAATTGATGAGCGGACAATCCGGGATAGTTACAATTTTTCCTTGATAGACGATGTATTATGCACTGCTCAATTATTCACCGAAAAAGAACTGATGTATTTAGATGATCTCCAAAAACAGTTCAAAGATAATATTTCAAATTTATCAGACACGGAATATGCAAAAGAACTTGAACGGCTAGCAATTGACTTAAGTTGGAAATCATCACAAATTGAGGGAAATACCTATTCACTATTAGAAACAGAACACTTACTCAAAGAAAAAGAACGAGCAAAGGGAAAATCTAAAAATGAAGCGATCATGCTACTTAATCATAAGACTGCCATTGATTTTATTGTGGCAAATCCTGACTATACGAAATTATTGACCGTCTCATGTATTGAAGATATTCATAGTATTTTGATGAAAGATCTTGGTGTTGAACGAAATATCCGAAAACGACGCATGGGCATTTCAGGGACTAACTATAAACCCCTTGATAATGAACACCAAATACGAGAAGCTTTAGAGAATATGTGTAAGCTTATTAACGGACGCATCAATGTCTTTGAAAAAGCATTGCTTGCCTTGGTGCTTTTATCTTATATCCAGGCATTTAGCGATGGAAATAAGCGTACTGCTCGCATTATTAGCAATGCAATATTAATTAACAATGTCTACTGCCCCCTTTCGTTCAGAACTATTGATTCTGTAGAATACAAAAAGGCAATGCTGATTTTCTATGAACAAAATAACATCAGCGTATTCAAAGATATTTTCATCAATCAATTTGAATTTGCAGTGAAAACCTATTTTTAATTCAAGGAAAAACAAATGAACAATAGCTTTATCATGATCGGCGTTCAGTCCATGGATGCCTCTGTCGATTTTTTTAAGAATATTTTAGATTTTCAAGTTGAAGGGAATCAAAAACCTAATAATGACATAGAACTTACTTTTTTGAAAAATGCGGATAATTTCATGATAGAATTGGTATATCGCACAGATATCCCCGTCCCGGACAATAAGGATTCATCAACTTCTATTATGTTTCGCCATATTGACCTGGAAGCAAAAAAGGAAGTTCTTGTAAATAATGATATAAAATATATTAGCGCTGCCTTGCCAAATGGCACGAAATTTCTAAAATTTCAAGATCCAAATAATGTCAATATCGTACTCTACGAATAAAAGCTAAGCTTACTCTTTAACCCCTCTAAAGCATCAGGCAGTGGATAAATTTATCTTTTTAGTTTATTCTTTTTTTTGTAATATTCGCCACAGTAAAATTAGGATCATCATGCTGGAACATTCAATTCATCATATACAGCCCTATCTCTTTCAGATCGGTAATTTTCAATTGCGCTATTACGGTTTGATGTATGTGCTGGGTTTTGTTTTTTTCCTGATCTTTATGCGCAGACAGATCAAACAAAATAAAGTGGATCTGACGAACAGTGAGTTTGATTCTTTGTTTTCCTGGTTGATCATTGCTCTTTTGATCGGTGCTCGATTGGGTTATGTTTTATTTTACAATTTGGGTCATTATATTGATTATCCACTTCAGATCATTTGGCCATTTATGGATGGTAAACTGGTCGGATTTTCCGGAATGTCTTTTCATGGTGGTTTATTGGGATGCATTATTGGCGGGTGGATCTGGACCCGAAAGTATAAAAAGAATTTTTTCGACTTAGGCGGCTATGTTGTCACGGTCGCTCCCCTGGGTCTCTTTTTTGGACGTCTGGGGAACTTCCTGAACGGCGAACTCTGGGGAAGGGTATCCGAGGTCAAGTGGGCCATGTATTTCCCCGGAGAAGCGGGTTTATCTTTTGATACACCCTTGAAGATCATTCGTCAGTATATCGAAGCCGGTTATATACAGGCCCGACATCCTTCACAACTTTACGAAGCCCTTACGGAAGGATTGCTGCTATTTCTTATTATGCTTTGGTTGCATAAGAAAAATGCGGCGGGATCTGTCCGCATTGGTGTTTTACTCATCGGATACGCGATATTCCGTACTTTCTGCGAATTCTTCCGTCAACCGGATGCACAACTCGGGTTCCTTTTTGGTTGGGTAACCATGGGTCAATTATTAAGTTTTTTCATGGTTTTGGGTGGTATTGCATTGATCGTTTATTACTACAAGATCGAAAAGAAAAAAGAATTACATTAATTTTAACAAACAGCTTTTTTAAGTAAGGAGCATTGGAATGAAATTTTTAAAAGTACTCGGTCTCTTATTATTAGGATGTATTGTCCTTTTCTTTTTGGTTGGAGTTTTTCTGCCAAAATCAGCAACATTGGAAAAAAACTACGAAATTGCGGCACCTGCTTATACAATTCAAGATGAGATCATTCAGCTATACGAAAATCATCTTTGGCCTATGTGGAATACAGAGGATACCACTACTGTTTTTACACCTATTGAAGGTGGCGCCGGCTACTCTTGGGAAGGTCCGAACGTAGCCACCGGTGATTGTATATATACTCTTGCTGTAGATTTTACCGTCCATGACTATATTTCTTTTAATGGTCGTGATGTAGCTGAAACTGTCTGGCAGTTTGAAGGTAATGGTCCCGTGGTATTGAATTTTAGTATAACGATCGATGCCGGAAAGAATATCAGCACCCGTTGGACCAATCTCTTCTTAAACCGCATGATTGGTGATGAGATTGATGCTATGGTTAAAGAAATTAAAGAGACTGTCGAGATGCCAGGCTAATCAACAACCTTGTGATTTTACATAGGTGCCAAATGTCAAAAAATATATTTTTATCCCGCATAATCCCCGATGTGGGAATAGATTTGCTTAAGAATTCTGAATTTAATGTAGATATTCTTTACGAAGAAAAACCACTCTTTCCTGAAGATCTCAGAAAACGCGTAAAAGATGTTCATGGTTTGATCTGTCTGCTCGATGATAAAATTGATCCTATCTTGATCGATTCGGCTCCACATCTTGAAGTTATTTCCAATATGGCAGTAGGCTATAATAATATCGATTTTAATTATGCCGCATCAAAAGGCATCGCCGTTTGTAATACACCCGGCATTCTCACCCAAAGCACCGCCGAACTTGCTTGGGCATTACTTTTTGCCATTGCCCGACGAATTCCGGAATCCGATACATTCACCCGTGAGGGAAAATTTACCGGCTGGATGCCAATGCTTATGTTAGGTGGCGATATTAAGGGTCAAACACTCGGTGCAATTGGTACCGGTCGTATCGGTACGGCTTTTGCTCTTATGTCCAAAGGTTTCAATATGCGGGTACTCTATTCAGGAAAACCCAACCCAATTCTGGATAATGAATTAAATGCGGAGAATGTTGACCAAGATACACTGATCCGTGAATCCGATTTTATCTCCTTACATGTTCCTCTCCGTCTTGAGAATCATCATCTTATCTCTAAACGAGAATTTAAAATGATGAAGCCAACTGCTTATCTCATCAATACTTCACGTGGTCCGGTAGTGGACGAGAAAGAACTTGTCCGCGTATTGAAAGAAAAACGTATTGCCGGTGCGGCAATGGATGTTTACGAAAGTGAACCCGCGCTAACACCCGGCCTTTCAGATCTTGAAAATGTTGTCCTAACACCCCATACGGGTTCCGCGACCGTTGAGGTGCGAAATACCCTAGCTATAATGGCAGTAGAAAATTGTTTGCGGATCTTACGTGGTCAAGAAGGGAAAAACAGGATTGTATAATCCGCTATTATGAAAAAATGTTTAATTTATATCTCATTATTGCTAATTATCTTCACTCCCCTTTCGGCTGAGATTGAAGGGCTGCTCATCAATCAATATGGTAGCGGGGTTATCAATGCCAATATCAATATAACGCTCGCTGGTGAAAGCACGATCCTAGACTATGTTGTCACCGATTCAAGCGGGGTATTTACTGCAACTATTTCAAATTCCGATATGAACTATTCACGTATTTTTCCCTCTTACCCAAACCCCTCAAAAGGATCTGCCGTACTTCCTTTTTATTTGCTCGAGACCGGGGATGTCAGTCTTAATGTTTATAATCTCCGTGGCGAAAAAGTATCTTCACGTTCTCTTGCTCAACGACCATCGGGTTTGCAACAGATCGTTTGGCAGGCCAATGACGATAATGGGCGTCCCTTACCCCTTGGATTATATATTATTCGGCTTGAAGTCGCCGATCATGTCAGCAGTATAAAAATTCTTGTCATTGACCATAATGCTTCAATGGTTAGTCCGGCCCCGATCGATCAATTTATTCCGCAATATATAGAGACCGCGGGTTATGATCTTCATGTTAGTTTTTCAGATGGAAGTACTGCACTTATTGAAAATGTAAAATTAATACCGGGAATTACTAATCGTTATTATATCAACGAAATTGTCGCCTTGCCCTTTATCGCCGAAGGTGAGTATTTAAAAGTATTTAAAAATGGTGCGTATGAACCGATCTTCCTCAAGGGAATCAATCTTGGTGTTGCCGTACCGGGTACACAGCCGGGAGAATTGGCAGCAACTCGCGAGCAATATATTAATTGGTTTCAGGAAATAGCTGATGCCGGTTTGAATTATATAAGAACCTACACCTTGCATTATCCTCGATTTTATGAAGAACTTGAAAATTATAATTTGGCAAATCCCGATAACCCTATCTATTTGATACAGGGTGTTTGGTTAGATGAAGAATATGAAGATGATCTGGTCGTCTCTCAAACCGAAAAATTTGATGCGGATATTGAAGAAGTCGTTGATTGCCTTCATGGAGACAGAGTGATCGATCATCGTTATGGACGAGCCTATGGAACGTTTGAAACCGATGTATCGCCTTGGTTATTTGGCTATATCATTGGTCGCGAGATACATCCATGGGAAGTTATTCTTCTTGAGGTTAACTATCCTGATACAACAAACTTTATCGGCGAATCGATCAGCATTGAGAATGCTCTTCCAATTGCAGTCTGGCTGACGGCAAGGGTAGATCATCTTGTAAACTATCAACGAAGCATATATCAAACCGAACGTCCGGTGAGCGTCAGTTCCTGGCCGACGTTGGATCCAATTACTCATCCAACGGAAGATCCCGAACGAACGGAAGAAGATATTGCAACCTTGGATTTATCAATGATCAATTGCCATCATGCGGGCGCAGGATTTTTTATAAGCTATCATGCTTATCCCTATTATCCGGACTTCATTAGTGAAGATCCCGGATATCAAACTTACTCGGATTCAGTTGGTCCGAATTCTTATCTTGGTTATTTACATGACCTCAATGATCATTATGATAACATTCCCTTATTGATCGCTGAATTTGGTGTGCCATCCAGCTGGGGAAATGCACATTTTGCTTTTAGCGGTATGCATCATGGCGGATTTAGTGAGTGTGAGCAGGGCGCGATCAATGTGCGCTTATTGAATAATATCTATGATGCCGGCTGTGCCGGTGGTCTGGTTTTTTCCTGGATCGATGAATGGTTTAAAAATTCCTGGATAACAGCGCCTTTTGGTTCAGATGCTACGCGACGACATTATTGGCAAAACGTTACATCTCCCGAACAAAACTATGGCATGATAGGTTTTAAAGAAGCTGATCCTGATTACTCGCGCTGGACTGAAAGTACGGGTACGGGTGAACTACAAAGCGTTAAAGGTGATATGGATAATGCCTATTTTTATGCAAAAATTGAACTGGACCGGCCTTTATTGCCCAGTGATACGGTTTGGGTTGCATTTGATACATATAGACCGGATCTTGGTGAATCGCTATTGCTTAATCAACAACATATTCAAAACAGGGCTGAATTTCTCTTGGCGGTAAACAACTCCAATATTTCGCCTATGTTCGTCACACAAGCATACGATCTTTTTGGTATTTGGCATTATACATCCTCTGCTTCTCAGCTTTACCATTCGATCGCCACCGATAATGCACTATGGAACCCGATCCGCTGGAAAACCAATTTCTATGAATGGAGCTATCAGGAAATTGGCTTAATACGAACTGCAAGAGAGATCAATGATTGCAGCTCTTTAGATGGTGTGCGAATTGATGATAATGTGATCACATTACGGATCCCGTGGTCATTACTTCAGTTTACAGACCCTTCAATGAGAGAAGTCATAGATGACGATCGCAGTACTTTTGAACGTGAAGTAGCCTTGAGCGATGGAATTAGTCTAAGCGTGAGCTTTAACGGTGAATTGCTCGAAACAGAGCGTTTTGTCTGGGATAGTTGGAATTACCTGAATGAGCTCATTGATTATAAAAAAACATCCTACACTGTATTTGTGAACGGTGCATCCAAAGTCCCATCAAAACCACGGTAATACGGAAATCTTTAATCCCCATACTTTATTCTTTTGTCTTTACTAAAACCTTTTCATTTCCTTGCCTGAAGTGTAAATTACCAAATGTCAAAAATACCTGAATTCACTATAGAGAAGATCAAAGATTCCAACGATATCGTGGATGTTGTCGGGTCTTATCTTCCGCTTAAGAAAAAAGGGACCAACTTCTGGGCTCGCTGCCCTTTTCATGATGAAAAAACGGCATCATTTTCCGTAAGTCCATCCAAGCAGATCTATCATTGTTTTGGTTGCGGTGTTGGCGGGAACGTGTTGAATTTTGTGATGGAATACGAAAAGTTAAGTTTTATCGAAGCTATCAAACAGCTTGCCGAGCGCGCAAGTATTCCCCTGGAATTTGAAGACGTATCTCCACAAGAACAAAGTGATACCGGAAAACTGCGCGAAATGCATGTTCAAGCCATCGATATTTATTATCAGGAGCTTTTTAAACCATCGGGTAAGATCGCTTTGGATTATTTGCTTTCTCGTGGGCTTAGTGAAGAAACCATTCGGGCTTTTAAGCTTGGTTATGCTTCCGAATCATGGGATCTGCTGGTATCAAAACTTTCTCAGTCTTATCCTCCCGAGCTGATTTTGAAAAGCGGACTTGCCGTACGTTCTGAAAAGGATGGGCGACTTTTCGATCGTTTTCGTGGTCGTGTAATGTTCCCTATTTTTGATGATCGTGCTAATGCTGTTGGCTTTGGCGGCCGCCTCATGACCGATGATAAGAAGGACGCAAAATATTTAAACTCACCTGAAACACCTATTTATAATAAACGCAAGATCCTCTACGGCCTTCATCTTACCCGTGACAATATTCGCAAACAAAAAAAAGCCATTATTGTAGAGGGTTACATGGATTTTCTGCAACTCTATCAGCACGGTTATATTAATGTTGTTGCCGGTTCCGGGACAGCCTTTACCGACGAGCATGCACGGCTATTACGGCGTTTTGCCGATGAAGCCATCTTGTGTTATGACAGTGATAATGCCGGGCAAAAAGCGGCAGTAAGAACCGGCTTTTCTGTCTCGTCTCAGAAACTGGAATGTCGTGTTCTTGTTCTTCCCGATGGCGAAGATCCAGATAGCTATTTACAAAAAGAAGGTTCTGAAGGATTCTTTAAAAAAGAAGCTTCGGCTTTACCGTTTTTTGATTTTTTACGTCAATACTATCAACCGGCAACCATGTCAGCAAAAATTAAATCCGAAACCATTACTCAACTGCTTGAAAATATTCGAAATTTTTCCGATCCCGTCTACCGGGAAATGTTTGCTCGCGAGATCGCAAAATTATTTCTCGTGGATGAACAAACTTTGCTTAATCAACTGAACCGTCAAAATCGTCCGGGCCGTCGTGAAGAAAAAAATATTTTTATGGGCGAAAAACCCAAACAATTTAAGAACCAGGGTGAATCAGCTGAATATTTTTTACTTCAACTTTTGGTAAATGGCAACATAACGGTTCGCAAGGCCGGGGTAAGATATCTTTCGCCTGTATTGTATAAGCATCCTTTTCTTAAACAGGTTCTCGGGAGCATTCTTCAAGTACTAGAAAAAAATATTGCCATTGTGGCCGGCCATATTCCCGATAAAATTCAAGATGATAAGATCCGTAATTTTGTGATCAAGCTTCTAATGGAAGAACAAAATTTAAAGAATCAGGAACAGATCTTTGTAGAAAGCCTAAAGCAGATCGAAATGCAAATGCTGAAAGACGCCTATAATGAACTTACTGAAGAACTACGAAATGCCGCTCCCGGAGAGATCTCCGATATCATGAATAAACAAATGGGAAACATCCGGGCCCGTAAACAACTTGACACCCAATATACCATGGACATCTTTCAGGAGATCGAAGTATGAAAAAATGCTTTTTTGTTTTATTCTGCCTTTTCTTTTCAGCTTTTCTTTATGCACAATCATTTGAAGAACATAAAGGTATTCACCAGATCGAATGGGAAGCTCACTTGCAAGACAAAGAAATTCCAGTGCTTGATAAAAGCATGGTTGTTGCCGTTGATACCTTAAAAGATCGCGATCCCAATGGGCCGGTTTTGACCCATGCAGTTTTCGGCTATTTGCCTTATTGGAAAATCAGTTCCGCTCCAGCGTATTTTGATTATTCGTCGCTATCTCATATCGCTATATTTGATTTTACGGTTACAACCGCGGGAAATATTACGGGATTTCCTTCGGGATGGCCAAGTAATTGGACCAGTATGATGAATACGGCTCATGCAAACGGGGTTAAACTTATCATGTGCGTTGTAGAATTCAATGATGATGATATTCATGCTCTTATTAATGATACAACCGCGTCAAATAACTTTTATGAAAATGTCGCATCGATTATCAACACTTATAATCTTGATGGGGTGAACATTGACTTTGAAGGTCCGCAGACCGCAGATCGCGGGTCGCCAATGAATAATTTTATGCAAGGGTTAACAGATTATATAAAAACCAATGTGGGAAGCGAACAGGAAATATCTTTTGCCGGACCGGCCGTCAACTGGAGCGGCTGGGATCTGCCCGGATTGGTTGATGCCTGTGATTATGTTTTTATTATGGGCTATGCCTATTTTTATAATGGATCTTCAGTGACCGGACCATGTGCACCCATTACTGGATCATCCTATACCCTTGAACAAACCATCGTAAGCAGCACCAGAGGTTATGGGTCTTGTGATAAATCTAAGATCATTCTCGGACTCCCCTATTATGGTAATAAATGGAAAGTTTCTTATTCTCAACGAGCTACGGTAAATGCAACAACATTAGCTAAAGGATCATCTGTTTTTTACGCAACGGCAAAGGATTATTATGCAAGTTATGGTCGACGATGGTCAACTAAATATGAAGACCCATATACCTATTATCAAAGCGGTGACGACTGGTACCAAGCATGGTGTAATGATGCTCAATCCTTAGATCCAAAAGAAAAGCTTGTTTTTACTTATAACCTCATGGGCACCGGAATGTGGGCATTGGGTTACGATGAAGAACACCGGGAACTTTGGGATATATTGAGAACAAATTTCCTTCAATATGAAGATACTTTAATGTTGGATGATTTTGAAGCCGGTCTTGGTCATTTCTACAGACAGCCCGATTACAGCGGCTCTTCTACCGGAATATCAAGCCTGTCCTCGTCTGCCACTACTCTTGAAACGTCATCTTTAAATGACTATGCTTTAAAAATGATCCTAAAGGATGATGTCGGTAGTTCAAATGATTGGACCGTTCGATTGCTTTCAGGCAGTGGCTCGGCCGTGAACAATATAAAAATACCCCGTGGCCGGGAGATCAGTTTTGCATTAAAAACAGATCAAACCGGACTGGAAGTAGCCGTATTGATCGATGACGAAAACGGTGAAATGGAAAGTTCGTTACGCTTAGCGGTTGAAGGTGACAACACGTGGCATGCTTACAGTGTTCGCCTCGATTCGGCAGAGTTGTGGACAAATTATTCGAATGGTGACGGTGCGATCAATGCAGATTATGTTACACTTGATGCCTTGATGTTCTATGCTCCTAATCAGTCTGCCGACCGGATCATTTATCTGGATGCCCTTGAAGCAATCAAGATCGACAACCCCATCGAACCGGCTATTACAAACGTACCCGAAACATTTGCATTTCATCCAAATTATCCAAATCCCTTTAATGCTCAAACAACACTTCAATTTGATATTCCCAATACCTCAAATGTTCGTTTATCTGTTTTTAATGTAAGTGGGCGACTTATTAGCACCTTGGTCAACTCACAACATTCAGCGGGAAGTTATTCCTACAGCTGGGATTGTTCAAATATTCCAAGCGGTATGTATATCGCGGTCATGCAGATAGATGGCGTCGTTGTTTCATCGCAAAAAATGTTATTGGTGAAATGATAAGTCGTGACTCGTAACTTGTGACTTGTAACTAGTGAATATTTAAAATTATGTAGGGGCTCGACATGTCGAGTCTTTTTACTATATGTGTACAATAATTCTTTTCTGTCATCTCGACCGACGTGGAGAGATCTCAATATTCTAAAATCATTAATTGCTACAGGGAATTATATTATCAAAGAGATCCTGAACCCAGTTCAGGATGACATGTGAAATAATTATATTAATACTATCAGTAGCCCCGGGTTTAAACCCGAGGCTACTTAATTGATATAAATTAAAAAGGGTTGGACATGTCCAACCCCTACTTTTTCCCTTTACCAGTCACTAGTTACTACTGGTTATTAGCAAAATGAAAGTGCAACACTAAAGAGGGTGTTGCATGAAGCAAAAAAGATGTTTAAATTATCAAAACAACAATCATCAAAATGAAGAAAAACGTCATGATCAAAAAAAACTTATCGCGTACAGAGAAAAAGTCAATTATCTGTATTTTAAAGAAGGTTTAAGTAAGCGAGAGATTATTAAATTGGTTTCCATGAGTAGTCATTTTGTGGTTAAATGGACTCAGTCCCCGGAGCAAGATATGACAGAGGATCATCGTGGTTGGAAGCAAGGCGATCGCCGGAAATGGACAAAGAGAACTGAAGAACGAATCTTAGATATTCATCAACATTTATGTGATTCAGAAGATGAGTTTTTTACGGGAGCAACTGCTATCAACCAAGTATGGTTGAAGCGTTATGAGGAAGCTCCGCCACCTCTGCGAACCATTGGTCAACTCATGAAAGATCTAGGTCTGTCAACTCATGTTAAGGGCAAAGCCAAAGGCGCAGCAAAGTATCTTCATTATCCTGAAAACACTCTTTATGGTGGATATTTAGGCAATCGTGTAATGGAAGCAGACTTTATTCAGCGACGCTATCTTCAAGGAAATGGAACACCCTTGCACTTTGTAGGATTCTCTGCGAAAAAAGGCCCAAAGTTCAGGTATTATAAGCGTATAAAGGATTTGACAGTTGATAACTTTATAGATGCTTGTGATGCGTTTTTAGAGAAATTTGATAAGCCGGACGTACTTAAATTAGATAACGCTTCCACCTTTATAGGTAGTGTATCCGGTAAGCGCACCTTGAGTCGAGTGATGATATATTTACTTCAAAAAATGATTATTCCAGTGTTTGCTGTACCTAGAAAACCTTTTAGTCAGGGCTCAATTGAAGGCAATAATAGTGTGTTTTCTCGCTTTTTTTGGAACCGTCGGCATTTTGAAAATATTGAAGATCTTGATCGTCAATTGGAATTGTTCAATGCGGCTTCACTTCGCTATAGTGGTTATGAAAAACCAGACCAAAATGTTGAACAAAAACCGTTTATTCCCAAGGTCTGTTTTTTACGGCAGATCCATGAAAGCAACACGCATCCCGGAGAAGGAATGATTAATATTCTAAATGAGGAAATCTTACTTCCAACTGACTGGATTAATTTTTTCGTTTTAGCCGAATGGAATCTGAATTCACAAAAACTTGTTGTATATTTGGAAGAAAATAATAGCTTGAAAACGCTAACTGATATTAAATTCAATATAAATAAAACTACTATGATTAAATTGAAAAATACCGTTGCACTTTCATTTTGCCAATAACCACTACTTTCTATTTCACAAACATCACGACACGTTCATCGGACACCGACATTGACGTAAATGCTCCAAGAGAATTGTCGATATTCACTCGGAAGTCATTAAGCGTTGGATAACGAATAAAACCGGTCGTAAGGGCCATTTGTTCAAGGCTTTTATAATCGAGATATGAGCTTGAATATGCTTTAACTAAAACCTCTAATTCCAATGTGTCGGGATTCCATTCCCTATCTAGATATTGTTTGAAGGGATCCTGATTAAATAGTATATCATAATCACTGGTGTCATAAACCCAAAATGGATCGCGAACATCAACATTTTCGAATGGATAAGAGTATGATCCCCAACCATAGTTATAACTCATGTAAAAGCCAACATTATAGGCCCCACCTGTATTGCTCCAAAACAGGGTGTCGGTAGGGTTGGAAAGCGATATCCAAACTGTATCCTGGGGAGTATTATTCCAATTTATTGGGGGTAATGCTTCCTCTGTTGCGGTTGCAACGCCAAAATCTTCCGTTTCTACCCGAAGGTCATATAGGTCACCGACGATAATATTGACCGATGTATCCACCAATTCATAGATCCCTTGCATGTGTTCATAGAAGCGGATGGTATCCGTACCATGCAGAAAATATACTTTGGCATCATTCACCGCATAAGAAGTATCAATATATAGGGTTTCATAGGTGATAGTATCACCGGATGATTCATTGTAAAACTCATGATAAATAACACTATCCGTTTCATAGCGATCCGGTTCGCCAAACCCTGTGGTGCGGTAAACGTGCACAAAGTTCATCGCAGGATCTGCGACAGAAACATTAGCATAAATGTTTAAAACAGGTTCATGATAAATAATAACTTCTTCAAGATCGGAACATGCGACCGCGCTAAGAATGAGTAAAATTGCCAAAATTATATGTGTGTATTTTTTCATTAGAATTCAAACTCCACGCCAAAGGTTGGTAAGATCGGGAACATGGTGATCGGCTGGCGATAAATGATCGAGGTGTTTGTTTCAGGGTCAAACTGCGCGTCATAATCCTGATAAAGATACAGGAACACATTCGGATGATTTGTCACATTGATCACATGAAAATAATACGTGGCTTTTTGCTTGAATAACTTACCGCGACGGTTGATACCCACATCCAATCTAAAATAAGGAGGATATCGCTCTCCATTGCGTTCCCCATAGATCTCCATGCTATTAAGCCATGAATTTCCTGGATCAGGATCAGTATAATGAAAATTGCCATAGATTTGTGAATAGGGATTTCCCGTACTCCATACCAGGGATGATGAGAAATACCAACGCTTATCAATATCATATTGAGCAACCACGTTCAAATTATGTGTTCGGTCATATTTTGGAGGATAGTATCCGGCCGCTATACTTTCACGTTTCTTGGTACTCATAAAGGAATATCCGACCCAACCCGTGAGATCACCTGTTGTTTTCTTTACAAGAAGTTCAATGCCTGTTGAGTAGCCTTCCGCTTCAACAAATGACATGAGGGTCGCTCCGCCGATATCTTCATTCATGGTCAACAAATGATCATATTTTTTATAATAACCCTCGAGTGTAAACTGGATGTTATTGTACCAATATTCTATCCCCGCATTATAGTGAGTCGCTTTACTGGGTTTCTGTTCTGAGGTCGTCGGAAACCAAAGATCAATAAAGCGGATCATTTCATTTTCAAAATTCGCAGTCTGTAAGAATTGGTGTACCGTCCCGCCTGCAAGAGTAAATGCTAATTGATCTGTTGCTAAAACTTTGGCTTTAAGCCGTAGATCAGGATACCATTTTTTTGTATTTTGATATCGGGTCATACGTAGGCCCGGTTCAAAAATAAATAAAGGTGAAGGACGATATTTTTCCTGAATGTAAAAACCCCACTCGCGAGATTGATTGGTGCTATCTAATAATGATAATTCATTAAAGTCTGCTCCCAATGCAAAATCGATATCCTTATGAAATGCACCAAATTTCATGGTGTTCTTTTTATTGATCAACCAAGTCATATCTATACCTTCCGACCAATCGGTGATATAATCATGCATGTTAAGGCTTGTGTGATTTTTAATATCTGTTGTATCGATATTTAATGAATCATAATCATTAATTCTGTAATATTCGTTCTTTAAAAGAAAGTCCACATCAAATTGAAATTTACTGCGAGCCACAAAGAATTTTGCGATCAGATCAGGACGAATAAGCCAACGGTGTTTTAGACTGAGTGTATTGTTTCCCCAGACCCAATCCACACCATAATAATCCAAACTATAGCCATCCTCGCCGGGATTCCCTTCTTGGAATGATTCATTGAACTGAAGTACATCATTTCCCAAAAAACCACTGAGTGTTGTACGATGCTGATCATTAAAATTGAAATTGATTTTTCCTTGCATGTCGTAAAAATAATAGGGGAAACTGAAATTAAAAGGTTCCGGGGCAACAGTATTATATATTGTCTTAGCTCCTTCCCAAATGGCATCGAAATATGTTCGTCGACCGGAAATCATAAAAGATCCCCGAGGGATCGGTCCTTCAAGTAAAAGCTTACTTGAAAGTAAAGAGACATTGCCGCTGCCATGAAATTCTTCCGTATTTCCTTCGCGATTCTTGATATCAAGAACTGAGCTCATACGACCGCCGTATTCTGCCGGGAAACCGCCTGCCATAAATTCTGCTTCCTTAATAGCATCGGTGTTGAAGGTGGAAAAGATCCCACCAAAGTGATAGGGATTATAAACGGTGATCCCATCCAATAAGATCAGGTTCTGGTCGGGTGATCCTCCACGTACATAAAGGGCTGAAGAAAAATCTGAACCGGTACTGACGGATGGCAACATTTGTAATGCACGGAAAAGATCAGCTTCTACCAAAACCGGTACGGTCCGCAATTGAGCTCGATCCATGGTAATGGAAGATATTTTGATCTCTTGTCTAAACTTTTCGCGTTCTGCACTGACAATGACTTCTTCTAATTCAATCTGCTCGGGAATGAGGTCAAAATGTACTTTAACTCTAGATGTAGCCCCTACGCTGATGTCTCGCTTTTCAAGTCTGTATCCGATCACAGATGCAGTTAAGGTATAAACTCCATCAGGCACATCCAAAATGATATAATATCCATCCGCATTGGAAACTGCACCCTTCGTGGTATTTTCAAGAAACACGTTGGCATAATGAATAGGTTCTCCATCTTCCAAATTAGAAATAAAACCCGACACACTGCCCGCAAGAAGCGGTACGGCTGTTATAAGAAGGACGAGAAGTAGAAGAGCTGTTTTTTTCAAGTTGTTCCTTTGTTTTCGCTGAAAAGTAATATAATGAAAACCTTGTAAAAAGGAAGCTATTTAATTATTTTCATTTCGTAACATTAAAGGAATATATGAAAAAATCCCAGCTCATTTTTGCTCTTTTATTAATCGCACTTAGCTTTTCGGCATGTACTCAAGTTCCTGTAGAAGAAGAACTTGAAATTCATATCAATTTATTTGGTATTTATCCGGCACCTGATAACACTTTTTCAATTTTTGCAGGTAAATCGATTTATGACCAAACCAATTACGATTATAAAGATTCCTTGCTGTTCATTCAAATAGATACGGCAGGAAACGAGATCTCATGCGCAGGATTTGAAACTCAGGACCGACCAAATTTAAGAACACTTCACTTGCTTGATAACGGCAATATAATGTTTATGGGAAATATGAGCGGTTTTCATTATTCATATGGTTATTCGACGTGGGTATACTCGCCCCTTGGTGTACTTCAATGGGAATTGGAAATGAGCAACAGAACCAACGGCATCGCCCCTGCACAAGATGGAAATCTATTTGTCTTTGGATGGGAAGAAACAGATACCTCCTATAATGATATTTCCTATTCCAAGGTAGAAATTGATGGAGATACCCTGTGGAATCATCGTATACCCAGCAACAATTACGGAACATCCATAAATGGCGGAATTCCCACTTCAGATAACGGGTGCCTCGCATTTGGACAAATAAGAATTCTTGACCGTGGTAGTGAAATATTGGTCGCTCGAATTTCTTCTATAGGCGACACGCTTTGGACCGATTTTTTTGGTGGTGATTCTTATGATGATGTTAATTTCGCTTTAGAACTTTCCGATGCATCCATTCTGGTTGTTGGTACATTAAATGTTCGTGATACCACCAATGCAGACTGGGGATTGAATTCCGGAGAACAAGTTTATTTGATCAAGCTTGCTGCCAATGGCGATAAATTATGGACAAAAGCGGTGGGCAATACTTTGCGTGAAAGCCCCAATGCAATCATTGAAGCCAGCGACGGCTCGCTGATCTTACTTGGAACCCGCAGTCAAAGCTATGCATATCTCTACGATGAAACCATGGGCTGGATATCAAAATTATCTGCCGATGGTGAGGAAATATGGATACAGGAATTTGAAAGTAAATTACCCATGGGAGTTAGGGAATTGCCCAACGGAGACTTTATTGCAGTTACCTCAAATCTTACTGATAGTTATTACCAATATACAGCAAATATAAATATCATGAAATTAACGTCTTCAGGAACTCTACTATGGAACAGGGTCTTAACACCGTGACATGAAGAGGTTTAGGGGTTTAGAAGTTTAGGGGTTTAGGTTTTAAAGTTTAATGGAGAATTAATGATATATTTTTTAGCTACGGTCGTCTTGTTAAGTGTTCTTGTTTTTGTTCATGAGCTTGGACACTTTCTGGCTGCAAAATCTGTTGGTATTCGCGTAGAAACATTTTCACTCGGTTTCCCGCCTACGATCTTTAAGCGCAAAAAGGGTGATACGGTCTATGCTATTGGGGCTATTCCTTTTGGCGGGTATGTCCGCATGTCGGGTATGGTCGATGAAAGTATGGATACTTCGTTTGAGGGCCTTCCTCCTCAACCCTTTGAATACAGGGCAAAAAAAACATGGCAAAAAATATTTGCCTCCATTGCAGGTATTTTGATGAATCTACTTCTTGCTGTTTTCATCTTTTCTATTATGAGCGGTATTCAGGGAATAGCCAATTCAAATCCCGAGCCGATCTTAGATGTAGTTATTGAAGAAGCACCCGCAGGGCTTGCAGGATTACAATCAGGTGACCGTATTATTCAGATCAATGATACTGAGATCAACACCTGGGATGAAATGGCCGTGCTCATCCGTGAAGCCGGTAACCGCGAGATCCAAGTTACATATCTAAGAGATCAACAGGAATACACGGTTCCCGTTACGCCGCAATTGCAAAAAAGAATTCAAGACGGCAAGGTGGAAAAGGTCGGATTGATCGGTGTCTCCCCTATCGTTACTATGGAAAAAGCAGGATTCTTCGGAGCTATTGGTGAAGGATTTAAAAATACCGGATACTGGCTGAATATGACCTTTGTATCGTTAAAATTATTGGTTACAGGACAAGAAAGCTTTAAGAATGTCGGCGGCGTGATCTTTATTGGTCAACTGGCTGGTGAATCGGCAAAAGCTGGAATTCTTCCTTTTATCGGTCTGATCGGGATTCTAAGTGTAAATCTTGCTTTATTGAATATTCTTCCCATTCCCGGATTGGATGGTGGCCATATCATTATTGCGATCGCAGAAGGTATGATGCGCCGTGAGATGAGGATCAAGACCAAAATGCTAATTCAGCAAATTGGGATGTTCCTCCTCTTTGGTTTGCTTATTCTTGCTGTGGTGAATGATGTGATGAGGTTGTTTCAGTAACTGGTAACTGGTAACTGGTAACTGGTAACTGGTAACTGGTAACTGGTAACTGGAAGATACAAAAGAATAGTTTTTTTATAACAATAAATCGTGGGGACGAATTATGAAAACTCATCATGACCTTGAAGTTTGGAAACTTAGTATCAAGTTTGTTGATAAGATCTATGATTTAGCTGAGAGTTTTCCCAAAAAAGAAACATATGCATTAAGCTCTCAAATGCAACGAGCGGCAGTATCAGTTGCTTCAAATATTGCTGAGGGAGCCGCTAGACATTACAGCAAAGAATTTATTCAATACCTTTATCAATCATTAGGATCAACTTCGGAACTTGAAACGCAAATCATAATTGCTTCGAATAGAAATTACATTCAATGTAAAAAAGAAATAATGAACGAATTGTATCATATTCAGAAACTATTATATGGTTTGATAAAATTTTTAAAGAATAAGAAGTTTTAATTTATTCTTAGAATGACCAGTCACCAGTTACCAGTTACCAGTTATTATTCACTAGTGACCTCTTACGATTCTTCGTTTTTTAACGATATTTTTTAATTTTTATCAATCACTAAACCAAAATAACCTTCCGGTTATTCGCACAATTATGTGCTTCATTTATACATGTAAAATTTCATTATATTTAGGTTTTATCAGCATTTTTACTTTTTTGTGGAACTTCTTTTTCGTACATTGGATTCAGAATAGAATAGTCAAATTGGGTAAAAACCGTGTTTAGACACGACTTGTTTTTTAAGGAGAAAATATGGCAGTCATTAATCGTGTATTGATACAGGTTGACGATTGCAAAGGCTGCGGCCTTTGTATTGACGCTTGCCCGGTGAATGTATTGGATTTTGCCAATGGGTTGAATTCAATGGGATATCGCCCTGCTCACTATGTGGGTGAAGGATGTACCGGCTGCGGCACCTGTTTTTATACTTGTCCTGAACCAGGGGCAATTACGGTAGTACGTAATATTGAAGGCTTGGCTGAAGGCTATTGCCCCCATTGCAATGCCACCGTAAAATTGCTTCCCGGTAACCGGGATGATTCAAAAACATTCTGCGTTGAATGTTTAAACCCCGTAAATAAATAGAAATTGAGGTATATATGTCGAAGGTTCTTATAAAAGGCAATGAAGCCGTCGTTCGCGGTGCCCTGCTTGCCGGATGTAAAAATTTCTTTGGTTATCCTATTACACCCGCAAGTGAGATCGCAGAAACAGCTGCATTCTACTTCCCTATTTTGGGCGGTACTTTTCTCCAGGCGGAAAGTGAGATCGGTGCCATTAATATGGTTTATGGTGCAGCCAGTTCTAAAGCTCGTTGCATGACCGCCAGCTCAAGCCCCGGCATGAGTTTGAAGATGGAAGGTATTTCTTATATCGCCGGTGCCGAATTACCCTGCGTGATCATAGATATCATGCGTGGTGGTCCCGGTTTGGGAAATATTGCACCCGAACAAGCGGATTACAATCAGATCATCAAAGGTGGTGGCCATGGAAGCTATAAACTGATCGTTGTTGCCCCCAATTCTGCTCAGGAAATGTGTGATCTTACGATGTTGGCATTTGAATTATCAGATAAATATCGGAACCCCGCTGTGGTTCTTGCAGATGGCATTATCGGCCAAATGATGGAACCGGTAGAATTTCCCGAACCCGTACAAACAATCCCGGATCGTCCGTGGGCAGTTAACGGAACAGTTGATTCTCATCATCTGATTTGCTCCATTCAATTGGATCCCGATATGTTGGAAGCTCACAATCTCGCGCTTCAAGCCAAATACGCCAAGATCGCCGAAAATGAGATCCGCTATGAGGCCATTCAATGCGATGATGCTGAACATATTCTTGTTGGATATGGTATTGTCTCCCGCATTTTACATGGCGTTATGGAGCAATTACGCGCTGAAGGACATAAAGTGGGACTTATGAGACCCATTACCCTATCCCCCTTTCCAACACCACAATTTGAAGCCTTCGCGAAAGAAAAAAATGTAAAATCACTTTTTGTCTGTGAGCTTAGTGCCGGACAAATGGTAGATGATGTTCGTCTCGCGGTGAACGGTCGGAAACCTGTTCATCTATATACCCGAATGGGTGGAAAAGTCCCTACGGTAAAAGAGATAGTTGAAAAATTCAAAAAAAGTATATAGAGGCAAAGCATGAAAACAACCGTATTACAAAAACCTGCGAGCTTTTATGATGAATTTACCCAAAAAGGCGGATCCCAGTTAGCCAATACTCACTATTGTCCGGGATGTGGCCATGGAATACTCCATAAATTAATCGCCGAAGCAGTCAGTGATCTTGGTATTCAACACAAAACTGTATTGATCTCTCCGGTCGGCTGTTCAGTCTTTGCTTATTATTATTTTGATGTCGGCAATATTCAAGCGGCACATGGTCGTGCGCCGGCTGTTGCGACCGGTTATAAACGCTCAAATCCTGAGTCGATCGTTATTTCTTATCAAGGTGATGGTGACCTTGCCGCGATCGGTGCCAATAACATTTTGCAAGCTGCGAACCGCGGTGAGCAAATGACGGTTTTCTTCGTCAATAATGCCATTTATGGTATGACCGGCGGACAAATGGCCCCCACGACATTGATCGGTCAAAAGAGTACAACTACGCCTCGCGGACGTACCATGCAAAATGAAGGCTATCCACTTAGAATGTCTGAGATCATTGCTACACTGGAAGCACCGGTCTATGTTGAACGAGTCATGTTAACCGATCCAAAGAATATTGCACGGGCGCGAAAAGCTGTCCGTAAAGCATTACAGATCCAAATGGATAAAAAAGGTTTCTCATTTGTTGAAGTGCTTTCCGCCTGTCCTACAGGATGGAAAATGAATCCCGTTAATTCTAAAACTTGGATTACTGACGTTCTTTCCAAGTACTTTGTGCCCGGTGTTAAAAAAGATGATTCTGAAGATCGTGATCCGATCATTACCTTACATCCCGACCCGCATTTTGAAGAATATCATGAACTTCTTGATATCAGAAGTCTTTCCGATAAGATCAAAGGTGTTAAATTGCCGGCTATAGAAGAAATGGTTGATGAGATCAAGATCGCCGGATTCGGCGGACAGGGCGTTTTGAGCCTGGGTTATGCTCTTGCCAATATTGCTATGGGACATAATTATAATGTCAGCTGGTTACCGAGTTATGGACCGGAAATGCGCGGTGGAACTGCTAATTGTAGCGTAAAGATATCCGATAAACGTATCGCATCTCCGTTGGTCGATAATCCAACTGTTCTCGTTGCTATGAACAAACCTTCTTTAAATAAGTTCGAGGATCTTGTCCAACCCGGTGGCATCATTCTCTACGATAGTGGATTGATCGATGAAGCTCCAAAACGGGACGATGTTACTGTCATAGGTATTCCTGCAACTGGTGAAGCTGACAAACTGGGTTCAACTAAAGCCGCCAACATGGTCATGCTGGGTGCATATGCTAAAATTCGTGGTTACCTCTCAGATGAATATGTTCATCAAGCTTTACCCTTGATCATTAAAAATAAGTCCTTTCATAAATTGAATGAAGATGCATTCCTACTAGGAATGGAATTGGTAAAATAACGAATGTATGCTTGCCAGCCAAAGCTTAAAAAGCGTAGGCTGGAGGGTAAGAAGGTGCAAGAGTACGAATAATTTTTGACTTGTCGCTTCTGCCTGCTCTTCGCCTGTCAACCGTAGCCTTGGCGAAGGTTGGAAACCCTTCAAGCGAAGGAGAGGCTTCTGAATAAAGAGTGTTTTTCAAATGTAAAGTAACGCCTTGTTTTCCGATTGGAGAACAGGGCGTTTGCTTATATCAATGGATAATTGATAAAGGACAGTTGACAATGGGCAATTATTGTGTCATCTCGACCGGAGATATAACGTAGTTATAGCGGAGCGGAGAGATCTCAAATTACTCAAATATTTAACTGTTTAAGATTTTTCTATTTTATTTAAAATATATTTACACTTCTTTCAAAATGACTCAATGCTTGACAAATACTGATATGATACTGAATTTGAAGGCACCTCTACTGACAAAATGATGATTTCTTTGAATAGGTGATAATTTTTGCTACATTTTAGATATAAACAATTGTACATAGTTGCGGATTATGGTTTGACAAAAAACATATACTATAATCATTAGCCAAAAAGAGGATACTATGAAAAAGATCGTGTTATTATTGCCAATAATCATTCTTCTTCTGTCCTGCGTAGAAAACAAACCTGTAATAGAGAAATTAAAGCTTGAAGATGTTAGTAAGTTAATAAAGCAAGATTCACTTTATGAAAATATCATTTTAGAGGTTGATACAAGCAGATATAAATTTGATAACAACATTGTTTTAATGAATAAGTTCAAATTGTTAACTTATTCTGAATATTTAAGCTATAAAAAGAATGTATCATGCCCTGTCTTTTTAAATGGTATTAACACTAAGGCTGATAGCTTATATCAATTAAACCTAAATAAGCAAATGAACATCTATAAACCAATAATAGATTCCTCTTTGATTGCTTACAGAATAATGGAAGATGATAATGATCCGGAAAAATACTTTAAAGCCGAATTCTCATCCATTGACAAAAAATATTACAGTTATAGTGATGGTGTTGAAAGTATAAATATAAATTTTAAGATTACTCCTTTAAAAGGTGATATCCAAGGAGGTGCCTTCAGCTATAAAATTATTCCAAATGTTACAAATATAGAGGTAGCAGGAGGAAGTTGCAGATTTTCAACTTTTACATTTACAGATGAAATTTATACGTGGGAAGCGCCATACGATGTTGAGGATAAATTTGAAAACGCGAGTACGAGCAGTATTATAAAGAATTATAGATTTGAGTTTTTATATTTAACAGTTAGAAAAAATAATAAAACACTAAGTACTATAGATTTATTCACAATTATACCTCTGACTTATCAAATATATTTAGATCTGGATAGTTTAGATATGTGGGACTATAGGTATATCATGGAAAATGAGTTTGACATATCAGTTAAATCAAGTTTTGAAATAGCGGATGAGTTGTTGAAGAAAGAAAAAAAGAAAATAAATTCACTTGCCTATAAATTTGAATTAGTAATTAGTGGAGAATAATATGGAAAATATATACTTGATATTAGGAATACTCGGGGCTGTAGCATTAATCCTATTTATATCACTCATGCGTAAAACTTCAACGCTACAGAAGCTAAGGAACAAATATTCCCCAATAATTGATATAGATGAAGCTGTAGAAAAGAGTAAAACAGAAAAAACAAAATTGGAAAAAGAAATTGAAACTCTAAGAATAAGTTATAAAGAGAAAAAAGGTATTTACGATAAGCTTCTATATCAAGTTGCACTGTATGATGAAGAAATCGAACTTATTGAATTAGGATTTTATAAACCCCACTTTGATTTTGATACTTCTGAGAAATTCAAAGAAGAAATTATAAAGTGCAAAGATAAGCAGAAAGCAATGGTTAAAAACAAAAAGGCTGTTTATTGCACGCAACAATGGACTGTTGATGGAAATAAAGCAAAGGGTACCACGATGACAAATCGTAATATCAGACTTACTTCTCGTGCATTTAACAATGAATGTGATGCTTTAGTTTCTAATGTAAGGTGGAATAATATTGTTCGGTATGAAGAAAGACTTAAGAAATCAAAAGAAGCTATAGATAAAATGAATGCTTCAAATAAAATATTCGTATCATCTGAATATATGAACTTGAAAATCGAAGAATTACTCTTAACTCATGAATATAGAGATAAAAAACAACGCGAAAAAGACGAACAGGCTGAAATAAGAAGACAAATGAGAGAAGAAGCTAAGCTTCAACAAGAAATTGAAACTGCTGAAAAAGAAGAACAAAAATATCAGAACTTATTTGATAAGGCTAAAATTGAAGCTGAAAAGGCAACTGGCGATAAACTTGAACAGTTAAATGCTAAAATGGCAATGCTAGAACAAGAATTAAAAGAAGCTAAAGAGAAAAATGAACGAGCAAAATCTATGGCTCAACAAACAAAAGCCGGACATGTTTATATTATCTCAAATATTGGTTCTTTTGGAGAGAAGGTATATAAAATAGGTATGACTAGAAGACTTGATCCAATGGATAGAGTTAAAGAACTTGGAGATGCCTCTGTACCTTTTATTTTCGATGTTCACGCAATGATATACTCAGAAGATGCACCTTCTTTAGAAAACAGTTTACATAAAAAATTCGATGAAATGAGACTAAATCTCGTAAATAGTCGTAAGGAATTCTTTAATGTTAGTCTAGATGAGATTGAAGAAGAAGTATTAAAACAATTTCCTGAAGCTGAATTTGTAATTACTGCAGAGGCAAGAGAATACAAAGAATCTGAATATATTCGGAATAAAAGGAATGAAAAGAAATCAGTAACTCAAGATGCCCTGCCGGATAACATTTAATATAATGAGGTATGCTTTGAATTCTCCCATCTATAATTGGACCGCAAAAGACAAGTTCTTATATGCTCTATCAATGATCCCATTTATTGCGTTGTTCGTTGGCACGCTATATATTCTTTCAGGATATCCCGTTTTTATTGCTGCGGGTTGGATCATTCTTTATCTCATCGTTAATGTCTTTCAGGCGGGCTGTTGTGTGGGCTGTCCCTATCGCGGGAAGTATTGCCCGGCGTTCGTGGGTGTATATCTGGGTAACCTTCTTTCAGGCATTATATACAAAAATCGTGAATACGATGCAAAATTCTTTGAGCGAAATGCAGCAGGTGGGGAGATCACATTGACCCTATTCTTCCTCTTCCCTCTGTATTGGCTGTTTATATCGAATTGGGGCTATGTGCCGATCTATCTGGGCTTGGTCGTGCTTCATATCATCTTGTTCATGCCAACACAATGTCCCAAGTGTTCTTATAATGAAACCTGTCCCGGCGGCAAGGCGTATCAGAACTATCGCAAATTGTTTAGAAAATAATTCGGTCCTATAAAAAAGGATTATCAATGAAAAAGAAAACGATGCTTTTACAGCTCGATGATCATACTATTCGTGTTGCCACTATTGATGATTTGCCCATAGCAACCAAGATATTAAGCGAATCTTTCAAACATGATCCACTTACCAATTGGCTGATAGAGAAATCAAAGAACAAAAACAAACTAGAGATCACAGTGGACTATCTTGTTCATGAAGTCTATAAAAGCGGCTATGTTCTAATTACACATGATAATATGGGAGCTGCTTTATGGGAAACCGAGGTTAATGAACCTATAGGGTGGGATCTTTTAAAGAGAAATTTAAAATTTCTCTTTAAACAGGGAATTCCAACCGTAAATAGAATCCTGAAAGACAGGAAAATATGTAAAGAACATTTTCCAAAACACGGAGCCTATTTCTATTTGGGTATGGTCGGTGTTTTACCTGAAGCACGCGGTAAAGGTCTGGCAAGTAAACTTATGAATCCTATATTGGATTATTGTAAAATAAATAATCTTCCGGCATACTTGGAAACTGCAAATTCCACAAATGTTGACATATACAAGAAAAAGGGATTTACAATTACGGAAATAATCTCAAAGAATAATTTAAATGTTAATTATATGAAATTCGAATAAGTCTTCACTTTATTTTAATTTCAGCAAAAACAAAAGAGAGTGTGAAATGAAAATTGGAATCATCATCTGCGACAGATATAAAAGTTGCGCCGGTGGAAAATGTTTTAGAGCCATGCAAAATAGAGAAGGTGCTTTTGACATTTACAGTAAAAATGAAGATCTGGAGATCGTTGGATACACAAGTTGCGGTGGCTGTCCGGGTGGTAATATTGAATATACTCCTGAGGAAATGATCAAAAATGGGGCAGAAGTTATTCATTTTGCAACCGGTCTGGTTGTCGGCTATCCTCCCTGTCCCTACATCTTACACTTTAAAAAATTCATTGAAGATAAATACAAGGTGAAGGTAGTTATTGGGACTCACCCCATTCCCCAAAAATATTTTATTACACACAGCAATCTTAAAACCTGGGATACACAAGAATGGCAAGAAATGATAAAACCGACATTGTGTAATGAGGCCATAAGAAAAGCTTACGATTAAAAAATAAAGAAGAGAAAATGTATAAATATCTATTTGGTCCGGTCCCCTCAAGAAGACTGGGCATGTCACTGGGCGTTGACTTGGTTCCCAAGAAAGTATGTTCTCTTGACTGTGTATATTGTGAAGTCGGGAAAACAACAAAACTGACGCTTGACAAAAAAGAGTATATTAAATTTGATAAAGTTAAAGATGAATTAGCCCATTATTTTGATAATAATCCTGATCCCGATTACATTACTTTTTCCGGTTCAGGTGAACCGACCTTAAATAATCGCATTGGCGATACTCTCCAATTTATTAAACACCATAAGCCCAATATTCCAATTGCCGTTTTAACTAACGGAACAATGCTTTGGGATCCAGATGTTAGAAAGTCAATATTAGATGCAGATGTTATACTTCCTTCTTTGGATGCTGCAACCGAAAATGGGTTTCAAAAAATAAATCGCCCACCGGAAGGTTTAACTATAAATAAATACATTCAGGGTCTAATCGATTTCAGAAATGAATTCAGTGGAAAAATGTGGCTGGAAATATTCATCTTACCTAACTATAATGACAACGAAAACGAACTAAAAGAACTCAAAAAAGCAATACTAAAAATAAAACCCGATTCCGTTCAGTTAAACACCTTAGATCGACCCGGTACCGTGCCAAATTTAAGAGGTGCTACAAACGAAGAACTACAGCGTGTCGTTAATTTTTGGGATTTGGATAATATTGAAATAGTTGCAGCAGCACCGGCAAGAAAGAATATTCAATCGTACAGAAACGATATAGAAACAACGATTATTGAAACGATTTCCCGAAGACCCTGCACGCTGGAAGATTTAACAAAAATACTGGGGCTTCATATTAACGAGATCAATAAATATCTTGATGTATTAGATGCTGAAAATAAAGTTGAAACAGTTGAACAAATAAGAGGTGTTTTTTATCAAATAAAAGAAAAATGAATGTGGAATTTAAGCTCTCAAAATTAATTTACCCAAAGACAAACCCCTATCGTTAAGACAGGGGTTTTTATTATAAAAGGATAAGAATTCCGAATTAATTGTCTCTCTTTTTCTCCGCCTCTTTGGTGTAATAAACAACCGTCTCCAATTCTAATTCCAAATCAACATTATTTACATAAGCGTCATCCGGAACATTAAGGGAAATATTAGAGAAATTAATAAAGCCTCTAACCCCGTTTTGATATAATTCGTCAAATAATGATTGGGCAACATCATTCGGAACTGCAAGAATAGCATGTTTTACAGGATGATCATTTAAATATGTAGGGATACTTGTCGGAGGATAAACCGGAATAGGTGGTTTACTTCTTAAAACACCCACACTGGGATCAAAAGCTGCAACGATCTGGACACATCCCTCAAAGAAGCCATGATATCTTGACAATGCTTTACCCAAATTGCCATAACCAACAAGAATAACGGGTATAGAACGATTTAACCCGAGAATATTTTTCAATTCTTCCAGTAGTTCCTTAACAAGATAGCCCCCTCGCTTATTACCGCGAATGCCAAATAGTGAAAAATCCTTTCGGATCTGAGTTGCAGGTATGCCGATATAGGTTGATAGTGTTTCAGCATGTGTTCTTTCTACTTCATTCTTTTCCATGCGTTGCAAGATCGACTTATATTGTGAGAGTCGAGTGACGTGATTTCTAAAATTCATCATATGCTCCTTTTAAACGCTCTAATCTATAACTAAAATATCTGCCATTCAAGTATATTGTGACTATTGTCACATAAGCCGTGCCATGGCGCGGCGTAATATTTATGATGATCTAATCGGTCGAAATGACAGGTAAACAAAAAAGCCTCCATCACATAGGATGGAGGCTCTAACTCTATTTATAAGCTAATCTTATATTTTAAACAACATATCCGAGTAAGTGGGCATCGGCCAATAGCCTAATCCGCAAACCTCTTCCAAAGCATCACCCGCTTCACGGAGTTTTAGCATATCAACCACAAGCGTATCACCTGTAAAAACCGGAGCATCTTTTTCGCTAAGACCGGAAAGTTTTTCTACGTCTACTTTTAATTGTTTAATGCCCTTTGAGAACAGATTCAGTTTCTTGTCCAGATCTTTTAGAAGATCTATTTGGAGCTTACAGTTCACCGGGATTCTCTGGAGTTTATTGGTGTTTTCCGCCAACATTAACTGATACTCCAAAACAGCCGGCATGATCTGACGTTCCGCCATAACCAACATGGTCGATGCTTCAATGTGATTTTTCTTAACATAGTTCTCAAGAAAGATCAGCATTCTGGCATTAAGTTCTTTTTCGCTAAGAACTTTTTGGCGCTCAAATAAAGCTATATTTTTATCAGAACACAATTCAGGATACACATCCACACTCTTGTCAAAACGGGGCAAGCCGCGTTTTTCAGCTTCTTTATGCCATTTTTCAGAGTAGCCATCACCATTGAAGACAACGCGTTTGTGTTTTGTATATACATCTTTTAACAAGGCTTCAACATCATTATCTTTTTCAAGCATATCAGCAAATTCCGCAAGAGTATCGGCAATGATGGTATTTAATATCATATTGGGTCTAGCCAAAGAACCTTGAGACGGTGGCATTCTAAATTCAAATTTATTCAATGTAAAAGCGAAGGGTGATGTCCGGTTACGATCTGTATCATCCATTGAAATATCAGGTAAGGTTGAAACGCCGAAATTAAAAATCTCTTTGACTTTTTTATCAATTTTCTCACCTGCTTCGATCTTTTCAAATACTGCTGTCAAAGTTTGACCAAGATAGACTGAGATAATGGCGGGAGGAGCTTCGTGACCGCCCAAACGATGATCATTACCCGGAGTTGATGCTGAAAGCCTCAATAGATCCGCATGAACATCAACAGCTTTTACACAAGCTGCTACAAAAAGCAAAAAACGTTTATTATCTTCCGGGGTTTTACCGGGAGATAAAAGATTAATACCTGTATCGGTTTTAAGTGACCAGTTATTATGTTTACCCGATCCATTGACACGAGCAAAAGGTTTTTCATGAAGGAGACATACCATTTTGTGGCGTCGTGCGACACGTTTCATGGTCTCCATCACAAGATGATTCTGGTCAATGGTCACATTACATTCGCCGTATACAACTGCAAGTTCATATTGATTTGGAGCCACTTCGTTATGTTTGGTTTTTGCAGAAATACCCAATTTCCACAATTCCATATCCAGATCATTCATAAATAAAGAAACACGCTCTTTGATACTTCCAAAATAATGGTCATCCAACTCCTGTCCCTTGGGAGCAGGAGCGCCAAATAAGGTTCGGCCTGTCATTTGCAAATCTAAACGATCATTATAAAAACTTTCATCTACAAGAAAATATTCTTGTTCGGGACCCACACTTGGAACTGCGTACTCAGAGGAATTATCACCCAACAAACGTAATACACGAATCGTTTGTTTTGACAAGGATTCAACTGATCTTAATAGCGGTGTTTTCTTGTCCAGCGCCTCTCCCGTATAGGATGTAAAGGCAGTAGGAATATAAAGTGTCTTACCATTTTCATCATCTTTAATAAAAGCGGGGGATGTAACGTCCCAAACCGTATAGCCGCGTGCTTCAAAAGTCGCCCTCAAGCCACCGCTGGGAAAAGAGGAAGCATCCGGTTCACCCTGAACGAGTTCTTTACCGGAAAATTCCATAATAATACTACCATCACCATTGGGGGATATAAATGATTCATGCTTTTCTGCGGTGATTCCGGTAAGGGGCTGGAACCAGTGAGTATAGTGCGTGGCACCTTTTTCAATGGCCCAATCTTTCATGGCGTTGGCAACAATTTCAGCGATATTTATATCTAATGCCTGATGCCCCTTAATGATGTGTTGAAGTTGTTCATACACATTTTTGGGTAAGCGTTGTTGCATTGCAGTTTCGCCAAAAACATTCATACCAAAAATTTTCATAATATCCGATTCGACGTTTTTCATCCTGGTATCCCTTTTTTGTTGCTCAAAAATCTGCGCTAAATTAATAAGCAAATTCATTAAAGACAACAATTATTTACAATATCGTTGATAATATTTGATATTATATCACAATATCGCATTGTTTGCGAATTATTATAAGCATTATTGGATTATTGTTGTTGATTTTTCACTTTTATTGAAAAATATTTATCTATACTTTGGGACAGGCGTTTAGCAAGGTATCTGCCCAGAAGCCCACCAATGATCAAACCAACACAACCGGCAAGGAATTGAATTAATTCTTTAGGTATATTTGTCTCGGGGAGAAACTGTCCAAGAAGAACACCGGCAACAAAAAACACCAGTGGTATTCCATATGCCAGTAGTGATGTCTTGATCAGAATGTTTTCTTTTTCTTCAATTTCAACCTCATCCCCTACCTTGAGATCCGCTCTATCATTTAAAATAACCTGCGAATCGGCACAATCTTTTTTTCCACATAAAGCATGAGCTGCACATCCCTTACAGGCGGATGTATCTTCCTCTATGAGCATGTAGACTTTACCGTTCTTTTTTTCTGTGATTTTTCCGCGTGTTGGCATTTTATTAAATGATGGGTTATGGATTATGGATAAGAGACGCAAAATATTGCGTCTCTACACTATATTATTTTTCGGTTTCTTTTTCAGGAATGGGTTTTGGTTTTCTTGGTTTCTTTTTATGTTCGATCGCGGTGGTCGGACAGACGGTTGCACACAATCCGCAATGTTTGCATTTTTCATAATCGATTACGGCTAAGTTATCGATCACATGGATCGCATCGAAGGGGCATTTTCTTTCACAAGCTCCGCAAGCTATACACGAACGGGTACAAACTTTTGTAGCATACCGGCCAATATCATGGTTTTTACACAGAACTTTAGTCCTATGTGATAAGGGGTGCAGTTCCATAAGATCATGCGGACATACATCCACACACTTGCCACACGCTACGCATTTTTTTTCATCGACGACCGGCAAACGATTCTCTGAAATAATAATAGCGTCAAAAGGACAGATCGCCGCACAATCACCTAGTCCTAAACAACCAAATTCACATAATTTTTTTCCGCCGGAAACCAGTGTTGCGGCAATACAGGATTGAGCGCCTTGATATTCTCCCTGATAAGCGATCTCTTCAAGTCCACCCTGGCATTGACATTGAGCGATCTCTTTTTCACCATTGGAAACTTCAACGCCCATGATCTTTGCCACTTGTTCTGCTACTTCTGCACCACCAACCGGACAGCCATTGACCGCTGCAGCACCTTTAACAACAGCATCGGCAAAAGCCTGGCAACCGGGATAACCGCAACCGCCGCAATTTGCACCCGGAATCACTTTCATGACCTCTGTGACTCGGGGATCTTCTTCAACATGTAATTTTTTATTGGCGATCGCCAGACCGATGGCAAAAAGCAAACCCATTCCGCCCATACTTCCGGCTGCGATCAATATTGATTGTATATCCATCATTCTTCCTTAAATTAATCCTGCAAATCCCATAAATGCCAAAGCCAGACTTCCTGCAATGATCATCGTGATCGCAGCTCCCTGAAAAGACTTGGGAATATCCACAAGCTCGAGTTCCTCTCGAATACCTGCCATAATAACAAGCGCCAGCGTAAATCCAATTCCCGCACCCACACCATAGATCAGGGTCTCGGAAAAATTATATTCTTTAAGGACCGAATTCAATGCCAATCCCAGAATTGCACAGTTCGTTGTGATCAAGGGCAAGAAAATACCCAGAGCATCATACAATGGTTTACTTACTTTTCGAATGAACATTTCCACCAATTGCACAAGAGATGCAATGATTAAAATAAAAGCAACATATTCAAGGATCTGAAGCTTGAACGGTACGAGGATAAAATTATAAACCAACCAAGTCACCATCGCCGCGATCACCATCACAAAGGTAGTTGCCATGCCCATACTAAAAGCAGAATCCACCTTCTTGGATACACCCACAAAAGGACAAATACCGAGGAATTGACTTAGGACAAAGTTATTGATCAGCGCAGCGCCGATAAAGATAACGATTAAATTCATGCCTTCCTCCTATTGTTGAGCCAATTAGCGCCGGCGATCAAACAACCCAGTGCAAGAAAAGCACCCGGCGGCAAGATCATCACGCTCCAGGGTGAAAATGATCCCCACATAACGTCCATTCCGAACCATGTTCCCGAACCGAGAATTTCACGAATAGAGCTCAGTACAAGAAGGGTCATGGTAAAACCCAGTCCCATGCCCAGAGCATCCATCAGAGAACGCCAAATGCCATTCTTGGAGGCAAAAGCTTCTTGTCGACCAAGTATCATACAGTTCACAATAATAAGCGGAATAAAGGGACCGAGACTCTTTGAAATATCAGGAGCAAACGCTGCCAGAAAGCGGTCAGCGATCGTTACGAATGTTGCAATGATTACAATGTAGGCTGCAATGCGAACCTGGCCCGGTATGACTTTGCGAAACATAGAGACCAGGAAACTCGAGCAGATCAACACAAAGGTGGCCGCCAGTCCCATGGCCATTCCATTCTCCGCAGAGACAGTCACCGCAAGTGTCGGACAAAGTCCGAGCAACTGTACGAGAACGGGATTCTCATCCCATAGCCCTTTTACAAATTCTTGTATTGCGGTTTTTTCTTTCATATTTATTCTCCAAACGCAATGAATGCTTTATTTGCCCAATATAGTTTTAGCATTTTTTATACCGGTGTTCATTATTCTAACAATAGCCGCAGATGAAATGGTTGCCCCGGTGATCGCCTGTATTTCATTATCTTTAGAAGGTTTTACATTTTTAATATATGTAATTTTCGGATTGACCATTAGGTCTTTGAATTGATGCATAAACCAAGCAGGGTCCTCCTTATTAGAAGGGTCATCCTCTATCTTCGTTCCGAGTCCCGGCGTTTCAACTTGTGCCAATATCTTTGCATTAATGATCTCGGAAAAATCCGGTGTAACGCTGACCATTAAAACCAACTCACTTTGAAAACCACCTCCGGCTATCTGAAAAGCATAGCCAACGACTTCATTGTCTTTTGTTGCTTCATAGAAAGTATATTCCACATCTTCGCCATTTTCATTAGCTATTTTTGTGATAGTCTCTACCTTTACATTTTCAGGCAGAACTTCATAAACTGCTTCATTTCTGACTTTATTCTTATAGGCATCGATCCGTGGCTTTGTATAGATATCAAGCACGGCTAAAACTGCGCCTGAAATAACAGTGATCAGGGTCAATACAATAATAATCTTTGCAGTATTGTTCATATAATTCCTCTAATTCTTTTTCTTTTCTACCTGGATCTCACCAAAATACTTCGGCCGGGTCCAGCGGTTCAGCAACGGAACCAGTCCGTTCATAAATAAGATAGAGTACATCACGCCTTCTGGCAAACCGCCCCAGACACGAATGACAACGAGAATCACTCCCATGCCAATACCATATATCCAGGTGCCAAGAGGTGTTATCGGTGACGTAACCATATCGGTCGCCATGAAAAAAGCACCCAGGATCAGACCACCCGAGAATACCATAAAGAGCGGATTGGGATAAACTGCTGGATCGATCAACCACAACGCACCACTAAAAACAAAAACCGTCCCTATATAGCTTAGAGGAATTCGCCAATCTGCATATTTTAGGATGACCAGGATAATTCCACCGATCAACAATGCTATTGCAGATGTTTCGCCTATACATCCTCCGACATTTCCAAAAAGGAGGGGTTTAAGATGTGTGCCGATACCTTCAAATTTCATCAATCCCAGGGGTGTAGCACCCGTTACCGTATCAACGGCCTTTGATGTAGCCATTTCAAAATATGAACCTGATCCTGCAAAAGCAGGTAATGTCCATGTCGTAATTTTTACAGGAAAACTTGCCTGTAGAAAAGCCCGTCCCAACAAAGCGGGATTAAATATATTGCCACCCAGACCGCCAAAGACCTGTTTGCCAAAAACAATAGCAATAACCGCGCCAAGAGCCGTTCCTGCTATGGGAAAAGAAGGCGGAAGCGTCATCGCTAAGAGAATGCCGGTCAGTATAGCTGAACCATCATCAATCGTAAGTCCGGTCTTCATGATCTTATTACATGCATATTCGGCAACCATAGCGGCAAAAACCGCCACCAGGATCGTCACCATAGCCTTTGTACCAAAGAGCAAAAGTGACACGATTATGGCAGGCAGAAGTGCTGCAATAACTGTATACATGATGCGGGGAACTGATTGTTTTCCTTTATTATGCGGAGCCGGGGCAACAATGGTCATGCGATCCGATCTGAATAAACGACGACGAGGATCGGGTTTGGGTTTAGGTTTTTCCTCGATCGTTTTATTTATTTCTTTTCCCGGCGCAGCTTCAACTTTAATTTCTTTTTTCAACTCTTCCGGAACAGACGTTTGTTCTGTCATGCTTTCTCCTTTGCCTTTTTCGCTGCTTCTTCCCGAACCCTGATCTTTCCTACCTTGATCCATTGTACCAGCGGAATGTTCGCCGGACAAACAAAGGCGCAGGATCCGCATTCGATACAATTCATAATGCCAAATTCACTAAGCTTTTGGGTCTCTTTTGCCTGAGAAAACTTTGACAAGCGCAAAGGCATGAGGTTCATGGGGCAGGTGCGCACGCAAGCTCCACAGCGAATACAGGGGAATGTGCTTAATTCTTCAACAAGTTCACCAGTAACGGCAACAATACCGCTGCTTCCTTTTACGACCGGTGATTCAAGATGATATTGGGTCATGCCCATCATGGGACCGCCCATAAAAATGCGGTGAACATCATCTTTGACATTCCCACATGCATCAAATAAATTCTTAAACGGAGTTCCGATACGTGCCATAAGGTTCTTCGGTTCGTTTACGCCATCACCCGTTACCGTAATAACCCGCTGGACCAGAGGCTTTGATTCCACAACTGCTTCAGCAACAGCAAAAGCCGTAGCCACATTGTTCACAACCACGCCAACATCCATTGGAAGTTTGCTAAAAGGTACTTTGCGTTTTAGCACCGAGTATATCAGCATTTTTTCCGCGCCCTGTGGATATTTCACTTTCAAAGGAACAACGGTGAAGGGATAGCCAAGTTCAACAACGCGTTTTTGCATTTGAGCAATAGCTTCGGGCTTATTATTTTCAATGCCGATATATCCTTTTTTAACATCCAGAATATGCATCATGATCGCCATGCCAAGAAGGATCTTGTCTGTTTGCTCAACCATTAAACGATCATCGGATGTTAAGTAAGGTTCGCATTCCACACCATTCAATATGAAGGAATCGATAGCTTTATCTTCGGGGGGATTCAGTTTTACGTGGGTTGGAAACGTTGCTCCGCCAAGTCCGACAATTCCTGCATTACGGATCGTATCCAATAATTTTTCTTTTGGTGTCCATTTCCAATCATCAACCTTTTCAAGAAGCTCCCATTCTTCTTCACCTTCTCGTTGGATATGGATCATGGTCGCACGCATACCTAGCGGATGGTAATATTTTTCTATGTCTTTTACGATACCTGTAATACTTGAATGAACGGGTGCAGAAACATAAGCACTTGTATTGGCAATAATCTGGCCTGTTTTGACCTTGTCGCCCTTCTGTACCAATGGCTCGCAGGTAACACCGATATGTTGTTGCAGCGGGATGTAAACATCATCCGGCAGGGGCAAGATCTCTATGGCCTTGTCGTGACTGAAATACTTGTAATCTTCAGGGTGAAGACCTTTTTTAAATGTCGATAGCTTCAATGTTTATCTCCCATTGAAATGCGGTAATTTTCTACCTAATTAACAATGCGTAAATATAGCGAAAAGGGATTTAAAATCCATTGAGTTTTTAAAGAATTATTATTGAAAGATGTCCAATTACTGTGACGAGTATCATAGTTAAGCAGGACATCAAAGTTTTGTATTATTTATTTTATTATTTTTAGACATGAATACCCGTAAAAGACAAAGAATGCCGGGTTATGATTATCGAACACCTGGTTCATATTTTGTTACAATAACAATTGATAGCAAACATATTAGATTCGGAGATATTATCAGGGGAGAAATGTTATTAAACAAATACGGATTAATAATAAATAAATGTTGGACAGATCTTCCCAAGCATTATAATAATATTATTTTAGATGAATATATTATTATGCCTGATCATTTTCACGCTATTATTCATATTGCAGATGACGTTCACGTAAGGAATGGTTTGAAACCATTCCCTACAAAAGATAAAACTCATGGTCTATCAGAATTGATACGAGCTTTTAAAACATTTTCGTCACGCAGAATTAATGATATGCGCACAAATCGAGATTTTAAATGGCATAAATCATTTTATGATAGAATAATTAGAAAATTTAATAATGAAATTGATGATTTTAGGTTTTATATAAGGAATAATCCCAAAATATCCCCTTCAGAAAATCATTAGGCACATATAAAAAGTACGGAACGGTTTCTTCTTTAGAAATTCATTTGGTGATATAAAAATGTACGGAACGGTTTCTTTGTTAGAAATTCATTTAGCGATATAAAAAAGTACGGAACGGTTTAAAACCGTTCCGTACAGAGCTATAATTCTTTAATCATTTTTTATTTAAGCAAAGTCATCCTATTCACTGCAATATTTTCACCTGCAGTGATCTTATAGAAATAAACACCCGAACTCAAATAAGATGCATCGAAGTTCAAATTCCATGAACCGGCTTCGAAATGCCTATTTGCAACAAGGGCGACCCGCTGTCCACGAGTATTGAATATCTCGATTTGGACCTGATCACTTGTTGAAAGATCAAAGCGTAAGGTGGTTACCGGATTGAACGGATTCGGATAATTTGGATAAACTGTAAAACTTTCGGGTACCGATTCAATACCTGTGATCGTTACGGTAACATCAAAGGCTGCCGTATCGCTCAGTTCTCCAATGCCATTATCTTTCACAATTACAAGGATTCTGCAGACACCTTCAAAATCATCATCAGATTTCACTCTGAATCTTTCTGCGGGAGATGTATAGCGTCTGATAGACATCGCGAATGTATCGGGAATAACATCCATGGTCAGGATATCATTCACATCCGGATCACTGTATTGCGCAGAATAGTAAACACCGGTTCCCGCCGCTATGCTGGTATCCGAAATCGCTTCGATCGTCGGTCGATGGTTCGGTGGAGGGGTTCCTTCCTCTATTTTAGCCATACGCAATTGATCGATATATAACAACGCCGTATTTAATGGATATTCATCGCTACCTTTTAGGTGTATTGAATCGTAAGTATATTTAACACCATTAATAATGCCATCGGTAAATGAGCCCCATTCTCCAAATTGTAAGGGATCATGAAAATCCCATTTGATTAATTTCCATCCAATCCAATCCACTTTATACCATGGTGAAACTTCAAAGTAAGTTCCCGATGTTACTTTACGTTCGCGCATACAGAATCTGAATTCATATTCGTTACCATTTCCGAAAACATATGCTTGCATGACCTTTGTCGTATCCAATCCCGTCGTAGCATTGGATAATGCAGAGCAATATACCCTTGCAAACCAGCTTTCCAATTCCGGCACACATATGACCCTAAACGCTTTTCTGTCTGATCCAAATCCCGGTATATAGTTTTCCGAAGTTAATGTTGATGAGGATTCCGAATCATTAATACCTGTGGTTTGATAACTGTATCCGGGGCGTTCCCATGTGTAAGTACCCGTAAAATTGTCAATCATCTTGCGATTAACATAATACGAGCTATCAGTAGTAAAACTTATATTCTGACTTGTCATTGAATTACCTGCCGTATCTGTAATTCCGGCAAGTAATTCCAGAGTAACCACTTCATTGGAGGGAAAATATGAGTTTGGCTTTACATTGACACAACTGCGATTGTCGTCACCTGTATAGGCTGTGTAAGAAGGAATAATCGTGTAGCCGGCATAGTTTAATATTAATCTGTCAACCAATGTACTATAATCCAAACGCTCATTAAAGATCAACGAAATTGGAAGATCGGTATCAATTCCCACATCTCCTTCCAGCGGATAATTGTAAGCTATAATGGGTGGCTCTTCGTCTGCACCGGAAATTGTAAATGAAAAGGAATAAGCATCTCCACTCGTACCGTCTTTGTTACCGTCGATTTGCAAACCAATCTGATCTAAAACAGAAGCACCGACCGTAATAGTATAAGTTGTATTAAACTCCCATGATCCACTGATATTTAATACCAAATGATCATCTTTTACCCAAGTGGAATTATCCCAGGCAAAGCTTTTATTGCTAAGCTCCGGACTAATTGTCAAATGCTCATTTATACTGGCAGCATCCATGTTTTTATTAAATTCTATCCGGACAATTTGATTGTTGGGAACATTGTTTGCGGCATTTTCGGGTGTATGAGAAACTATCCGGGGTGTCGTCGTCGCTAAAACATCGGTACTAACAATATTTGAAACTACGGATTCTATCCACCAGCGACTGCACATGCTAGCGCCATAATAATATTTACCGTCATTTAATTGAAATCCGTCAAAGTTTACTTCATAAGTAAAAGCGGAATCACTAAATACCAACTCCATGATCTCATCCGAATCAACATCAATGCTTGAATTAACGGAACGGTAAATGACAAACCATTGAGAGCTTGTATCACTACCATCGGGTGTAACGGTCATGGTATAAGAGGTATCATTGTTTTTAACCATCAAAAGCGAAGGTGCGGCAGGTACATCGCCATTTAAAAATGCATAGCTTGGGTGTTTTGTTTTATTGGCAAAAACCGTATGTGAACTTTCTAAAGCATAGGGTGAATCTTTCCAGTTGGTATAGGCAAAAAACTGGAAGCCTTTAACCCAGGGAAGTGTGCGAACAGTTGAAACAATATTCTGGTGCTGTGCCCAAGAAGTTAATAAATATGAAGGGGGGCCCGGTGAAAAATAGCGTCCATCTGCAATACCTTTTGTAAGGTAGGGGTACCAATCAGACTCCAATTCGAATTTTAATTCGCTTCCGGTTTTCCAGTGATAGCTCATGGCTGTGATCATGTCTACCCAACCTTCATTCAACCATTTGGCTGCATCTTGGAATGTACTATAATAACCATTCCAGCCACCGGCTCTGTGTCGCCCTAAAGCAGCCGGTGAAACTTTTACCCATGGTTTCATTTGTTGAACCGTATCATGGACAGCTTTCATAAATACATTGGTTGATCCTCGACGCCAGTCACCCCAAGAAGCAAATTTTACGCCCGGTGTTGCATCGGGGAAAAGATCCGTACTATCGGGAATACCACCGCTTTCCGGATGCAATGCATCAAAAAGATAACGGTTACTTGCGGTTGGTGCTAAAGGAGCACGATTGGATTGAGAATCCAGTTCTCTCTTCTGTAGATATTCTTCCATTCCGGGAGGATAAACACCATCCGTTAGGTTATTATCTTCAGCATATTTAGCAAAAAGAACACTTGCTTCAGTATTATCATATTCGTTCCAGCGAACATAATCGAAGTGAATACCGTCAATATCATAATTAGCTACAATTTCAGCAACCAGACTGACAGTATAGTCGCGAACTTCTTTTAGGCCGGGAGATAATGATTCGGAGCTTCCCATGGGATGATCGTATCCATCACGACAAACCCATTCGGGATGTACAACAGCCGGTGCACCGGCTTGATCGCTGGAACAATGAAAAGTATTGAACCAGGCATGTAACTCCAGTCCGCGCTTATGTGCTTCTTCAATGGCATAAGCTAAAGGATCATAACCTGGATCGGTATAGCCGATATAGGAACCCCAAGGTTCGATCGCGGATGGATAATAAACGGTTCCACCCTGCCTGACCTGCCATAAAACAGCATTCATACCTGCCTCAACATGTTTATCAAGAATAGCATCAGCCCGTAATTTTAATGCCTCCGTTGAAGCACTGGCCGAAAACTGGTTCCAAGTAATGGACCATATGGCTCGCCATTCGCGATTATTTTCAGCAAATACTGCTCCTGTCAACAAGCAGATCAATAGAATAATAGTGAGTGTCTTTTTCATTGTTTTCCTTATTTATACATATAATATTTTTTTGACATTTCCCGAAATTCTTCTACATCGCGTTCGAAAATAGGTTTTATATCTTCAAATTTGTGGTTTTTCATGAACTCTGTTCGAATTTCATCGGTACCGCAAACTTTATCAAACATTCCCCAACGATTTTTACTCATTTCAAACAGATCATGTTCGGGATATAATTTATAATGTACTTCTAAGAAACGAAATTGAAGGTACATGAGTTCCACTTTTCTAAAATCGGTAATATGAATCTGAACCCCTTTAACTTCTTTTCCTTCATCCGCACCGTAATAGGGTTTATAAGCAATGGGTCTAAAAATTACACCTTCCAAATTCAATGCGTTCATGGCCTCAGTAAGTTCCTGTGAATCGATCCATTCCGCTGCATAGCATTTAAATGGTATAGTATATCCGATTCCAATATTTAGTTGATAAAATTCACCGATCACACCCGTTGCCACATAATAAGGAGGGGTATTCCCTTCCGGAATATGGGGTGATGAAGGAACCCAATATAGGCCTGTATCTTCAAAAGACATTTTTCTTTTCCAACCCTTCATGGGGACAACGGTCAGCTTGCATTTATCTCCATCTCGGAGCAAATTTTCTTCATTGTAGACCTGTGCCAACTCACCAATTGTTAAACCATGAACATAAGGGATTCTATAAGCGCTTACTCCTGAAAAGAAACCATCTTTTACAGTTGCGCCTTCAACAATATTACCCGTTAGTGGATTAGGGCGATCAAGTACAACAAACTCCACGTCATTTTCAGCGGCCGCTTCCATGCAACGTCCCATTGTGCTGATGTAAGTATAAGAACGACATCCTATATCCTGAATATCAAAAACCAATACATCGACATTTTCCAAAGATTCCGGCGTAGGGCGTTTACGCTTTCCATACAAAGAATAAGCCTTCACTCCTGTAACAGGATCAACAGCATCATCTACTTTATCACCCGCACTGAAGTTGCCGCGCACACCGTGCTCCGGACCAAAGAGGGCAACCAGATCAACTTCAGGTGCTTCAAATAATATATCTACGGTAGAGCGAAGATCCTGACTTACGCCTGTCGGATTTGTGATCAAGGCAACACGTTTACCCTTAAGAATATCAAAGCCTCTTTCTTCAAGAACATCAATACCCAACTTAACTTTTGGCTGTCCTGCAAAACACAAGACCGTTATTAGAAGCAGACTCATTACTTTTTTCATCTTGTACTCCTTTTAAATTTTGATAAAGATCTTCTTGCGATACAAGATAAGTGAGATCGCCCAGAAGATAGTGATGGTAGTTAAAGCGAACATTAAAGATGCATCTATTCGACTGTAATTGGCCATTGGCATGAACACTTTAGCGAAAAGCCAGGTTTTTAGGCCAACCGTGGCTCCTCCCATGGGAATAAATTTTATATAAGCCAGTAGTTTTGCATAAACTGCCGAAAGAACAAATATAAACAATGGGTTTGAACCAAAGACAACGAATGGTTCCGTTGCGCTTTTCCACCCCAGCACATCGATCAAAAGTATTGAAACACCTAAGAAAAGCATCGCCCATCCACCCATCAGAATAACATATGATGAACTCCAGATCGGTTTGTTGATCGGAAAGAAAAGTCCCCACAAAAGACCCAAAGCCAGGAAGGCAGCTCCTCGAATGAGTATCTTTTTGACCAATTCCTTTTTATCGGGAGTTTCAAGGATCATCATACCCGTGAAGTAGCCCAGTATCGTCGTAACGATAGCTGGGAGCGTGCTGAGCAGCCCTTCGGGATCAAAGGCAATACGTTGCCCCATGCTGTCATGATAGCCGTGGTAAATGTGTCCGTCACCAAGAATTGCCAAATCAATCTTTCGTACGATAACATCTTCTATTCCAAAGCCACCGGTTGAGGCCAATAATATCCAATAGCCCACGAGAATACCGCCCGCAATCCACATCACGGTTTTTCTGTTGAATTTTAGAACTAAAAGTGAAGCAAAGAAATAGCATAATGCGATCCTTGGCAACACACCGACCAAACGCCAATTACCAAAAAGATTGCGGACTACTTCGCCAAATGTATTACCGGCAACAGGATGCAAGAGACCTAAAAAGATTCCCAATCCATAAATAATGAGAGTTCGTTTAATGATCTTTTTTGTCGCATCTTTATTTAATTTATAATCATATTTTCTAAAAGCAAATGCCATTGCAACACCAACAATAAACAAAAAGAATGGAAACACAAAATCAGTGGGGGTCCAGCCATGCCAAGGAGCATGTTCTAAAGCAGTATATTGAGCCCCCCATTTGCCGGGATTATTCACCAATATCATCAGAGCAACGGTGGCCCCTCGAAATACATCCAGTGCGATTAGTCGTTTTGATTCAGTCATAATAATGCCTCATAAATTAGTAATTATTTACATCTTCTTAATATAATCATAAATTGGGTTTGTGTCAATTGTTAGTAGAGACAAGGCAATGCCTTGTCTCTACATTATTTCGCAATAAAACAAAGGCACGCCTAAACGTGCCTTTGAACTTGTATGTTATAATGATCGCTTAGAGCAAAGACCAACTTGCAGTCAATCCGGCCATTACGATAGAGACCATAGTCATAAGCTTGATCAAAATGTTCAAACTCGGACCTGAGGTGTCTTTGAAAGGATCACCAACAGTATCACCGATAACAGCGGCTTCATGTGCTTTTGAACCTTTACCGCCATGAGCACCTGCTTCAATATATTTCTTTGCATTGTCCCATGAACCACCGGCATTAGACATGAAGATAGCTAATGAAAAGCCGGCAGCCAAACCACCGGTCAAAAGACCCATAACACCGGAAACGCCAAAGATAAGTCCAACAGTTACTGGAGCAATAATTGCCAATAAGGACGGTAAAAGCATTTCGCGTTGTGCACCTTTAGTTGAGATTTCAACGCAAGCTGCATAATCAGGTTCTGTTTCGCCGGTAAGAATACCCTTGATATCACGGAACTGACGGCGAACTTCATCCACCATGGCGCCGGCTGCGCGACCCACTGCATTCATGGTCAAACCACAGAATAAAAATGCCATCATGGCACCAATGAACATACCCATCAAAACTTTTGGGTTCATAAGTGTTACATTGTAATATGTCATAAAATCAGAAAGTGTAGCGGTTACAGTTGGGATCACTTTTTCGCCAACTATCAGCGTTGTTTCGCCAATACGGATCAAGCCAATCTTGATCTCTTCAATATATGAAGCAAGAAGTGCAAGTGCGGTCAATGCAGCTGAACCAATGGCAAAACCTTTACCTGTAGCGGCTGTTGTATTACCCAATGAATCCAAAGCATCTGTACGCTTACGAACTTCTTCACCAAGTCCGGCCATTTCAGCGTTTCCACCCGCATTATCAGCAATAGGACCGTATGCATCAGTTGCCAGGGTAATTCCAAGTGTAGAGAGCATACCAACAGCAGCAATACCAATTCCATAGAGTCCCATGGACATATTTTCAAAAGCCCAACCGGCTGCGGTCAGGTAGGCAAGAATTGTACCGACCACAATGGTCATAACTGGGAAAGCCGTTGAAAGCATGCCGGTTCCAATACCATTAATAATAACGGTTGCCGGACCGGTTTCAGATTGCTTAGCAATATTTTTAGTTGGTGCGTAAGCTGCTGATGTAAAGTATTCCGTTTCTTTTCCAATTGCCCATCCGGTGATCAAACCGATAACAATGGAAAGCCAAACACCAACATAATTTTCAAGATTAAGGATCTTTAAGATAAAGAAAGAAAGAACCATGATCAGGATCGAACTTAGGTTTGTTCCACGTCCCAAAGCACCCAATAAATTTTTCTGTGTGGCATTTTCTTTTGTGCGAACTGCAAAAATACCAATAATGGAAAGCAGGGTACCGACAGCACCAATGATCATTGGAGCAAAAACGGCAGAAACCTGTAATGTGGTATCGTGCATGAATGCTGCCGCACCAAGAGCGGCTGTAGCAAGAATAGAGCCTGCGTATGATTCGTAAAGGTCAGCACCCATACCGGCAACATCACCCACATTGTCACCCACATTATCAGCAATAGTAGCAGGGTTGCGAGGATCATCTTCAGGGATACCGGCTTCTACTTTACCCACAAGGTCAGCACCCACATCAGCGGCTTTAGTAAAAATACCACCACCAACACGAGCAAATAAGGCTTGTGTGGAAGCACCCATGCCAAAGGTCAACATAGTTGTAGTAATGATCGCCATATTATGTGCTGGATCACCTTCTTTTATAAAAGCATTTAGTACAATATACCAAACGGAAATATCAAGCAGGGCAAGACCAACAACGACCAAGCCCATAACAGCACCCGAACGAAAAGCAACCTGAAGACCCTTGTTTAGGGATTCACGGGCAGCATTCGCGGTACGTGCAGATGCGTAAGTTGCTGTTTTCATACCAAAGAAACCTGCCAAGCCGGAGAAAAAACCACCGGTCAGGAAAGCAAAAGGAACCCACGGATTCTGGACTTTCCACACATAAGCCATTAAGGCAAATAAAGCCGTTAACACTAAAAAGACAATGATCACAATTTTATATTGTTGTTTTAGATATGCCATAGCACCTTTGCGGACGTGTTCGGCAATTTCAGCCATTTTTAGTGTTCCTTCGGAATGCTTCATCATTTGTTTAAAGAAAAACCAGGCAAAGCCCAATGCGATGATCGCGGTACTTGGAACGAGCCAGAATAAATTATTTTGAATACCTAACATGTTTTCTCCCTTTTGTTCATGTCAATTCGCGAATTATAAGAATAAGTTTGCGTCTTTTCAAGTTAAATCGGTCTGAGTAGAAGCAATGATCCCCTCTTCCTCAACTACTATGAATTTACTCTGTACTTTCAGTAAGCGGATTGCATCAACAACCAGGTCTTTTGAACTGCCCAAAATAGTGAGATACAAGACTGAATTTCTTGTGTGTGCATCTTCATCATGTTTAACTCGCCTAACCTGATTCTTTTGAAATTCAACGATCGTTTCAAGTACTTCTTCATGAGTATTTTTACATGATTCCTTCATATCAAAATTCTGATCTCTAACCATCCTGCTTATCGAAGTATAAATATGATTAAGATCTTCTGAAAGCTTGGTTAATTCATCATTTTGAATTTTGGTTGTACCAAAATGCGTGTTTTCAACATGTTCATAACAGGCTTCGATCATTGCATCCATAGAGCGAACGAATTCCCGTATATAATGTAGCATTTGCAAGTAAAAATGTCCGTACTGTAATGAATCTTCTTCAATTTCTCGCAAGCGAACAGTAAAATTATTCTTGCGATTCTTGGTTGTTAAAAGAAGGTCGTTCGCTTTTTTGACCAACTCTTTAAGCTTTTTACGATCTTCCTTATGAAGTGCAACGATCATGTCATTATACATTTCAGGGATCTGATTAAGAATTTTGGCCGTATAGTCATTACAGATCTCCATTATGTCATTACCTTCTTCTTCTTGCTTTACTACCTCCTTGGCCTGTTCTCTTTTACGGAAAACCCAAAATGTTCGATACAGTAAAAAGAGGGCAAGACCAAATAGAGCAACTATTGCATATATACCACCCAGATCAATCAAAATTGCAAAGATCAATGAAGCGGTAAAAGCAATGATCGCCGTCAGGAACCAACCACCGATCACGGTAAATACACCCGTGATTCGATAAACGGCACTTTCTCTGCCCCAGGCACGGTCTGCAAGTGTCGTACCCATGGATACCATGAAAGTAACATAGGTTGTTGATAAAGGTAATCCCAGTGAAGTACCCAATGCGATCAGTGATGAAGCAACCGTTAAGTTCATGGAAGCCCGGATCATATCAAATGACTGAGCTTCATTCTCACTGGTTGTCACAGGACGCGAAAAGCGGCTATCGACTGCAATTCGTAATCGTTCGGGAAATATTTTTTTTAGGATATGCGAACTATTTACCGCCATCCTAACAACAGACCGTGATAAACCGCTTGAACCAAAGCGCTCTTCTGTAGAAGTCTGATTTGCCATATTTAATTCAGTTTTGGATACGTGTTTTGATTTCTTTGATGTCCACAAGGTAATGACCATAATCGCACCGGCGATCAACAACATATAGGTTTCTGTCTGAACCTTTCCGGATAAAAATGCCATTGAGAAAGTCGCTGGATCAGCACCCGGCACCGCAGCAAAACCCTGGAAAGATTTGAACGCGGCCAAAGGAACACCAATGAAGTTCACAAGGTCGTTTCCTGCAAAAGCAAATGCCAATGCAAAGGTTCCAAAAAGAATGATCATTTTCGCTACGTTAACTTTAAATATCCAACGTGCCAACTGGACAATAATGGTCCACCCGACAAATGACAATCCAAGGATCAACCATGTATTTGCTTGTATCCAAACTTTGGCTTCAGCAGTCATGAATGAAGATCCACTCGCTCCTTTGATTAGGATAAAATAGGTAATAATAGCAATACAAAGTCCGCCCCAAATAGCCCCAAATCGATCAAGGTTCTTTTTGTATTTAAATGTAAATATTAATCGCGTGAAAAACTGCACAATAGCACCCACCGTAAAGGCAATGATAACGGATAACAGTATTCCCGAAATGATCAATAATGCTTTATCTGAGTTGATATATTTTGGAAGATCCGCAACGGTTTCCAAGGGATTCCGGCCAATCTTTAATAACGATACTGCAACTGCTGCACCCAATAACTCAAAAACGATGGATACGGTGGTCGATGTCGGTAATGCCAATGAATTAAAGGCATCCAAAAGAATAACATCCGTCAGCATAACTGCCAAATATATGATCATAATTTCCGAAAAGAAAAACTCCTGTGGATGGAATATTCCCTTTCTGGCTACTTCCATCATTCCGCTGGAAAAGGTTGCACCCACAAAAATACCTACAGATGCAATGATTAATATCACCCAATTCTTTGCGGCTCTTGCACCCCGCGCCGAATTAAGGAAATTTACGGCATCATTCGTCACTCCAACCATGAGATCCGAGGTCGCCAGAAAGAACAATAAAATCACCATTATGATATATATTGTCATGTTTTTCTCCTATATGTGTTATAGAATATAATGCACACTTTAATGTTGACAAAATACTTTTTTATGAAAAAATACAGCATGTGTTTTTTCTTTTCACTGTTTGAATTTGGAAGCCGGTAAATATAAAATATATTTGCAATTTTCTTTGTTTGACCGATAAGAATATTGCTAATAATCATATCGTTAAAGTGGCAATTGGGTTTGGGCGGGATTATCACCTTTACCCTTTGGTTTATCTGATTCTTGTTGGGGGATAAATTTACTCTGAACCTTTAGTAACCGAATTATGTGAACGAGTAAATCTCTGATTCCAAAAAGAATCGTCATATATAACATGGAGTTTCTCGTATTGGTATCCCCATGCTTAATGCGTTTAACCTGATTGCTTTGATAGTTACTGATATGATCCAAAAGTTTTTCTTGTTTGCGTTTTATTTTAGCTTTCTTTTCAAATTTTTGATTTGAAATGGCTTTTTTTACATCTTTAAAAATGTCTTCCAGATGATCACAAAGATATTCAAGCTCTTCATTTTGATCTTTATTAATTCCCCGATGATTGTTATAAATATGTTCATACGAGGCATCAACCACATAATTGATACTATGTGAAAATTCACGGATGTAGTGTAACATCTGTAAATAAAAATGACCAAATTCTAAAGATTCTTCCTCAATATTTCTCAAACGAACAGTAAAGGTATTTTTGCGGTTTTTTGTATCCAGCAAAAGGATTTTTACCTGCTCTTGTAATTCTTTGATCTTTTTACGATCTTCTTTGTAGCAGGCTTTGACATTCTTCTCAAGTATTTCCGGTATAAGATCAAGGATCTTTAAAGTATGGTGATTACACATTTCAAGAATATCATTGTTATTCTCCTCTTCATGGAGAGACGCTTCTTTCTGTTCGTTTTTTTTATGACTTATAAAAGTGCGAAATAGAACAAAAACTGCAAAAGCAACCAACAGTATGGTTGCCACAATGCCACCCCAATTGATAAGCAAGGCAAAAAGCATTGAAACGAGTAAAGCAATGATCGCCGTTAAGAACCATCCACCAACAACAGTAAATACACCGGACATGCGATAAACTGCACTTTCACGCCCCCATGCACGATCTGCCAACGAGGTTCCCATAGACACCATAAACGTAACATAAGTGGTTGAAAGAGGAAGTTCCAAAGACGTACCCAAGGCGATCAAACTACTTGCAATAGTCAGGTTCATTGAAGCTCGTATCATATCAAACGACTGGGCCTCAGATTCGGAATTCATCACAGGTCGCGAAAAACGTTCATTAATTTTATGCTGTACTTTTAAGGGAATGATATTTCTAAAAAATTCATTGATCACCACGATTGAATGAACCACGGTTCGTGATATCCCGGTTGAAGCGAAACGCTCTTCACCTATTCCCTGCCGTGCAATACTTAGTTCCGTTTTACTTACATGTCGGGATTTTTTCGATACCCATAATGTAACGATCATGATCGCACCGGCGATCAATAGTAAATATGTTTCTGTTTTTATCGCACCCGACATGAAGTTCATGGGAAACAAATGCGGATCCGCACCCGGTACAGCTGAAAATGCCTGAAATGCTTTAAAACCGGCAAGCGGGACACCAATAAAATTGACCAGATCATTTCCTGCAAAAGCGAATGCCAGCGAAAAAGTACCGATGAGAATGATCATACGTGGAATATTTACTTTAATAATCCATCTAAATATCTGAATCAGAACTGTCCACCCTATAAAAGATAGTCCAAGTATCAACCATGTGTTTGCCTGGATCCAAACTTTTGCATCAGCGGTCATAAAAGAAGACCCTTTAGCGCCTTTGACTAAAATAAAATATGTGATAATCGCAATACAGAGACCGCCCCAAATTGCCCCAAAGCGAGATAAAGCTTTTTGATATTTAAAAGTAAAGATCATTCTTGTAAGAAATTGGACTATGGTACCGACCGTAAAGGCAATGATCACCGAGAGAAAAATACCCGCCATGATAGCTAAAGCTTTGTCCGAATTAATGTATTTTGTCAGATCTGCAATAGTTTCACCCGGTGAACGACCGATCTTGATGAGTGAGACCGATAAAGCGGCACCCAAGAGCGAAAACACAACTGAAACGGTAGTAGATGTCGGTAAAGCAAGGGTATTATAGACATCAAGAAGAATTACGTTTGTCAACATAACGGCAAGATATATGATCATGACTTCGGAAAAATAAAATTCCTGAGGGTGAAATATTCCTTTTCGCGCAACTTCCATCATACCGCTGGAAAAGGTCGTACCGATCAAAATACCGGCACTGGCAATGATCATAATGATCCAGTTTTTAGCTACCTTGGCGCCACGAGCGGAATTTAAAAAATTAACTGCATCATTGGTCACACCAACAACTAGACCTGAGATGGCAAGAAAAAAGAGAATTATGACCATAAGCAAATAAATTGACATTTCTCATCCCTGTATAAGAATGAATATAATATTGGAAGTGAATTTGGCAAAGCAATTTTTAAAAGAAATTGTCGTTGCTTGAATATTTGTTTAATTAAATAAATTTATTATAAATAAATAAATAAACCGGGGGAAACCCGGTTTTAAATTTATGTTTTCTTGTCCTTAAATTCCCAATTTATACCCAACCCCGCGGACATTCTTTACGATGTTTGCATAAGGGCCCAGTTTTTCTCGTAAATGTTTGATATGTACATCAACGGTATGATCCACAACGATCTTTTCATTTCCCCAAAGATTGTAAAGGATCTCTTCGCGTTTTAAAACATTACCGTTTTTCTCGGCAAGCATTTTTAGTATGCGGTATTCGGTCGGCGTAAGAGCTGCAAGTTCACCATCAACATGTACTTCATAACGGTCAACATCAATAATGATCTTGTTGTCAATATTGATCTTGCTATCTGTTTGAGCCGCTTGTGGTGCTTTCCTTCTTAGAACTGTTTTTACCCGGACAGCCAATTCTTTGGGTGAAAAAGGTTTTTTTACATAGTCGTCGGCACCCAACTCCAGTCCAAGAATTGTATCAGATTCATCAATTCGACCTGACAAAATAATAATGGACATGTTATCGTATTTGTTGTCGCGACGTAATGTCTTGCATACATCCATACCATCCATATCAGGAAGCATTAGATCCAAAATGGTCACATCTGGGGTTGTGTTTTTAATAAATTCAAGATATTCCACCCCGCTTACAAAGGTTGCAACCTGAAACCCTGATTTTTTTAAATGTATGCTCGTTAGCTCAAGGATGCTTTTTTCGTCATCAACAACGGCAATAAGTTCATTCATGTTGTTCCCTATTAATATTGAATCTACTTAATATATAATAAAGAAAGTTAAATTAAAATATATTTTTAGTGTGTTTTTGATATTGTTAGAAGATCATCTAAAGAGTTGGGATCCAGTGTTTTGTGTACTTCTAGCGCTTTTTCTACCTCTTTACCGATCTCGGGAAAAGAAATTTTGCCTGTTAAAAAGCGTTTTACTGCTTTTTCATTGGCAATATTATAGACTGCGGGATAAGTTCCACCCAATTTAAGAACTTCTCTGGCCAAACGCAGCGCGGGAAAACGATCAGTATCAGACTCTTCAAAGTGTAAACTCCCAATTTCCGCAAGATCCAGCCGCGGCCAATTTCCAGAAATATGACGCGGATAACTCAAGGCGTATTGAATCGGGACTTTCATATCGGGAATGCCCAGTTGTGCCTTCACAGAACCGTCCTGGAACTGTACCATACTATGTATAATAGATTCGGGATGAATAAGGATGTCAATTTTCGATTCATCAAGATGAAAAAGATGATACGCTTCGATTAACTCTAAGCCTTTATTGAACATACTTGCAGAATCAATGGTGATCTTCTTACCCATGGACCAGTTCGGATGTTTTAAGGCTTCCTCAGGTGTAATATCTTCAAATGTAGAGAGATCTCGCCGCAAAAAGGGACCACCCGAACCTGTAAGGATAATACGTTCAATATCATCGTTTGCTTCTCCGGAAAGACATTGCCATATCGCCGAATGTTCACTGTCAACCGGGAATATCTTCGCCCCTGTTTCTGAACAAATACGATTGATCAATTCCCCGGCCATAACAAGGCTCTCTTTGTTGCTTAGAGCAATATCCGACCCTTTTTGAGCTGCCAATATGGTGCTTTGCATTCCGGCCGCTCCGACGATGGCATTTAAAATAACATCAGCCTTTGCATCCCGAACCAGATCTAATATACCTTCCTCTCCTGAAATGCACCGAATACCAGTACCTGATAAAGCATCAGTCAGTTGCCGGTATTTCGTTTTATCGGCAATGCACACTGCTTCCGGTCGAAATAATTTTGCCTGATCGATCAAAAGTTCAACCTGTCGATTGGCGGTCAGATATAAAACTTTAAACTTTTCAGGATGATCCCGTACAACAGTAAGGGTATTTTTACCAATAGATCCGGTTGAGCCAAGTATACCAATTTTTTTCATTATTTATTCCAGTTCCAGTGATGTTGATAAACCGATCAGAAACTTTACGCTAATTCTATCCCATAATATCTATAACCATAATCTATTGATTGAGAATTACAGATGGAAGCATTTTATGAACATATAAAAAAACCGGCATGAATGTTATTATTCACCCTGCCGGCCAAATTGAACAAAATAATTATTTTGATTTTTTAAGCTCTTCGAGAACCTTTTCGGTCAGATTATGAGCTTCGTCAGCATAGACGATAGTCCCTTTGGAAGCATCAAAGACAAAAGCGTAACCATTTTCTTCACCGATGACTTTTAACGTTTCATTAATCTTATCAAGAACCGGGCCCAAATATTCTTCTTCTTTTTGATAGATCGAGCCGTCTTGACCGAAGTGTTCCAATTGATAACTTTGTAGTTGTTGCTCTTTTGTTACGATCTCTTTTTGCTTATTGTTTTTCCAAGCATCGGAACTTACGAGTTTTCTTTTTTCGTAATCTTCAATAAGCTTCTGGTAATCCGCCTGCATCTCTTTATAAACATTCTGCAGTTCTACGGCTTCCGCTTCGAGTTTTTTCATTGCATCAATAGCTTCCTGATATTCCTGCATGATCTGTTCGGAATAAATAAAACCAATTTTCATTGCATCCGCAGCAAAAGCAACCGATAGTATGATGGTTAGTAAAACCAGTATTTTTTTCCAGTTTCTCACAACATCTTCTCCTTATTAATTAAAAGGGCATCCCAAATACAAAATGGGTTTCCCAGCCCGGGGATTTATAAACCGTTTTTCCTGAACTTCCATAATAGTACAATTCATCAAAACCATACCCGAAATCAACTCCCAACATACCCATCATGGGCATATAAACGCGTGCACCAACACCGGCTGAACGTGCCATTTCGGGGATCTTTATATCTCGTAGATCATCCCAAATTCGTCCGGCTTCCGCAAATGCCAATAGGTACAAAGTAGGATTCGGAGACAGAAGTACTCTCATCTCACAGGTATATTTCAAAAGAGCCTTCCCACTTTCGTAAGATGAGTTTGGTGGTGCAATACTGCCGTCCTCATAACCGCGTAAGGGAGTAATATAACTCATTGCATTTGCACCGCCAAGATGAAAAAGTCTGTCATATGGAATTACGCCGTAATCACCATAGGGTAAAACAACTCCAATATCGAAATTTTGATAAAAGACAACCTTGTCAATGATAGGTGTATATGTTTCAAAGGTAATTCTATTTTTAACAAACTCTTCTTGGCCACCAAAAATACCGCCGGACACCTGAGCATTCCAAACGAGTTTTGAGCCTTTTGTCGGGAATTCCGGTTTGTCCCGGCTATCTCGGGTAATATTCTGAGTAAAGCTGTTACCCCAAAGTTTTTGAAGACCCGATGGATTATATTGCAAAAAGTAATCGTTATCGCGAACATTATAATAATGTTTATAGGCAAAGGTTAAAGCCCAGCTGCCACTAAAGTAACTATCCGGCCAACGGAATCGACGACCAAAATGTGACGTAACGCCGATGGTTTCACGATCATAAGGCTCATAATAGTAAGTTCTATCTGTCATCTCGCGTTTGGAATAATATAAATTTACACCTACCGTATTGGGTCGTCCCATGAGCCAGGGTTCTGTAAATCCGAGACTCACATAATCCGTACCGGCACTTTTTTGATAAGATATTGAAAGTCGTTGCCCACGGCCACCGAGATTGTTGATATCAATTCCCACACTACCTGTCAGACCGTCGTATTCACTGTAACCAATGGAAGCATTTGCACGATCGGAAGACTTTTCTTCAACGGTAATTTCAACATCAATAGTTTCATCATCTACCGGAACAATATCAGGAACAACATCGGCAAAATAATTTAACATGAATATTTCACGCTGTGATCGCATAAGTTTCTCGCGATTAAAAACATCACCCGGCATAAGTTTTACTTCACGGCGAATTACGTATTCACGAGTTCTTGAGTTACCAACAAAGTTTACACGACGAACAAAGACCTTATGGTTTTCCACCACTTTGATAGCAATGTCCAATGAATCCTTCCCATAGGGTGTAATTTCCGGTGTTACCTGAGTATACAGATATCCGGTATCCATGTATAAGGATCTGATCTTTGCATCAACGGCCATCTCAAAATACTTTTCTTTAAAGGGCTCGCCTTTTTTTATACCGGCCATTTCCAGATTCATTAGAAAATAATTCTCAGGATAAACTTCGGGACCTACAACACTAATATTCCGATAAACATATTTGGGGCCTTCATCAATTTTAACATGAAGTGTCATTTTTTTACCGAGCGAATCTAATACAATCTCCTCACCAAGTACACGTGCATCACGGTAACCTTGGTCACGATAAAACTGCAAAAGATTATTTTTGTCATCCAGGAATTTTTCGGGATCATATTTTGCCGAACGGAAGAAAGTGTACCAATCCCGTTGTTTGGTGTCTTTCATTTGCCAGCGAAGTCGCCATGGTTTAAAAAGCTCTTCTTTCGTGTCAAATTTGATCTCGTCAATAAAAACACGCTCGTTTTCTTTGATTAAAAATGTAATATCGACACGGCCTTCTTTTTCTTCGGATGGTTCGGCCGTTACATCAACAAACACGTTATAAAAACCGGCTTTTTTATATTTATTTTCAATAGCGATTTTAGCTTTGTTGACAAGATGCGGTGTAAAGACTTGTCCGCGAATGAGATTTATCTCTTCCATTAACTTGTCATTTTTATATTTGTGATTCCCCTCAAATAAAATATCATTTAAACGGGGATATTCCGCAACCTGAATAACAACATGAACTCCTGCATCCGTTTCATCGGTTGCCATCACATTGATATCACTGAACAAGCGCAGATTATAGAGTTTTTTTATCCCGTTTTGAATATCTGTGGACGTTACATCAGCCCCTTCGATCAATCCCATAGAAAGTTTGATGATGCGATCTGATGCCGTATCATTTCCCATAACCGAGACAGAAGCAATGTGAATGGTTTGCTGCTGTGCAAAAAGAAAAGTGGATAGTCCTAGGACCAAGAATATCAAAATTGAGCGTGTGATTTTTTTCATACTTTAGGTGCTTACCTGTTCACTGGTTTTTCCAAAACGTCGTTCCCGCTGTGTGTAAGACAACAATGCCTTATAATATTCCTGGCGGTGAAAATCGGGCCATAACTCATCGGCAAAGTAAAATTCCGCATATGCAGACTGCCAAAGGAGATAATTGCTTATCCGATATTCTCCGCTCGTCCGGATGATCAGATCCGGGTCAGGGATATCCGCAGTATCGAGGCGGGATCCGAGTAGCGTTTCATTAATGTCACTTGGTTCGAGTTCTCCGCTTTTCACATCCTCTGCCAAAGAGTGGACAGCCCGCAAGATCTCATCACGACTTCCATAGCTAAGAGCAACGACCAGAGTTAAAAGTTCATTATCTTTCGTCAACTCAATTCCCTGGTCCAGAACGGTTCTCGCTTCTTTGGGAAGATCGTTCTTGTCTCCTATGATTTTCAATCGCACATTGTTCCGATGTAATTCTTTAATTTCTCGTTGTGCTGTTTTCAACAACAGGGTCATAATAGATGACACTTCATCCTTGGGGCGATTCCAATTTTGCTTTGAAAAAGCATAGATCGTTAGATATCTCACACCGGCCTCGGCAGAAGCTGTTACTATTTCCCTAACAGTCTTTACGCCTTCATTATGTCCCATCATTCTTGGTAGTCCGCGTTTTTTTGCCCAACGTCCATTTCCATCCAAAATGATAGCTACATGTTGCGGCCTATTTGGGTTGTTTTTGATCTCTTCGGCACGTATTTCCATGATTCACCTGTTTTCGTCAATTCAGCCCGTAAAATTAGACTATAAACTACCGAAAGTCAAGGAATTATGGAGTGTTTGAGTTCGGAGTTCGGGGTGATGGAGTTTAAGGTTTAAGAATTTAGGGGTTTAAGAGTTTAGAGGGTGGAAATTATGTGAATTATAAAATGCAAGTCGCTTGTCAGAACAAGTTGGCATGTAACTGATTGAAAAAATGAGAGAACCAAGAAACAGGAAAATATAACTCTCAGCTCATAAACACTTCTAATTTATGTTTTACTCTTTCCCAATTCGGAAAAAGTTCTTCAAGAAGTTGGTAAAATTCTTTGCTGTGGTTGGGATATTTTAAGTGACACAGCTCATGAGTTATTACATAATCAATACATTCTTTAGGTGCCTTGATCAACTCAAGATTCAGGGTCAAAATACCTCTCGGAGATAAAGAACCCCATCTTTTTTTCAAGATTTTAATCTGAATTTGTGGCTGATCATATAATTTGGCAAGTTCACCTTTCCAACATCGTTCTAAGCTGGCAGAAAATTGTTCTTTGGCTTTTTGTCTGTACCATTTTTGCATAAGCTTTTGAACGATCTGTTGAGATGTATCATGAGCATAGACATAAAATACGCCATTTTTTAATAAAACCCCGGACTGATCGCCCTGAACAAGCTTTAACTGATACCGCTTTCCAACATAAAAATGTGTTTCTCCGCTTACATAATATCTCGGGGTGATTCTTGGATTAAATTGCTCAAAATATCGTTGTTGTTTTAATATCCAGCGAGCACGCTTTTTTAGTTTAGCTTGGATCTTATCCATATTGGCATCAAGCGGGACTTTAACAACGACAGACAGGTCCGGAAGGACAGATATTTCCATGGTTTTTCTGTTAACATTGAAAAGCTTAAATTCAATGTGATGTTTTCCATAAGAAAATGTCTTTATTTGAGAACTCATTTATTATATCTGCTTTTTGCGATACGAAATGTTTTATCAATAATCAAATCAATCTCTTCATAGTCTATGGGTATTCCCATTTTATTTTTGATCTCATCTAATATATAATCTTCAATATCGTTCTTGACTTGATTTTTTGCATTTGTATCGTCCCAAAATTTGACTTTTTTATGTCGCCTAAATGCTTCATCGACCTTCAATGCTATTGAGGATGAGGTCATATCAAGTGCTTCCTCTGTTAGAGGCTGTTTTATTAGTATCTCTTTAATTGAGCCAAAGTAAGCTGTGGCGTCAGAGTTATTCTCTAAGGAAGTGGGAACACCTTCATGTACATTACCGGCCATACCCTCACGCGCATCACACACTTTGTTTAAGTATTCTATATCTGATATGCGCCTAGCTCTGAAATCATCAATCGCTTGCTGAATCAAAACGGAGAATTTCGTATAGAAACTTGGATCATCGTCCATATTCTCGGTAATCCGTTTCTTCATTTCATGCGCAATAATATCCGCTCTGGCAGCTGTACTTTTATAAACACCAAATATTTTTTCATCTTCTTTGAGCTGCATAAATTCTTTGTCTTCAAAGATATTAACCGGTTGATTTAATTGGATAACTTCGTCTGCATGGATTTGTGTGTCCAAAAGCTTTTTGATCTTGGGTTCATATTCCCAGTAATTGATCTTCTCTGCGTAACGAAGCCTAACAGAAGATCTCATGTTTTCATACTTTTTTAATTCAGATCGGTACAAAGCAATTGTCTCCTGTGTTGTATCGGTCCAAAAGCTCTCAGATGATAAAGCTATAGATAGCGTTTTGGCATAAATTGTTAAGAGCTGATAGAATTTTTCTCTGATCTCCTCATCAGCCAAATAGCGTTCGTATTCTTCTAAATCATTCTTGTTTTTTATAGGGCTAAAAAGATCACATAAATTGGAATAACGCTGTGGCAATGTCTCAATTTCAGATTTAATTGATGCTAATGTTCCCTCAATATCATCTTTATCATAGCCTTCAAATTCACTATAAAGAGTCAAGGCCTTATCTAGTTCTCCCAAGACATTGGCATAATCGATAATATATCCGAATTCTTTGCCTTCATGTAAACGATTAACCCGGGCAATGGCCTGTAAGAGCGAGTGCTCTTTCAAGGTTTTACAAAGATATAACACGGCATTGCGAGGTGCATCAAAACCGGTAAGCAGTTTATCAACAACAATAATGATCTCCGGTTCCGTACCATTCTTGAAGCGATTGATCAACTGTTTATTATACTCTTCTTCCGAACCGAATTGTGCCATCATCTGTTTCCAAAAACGAATTGTGGCATCTTTTGATTCTTTGTTAACTTCATCATATCCTTCCCGGGTATCGGGTGATGAAATTAAAACTTCTGACGATACCATGTCAATTTCATTTAAATATTCCCGGTATTTAATTGCGGCGGCTTTACCCGGCGCAACAAGCTGAGCTTTAAATCCCGAACCTTGCCAGTTAGCACGGTAATGCTCCGAAATATCAAAGGCGTTCATGTAGATGACACTATCGGATTTATTCAGCATTTCTGCTCGGGCATATTTTCGTTTTAAATCAGCTTTTTGCTCTATACTCAAATCATAGGTATGCCGTTCAAACCAAAGATCAATGGCTTCTTTGTTTTGTTTCAGATTTACCATTCGGCCTTCATACAATAAAGGAACTACAGCTTTGTCTTTGACTGCCTGCTTAATGGAATAATGCGGATCGATCAAACCATCAAATTTTTCCAGTGAATTCCTGTCTTTTTTCAACAGGGGCGTTCCGGTAAAACCGATGTAACATGCCTTGGGAAATAGCTGTCGCATACGGGCGGATAAACTTCCATATTGTGTGCGGTGACTTTCATCAACAAGAATAAATACATTAGCCGATTCTTCGACACCCTTACTGTACTTGATGGCATTATCAAATTTATGGACAAGCGTTGTAATGATGCCTTTTTTCTCATTTTGGATCAATTTTTGGAGATTCTTGCCTGAAGTTGCCCGGCTGGGCTCCAATCCGCAGGCAATAAAGGTGTTTTCTAACTGTTTATCAAGATCGTCCCTGTCTGTGACCAGAACAATACGCGGATCTAAAACATGATGATCCAAAGCAAGATTTCGTGCCAACATGACCATGGTTAGAGATTTACCCGATCCCTGAGTATGCCAGATAATGCCGCCTTGGCGTCGTCCATCCCCATCGGTCTTTTTAATGCGTTCCAGGGTGGCTTTGATGACAAAATACTGCTGATAGCGGGCGATCTTTTTAATGCCATTATCAAAAACCGTATATTTCCAACTTAGTTCCAGTAGTCGTTCGGGTCGACAGAGCGAAAACAGCGCTTCATCTTGCGCACTTATCATGCGATCGCCTTGAAGGGTGGCTTTGTGAATATCCAGATCATTTTCAATCTGCCGCAATGTATCTTCAGGAATCTTTTTATTGACCAGTGCTTGTAATTTTTGTTCTTTTCTGCTTCCCTCTTCCATATCCAGTTCTTTCCAAACGGACCAAAATTTTTCTTTGGAACCCACGGTAGCATATTGATGCGAATTTTTGTTTACCCCTATTAATAGCTGTGTAAAAGTAAAAAGCTGCGGAATATAATCTTCACCTTGGTTTCGGATATTTTGTGATACCGCCTGTTTTAACTTTTCCTTGGGCGATTTGCATTCTATAACCACAAAAGGAATCCCATTGACGAATAAAATGATATCGGGACGGGCGGTCCCCAAATTGCGATTACGCTCTACAGAAAACTCAACTGTTACATGAAAAATATTCCGCTCGGGATGCTCCCAATCTATATAATTCAGGGTGAAACTTTTATTATCACCATCAAAGCTCTGCTCCAAAGAAGTACCCAGCGTGATCAGATCATAGATCTTTTCATTGGTTTTGATCAGTCCATCGTACTTCACACTTTTAAGCTTTTGAATGGCCGAGAGAATATTTTCTTCGCTGAAACGATATTGCTCATTTTTATAGTGTATGCGATTGATCTTTTTTAATTGATCGTATAAAATTCCCTCAAGCAATACCTGCGATTCTTTCCCTTGGCGCTGTTGCTGGGCATCTTTCACGGAGATATAATGATACCCCATATTGAGCAGGACTTTAACTGCCGGCAGTTGGGAAAGATGTTTTTCGTTGATGATGAGTTGATTCATTTTTTATGTTATCCATTGGCAATTAAATTAATAATCTCTAAAATATCATCCGACAAATACTCCATCGCATCCAACTCACAGAGTCTATTCAATACCGAGATCATGAGTTTGTCTTCTTTTTTGTACTGCTTAAGAAAATCGAATTTATTCATAAAGATCTTTGCCAGTTCATGTCCTTGTTCTCCTATAAAAGCATCCGGGTAAGACAGTTTTTTACCAGCACAGTGTATGCTTATTTCACTACCACTTTTAACATTCAAAAAATCTGTCATTTCCTGAAGATATTGATTCAAATTTTCACTTGTTAATAAATCAACATCCGAGGGAGAAGATATCTGAGTGACTTTCCATTGAAAAATATCTGTGAAATAATCAATATTATCTAAGGAAGTGAATAATGTTCTAAGTAGAACTAGAGGATCGAAAATATAATTCTCAATGCTGTAACGTTTTAAAGTTAAAATGCCATCTTCTTGAGATTCGGGTTTATTATCTTTATCAATGATACCGAAAATTCGCTTATTTCCATGTTCTCTCAGCTGTTTGACCATTTTTTTAACAATTGAACAACTACCGGTATTTGCATTGCCCTTACTACCGGACGAAATAAAGGCAAGATCGATCTCTGTCGGAACCAACCCTTTCTTTTTATAAAAATGATACAATTTTGTATAGATCTTTGCATCAATATCGCTTTCAACAAATACTTGCTTTGTATTCTCGGGATCCAATGAAATGGTGTTTACACCCTCAAGCAACAAGTCAATAGCTTCACGCTGGTTCCACTGAGATATCTTGTGTTTTCCATCGGTTTTATCAAGGACAAAAATGGAGTCCTTGGGTGCAAGCGCTACAGTGGTCGGCGAATGCGTGACCATGATCACTCTAAGTTTATATTGTTCAACAAAGACTTCTCGGATCGCCCTAAGCAGAGAAGCGATAACCGACGGATGCAAAGTAGAATCGATCTCATCGAGAAGCAACAGTTCAGGAAGTTTTGTGTTTTGTTGTTGAATATAAATAAGGTAGCATAAACCCATTAAAGCTTTTTCCCCCGAGGAAAGATCACGGCTATAGAGTTTAAACCCGTCTTTACTAATTAAAAACTTGTCAGTGGCTGCACCTCGATCTTTTGGAAGATTTATTGGCAAAGCTTCATAAGCGGATTCGTTTAATAAATTGTTGTTATTATACGCAATGATGAGCTTCTCAAATATCTTCCAAGGGGGAGTATGCGTTTTTCTGTATTCATTAGCATCAACAGCAACCTTGTTTTTTTTATCACTCTTATATATTTCATTAAAACGATCTCTGAAAAATTTCAACTCGTTTTCCAAATAGTTCCTGCAACCCGAATAAAATTGATCGCCCAAAGAACTGTCGGTAAACTTCTCATATTTCTTTTCATTCTCAATATAATCCGAATCCTCTCTTTCATCATTTTGGAGACATGACGAATCATTGCTCCATCTGTCATAGGTGAAAGTACTAAAATCAAAATACACGCTGCTATTTATTCTTTTGTCTGAATTTTCGGAAAAAACATGAATTTCTCTTCCAATTTTTTGATGGGAATTATTATCTTTTATACCATTCATCATCTTCAGCAACTGCGTTTTCCCCGCCCCGTTCTTACCGGTAATGAGTGTGAAATCCGGCAGTGACTCTTTGCACGCTAGATGTTTAATGGATTTGTATTTGTTGATGAGTTTGAGTTTCATGCTTTTACCTCAATTGCTCTATAAAGTGAGGTGTCATTATTAATATTAATACTCGTTGTATGTTCTTTTTTGGGTTCTTGAATCGGTTTTTCACTATTTATTCCTGTGCAGATTTGAAATCCAAGAATAACAATAACAATTAATAATGGAATGCCATAAAACCACCATAATGTTTTTGAAAACATTATTTTACATTTAGAATCAACTTTTTCATCAAATCTTGTTGGATTTAGATCATATAGCATATCATCATTATCTTTTTTTCTTTCAATTAATATCCATTTATACATTTCTCTATACTTTTTTTCCGTTTGAAGAAAGAAAGCATCCAAATACCAAAAACAAAACAATGGAATAATAAGAATTGCTGTTATCATATAATTGTCAATGGATTTCTCTGTTAATGCTAAAACACCAGCGACAATTGTGAGTGTCCAACCTTTGATTAAAAATGAATTATGAGCCATTCGAGAAATACACGATTGAATAAGATCAATCTCTTTATGGATGATGTTGGTTGTCAATTTAGTCATAATACCTCCTAATCAACTTTCTTGGTGATGTCATAATCTGAAATATTCTCGTTACAATTTATAGCAACTTCTAAATAGTAATTTGGGTGGTTCTTGAAATCTTCCCATTTAACAGAATGAATATATGAGTGATCTTCATAGAATACCACCTCATCATTTGAGCAAATTCTTTTCTCAGGCGAAAGAGCATTAAACATATTTTCTTTTAGAATTTTAAAAAGTTTCTCAGTATGCCATTTTGTGCAACATTCTGAACAACATGTCTTTTGCTCAACAAAATAACGGTAAGATCCACTTCTATCCGGCAATACAACTGCTAATAAAGCATTTGTTTGACTGGTCCTACAGTTCCGGGTGTGTTCTTTTAGCGAATAAGAAATTTCCCAAGGAATCCATTGATCATCTTCAGGATTGCATGTTTCTTTCAAATTTGGAGAGATTATAACGATTGTTATACTGCTGTCATAAATTTTATCCCGTAGTTTTGAAGCAATTGTTGAATCTTTGAAATTGCTTAAATCTTCGCCATCAGCTTCACCTTTATTAATGTGATCATCTTCCTCTAATATTTCCTGTAGTAAATCAACATAATCTCTTACCCTTGTCATTGTTTGAGTTATAGCCTCACTCCACATATCTTTTAAAGGATAAACATTAGAATCGCTATATTTATATGATACAAATATTTTTTTACCCATTTCTACTCTCCTGTAAATTAGAATCATTTAGTATAATTGAGTGTCGTTCATCAGGAAACGATATTTGATAATCTGATACACCATAAGTCTGAATTGTTTTATAAAGTTTTAAATATTCGTTACCAAAAACGCTATTACCATCAGTGGTAGTTGGAATAACATAAATATCTTGATGTATCGCATCAGCATAACCAATTTCCCAAGGGCACCAAGTGGATTTCATTGAATTCTCGGTAACTAAATAAAAGAAAATATCTGCTTTTTCAATTCTTTTTTGAAGTTTAATTGCCGTTTCTTTGTTGGGGGTATCTGGCATTGTTTGATCAGTCCAGTCTATATATAGTTCAATTCCCTCTTGATGGAAAATGGTTCTTAATCCTAAAACTAAATCCTTATCTTTATGACTGTGGCAAAAGAATGCTGTCTTTTTTCTTTGCAAGCTTTCATTAAAATATAATAAATCTAAATTGTCACTATAATCCTCAAAACTTCTACGCAAACGATTTTGATAAATAATCATTCTTTCACCCTCCAAACCCCAGTCAACAACTTCTGCATGAGACCGCGTTTTTGTGTTTTAAGCTTCTTTACTAATTCTTTTAATTTATCAATTTCTCGCTCAGCTGAATTAAATATTTTACCAATTGTTTTTTGTTGAGATATGGGTGGAACCATTATTTCAATTTTTCTGAAACTGTTTTGTGAAATCACATAACGCTGACCACTACCATCACAAAGTTTCTGAGCTTGTTTATAAAATATATTACTTTTGAAAGCGTACGCCCTAAATAGCATATCCCAGTTTTCTTTTAACCTTAACCTAACAATATGATAACTATAAACGGCATCCGGAATATCTTCCATCGCAACAGAAGAATTTCCAATATCATAGTTTACTTCAGAAGAAGGAGTAAAAAAAATATCTCCTTTTTTGACTTGGCATTTTTCAACTTTAGCTTTTGTTGCGGTGACCTGATGGCTTAAATCTGTTGAATAAATATAATTCCTCCGATAAACATCAAGGTAGTTAACAAGTCTGACAGGGATTTCACCATTAATGATTTTTTTATCTACACCAGCAGATAAAATTTCACCAATTTCACTTATTGTAACCGTTCTCCAATCATCTTTAGGTTTATTAATCAGTTCATCCACCAACCACTTAAATCTCTTCTCCTTCGCCTCAATCAGCTTCTCCGTTTTCTCGATCGCTTCATCCCAGGTGGCCAGTAGCTTGGCAATGGCGCGTTGTTCGGGGAGAGAGGGGAGCAAAACTTTAATATTGTCAAATGTTTTTATACTAAGGTTAGGTGGATCTGTACCTAGTAAATCAGATTCAATTTTATATGCAATTACTTTTGTTCTGAGTATTTGAAAAAGGAAATCTTTCTGAACAAGATTATTGGGTAGAATTCGACCAACACGTTGATTTAATAAGCTTGGTGAGTCTTCATTTGAAAGTCGAGCAATTTTCAATCTTCCCTGAAGTAACGGTCGGGTCATTGCTACAACTATATCACCTTCATTCAAGCAAACATTTTTGTAAATATTCTTAAAAGATTCCGGTAAAAAACTTTGATCATTCCATTTAACTTCGTTAAAACCGACATTAGCAATCTTTAGCCATCTAATTCCATGCTTTGAGGAATCTTCACTTTTGAATGCTGCGCCACCTTGAATTCTAAATAATTCTGATGCCTTAATATATTTCCAATTATCCGGAATATTTCTCATTTAAGCACTTTCTTTAATTCTTTTTCTAAGTCTTTCATTAAATCTCCTGCAACTTTTTCACCCCAGATTTCGGCTTCTTTGTTTACGACTCTCATCATTGAATCGTAATCATTCAAGCGACCACAATTGGCACATTTTAACATATCACCGGATTGAGGTTCATAATTTTCCTCCGGGATCTCAAATTGCGTAGAGGTACAAAACAGGCATTTTAATTCTGTCGTTGTTTCATGTTCCATCTTAAGCTCCCAATCCCAATAGTGTCATTATAGCATTCCCACCCAATCCAAGAGCCGTTCCAACCAGTGGATGTTCCAAAAATGCTTTCATCCGACTTTTGGCTTCTTGCTTCTGTTCTTCCGGTGCATTGGCATCATTGATATTTTCGATCAGTTCTTTGAAAATAATTTCAATGTTTTGAGTGTTATGGCTGCCAATTTGAGTATTGCCATCAGCATTTAATGTTCCAATATTGATTTGTGAGGATGTTTCAGTTGGTATGTCTTTTTCCATAGTAGCAGAAACAGCACGCCCTTGACCGTATTCGGTTAAACTCAGATCCTTTAATTCACCACTGTTAGAAGTATACTCTAAATATTTCCTTGAAATGCATATTCTTGCTATCAATGTAAGTTCATTAGCTTCAATTTCATGTTTATCAATAAATTTTATTGTATCCTCGCCATTTTCAGAAAAATCAAAGCTTACTAAATTGATAGTTCTTCCAATATCTTCAATTACGTCATTAGTAAATATCAATAGTTTATCAATCCACTGTTCTTTTTCTTGTCTGTCCATTTTACGCCTCCCCCTTCTTAGGTAATTCACTTTCTTTGATCATTTTCTTTTCATCGCGTTTTACCCGGCGCTCAAGTTTCTTGATATCTTCTTCTGGGGGTAAGTCTTCGGGACGAATTCCTCTGCTTTCAAGCATGTCTCTTACACTTTCATTGTTCTGAACGTGCTCCCCTGTTATATCTTTTTCTCCCTGAAGATCCTGTTCATTAATATTGTGATTGCTCATTTCCGTTGCCAAATTCTTAGCAGCAATGGTTACCGTAGGGAGAAAGTCTGCCAAAGGGCGATTCTCTGGGGCGCTTAATTTGCTTTTCATGTCTTTTGTTGTATTGCCACCAAATAAAGCCATATCTCCTTTTGAGCGAATACGAGCAAAGCCTTTTTCATCTACCCCTCGTTCATATATATTCTTAGAAAGTTCGGTTTCGGCACTTGTCAGTTTCTTTCTGGCTTTTATGCGCTCCTGTAAACGAAGCCGTTCTTCCACTAATTCCTGCTTGCGCGTTTGTAAGGCAAAATAGGTCTGAGCAAACGCAATCTCATCCTTTCGGGGATCGCCGTTTTCAGCTATTAAATAGCATGCATATCTGGTAAGTATTATATCCTCAACCGGACGTTCAACACCTGAACCAATGGGGACCATTTTACTGACGTCAGTAAAATGGTTATCAATTGGAATTTTAGAATTCAAACAAGCTACTTTTGCTCTATTTATTACCTCTTTAAAGTTCTGCCATTTGACATATCCAAGATTCCCCATTAAATCTCTGGCATACCAGTATTCTATATTTGCATCGGGAAATACATGCAGGATTGAGTCAAACGAATCCCTTAATGTTGTTATTTTGTTATTATCCATTTATCCTTTCCCTCTTTATCTAATAGATTATGATTTATCAGTTTAAATCGGACCTAATGGGTAGCATCTCGTGCATCTCCACGAAATGGTTTTCATTTTCCTGATCGCTACTTTTCCGCTGGCTTCCGGAACCCAATACAACCATTTTCACCAGATGGTGAAAATGGTTGTCGATAGCTTGTCCTGAGTTTTCACAGGCAGTTTTTGCTTTTTCAATTAAAGGGAAGAACTTTTCCCACCTCGAATAAGCTAAAGCATGCTGCAGATCCCGGGCATACCAAAATTCATTCCCGTTCTCATTGATGTGTTTTAATTCATCAAATGTTTTGTTGTGTTGTTCTTCCATGTCTTTTTCTTTCATCGTCACCCTCGTTGTTTGCTTAAAACTCACTTCCCGACCATTTTGCTGGCGTCAGCAATATGGTTTTAAAAGTAGATCAAAATTTTCACTTCTGTATTTCTTTTAATTTCTGTGCCATTTGCACACGCACAAGAGCCAGTTCTTTTTCCAGTTCTTCGATCTCGGTTTGAACAACATCAATATCAATTTCTTCCTCTTCTTCAAAGGTATCCACATAGCGGGGAATATTTAAATTAAAGTCGTTTTCTTCAATTTCTTTAAAGCTGACCAGATGAGCGTATTTTTCTACGTTCTTTCTTGTTTTGTAAGTTTTAAAAATTTTATCCAAATATTCTTCTGCCAGTATGTTTTGATTTTTACCGGGAAGAAAATCCTTACTGGCATCAATAAATAACACATCCTTCTTGCTCTCTTCCACACCTCCACTTTCGCGAGCCCGGTCAAAGACAAGAATGGCTACAGGAATAGAGGTGGTCGGGAAGAGATTAGCCGGTAAACCGATCACTGCATCTAAAAGATTTTCTTCTATCATTTGCTGACGGATGCGTCCTTCGCGAGCCCCGCGAAACAATACGCCATGGGGCACGACAACCGATACCCGACCTTCTTTTTCAAGCGCGGTCTCAATCATGTGCGTAATAAATGCCCAGTCACCCTTGCTCTTGGGCGGTACTCCGCGCCAGAAACGATTGAATCTGTCACTCTCTGCATTTTCGGCTCCCCATTTATCTAAACTAAAGGGTGGGTTCGCCACAACACAGTTGTATTTGATAAGCTTATCATCTTCAATTAAAAGCGGACTGTTCAAGGTGTCGCACCACTCAATGCGGGCAGAATCGAAATTATGCAAAAACATGTTCATGCGACATAAGGCCCAGGTGCTTCCATTGGATTCCTGTCCGTATACGGCAACATTATCCGATCCAATCTCATAGGCTGTTTGCACCAATAATCCGCCGGAACCACAAGCGGGATCACAAACCTTGTCCCCGGGTTTTGGCTGAGCCAATTTTGCCACTAATTTTGTTACATTTAGAGGTGTAAAAAACTCACCCGCTTTTTTACCTGAATCCGAGGCAAAGCGCTCGATCAAATAAATATAGGTGCTTCCAATTACATCTTCCGAGATCCTGCTTGGGCGTAAATCCAATTGCGGTTTATTAAAGTCTTCAAGCAACTGTTTGAGACGTCTGTTCCGATCCTTGGTCTGCCCAAGATTTGGTTCCGAATTAAAATTGATATTTCGGAATACTTTCTCAAGTTTTTCCTTATTTGCATCCTCTATTTGATCCAATACAATATTGATCAGTTCGCCAATATTTGTATGACTGCGGCGTTCATATAAACTCTGATAATTTGCCCTGAACGCATCTATTGTCTTGCTCGGATCCGCAGGATCTTTTAATTCAACCATCGGCAAAATAAAGCGCTCTCTATTTAGGCGACGAAGAATACGGGCATCATCATGTCCAAATTCCTTTTGATAATTTTCGTAATGTTCTTGCCAGACATCCGAGATATACTTCAAGAAAAGCATGACCAGAATGTAATCTTTGTATTGAGCAGGGTCCACAACCCCACGAAAAGTATCACATGCCGACCAGGCGGCCGCGTTTATGTCTTTTTGATTAACCTTATTACTCATCTATTTCTCCTTGCGCACACCCTTAAAAGGCGTACCGTCTGATTTTTGATCCATAAACTTGCCGGTCGTGACATCTCGTTTCACAAATCGTCCATTTTGAGGATTAAACACTTGTGATCTTTCTTTTACGGCTCCTTTACGAGCTCCGTCTCCATAGGGTTTGTTCTTTGCCATATTATCTTCCTCTTCTTATTATATTCATCAACAAAGTCGTAACTTTTTGCTCTTGTCTTTCCATACGTTTTTTTTCAAGTATTTGCCCGCGATTTTGCAAATTAATGATATCAATGATCTTTTTCTGCGTCTCTGTACTTGGAATTTCCACAGGAAGGGCCTCAAGCGCTTGTCGCGAGATCATCCCACCGTGAGTTCCCTCTTGTCGCATATTCAAGTAGCGTTGAGATGTGGCCTGATTGATAAACCAGCATAAATATTCCGGTAAAACCACCGTTTCATTAACACGAATTCTTAATAATGGCGCAGCTACGATTGCATCGCTGGGTTTTTGATCCAAAATCGCTGCTGTATTCGTTACACCTCGTGAGCGAAAGATCAGATCACCTTTTTGAACCAAATGCTTGGGGTCCAAAGGCAACATGTCAATTTTTTGCACACGGTCGCAATCAACCCGATTATCCGAATTCAGATCCTTCATCTGGATTACCGGCAGCACCCCGTCAACTTTGAATTCCAGCCGGGTGCGAAAGGGATACCCCATTTGAACTTCCGCTATGTCTTTTAATTTCTTTTTCATCATTCCAATTCATATTTTTAAGCTATCCTTAATATAATACATTCTTTGAATAAAGTCAAGAATTGTTTGTCGTAATCCGTTTACTACATTCTATATAATGAAATATGTCATTAATTGTGGCCCAAATATTTATTAATAATTATTCCGGCAAGTAAACCATATTCATATATTTACAGTGGAGGATAAAATATGAATAAATGGATTTGGCAGGGGATAATTTTTACTTCAATAATTGCTTTAGGTTTAATTGATGATATTGTCTTAGGAATTGTTGCAGGTATATGGGCAACATGGACAGCCTTATACGCATGGAAAAAGTCAAAACTGTTACCACTTCAGCTTGGAACAATCGTATTGGCTGCTGTTATTTGTGTCATAATAAAGCGAATAGTGCTAATATAATTTCTTCTGTTTTTCTTTGATCTATATCAACAACATTGAATTCAATTTCAAGAATAGCTTATACTGTTTTCAAGATGATCGATAACCGCTCGTCAATCTCAAGAAAAGTCCGGCATTTCAACATGGTGTGACAAGAAGAAATTAATAATGTGTTTAAGTGTCGTTTTAATTCAATAATTCAGGGAATACTCCTTTTAGTTTAAGTTGTTTTTTATATAAATATAGTTGAGATTTTTCTTTTTTCAGGCTTAAGAAAAACATCTTCACTTTTCTCTCTACACCCTACTCCGAACTCTCCACACCGAACTCCCCTACTAATGTCCGCTCATCAACCATTTGGAATTCTCTCTCCGTTCGACCAACCCGAAAGGTCTTCGCTCACGTCTCACGTTTTGCTCTTGTCTTTACGCCCTATTTATTCAACCCCGCCAACCTACGCTCTTTGAGCTTCGGCTGGCAAGCTGGGGTTGTGGATTTTGTGGCATTTCTGTTCCCCGGGTTTCACCCAGGGCTACAAAGGTGCGACCCCTCTGGGGTCATTGTTTGCTTTTTGCAAAAAATATATTCGTGGCTTCTTGTTACTTTGTGTCTTTACACCTTCGCCCCGAAACGTCGGGGCTACGGTGCACAAGTGTGTGAGGTAAAAGAAGTTGATGGTTGAGAGTTTGAGGTTAAGAATTAAATATTTTATAATTACTATTTACTGTTCAGCAACATGAATAGATCTCTCCACTTCGTCTGTCGGTTGACTGACTACGGTCGAGATGACAATATTTATCGTTCATAGTTTATCATTTATCGTTTCTTTATCTTTATTCTTTTGCCTTTAATCTTTAATCTTCTAAATTACTTTCATGAACAACATCACCGAAATTCTAGCTCCCGCGGGAGATATGCAAAAACTCAAAACGGCGTTTGCCTTTGGCGCCGACGCTGTATATGCGGGAATCCCAAAATTTTCTTTACGAACCCGCGAAGCGGGATTCTCTCATGAAAATCTTAAAGAAGCTATCGATTTCACTCACACCATTGGCAAAAAGCTCTACCTCACTTTAAATATTTACCCTCACAATTTAAAAGTCGATTCATTCCTAAAGGAACTTGATACCATTGCACCCATGGGTGCTGATGCGCTAATCATGGCGGATCCGGGCATGATCGCGATGGCTCGTAAAGCATATCCCGATATTCCCATTCATTTATCGACACAATCCAATACCGTAAACTGGATGTCAGTTGCTTTTTGGCGGGATCTTGGTGTTAAACGAGCTATTCTGAGCAGAGAACTGCGCTTGGACGAGATAAGCGAAATGCATGAAAAAGTTCCGGATATTGAATTGGAGACTTTCGTCCACGGCGCTATTTGTATTTCTTATTCAGGTAGATGTTTGATCTCCAATTATCTACATGGGCGAGATGCAAATCAGGGTACCTGCACAAACAGTTGCCGCTGGGAATATAAATTGGGTTATGAAAAGGGTTCTTTGCTTGACATTGAAAAAACGCAGGAACCCTATGAATACGATACTCCTCCTCCCGAAGGTTTCTATGTCAAAGAAAGTCATCGCCCGGATGACCGTTTCCCCATAAATGAAGATGAACACGGCACTTATTTGATGAACTCCAAAGATCTCTGTGCCATCGAACTGATCCCCGATATTTTAAAAGCGGGTGTTTGCAGTCTAAAAATTGAAGGCAGAACAAAATCAGCCTATTATGCCGCAATGACATCCCGCTCATATAAGCGTGCTTTGAACGATCATCTTGCCGGCAAGGAATTTGATCCTGAAAATCTGCGCGATCTGATGCGTTTAAGCAACCGTACTTACACTAGCGGCTTTTATTCCCGCAATCCGAGACAGTACGGGGAAAACACCGAAGATGGTTATTCGGGCGGTACAGGTGAAGCTGTTTGCGGTGTGATACGTGATTATAATCCACAAACAAATATCGCCGAGATCGAAGTTAAAAATCGTTTCCTCCCGGAAGAAGAACTTACTTTGATCACCCCCAACGAAGATACTGTATTTAAATTGGACGCCATTCTAGATAAACATGGCAGCAAACTTGAGGCCGCTCATGGCGGAGCTCGGAATGTTTGGATCAAATTACCCAAAAATCCGGGTGAGTTTGCGTTCTTACGAAAAAGAATTAGTCTATAATAATTTTTGTGGATAATGAACAAAGGAACAGGCATGCCTGTTCCCTACACATTTCACGTTTTACGTCTTACGTTTTACGTCTTACGTTTTACCAGCCTGCGCCAAGGCTTCGGCCGGCAGGCGTCTCACGTCTTTTTATTTTAACATCATGATCTTTTGTATTTTTACCTGCTCACCCGATTGCACGCGGATCAAATAGACCCCTGAACTTAATGAGGGTTCGTTGATATGCACATTATAATTTCCCGGTATATGGTCTTTGCTTACCAATGTTCTGATGATCTTACCGGAAATATTCAACAGATCAATTCTTACATGTTCGTTTACATCAATAGTATAAGGGATAGTACACTGAGGATTAAAGGGATTGGGATATGCGGCATCCATCTGGATACCCTCGGGTAAATATATTGTTCTGAGATAATCAACATGCTTGATCTCTTCCATGTGATATGAGATATCCGAAAGCAGGTAAGTATATTCTTTTGCCGGTTCTACATTCGTATCGGTGAATTCATAATCATGCATGTCAGTTGTGGTCCCTTGTCCGCGCAACTCATCATTATACGCGTATGAAGATATCTCTTCAAAAATACCATCATTTTCTTTTCTATAAATCTTGTAACCAAGATTTTCGACTTCTGATGCTGTTTGCCAATTTAATTTAACGGCATTATTTTGTTGTTCAACATTAAATGAGTTTAATGAAATTGGCAGGGGTATATCAGAAGACACATAGCGGATCTGAGAAAATCCTACCAAGGATTTCTTGATCGTAATATTATTAACAGTGGTTGTTTTTATTTTAAGGGTAATGGTCGAATCGGGGCCATCTACACTGAACAATCCAACTCCGCAGGCCGCCCCCACATCCGTACTACTTGAAAGACGACGTTTTACCGTTAAATTTGGATTGAGCGAACTCCCAACAAAAACGCCCAGTTCAACGTCATCTCCATCTGCATTGGCTGTGGAAAGAGATGTTGAGAACTCCAAATAATAATACCCGTAAGCGCTCGTTGAGTTCAGGCTGAATACATTAGAATTCAGCTCCCACAAATTTGCACTGTTCAGGGTATAATCCCCCACTGTTGTCCACGTATCCGCAGCAGTAATGGTCACGCTTTCATCACTTGTGATCTTCATTCCTCCAATGGCGTTGGGCATAGTATCTCCCAATTTAAATAAGGATAAAGTCGCTTTTTCTATGCTTAGATTGTAGCTTGAGTTACTGGACTTACCCTCCAGGCTCATCACGTCCTCGTCGGAGATGCTTACAAGACCACCGGCTGATATATTCCCTATATCCGAACTGCTTGTCGAACGGCTCGCCATGATATTGGTAGATCCGTTCACGCCATTCTTTACAAGTTCAAATGTAAATAGACCCGGGCTCGTTTCCTGACCACCACCCGTAAAACTTATGGAATAGGACATATAATAAAGTACAGCGGAACCGGAATTTGCGGTCAGATCACTCGTACCGAATGTCCATCCGTTTATCTCGGAGATCGCCGAAAAACCTGTAAGTTTAGCAAAAGCAGTACCTAGGGGGCTATACGTGGAAGTCGAATTAATATGCATACCCGCATAAAGATTTTCCGGGTTTTGAGCGGCCGGACAAACGGAAATTTGTGCATATACGGGAGTAAATTGTGAGTCTTCCAAACTGGATTTAACAACCATTTGTACCGTTTGCCCCTGAGTAATGGAGGCCATAAAGATCCCGGATATATTACCGTCATCTTTTCGCGCGTTTGAGATACTTCGTGTAAAAACCGGTTCAATGGGTAGTGCCCCGCCAATGGAAATCCCAATATACCAAACAGTTGCGGTAGCGCTAAAGCTCAAAGAATATTTTATACAATAACTTCCTTCTACGGCAGGATCGTTTGCAGCTGTCAAAACATTATCTGCATAGGACCAGTATGTTGATGTAGTGGTTTCAACAAAATCATCGGCGGATCCGTCTCCCACATTGGTCCAGGTTGTTCCCACGCTGTTCGTGCCCGATCCATCTGTTATATGGATAAAAGCATATTCTTGTGCCATAAGAGATGAAAACATTAGGCAAAACAAAAATAATACTCCTAAGTAGGGTCGTCTTACCTTGTTGTGAGAGAAAGTAATCATAATACCTCAGTTTTTCTATTGTAATAGTAGTATGATTATGGGCTATTGCCAACGCAATTATTGGTATTTATTTAGTTAAGTTCTTGTGTCTATTAAATTTATACCTGTTATATAACTTATCCATTCAGTACTTTAAGTAATTGTTTTTTATGACATAAATCAGAGAACCCCCGCCGAAGCGAGGATCCTCCTATTGCCTGAAAGGTGACAAAAATTCTTGTCGCGAGTCGCGAGTCGACAGTCGATGTATCGATGTGTCGATAATCGTTAGTACCGACGTGATGCATCACGTCGTTACTTTACTCATATCTTAACGCTTCTATGGGGTCAAGGGATGCTGCTTTATATGCCGGATATGACCCAAAAATCAAGGCAATAGCGGAACAGACAACTATCCCAATAATTGCCCAATCCCAAGGAAAGACAACTGATATTTTTAAAAGAAGCGCAACGACATTTCCGGCTAATACACCTAAAAATACTCCGATTACCCCACCCATTTCAGTTAGAATAATGGCCTCTAACATAAATTGATAAAGAATATCTCTGCGTTTAGCACCCAAACTTTTCCTTACGCCGATCTCGCGAGTTCTTTCCGAAACGGTTACTAACATGATATTCATGATGCCAATACCTGAAGCTAAAAGCGCAATAGAAGCAATGATCCCGGCTGCGATCTTAATCGCTGCTGTCATCTTGTTGAAATTGTCAATAAGCGATGCATTTGTCCAGGTTTCAAAGCTGTTTTCTTCACCAAACTTATCCCCACGAATAATTCTAAGTTCATTAATCACTTCTTGCATGCCTTCTTCAAACTGATCTTGATCTACAACTGTAAAACAGTAGTTCAATGATGTAAAACTTGCCTGACCGTAATATTTAAAATAAGTAGTTAAGGGAATATATGACCGGTTATCCTTAGATTGTCCAAATTGTTGCCCTTTTCGTTCCGAAACACCGATCACCCGGTATTTTACACCATCGATCTTAATATCTTCACCCACAGGATTTCTGTTGGGGAAAAGCACATCGACCACATCGTATCCAAGCACGATGACGTGTGAACCATTGGTTTCATCAAGATGTGTGATCATGCGACCCATATCTATTTTAAGGTTATTAGTGAATTCCCAGTTATGTGTTATGCCCGCAACAACAATGTTTGGTTTTGTTTCTTTGTCTTTGTAGCGAAGGATTTTTCCATAATTCCAGTCCTCTGCCGTAGCATAGTCAACTATTTTCAGTCTTTCTGCCAATCGTTTAAAATCCCGATAATCCAGGTTTTTTCTGCTACGATATTTCCATCGGGTATTCCCCATGTTCATATTTGGATATTTCTGGACCTGGAAAGTCCCGGCTCCTAAGCCACCCATGTTATCCTCAACTGTTTGCTGAAGAACGTTGATCGCGGTCATAACACCAATGATCGAGAAGATGCCGATGACAACTCCCAATAATGTCAGGAACGACTTTAATCTGTTTTGTTTGATCGAATCGCGTGCCGATCGCCAAATTTCTTTAAAATTCATTGCTATCCCTTATTCATATCTTAATGCTTCAATTGGGTCCAGTGATGCGGCCTTATATGCCGGATACGACCCAAAGATCAATGCTATACCTGAACACACTACAAGTCCGATGATGGCCCAGTCCCAAGGAAAAACAAAGGACATATCCGCCACGATCGCAACAACATTTCCGGCAATGATCCCTAGGATCACCCCTATAATACCTCCTATTTCAGTCAAGATCAACGCCTCGAACATAAACTGAAATAGCACATCGCGCCTTTTTGCTCCCAAACTTTTTCTTACACCAATCTCGCGAGTCCGTTCGGAAACGGTCACCAACATAATATTCATAATTCCAATACCCGATGCCAACAAAGCGATCGAAGCAATAATTGCAGCTGCGATCCTGATAGCTGATGTCATTTGATTAAAGCTGTTGATCAACGAGGCGTTTGTCCAAGCCTCAAAGCTATCTTCTTCACCCGGGCGATCCTCTCTGATAATACGAAGTTCATTAATCACTTCGCGCATTCCTTCTTCGAATTTATCTTGGTCCAGGATCGTAAAACAATAATTCAAAGAAGTGAAATTTGCCTGACCATAGTATTTAAAATAGGTCGTCAAAGGCATATACGCCCGGTTGTCCATAGAATTACCAAACCGTTGTCCTCTTTCTTCGGCAACACCAATAACCCTGTATTTCACACCGTCAATTTTAATATCCTCACCGATTGGATTGATATTCTGAAAAAGGATATCTGCTGCTTCAGATCCCAGAACAACAACATGTGATGCATTTTCCTCATCGATCTGAGTGATCATGCGCCCAATATCAACTCGAAGATTATTTGTAAACTCCCAATTATGCGTGATCCCGGCAATAAGCATATTGGGTTTGGTAGATTTGTCTTTATACCGGAAAGTATTGTTCCACCTCCAATCCTCTGCTGTTGCATAGTCAACGATCGTCAATCGCGGAAGAAGTCGTTTAAAGTCTTTATAATCCAGGTTTTTTCTACCTTGATATTTCCACCAGTTATTCCCCATATTCATGTTCGGGAATTTTTGTACTTGAAACGTTCCCGCTCCAAGACCATTCATATTATCCTCTACACTTTGCTGAAGAACGTTAATTGCGGTCATTACACCGATAATGGAAAATATCCCGATCACCACTCCCAATAAAGTAAGAAAGGAGCGCAATTTGTTCTGCCTTATAGAGTTTCTGGCGGAGCGAAATATTTCTTTAAAATTCATTTTTCACCTTTATTCAAACCTCATGGCCTCAATTGGATCAAGTTTTGCGGCCTGGCTTGCCGGAACAATACCGGAAATGATACCAACACCAATTGAAACGCCCAATGAGGTCATTACAAGTCCCAATGACATACTGGCAACAAAGAATTTATTCACGACACCAACTAAAAGTGATGTTAGACCAAGACCGATCGCACCTCCGATCAGAGCTATAATGATAGCTTCGAAGAGGAATTGGATCAAGATGACCCATCGCTTGGCACCTAAGGCTTTTCTGATGCCGATCTCTTTTGTGCGTTCTTTTACACTGACGAACATAATGTTCATAATACCTATACCGCCTACGAGAAGAGATAATGCTGCAATACCAATACCGACAGCACCGATCGCGGATTTGATCTTACCTAGTTCGTCTTCCATGGCTTCCTGTTGATTTATGGCAAAATTATCTTTTTCTATCGGACGCAAACCACGAAGGCCTCGGGTAATCGATCGAACCTCTTCAATCGCATAATTTTTATCGACACCCTCTCTTACCTTTAGGGGTATCGAGATCCATCGAGTACGTCCAAAAACAGATTTTAGGGTTTGAAAAGGAATTACAGCCATATTGTCAACACTGAACATTCCAAAGATCTTGCCCTGCTCGGCAAATACACCAATAACCCTGAATTTTAATCCATTTACTTTTATGCTTAAACCACAAGGATCTTCAACATTCGGAAAAAGCACTTTATGGACTTCAGAACCGATAAGGATTATTCTAGAAGCATTCTGATCTTCAAGTTGAGTGAAATACCTACCGCACTGGATTTTGGCCGCGTCAATATAAGCTGATTGCCAACCGCGACCTCCCAAATCTACACCTTCACTTGTATTCTCGTTATAAGATAGAGACACCCTTCGATTTGTTTCAATACTGGCATATGAAATTGATGAAGCACGTTCGGCGATCTTTTCTGAATATTCTTCTCTTATCTGAGGACGATTCCTGAATTCCCACCATTCCGCATCACCCATAAACCAGGGAAACTGTTGAACGTAGATCACATCGTCTCCGAACATTCCCAAGGTTTGATTGAATACATTATCAATACCGTTGATCGCCGTGCCCATTAAGCTAACCGATAAAATACCGATGATAATCCCCAGCATGGTCAGCAAAGCCCGGCCTTTGTTCTGAAAAACGGCCTTAAACCCTATTACAATGCTTTCGTAAAGTTGATTAAACATATTTACTTCTTTTTTTATCTTCGTGAATTTTACCGTCAAGCATATTTATTACCCGGCTTGCACGCTCAGCAATATCATACTCATGTGTAACCAAAATAATGGTGTTGCCCTGCTCATGCAAGTTTGAAATCAGATTCATGATATCAGTACCGGTTTTACTATCCAGGTTACCTGTTGGCTCATCCGCAAGAATAATAGAAGGATTGTTAACCAGAGCTCTTGCAACGGCAACACGTTGACGTTGTCCGCCGGAAAGTTCATTCGGTTTATGAAGCATACGATCAGCCAATTGCACCTGTTCAAGGGCTGCCTTTGCGCGCTCTAATCGTTCCGCACGTGGGACACCGGCATAGATCAAGGGCAATTCTACGTTATGCAATGCAGTCATTCGCGGTAAAAGATTAAATGTTTGAAAGACAAATCCTATCTTCTCATTTCGAATTACCGCAAGCTGATCGTCAGTTGCCGTTCCGGAACCATCCTTTATCTCCTGATGAATGGTTGTTCCATCAAGATCATATGAACCGTTCGTGGGTGTATCCAAACATCCGATAATATTCATCAATGTTGATTTTCCACTACCGGAAGGACCCATAATGGATACGTATTCGTTTTTTTCAACATCTACATCAACTCCATTAAGGGCTCTTACCTCAATGTCGCCAATTTGATATACACGATGTATATTTCGTAATTTTAATAATGACATTATCTGTCCTTTTTTCTAGTAAAGATCGTGATCTTTATTTCTTTTTCACGTCATTCATATCTTTGACTGCCGTACCGGTCTGAAGGTCAAAGGTCAATGCCTGATGGTTTCCAATGACGATGACATCACTTGTATCAACACCACTGACCACTTCAAAGAAATCTTCTGAATTGATTCCCAGTTCTAGTTCGACGGCACGAACGGTGTCTTGATTAATAACAAATGCCACTTCTAGCAACTCGGGTTTACCCATCGCTTCATCTGGTTCCATTTTGCGAACTTTATCGGCAGGACGAACCGTGACGGCGCGAATGGGAATACCAACGACATCAACTTTTTTATCGGTAAGGATCTCAACCGTTGCATTCATTCCTGAACGTATTTCAGGAGGATTGCTGATCATTTTAACAGTTACTTTGAAATTGGTGAT